>Ga0233437_1002606_pt1 | contig 26467 bp, 25 predicted proteins | sample SI_122_August201_FD_182714 | JGI IMG/M metagenome (GOLD analysis project Ga0233437, IMG submission 182714) | Seawater microbial communities from Saanich Inlet, British Columbia, Canada - SI_122_August2016_200_MG | ecosystem: Environmental > Aquatic > Marine > Inlet | place: Canada: British... | reverse complement strand
GGGCCGGGTGAGTACAGCAGAATTAATCATTTTAATGTGAATTCTGATGAAAATAAATTATATCTGAAACACTATGGAGACCGTGAAAATCTAATGGTTATGGATTTGGATTCAGGTTCTGAACTCCCTGAGATTCCCCTGCCGGATAAAAGAGTTAGCAAGTTTATTGTTGCAGATGATCATATTCTCTGTGTTGGGTATAAATCATCAAGCCTGGAGTTATTTACGATGAACTTCAAAGGACAAATGCTTGATAGTTTACCTAACAAGAAGGAATATATTTTTACATCTTTTGCTGGCCGAGGGGAGTATTTAAAGCGGATAAATGGTCAGATTTACTTTATGAATGAATTCACTGATTCATTGTATATTATGGATGGGGTAAAGAAAGCAGCAATGTGCTTTATCAAGGTGAATAATCGCTATGATTTTGAAACCAGACCAATTGGGGATTCACCTCAGATTTCTTTGCAATCTGAAAATCAGATCAAACTTTCTCTGGTTGGTTTTCATAGTGAGAAGATCGATGGAGGTTCAATGGTACGGATAACCGGAAGTAGTTCATTCCTGTGGATGCAGAAAACTCAGAGTGTTAAGTCAGTCAGCTCTTTTTATCATGATTATTTCGAGATGGAAGTTGATGGATTAATGGTCAATTCATATGATAAGGTAGCCTGTCTGGGATACACATCTTTAGAGTTCAAAGAATATTTACTGAAAGCACTGGAGAATTCTGAATTAACAGCTGAAAAAGCCACTGAATTTGGTGCTTTAAGCGCCAGCATTTCTGATGAAGACAACCCGGTTCTTCTGATAGGACGAATAGTAGAATAGGATAATATGCTTACCTTGTAATCTATACATGGAGGCTCAGATCTTATGAAAAATCGTCGCTTATTTTTTTCTTATACACTTTTGTGTGTACTTATTCTATTTAGTCAGTGCAAGAATAAGCAGCATGTTGAGGATAGTGAATTCAGCCTGATTTCAACTGCAATTTCAAATACTGGCAGCAAGCATTATTTTAACCCGGGGCAATATCCGGTAGAGCGATCTGAGTTAGCTATAGGTGTTTTTGACTCTGGTACCGGTGGCCTCTCAGTGCTGAACTCCATCATTGAACTCGATGAATTTAATAATTCCAGCCATGAGCCCGGAAGTGATGGAATCGCAGATTTCATTTCTGAACGTTTCATCTATCTCGCTGATGAGGCCAATATGCCATACGGAAAATACAATGCTGAAGGGAAAGCTGATTTTCTAAGGGAGCTGGTCTTGAAAGATGTTTTGTTTCTGCTGGGTAATTCGTACTATTCATCACCTCAGGATCGCATGCCAAAGAAAGATAAGGGAGCGGTGAAAAGTATTGTTATTGCTTGTAATACAGCAACTGCTTACGGACTGGAAACTGTCAGGGATGCGATGAATGACTGGGATTTAGACATTGAAATATTGGGAATTATTGAAGCCGGAGCTAAAAATGCTATTGAATTATTGTCTGGAAGAGGAAAGGATAAATCAGTTATCGGCGTACTCGCTACTGAAGGAACCTGTGCATCGGGAGGATACCCCGCATCAATATTAAAGATTGCCAAGCACCAGATCCCTGAAGCTGATATCATGGTTGTTCAGCAGGCCGGAATTGGATTGGCAGGAGCAATTGATGAGGATATAAATTACATTGATCCCTCTGCATCAGAAATTCGTGATGCCCAATTATATTACGGACCAGGCATCGATCACAGCGATTATCCCATCGATCTGACCTTGTGGGATAAGTACAATTTTAAGACCGGAAATGGATTGCTCATTGAAAGGGATGAGCAGGGAGAAATAACAAGGATTCAGATCAATTCAGTCCTGAATTATATCCGGTATATGCTTACCCATCTGGTAATAAAATCATCATCTGATTATCCTGATTATTCCCTTGATGCAGTTATTTTGGGATGCACGCACTATCCTTATTTTGAAAGTGATATCAGAGAACATTTATTATTTTTGAAGCAATTAGATGAAAAGTATGAGCGCATTATTCCTGAAAATATTGCACTCATAAATCCGGCGCAATCTTTAGCTATTGAATTGTACAAAGATTTAGTCAGCTCTGATCTGACAGGAAAAGATCATTATAAAAACAGTAGTTTCTTTATTTCTGTGCCTAACTCCTTACTCAAGGAGAATAATATCAATGAATTGGGTGAATTTCCATATTCATGGAAATATGGTCGTGAAATAAATTCCTCTCTTCAATATGTTAAGGTGCTTCCTTTTTCAGATCAATGGATAGATGCGAATATAAGAATGAGAATAAAGCAGAATCTTTTAAGCACCTATAATATTATTTATCCTGAAATATAATCGGCATGCAAGATAAGGTGCAGATAGAACTTTTACTCTTCCTGATCACCATTTTTCTGATTGGTTTAATTGTCGAGTCCATTATGCATAATCGGAGAGTCAAGGCTATTCCTCTGCGAATCAGTGTGTCGGGTACGCGAGGGAAAACCACAGTGGTGCGAATGCTTGCAAGTATTCTAAGAGTATCAGGTCTCAATGTGCTGGCAAAAACTACTGGTACCGAGGCATTGTATATCCTGCCGGATGGGACGCATGAAAAACTGAGACGTATTGGATTGGCCAATATTCTGGAGCAGAAAGCCATGATAAAAAAAGCCTGCAAGGCGAATGCGGAGTGCCTTTTGACAGAAATAATGAGTATTCAGGCCGAAAATCATTGGGTGGAATCTCAGAAACTTGTGCGTCCGCACTATACAATCATATGCAATTTCAGGCCCGATCATCTGGATGCTGCCGTTGATGGTAACACGAGCAGCCTTTTTATGAATGATATTTATCCGGGATCAACGGTGATTCTACCGTCCGGGGAAATGAACAAGGAGCTGGATAATGAAGCAATAAAGTCTGGAGTTAATATTGTTCTGGCTGATTCAGATGGCTTATCAGATCAGAATCTTCTGTTGGCTCAAACAATGGCTGCAGAGCTGGAAATATCCCCTGATCATATCCGGGAGGGTATAGAGAAATATGAAATGGACCGTGGACAGCTTACAGCATACGAATTCAAAAAGGATGGCAGGAGGATTGTGTTTGTGAATGCTTTTGCGGCTAATGACCCTGTTTCAAGCTCTATTCTTATAGATAAAATTCAGGCGGGATCGGACTTGTTGGAGCCCCGGATAATTGGCCTTTTTTCATTCAGGATGGACAGGGGGGAGCGGAGTAAACAATGGCTTGATTATTTGCGATCGGGTGGTGCGGATCGATTTAGCCAGATGTATTTTATGGGTCTGCATGGGCAGGTTATTAAGAGGCGACTGAGACGAGGTGAAATGATTCATTCGAAAAGCCCTGATGAGATAATGGATGAGATAATTGATCAGATTGGGGATCAGATTCAAAATGGTATTTGTGGAGATACACTGGTATTTGGATTGGTGAATATTCAGAGTCTCGGATTGAAATTGCTTAATCACTGGGAGCAAAACGGGAGGAAAATTGATTTGACAGGAAAGGATGTTTTATGAGCTATGAACTGTTTTTCATCGGGCTAGCTATCACACTGGTTTTTATCTCTCTTACCGGATATTATCCTGGAGGAATTATTGTTCCGGCCTACCTGGTTTTGTTTGTCGATCAGCCCTTACGATTGATTGGCACACTTGTGATTGCCTTCATGGCCTGGGGACTTTATCGTCTGGCCTCGCGTTACCTCATTCTTTTTGGTAAACGCAGGTTTGTTTTTTTGATTCTGAGTGGAGCAATCGGGGCTTTTGTGTTAAGTTATATTCTTCCGCAATTCTTTCCGGGTTCTGTTGAACTGAAAGTTATCGGCTGGGTTATTCCGGGGCTTATGGCCAGTCAGCTTGAGAAGCAGGGGCCATTGATTACTCTGTCGGCTCTGGCCATTGTGCTGACAATATTATTTTTCATCGGGAAGTTATTTTATTTGATTTTCTGATTTATGTGGAAACGTTCATCCAATACAAAGAATGACAAGACCCTGATTTTTCTGGGTTGTATTTCTCTTGTGATTCTTGTGGTGTTTCTTTTGATAAAGAATAACCTGCCGGATGGAAGGGATGTTGAGAATGAGATAGCAGTTCAATATATGGAAGAGATGATTGATGCTATTTCGGTTTACTGTCAGGAAAACGGGATTTCGCCTGACCCGGTTAATGATCCATTGCTGAGCGGATTGATTGGTGAGGAGTGGACGGAGATAACCACAACTATCGGACATCTGGATGCCAAGCAAACAACTCTTAATCCTGATTTTGCTTCATTAATGGTTGATCTCCTGAAGGAGGCGGGAGTTGAAAGTGGTGATCCCATTGCTCTGGGTTGTTCAGGATCTTTTCCTGGTTTGCTGCTGGCCAGCTTGGCCGGGGCAAAAGCCCTGGATCTTGAGTGCCGGAGTATTGTATCTTTGGGGGCATCCTCGTATGGGGCTAATCGAATGGCATTTAGTATATTAGACATCTATCAGGTTCTTTTTAGGGCCGGGCTGCTTGACGCAGGGCCTATCGCAGTTTCGCTTGGAGGGGAAGGAGACAGGGCTTTGGAATGGGAGTCTTTCATCCGGGAGGAAATGATTAAAAAAGTCGAGACTTCGGGCCTGCCTTTTATCCGGGAGGGAAATTTAGAGAGAAGTGTTGAGGAGAGAATGAAATTATATGGCTTTCAAACAGAAAGTGCTCCTGTTATTTTTGTTAATGCTGGTGGTGCTACTGCGAATATTGGAACCAGTCAGTCTGTTCTACGGATGAAACCAGGGGTAATACGGAGTGCCAGCATACCAGATGTTGATCAGCAGGGGGTGATTCATAAAGCTCTGTTGAATGATATTCCTGTCATTCATCTATTATTTATTAAGGGGCTGGTACTTGAATATGGATTGCCCTGGGATCCGGTGCAAGCTCTTGATGCTGAATAACAGAATAGAAAGTTCATTTTGCGGCTGAAGTTTAATATCTTTATCTGTTCCATAAATCACAAAAAAAACAATAAAACTATTTGATAAATTTACCTTGGAGGAAGTCAATATGAATAAATTGCACATCACATTATTTAGTTTAATCGCCTGTTTTTGCCTCTTTGCATGTCCAAATGAGTCATTAGCCCAGACAGCTGAAGAGCCTGTAGTGTTAACATCATGCGGTCAGAGTCCGGGCCCTGTTCGCTTAAAGATTTTTATGCAGCGTCTGAAGATGGATTTTGATTATAGTTTACAGGTTACGGCCGCGGATCTTATCAAAGCAAAGGAAGATGGAAAAGCGTATAAGACCCTGATTATTGTTACTGGTGCCAGTTTGAAAGGAATGGGAGCTGCTGGTGTATCTATAGATGATGAGCTTGCTCGTACCAAGACCTTGATTGCAGAGGCCAGGAAGCAGGGTATTACTGTTGTTGGTTCGCATATTGAGGGAATGGCGCGTCGTTCACAAGGGGCTGCCTCTGGAGATAATTCGGATGAGCAATCGATTGATGCCGTTTGTCCGGTTTCTGATTTCATGATAATTAAGAAAGAGGGAGATCAGGATGGTCGTTTTACTGCCATTTCAAAAGGGAAAGATATTCCCTTGGTAGTGTTTGAATTGAACACAGGGATTTCAGATGTTCTGAAAAAAGTATTTAATAAATAGTTTAGGCTGTGAATATGTATCTATCTGCAGGAATTGTTTTGGGGGTAATGGTAACAGTATACATTATTGCCCTGCGATTCAAGTTGTCAACTGAACTGGCCATGATTGTGGCTGCTCTTGGAGGAGCATTGGCAGCGGGGCATTGGTTTCCCGCCCGTCATGTTGCTGAGGGGGCAATTACCTACATGGATATCAATCTGATATTCATTTCGGCAACTCTGTTCATGAATATCCTGAAAGAATCGGGAGGAATTGCTTTTGTGGTGAGGGCAATTATCAAGACATTTCATAAGAGCCGCGTTTTACTACTGATTTTGCTGACTTTTCTGCTCCTGATTCCGGGTGCGCTTACGGGAGCCGGAAGTGTTACTGTATTGATCACCGGTGGATTGGTGGCTGTGGTTCTCAATTATATGGGGATCAAAAAGATTCGTATCGCAGCAATAATCTTTCTAATCGCAGGATTAAGTGCAGCGGCACCACCTGTAAGTTTGTGGGCAATGATGACAGCAGCGGGGGTAAATATGCCTTATGTAGGGTTCTTTTTACCATTGCTTATTCCTTGTGTGGTGGGTGCATTGTTTACCATATTCTTTTTAGGATGGAAAGGAACAAAGATCGACGTAGAGAAGGCTTTTGAGGAATTACCCAAGCCTCCCGAGAAGATGAACTGGTGGCGTATTGTTATTCCTTTTCTGGTTTTTTTCGGACTCATTTTCATTGGTCGGAAATGGCCTCATGATACTCCGGTTATTGGTATGCCTCTGATGTTTTTGCTGGCTGCCTTATTCTCATGGATATTGTCGCCGGTTAAGTTGAAAATCTTCAGTATTTCTGCAAATACCATTAAGCAATTGCTACCCTTAATCGGGACTTTGACAGCTGTTGGAATTTTGGTGCAGATTATGACTTTAACAGGGGTCAGGGGTTTATTGGCGATTGCCTTTATTACGCTGCCAACAGTTTTGGTTATTGGTAGTTTATTTATTTTTCTTCCTATAACTGAATCGGTTCTTATGTACGGTTCAGCTGCTGTTTTCGGAGTGCCTCTGGTTCTCTTATTTAATACTATGGGATTGAATCCAATTGTGGCGCTTGCAGGAATGAGTGTGATCTGGCCTTTGGGAGATGCTTTGCCTCCTACGGCCATTATTGGCCGGCTTACGGTGGATGTGGTTGGGACAAAGGAGAAGTATTCGCTTTTCCTGAAGCAGTGTTTGGTTCCGGCCATTTTGATTTCCATATTAGGTACTTTGATGGTGATCTTCAGCAAAGACCTGGGATTTTTAACTGGATTATAAAAGTTGAGTTATGGATATACTAACGACAATCATATCAGCTATATATTACCTCTTCATCGCTTTGATTTCTGTTCTGATCATCTATAATCTGATCAAAACGAAGGATTGGAAGAAGGAGGTTATTTACGTGGTGATTTTGTTGCCCTTTTTATTGCGATTGTTCTTTTTGAAATAATTGAGAGTTATGAATAGAGGAGTTATAATAAGAAAAATTGCTATTTCGGCTTTTGCTTTAGTTATTGGAGTAATTGCGGGTAAGAGTTTCTATGAGCATCGGCATTTTCAGGAGCCTGTTGTTTTGAGTGATCAGGTAAATGTGAAGAAGTTGGGAGACTATTTTGAGGGGATCAGTGGAAGTGTCAATGACTGCAATATTTATATTCTTGAGGGTGATGAGCCTGGAGGAACCATGATGGTTTTGGGCGGATCACATCCGGAGGAACCTGCCGGACGTTTGGCTGCCTGGATTATGGTTGAGAATGCACGGGTTCAAAAGGGCAGGGTAATTCTGGTATTGTCGGCGAACCGTAGTGGCACCACCCTGACTCGTCCGAGTGGTGCTTACCCTAGTTTGTATACTATACCTACATCATGGGGAGGTAAAAAATTCAGAATGGGTGATCGCTGGTCGAACCCACTTGATCAGTGGCCTGATCCGGAGGTTTATATTCATGCCCCCAGCGGACAAAACCTGGCCTATGTTGACATTCGGAATCTTAATCGTACCTGGCCTGGCCGGGCTAATGGTACATTGACCGAGCGAACCTGTCATGCTTTTATGCAGTTGATTGAAAAAGAGAATGTTGACCTGGTAATTGATTTGCATGAGGCTGAATTACAATATCCGGTTATTAATACCATTGTAGCTCACGAAAAGGGATTGGATATAGCCACTCTGGTGTCAATGATGCTTACAGATTTTGAAGGATTTAGTATCGGGACAGAGTTTTCACCTAAGAATCTGCATGGTTTAAGCCATCGGGAGATTGGTGATCACTCAGATGCTGTATCTCTTCTTTTTGAAGCACCAGAGCCTTTTCTGGATGCAACCAGGGGAATAACAGGAGAGAAGCAATTGCTTGAAGGAAAGGATGAATTTGTTATTAAAGCAGGTGAGCATGGTTTGCTTTTCGCGCCCATGGATGAGAATGGCTGGCCTATTGCTGTACGTGTTGGTCGCCATACATCCACTATTATGCAAACTTTTGAAAGTTGGAATGAATTTTTCCCGGAGAAGGAGATTCTCTGTGATAATGTACCTCGTTATGCGGAGGTGATTGAGAATGGGGTTGGATTTTATTTTAAGGATCCGGGAGAGGTGAATCCGGATCGTGTGGTTTTTGAATAGTGTCAGGATATTATTAAGTATTAACTGCTAGAATATAAAGTATTATGAAAAAACAGCGTTTGTTTCAATTTGGCTTGGTCGTATTGTTTGCCTTTCTAATTTCAGGCTTGCAGACTCAGGCTCAGTTTGTTCCTGTTAGTGAAGAGGATGCTTCGTGTACCAGTATTATGGTTGGTAAGAAAGCTTCCACTGACGGATCAGTAATTACTTCTCACAGTTGTGATGGGAATTACCGTACCTGGCTCACCATTGAGCCGCATAAATATTATGATAAGGGTGCAATGCGTAAAATTGAATGGGGAAAGCTCCATACAGAGACTCCATGGGATATGCGCCGTGTAAATGTAAAAGGGGAAATTCCCCAGGTTAAGGAGACCTATGCATATTATAATGTGGCATACCCTGCCATGAACGAGAAGCAGCTGGCTATGGGTGAAACAACTATTGGCGGAAAAAGGGATTTGAGAAATGATGATGGACTTTTTCTGATCGAGGAACTGCAGGCAGTTGCACTTGAGCGTTGCACCACAGCCAGGGAAGCAATTAAGCTGATGGGGGCTTTGGCCACAAAGTATGGTTATGGTGATTCAGGAGAATGTTTGACTGTTGCCGACAAAAATGAAGTATGGCATTTTGAGATTTTTGGTGCCAGTGTATTTGAAATTGGTGCCGTTTGGGCAGCTGTCAGAATACCTGATGATCATGTTGGTGTGTCAGCTAATATTCCAAGAATAAGCACATTGGATCTGGATAATCCTGATTATTATATGGCCTCAGAAAATGTGTATTCCCTTGCTGAAGAGTTGGGATATTGGGATCCAAAATCTGGTGAGGAATTCAAAATGTGGAAAGCTTACAGTGGGAGAAAACCTTTTTCTACACGTGAGTTTTTTGTATTGAATACAATGGCTCCTTCATTAGGATTAAGTCCTGATATGGATGAGCTTCCGTTTTCAGTTAAGCCTGATAAAAAGGTTGATGTAAGAGATGTGATGGCATATTACAGACAAACATACGAGGGAACTGATCTGGATGCAACAAAAAATCTGATGGTTGAAGACCGTCCCAGGTATCGTCGTGGACAGCAGCAGCCTGAAGAGACTGAGGAGAAGAAATATGTTAAGAGCACGGCTGCCAGTCCATGGATGAATCGCGATACCCGAAATCTGATTAACGAGCTTAAGCCAGAAACCATTAAGTCGAGTAGAACCATTGCGATCACCGCCTGTTCATATTCACAGATTATTCAGTGTCGTGACTGGTTACCAGATGAGATTGGTGGAATTGCATGGTTTTCATTTGATAATCCGGGATGTAGCCCACGAATTCCTATCTTTTCAGGAACATTGAGTTTGCCCAAGAGTTTCGCTATCTGTGGACAAAAAAGTTTTAGAACCGATGCTGCAGCCTGGCAATTTCGTCGTGCAAACCGACTATCTGAAGTAAGATGGGGTCGCACTCGTGAATTTATCGAAGCTGGTGTTCAGGAGTTTGAAGATAAGGCTTTTGATGAGCTGCCCGGAATTGAGCAGAAAGCTTTGGAGCTTTATAAGAAAGACATGAAATCAAGTCCTGAGTTAGACAGTGATGGTAATCCTGTACCAATGCAATATCGTGAATTTCTGACCCAGTATACCAATGATTTTGCCTATGCTGCAATGAGCAGATGGTGGGAATTAGGTGATAAGTTCTGGGGCATGTTCGCAAGAGGTTTTTAACTGATATCCTTGTCCCTGCGAAGGCAGGGATCTTTTTTCTTTGCTGAAGACTGATAACTGAAGACTGAAGACTTTTATTAATCTATTTATTATGAACAAACTGTTTGTTGTTTTTTTTCTGGCATTACCTTTTTTTGTTTTTGCCCAGCAAATTGAATCTGAGAGTTGTACCAGTGTTATTGTGGGTAAGGCTGCATCGGTGGATGGGTCTACCATGACCTCGCATTCCTGCGATTCAGGAACAGATCGTACATGGATTAATTTGGTTCCACGACAGAAGCATAAGAGAGGGGCTGAGACGGCGATTTATCTGGAGCCAAAACGTACTAAAGGTCCTAATGATCCGGATCGGATTGAAGTAGGATTTATTCCTCAGGTAAGGGAGACCAATGCATTTATTAATACAGCTTATCCATGTATGAATGAATATCAGCTAGCAATTGGGGAAACAACTTTTGGTGGTAAAAGAGAGATGGTTTCGAGTGAGGGATTGATTGACTGTCCTGAGTTATATCGTTTGGCTCTTGAAAGGGCTAAAACAGCAAGAGAGGCTATTCTTGTGCTGGATGAGCTAACAAAAGAGTTTGGCTATAACGATGTAGGGGAGTGTTTTACATTTGCTGATCCTAACGAGACCTGGCATTTTGAGATTTTGGGACCTGGAAAGGGTAAGCTCGGAGCTGTTTGGGCTGCCGTGCGCATTCCTGATGATGAGATTGGTGTTTCTGCCAACTCAAGCCGGATCAGGACTCTGGATCTGAAAGATAAAGAGAACTATATGGCATCTGACAATGTTTTCAGTCTGGCTGAGGAATTGGGATTTTGGAGTCCTGACAGTGGTGAACCTTTTGAGTTTTGTTATGCATATGCCAGCCGGCGCAGTCTGGGTAGTCGCCGACGTGAATGGAGGGCACTAAGTACAGTGGCACCATCATTAAATCTGGATCCCAACGGGGAGAACTTTCCGCTATCTGTTAAGCCAGACAAGAAGGTTTCAGTTAAGGATGTTTTGTCAATTTTCAGAGATTATTATCAGGATACGCCATATGATATGACCCGCAATATCACCACAATAAATCGTGGTGGGGAAACGATAAAAAGTCCGACAGCTACTCCATTCATGAATTCGGATACCCGCAACATGCTCAAGGTGCCTTATGAAAGAACGATCTGTTGTGCAAGAGCAACTTATTTAACTGTTACTCAGTCACGCTCATGGCTACCTGATCCGATAGGTGGAATTGTTTGGCTGGGTTATGATAATCCGGCTACCACTCCTCATGTACCTATTTATTGCGGTATTACTACCATGCCTGAATCTTATATGGTTGACGGTAGAGAGAAATTCCGTAAAGACTGTGCCTGGTGGGCGTTTCGCAGGGTTAGTCAGCTATGTGGATTCAGATATCAGCCTATGAGTAAGGACGTGGAAGTAGTTTGGAAAGAGATTGAAGACAAAGCTTTTGCTGCCCAGCCTGAGTTTGAGGCTGAGCTACTTAAGCTTTATAAGAAGGATCCTAAGAAAGCTATCGAGAAGCTTACTCAATACTCACTTGACGTGGCCAATGCGGCTGTTGAGCGGTATTGGGAGCTGGGGGATGAGCTTTGGGGTAATTATACGAGGTATTTTTAGGACGGTCGTTAGTCCCTGGTCGAGGGTCCCTGGTCGAGGGTCCCTGGGCTTTATTTATGCTGCTTTACCTTGACAGCTGTAGGGCCTTTGTGTCCCATTTCAACTTCAAAGCTAACGAGATTGCCCTCTTTTATGTCGTCAAGTACATTATTTATATGTACGAAAACACTTTCTTTTGTTTCTGAGTCTCTGATAAATCCGAAACCTTTGGAATCATTAAAGAAGGAAACCGTTCCTTTTCTAATTGGATCGGGCTCATCAGCGGGATCGCGTTTGGGTACGCCAATTTGAATGTCTTCCAATTTAACATCCGTTTTTTTATTCGGATCAGGAGGAGTAGAGGATATCATTCCGTTCTCATCGACATAAGCGATCATGTCATCGAGACCTCCGGATTTTTCATTTTCCTTCCTGGCCAATCTTTTCTTCTCTTTGTCTTTTCTCTTTTTTTCTTTTTTGTTTCTAACTTCTTTTTTGTTGAAAGTTTCTTGTGATCTACCCATGAATTGTATTTAGTATTTTATGATTAATAATTAATATGTTAAAGATACTGGAAGACAGTTAATTCACCAAAAGCAAAGTTCTTATTTGAATCTTTGTTTTGCTAATTGATATTCTTTTTTCAGTTCAGTAAAGATTTTACTTACTGTGGAAATTTTAGTCACTCTACCTGCATTTGCTCCTGTGAAAGCAAAACCATTTGTAAGATTACCCTGATAAGCTGCCAGCAGTGCTTCGGAAATGCAGTACGATGTAGTTTTCGGATTACACGATTTGATACAATTATTCCTGCAAAACTCTGGTCTTCTTTTTCCTTCATTTGCTTCACTCAGGAATTTATTGAAGATTGTTCTGCCGGGCATACCAACAGGACTTTTAATTATCCTAACATCTTCTTCTTTGGCCTGTACAATCGCATTTTTGAATTCAATAGATGCATCACACTCTTCGGTAGCTACAAACCGAGTACCCAATTGTACTGCAGCTGCGCCTCTTTCCATAATCTGATACATGTCTTCTCCATCAAAAATACCTCCGGCAGCAATCACGGGAATATCTTTTCCGTATTTTGCTTTCATATCTTCAGTGACCCGCAAAACATCAGAAACCAGATTTTCGAGTTTATTGTTTTCGTTATCAAGGTCATGAGCTTTAAAACCTAAATGGCCACCAGCTTTAGGCCCTTCAACAACGAATGCATCCGGCAGGTAATTAAAATTCTGCTTCCACTTTTGACACAGCAGAGAAGCTGCCCTGGCAGAAGAGACGATAGGTACAAGTTTCGTTTTGATACCCTCACCAAGATATTTTGGAAGATCAAGAGGCAGTCCTGCTCCAGAGAATATTACGTCGATCCCTTCCTCAATTGTGGTGCGAACCATATCGGAGAAATTAGTAATAACCGACATGATGTTGACTCCCAGTACTCCTACTGTTTGCTCACGGGCCTTTCGTATTTCATTTCGAATAGCCTCGATATTCCTATTTCGGTAATTAGCGTTGGTTTGATTACCAATCAAACCAATCCCAACAGTAGAAATCACTCCGATACCTCCCATATTAGCGACAGCTGATGCCAGCCCGGACAAGGAGATACCTATACCCATTCCCCCTTGAATGATGGGGATGGGTATTTTTAGATCACCTATGTTTAATGATTTCAAATTAAGACTGTTTAGTTAATTGATTTAACATTGACGGCCATCAAACCTTTGTCACCTTTTTTGGATTCGAACTCAACTTTTTGATCTGGTTGTAATCCGTCATAAGGGTTTGATAAACCACTCCGATGAACAAAAATATCTCCACCTTCTTCAGACTCGATGAAACCAAAACCTTTAGTTTCATTATACCATTTTACTTTACCTTTTGCCATAATAGTTATTCGTTTATTGATCAAAATATTTTGCGAAGGTAGTCTTTATTTTTTAATGCAAAAGCTTCATGATACTCATTGGGCTTGTGAACATTGGAAAGGGAGTACTATTCCTGGTTATTTATCCTGATATTGACTATTTCTGATTTTGTACCTATTCTGATTGGCATCATCGAGGTTCCATATCCGGAGGAAACATAATAGTGGGTATTATTCTTTTTCAGATATCCCCAGTCTTTTTCAAAAATTCTTTTTGTTATCAAGCTAAACGGCCATAACTGGCCGCTATGTGTATGTCCTGAGAATTGAAAATCGATTGCAAACTTAGCTGTTTCATGAAGTTTATAGGGTTGATGGTCGATTAGGAATACAGGCAGACTGAAATCAATTCCTTCGCTTAGTTCGTTTAGAGATTTGCGCTTTTTACCCACTACACTATTAGATTCAATGTCATCCCGGCCAATAATATAGAACAGATCATCAACTTTGATAGTTTTATCACGTAGCATTTTGATTCCATTGTTCTCAAAACTATCAAGATCTTTATATGCTCTGCTTATATATTCATGATTACCAAGACATGAGTACACACCGTATTTTGAATTAATCTCCTTGAAATGTTCCAATAATTTGTAGTGTTTAACGACTTTTATATTGTCGTCTATAATGTCGCCTCCAATAATTACCAGATCAGGTTTGAGATTATTGATAGTGTTTATCAGTCGTCTTGTTTTTGATTTATTTACTGAAGTTCCAAGGTGAATATCACTGACAGCAACAATGTTAAGTCCGGACAAAGAAGCTTGATTTTTATCAATATCTATATTCAGATTTGTGATTATTGGAGTTCGGGCATTAATATAGCCGAGAATATAGGCAATAGATATTATAAGCAGGGAGATAATTCCAACGACAAGTTTTGTCTTTTGAAAATCGAGGGTGATGAAAGAAGGATAGAATGGGATAATGTAGTTAAGCAGACGGATGATGTCGATGAAAACAACAAGGAGAAAGGCATACAGGAAGAATCCAATTCCGATTGAGCCTATTTTTATCAGGGCATTGCTCAGTTTGCTAACAGAGTAGGCCTCAAATGCTTTTCCTATAAACCAGGAAAGCATTAAGAAAAGATATATAAGCAACAGTATGCCTGAGTTATAGGAAAGACCGGAAAGGGCTTGATCGATTCTGGTGTAGACATAGAAGCCGGTAGAACCCAGAATAGTTAGCAAAATGGATAGGAATATTACAGTTCTCATTCGTTCAGATTAGATAAAAGTCAAGGCTAATCTTTTATGAGGCGGAGAGCTTCTTTTCTGCTCAGGTTTGCCAGATTAGTATTATTAGCAAAATCTCTAACCCAATCAGGATTAGTTCTGCTATATTGTCTTAACATCCATCCAATCGCTTTGTTTATGAAAAACTCTTTGGAACCGAGAAGGTAGTTGATTGAGGAAGCAAGTAATGCCGTGTCAAGGTTTTCTTTGTAGTGTAGTTGAAACAGAATAGAAGATCGTTGAAGCCAGATGTTTCCTGAAGCCAGCCATTTATTTACATGGGGTGTAATTTGTTCAGGATAAAGCTTGAAATACTCGGCCATCAATTTGGGTGAAATAAAATCAATTGTGTCCCACCATGAATTATGGATCACCATATATTCGAAAAGTTCAATATCAGCTTTTTCGAATTGCTTTAAATATTTATAGCAGAATTCCTGCGCGAAATAATGATACTCCCGCTCGGGTTTGGCCCAAAAAGTTTTCACAATAGATTCGACTTGTGACTTTGGTGGCAGGTATTGCTTTTGTAAAAATGGCTTTTGAATTTCTCTTCGGAGGGGTGAGGAAATACCAAGAAACTCAAAATGGTTTTTCATATAAGCCTTTTGTCCGGCTGCATTTTGCGGATTGGCGAATTTCTGAAATTCAGTTTCAAGTGTTTCTACAAATTCCTGCATTTTTGATCTGAACTTTGGCGTGAAAGATAATCATTGCTTACTTTTTTTCTTTCAGTTGTTTCTTAATTTTTATAAGGTAGCTCAGGTTCAAAACCAGAGAGAAGCCAAATAGTACAGATGTAATAATTGATATAAACACATTGTTGTTTAAGTACAGGTAGTTGAGTAGATAACTCATGAGTCCCAGTACTATGGCAAGCTGTCCGAATACTAAAAGTAAATGTGTTGTTTTCATTTCTCTAATGATCTGATGTTATTCTCAGACAGGATTTCAACAAGTTGTTTCTTGATTTCTTGTTTAATACTGAGGATTGGTTTTCTTGCGACACCACCATATAAACCGATATGGTCCATTGCTTCTTTCAGAGCAGGAACTCCCCATTTGCTGGTAATAGCTGCGTTTACGGCTATCATTTTGTGTTGTGTTTCCCGGGCCTTTTGCAAGTCTCCAGCCATATAATCTTTATATATTTTGATACATTGCTTCGGGGCAATATTCGCTAAGGCAAGGATACCACCTATTGCGCCAATACTAAGTGCAGGAAGAAGAAATCCGGCAGAACCCGCAAGGATTTGAAATTCGGGCTTCACCCTGTTCCTGATATCTCCCATCTTGACAATGTTACCTCCGGAGTCTTTCATTCCAATTATGTTCTGATGAGCTGATATCTCCACAATTGTATCGGCATTCATGTCTAATCCTGAATTGGCAGGCATATTATAGACAATGACTGGTAGAGGAGAGGCATCGGCCACCGCAAAATAATGTCCGGTCAATGCTTCTTTTGTCATCAATCCTCTATAGTAGCTTGGATTCAAAACAAGAACGGCATCAGCACCTGATTTTGCAGCTGCGTTTGTCAGGTGAATCGTTTCTCTGGTTGATTGACAGCCCGTACCCGCAAGCATAATTTTATCAGCAGGAATAGCTTCTCTGGTGGCTTCGAAAACTTCCTGTTTTTCTTTATCAGATAGATTTACCAATTCACCATTTGATCCAAGTACAAGAAATCCTGTAAGATCGAACTGCGACAACTTTGTGATATTGTCACACATCTTATCGAGAGCCAGGTTTTCATTATTGTCAAATGAGCAGGGTAATGGAGGGAAGATTCCGTTTAGTTTCATCCGCGTGTGTGTAAAGGTATTTTTCCTTTTGTCATGCTCGGTTCATCATATTGAATGCTATTACCATTACACCAGAATTATTCCCGGGTGCAGAACACTTATAATAAATGGATCAGTAGCTTAAGCCCTACCTCTTTGCAGCACGTTTAGCAGCTTTTTCAGCCCTTTTCTCTTTCAAACTCTTTGTCGCCTCTTTCTTAACGTTCTTTTTTGCATCCTGTGATTTTGCCATGGCTATTGTTTAGTATTGTTTTAATATTCTAAGCGTAAAGGTAAGGATTGTTTGGGAACATGGTTTAATTGTTACTAAGCTCAACTAATAAGCCAGTGCTTTTCGGGGAATTATTTTGGCCTCAACTTTCGGAGCTGAGCCTTTGTACTTTAGTTTATAGCTTAAAGGAGAGTTAATTACCGGAAACATTCCCTTCAGAGTATTTGTTGCATCGTCGCCTTCAAAAGCCAGATACCCATATTTGCCATAGTGCATTAGTTTTGTAGCCAGACTCTTTAAAGCCACAGGATTATTTGTTGCCAGAAAGCCTAAAGTAAATTCTTTATTATTGGGATTCGATAATGTATAAACCAATGAGCCGCTTTTTCTTGCGGTGTTAAAATTCACCATTACATCCTCTGAGAAATGATCATTATATTCATCTGAAATCTGAACTTTTTCTGCGAACTTATTCTCAAAACCAAATATCCAAGCTGGTTTATCACCAGGTATAGACTCAATATCAGTATCGTACACTATTTTTAGCGTATTTCCCTGAGCCTTTTGAATTTGACTCCACATTTTTCCAAGATCTTCATATTCTTTCAGGTTTGAGCTTTTACCCGGAAGAATTACAATTCCATTTTTGCTTCCCATTACTTGTGACAAGCTGGTCGGAACTTCGTTTCTGTCCAGTCTTCTGAAAATATTGAACTGAGGATCGATTTCTATTTTTAAAGGTTTCTTATCAGATGTGAGAGTAAAAAACTCTTCTCGTTTGTTGAAGTTGATGTTTTCAAGCTGCACTTCTGTTTCACCTTCGCAGTACAAAACAACCGGTACAAGCAAATCAAATACATCCTCATTCTGAGTTTGTGACAATTTTATCCGGCTAATGTATTTCCCCTTTTTTTCTTTTACAGATACTTCAGACAGTTCAAGTGTGGGAGCACCGGTTCGGCCGATCCATTGCTTAAAGAATGCCTGTAAATCTTCACCACTTACTTCTTCAAAACACTTTTGGATATCATTGAATGAGGCCTTCCTGTATTTATTCTCTTCATAGAATTTGCGGTATGATTTCTTAAACACCTCATCACCAAATTTATATCGCAACATCTCATTGAACATCATGGATTTACCGTAGCCAATAGCTTCTTCAGCAGAGTTATTACGGGAGAGGAATTCAGCTACTGGAAAGTCATTCTCAAGATTAACATAGTCAGTGTATTTTTGCAAAGTATTACGACGATAATCTCCGGCAATTCCTTGTTTTTCTTTTATCAGATGGTCGGCCATATATACAGTGATTCCTTCGCACCAATTTCCGGTTTCATAATCAACAAAGACACTATTGCCCCAATAGTTATGTAACAGTTCATGCGGATAAGATGAATGAAGTATCCATGGAAATCTGATTACTTTCTCACCCAGCAGAGTGAAAGAAGGCATCCCATAACCTGTTTCCCAGAAGTTCTCAACCAAAGCAAATTTGGTGTAAGGATAATCGCCTAATAAATCCTGATACAATCTGATATAATCGGCAGTTACTTTTATATACCGTTGTGCTAAGGCTTCATCCGGTGTGCGTAAAAATGCCTGCACCAAAACATTTTCAAATTGTTCTGAATATTCCGTCCATTTGGCTGCAATAAGATATATCTCATCCATTGGCTCAGGTGACTCATATTTTATGGTCATCTTATTGCCAACAAGTTCATTTCTAACTCTCTTGCCTTGCGACACAACAGCCCAGTCCTCATCAATTTTCACAGTCAGTTCAAAAGATGACATTTCTGAAGCTTCAAAACGGGGAACCCAATATGTTGATCCTGCCAAATACACACCCTTATCGAAAATTATTCCACTGGTTTCACTAAAACCGCGAGCATACTCAACAGCTCCTTCAACAATTTCATGTTTGATTATACCGCTATACTGAACAGGTATTTTCAGTAATTTTTTATCTGTCGATGGAACCTGGATGCTATATTTTGCAAGGGTAACGGCTCTGGAGCTATCAGAATCTTCATTGTCAAACCTGACAATTTTTATCTGCTTTGATAATGATTTTAGCTTTAGATTATTATTCAGATAGAATACTGCTTCATCTGAATTATTAAGTAATTCCACAGGTATGATTATGTTGTCAATTACATCAATAGTATTCGACTGTATGTCTATATCTACAATAAGCTTATGATGTAATGTCTGTGAATATGAGTAATTTGCGAACAATAAAGCCACAAGTATCAAAAATAGGTTCTTCATAAATATATCTTTGTTTTTATTAACTACTTTCAGAAAGACAAAAGTATAGTATTTTGCCTATTTTCGATACAAATTTCAAATTTGAATGTTTAGTGTAAAACCTGAAGTTTCTGTAATTCTGCCCTTTTATAATGCCTGTACCACACTTAGCAGGGCTATCGGGAGTATTGCAGCTCAAGGTTTGAGGAGCTTTGAATGTATTCTTATCAATAATAACTCTTCGGATGGGAGTGTTGACATAGCCCGTGAACAATGTAATAAAGATAGCCGGTTCAGGCTCATTCACGAGGAGAGGCAAGGAGTTATGTTTGCATCAAATGCAGGATCTGAAAATGCCAGGGGGAGGTATATCACCCGCATGGATGCAGACGACCGGGCATACCCCAATCGCCTGCAATTGCAGGTCGAATTCCTGGATGCCAACCCTGATTACGGAGCTGTTGCAGGTTTAGTTAAGCATATCAGCCATTCTGAATACACAAAAGGTTTTGCCCGCTATGTAGGCTGGGTAAATTCTGTTCGGTCATACCAGGAGATTTTGAACAGCCAGTTTATCGAATCTCCTGTTGTGAATCCATCCGCCATGTGGCGCAGAGAAATTGCTGAAGAGCACGGAATGTACAAATCAGGAGATTTTCCAGAAGATTATGAGATGTGGTTGCGCTGGTTGAGCAAAGGAGTAAAAATCAGGAAACTTGATGAGACAATACTTGACTGGCATGATTCTGATACACGGCTAACCCGATGCGATTCAATATACAGCGACGCATCTTTCTACCGGATAAAATCAAAATACCTGGCCGCCTGGCTTGAAAAGAATAATCCCTTTCATCCCCGAATTGCTGTATGGGGTGCCAGTAGAATATCACGTCGTCGGGCTCGATTATTGAGACAGTATGGTGTTGAAATTGAGTGTTTCATCGATATAAGGAGAAATCGGCAGCTTGATCAGGAATTGGTGTATTACAAAGACATCCCGGCTCCCGGAAAAATGTTTATTCTCACATATATTAAGCAGATGAATGCCAGAGATGAGATCCAGGTATTTCTTCACGACAGGGCTTATCAGGAGGGAAAAAACTACCTTTTGATATCCTGATTAAGATTCTATTGAGCACAGTTTACACAGAACAGGCTTTCGGGTCGGAATAATATCCTGCCAATCGGAATAGGCTGCTTGCACTTCATACATAGTCCGAATTCTTTGGTGCCTAGTTGAGCAGATACCCGCTGCAGGCTTTTTAGTTTGCCTCTTGCCTGCCTGAGTGATGCTTCAGTAACGCTTCTATTATTAATGGCATCCATACGCGAAACCCGCCCGATGGCACAATCAGGAGCCTCCGGTTTTGTCATTTCCTTATATTCTTCAATTTGGAGTTCGGTTCTCCTTATCTCTGACAGTATCTTTTGTTTTATCTCTTCGCTTTCCATTGCATCTCATTTTAATATTTCATCCAGTTCATCCCCATAATCAAATTGCAAATCTTCATGCAGGCTTGAAATGCATTTCTTAATTTGGCTTACCTGCCGGATAAAAATATTTGTCAGGCTTACATTATGTCCAATAGCGGGCTTCATCTTTTTTAATTTGGCGCAAAAGTAAATCAGCAATTCCACTTCTGTCTCCTTTTTCTTAGAATACCTGATATACTTCTTGATATTACGCAATATCTTTCTAACGCTTTTTTTAATGAAATAGTAGCTGCGTGTGTTTATTTCAGCAAAATCATTATCGATCTCTTTTTTAACACTTTCAATATAGGATGCTTCATCAGATGCTTCGAATAAGAGGTAAGTCAGTAACTCTTTGTTTTCTTTTTTGAATTTTGCGAGTTGCAGACAAAGGTTGAGCAGCTCCTTTGCTTGTTGGGTGCTTAGCTCATCTTTTAGTTCCTTTATCGATGCTGGCTTCATAGGGGGGGATCGGTTACTCGGTTACTCCGTTACTCGGTACTTGGATTTTAGTTTTTTTATTAATAGGATTTCGGCTTGGAATTGCCAGTCGAATGATCTGGTTTGGTTGGCCAGATGTGAGTGGTGATCCTGGTCGAGGATGTAATTATCGGGTTTATTCAGGATGCGGGTTTTGGAATAAACTGCTTCCAGGGTTTTTCTTAGTTCAAGAAATTCATCTGGTAACTGCCGGATATGCTTCAGGGCTGTTGCCTCATCTTCATTGCTTTCAGCCATATCGTAGTCTTTTAAAGCCAGCAGGATTTTGGGAGTGAATTGAGCCAGTTTGTTGACTTGTTCGTACACCTCCAGGGTGTGGATATTTCTGATAGCATGAGATTTCATGATGGCAATTTTCTGAGCAACAGAGTCGCAGGTTTGTGACGTCAATAATGCTTTTTCAAGTCGTTTTTCATGCATCTCGGTCCACTTTCCTTTTTGTTTTTCATCCGGCAGGATAATTAGTGCTTTCTCAATTGCATTATCTCTTTTGACTAAATAATTGCGCAAATTACCTGTCAGGAGGGCATTTTTGTAAAAGGCGACCGGGCCTTCGAGTTGATCAACAAAGGCATATTCTTCACCTGATAAAGTGCTTGAAAATTCCCGGTGCCGGTAGGAGGCCTTAATTTCTTCTTTACTACGGCGATCACCCGCCCAGGTGTACTCAGCAAATGCAATTATTCCACGTTTATACAATTCAAAATGTGGCGAATCATCATCCCAGAGGGTCAATAGCAGTCCGCTTAAGCCACTTTCGATTGAGCTTTTTGCAAAGGCCCTGATATTATTCATATTGCTCTCGCTCTGAGGCATCAGAACCCAGCGTGTTTGTCCGGCTGTGGCGCCCATAACCTGCAGACCTTTAGAGCGGAACCACTCCATAGCTTTTGCATTCCCCACGGCTTCAGCTGCCCGATAGTTCCATCTCATGTAAATACAATTCTTTGGAAAACGATCGAGAAATTCAACAAGCTTATGTTCATTTTCTGCCCAAATGCTGTCAACCTCTTTTTCAGTAAGCTCAGTGTTGAACATGGGGCGATAAACACCAGCATGTTTCAAAGGCATATCATCCCAAAAAATGGGTATCCTGCCTTGTTCTTCTGCAAACTTACAAACCTTATCCAGCCAAATCAGTTGTAATTCAAGGGCAGATTTTCCGCTGCCTCGCCCTGTTGTATGCACCTCATCACCGCCAACATGCAGGTATTTGCCATGAGGGGTGGCTTCAATGGCATCGAGGTAGAGATCAAACTGCAGGTCATAGGTTTTAGGATCCAGGGGATTGAAGGCCCAGTCATTAGTAGGATCATCACGTAAATCTTTGTATTCCTCATGTTTTAATACGAAAGAGGCATGTCCGAGTCCTTGAATCAGCGGACTGATTTCAATATTTCTTTCCTGGGCATAATCGCAAAGTTTTTTCCACTCATCAATACTTAAAGCATCGGCTGATCCCACTGCTGGCCGTCGCTCATACTGAATTTTGTCCTCCATCTCAGCAATTATTCCATTCACTTTGTACTTAGCCAGCTTATTGATCAGGTCGTAATAATATTCTGTTCTTTCCAGGTGGTGTTTAATGTCGAGATGGATGGCCCGGTATGCTAATTCGGGATAATCTTTGATAGTGCATTTTGGCAAGGGAATATCTTGTTCTCTGGCATCTTCAAGCAGTTGATCAAGGCTCATGAAGGCGTATAGCAAACCAGCCTTATCCTTGGCTGTCAGCTCTATTTGCTTCTTTGTAATATTAAGATAATATCCTTCGGATGGGAGATCAGCAGATTCATCCAGTATGCAAATTATTTGAGCTTCTGACTTGTCATTTAGTCTTTCGATTCTTCTTAATACATCTCCTGTTTGTGGAAGAGAAAGTTCTGAATCAAAATAGAAGTACAAAACATCATCAAATTCCAAGGCACTTTGGCCTGTGAATTCAATTTCCTGAGGATAGGGCAGAATGTTAAACTCACCTGAGATGTTGGTTTGTAACTCACAAGATGACAGCATGATGATGCATCCAATTAGAGATAATGCCAGTAATTTCTTCATGATTTTATTTAGTTAAGCGGTATACTTTTCTAAAATGATATCCACTGATGGTAAACATGATAGCATCCAAAAATAAGCGAGGACGATTCCACACTGTCCAGAAAATAAATTTCCAGAATTCACCACGGCCTTTACTTTGGATTCCAATAATAAGTAAAGATTTAATAAATGCTTTGAAATAGTGTCGTTCAATTTTTATTGGTCTTCTGTGGGCCTGTTTGTAATTGACGAGAAACTGTCGCATACGGGTGTAGTATGGTTTTACCGAATAGATATTTTCAATTATTGATTTGTATCCTTTTTGTAATTCCTCGGCATCCATTTTTGGAATAAAATTCATGGAGTAATCGGTATTACTTCCGGTGGCTTCAGTTGTTAATCTGTTTTCTGCCTTCAATCGTTCGTAGAGTTTGGTGTTTTTTGGAGCATTCAGCAATCCCACCATGGCCCAGACGATTCCACTTTGCTGAATAAAATCAATTTGCTCTTGAAAAACCTTTACTGAATCGCTGTCAAATCCCACTATAAAACCACCAGATACCTGCATCCCGGATGCCTGGATCTCTTTTACACTCAGGAGCATATCGCGGTTTTGATTTTGAAGCTTATTACTCTCATAAAGAGATTGTTCTGACGGAGTTTCAATTCCGATAAACGTAGAATTAATACCGGCTTGAATCATCAGAGAAATTAACTCCTTATCATCGGCGAGATCTATTGAGGTTTGTATGTTAAAAATAAAAGGATACTTGTGCCTCCGCATCCATTCGATTATAGCAGGTAAGAGCTCATTTTTAATTTGCCTTTTATTCCCGATAAAATTATCATCTGTAATTGATACATTTCCTCTCCATTTCAAATGGAAAAGGGCATCAAGTTCTCTGATTACCTGATCGGTCTGTTTCATTCTTACCTTATGGCCAAGGAGGGATGATATTTCACAGAAATCACAGGCAAACGGACAGCCCCGGGAGATCTGGATATTCATCGAGGCATAGGCTTTTCGATCAAGCAGGTGAAACTCAGGGGTAGGGGAGCTGATGATATCAGCGTAAGCAGCAGTTTCATATAGCTTTTGAGGAGGAATCCCCTTTGCCAGATTATTCAGGAAGGGAGCCAGTGTAATTTCAGCTTCGTTCAGGATGAAATGATCAATTTGAGGGTAATTTTTGTGTTCCTGATTGAAGAGGGGCCCGCCTGCAACTATTTTCACCTCATGTTTTCTGCACTCTTCGATGACATTGTTCACTGATTCTTTCTGGATATACATGGCACTGATGAACACATAGTCGGCCCACTCCAAATCCTCTGGAAGCAGATCTGTGACATTCATGTCGAGCAGTTTCTTTTGCCAGTTTTCAGGCAGTAATGCTGAAACAGTGATTAATCCGAGAGGAGGGATAGCTGCTTTTTTTGATATAAAGTGCAAAGCATGAGTGAAGCTGAAAAAGGTATCAGGATATTTCGGGTATATCAGTAATACGTTCATGCCATTCATTCTCGGTTCAGCTTTTTCTAGTTCCTTTGAAATAATGTATATATGTATGCCCGGGTATCACCTGAGGGCATATCATGCATGTAGTCGAAAGATTCTTTTAGTTTAAATTCCTTGCCAATTTTGGCTTGCAACATAGTTTTGTTGTATCTGTGCACCGGAAGTCCACAGCATGTTTGTGCTCCATCTAAATTATATGCTGCAATGATAACAAAGCCATCAGGCTTAACCAGTTTTCTGATTAAATTGAAATAACTGTCCTGGTCAGCCTTATCATTAAAAAAGTGCAGAACGGCCCGGTCTTGCCACAAATCGATTAATGGCATTTTTTCGAGTGCCTTTGCTTGTGTCACATCATCTAAAATCCATTCTACCTGACTACTTTCAGCGCCCAGTCGTTCCTTTAGTTTATCCAAAGCTGTTGAGCTGATATCGTTCGCAATAATGTTTTCAAACCCATCCGACAGGAGATCATCAATAAAAGTAGACGCACCAGCTCCGATTGATAAAATACGGGCATCTGCTTCGAGCTCAGTTTGATTAATTAGCAGCATTGTTGGTCCGGCTGAATCCTCATACCAACCAAGCTTCTCGACAGGTGATTTTTCATAAGCTTTATTCCAATATGAGGAGTAGTCTGTTACATCAGGCTTTTTGGTTTCACACGAGGAGGCCATAACTTTTTCAGCAGGTGGGACTGGCTCCTCTGATTCCTCAGCAATTTTTATTCCATCGGCCAGTAATTCAATTTTTCTAAGCTTGTATAATGCCCCTATGGCTTTTTTAAATGCTTTTTTACTGATGCCAAAAAATGAAGAGATCTCTTCAGGCGAACTTTTATCGGTAATAGCCAGATAGCCCTGATTTTCTTGCAACAAGTTATATATCAGCTGTGTATTGGGGTCATTAGATTTTAAATATCCGATTGCCTGTAAAGAAATATCCAGTTTATTATCCTCCCGGATGGATTTTACATATCCTTTTAGCTTATCACCAACTTTAAGAGTTTTGAATATTTCATTTTCAAAAACTAATCCTTTATGCTGATTATTGACTATAACAGAGAATCCAAGATCGGTTTTTTGCATAACGATCAGATCAACTTTATCTCCTTCCTCAACTGATAATTCCTCGTTTTGAAGATGTTTTTCTATTTTATTGCTGGCGTACAGGCGGTCGGTTTTTGTGTCGAGATCCATGTACACGATATACCAACGACCCTCTTCCATTTTTTGTCGCTGCTCTTTGAAAGGAACCAGGAGATCCTTTTCCAGTCCCCAATCTAAAAAGGCACCTACTTCTGAAACTGCAGAGACTTTCAGAATGGCGAACTCGTTTATGAAAATCAGAGGGGTAAGGTTTGTGGCGATTTTTCTGTCGGCATAATCGCGGTATACAAATACGACAATCTCTTCATCCTGTTTATATTCCTCAGGACAGTATTTATTGGGCAGAAGTATATCTTCATCCTCATCATCTCCTAAATACAAACCAACACTTGTTTCTCTTAAAATTTTCAGGGTATTGTATTTGCCGACTTCAATCATAGCTACAAAGTTTTTACAAATGTAGTCAGGCTTTTACAGGATTCATAAAATCGGGAGGAAATCTATATCGGGAGTCGGGAATCGGGAGTCGGGAATCGGGAGTCGGGAATCGGGAGTCGGGAATCGGGAGTCGGGAATCGGGAGTCGGGAATCGGGAATCGGGAATCGGGGCACGCGGGAATCGGGGGATAGGGAAAGGTGACGCCATCGTGACGCCGTCGTGACGCCGTCGTGACGCCATCGTGACGCCATTTCGTGACGCCGGACTTCGGATGCCGGACCTCGGACCTCGGACTGCGGACCCC
>Ga0233437_1002605_pt1 | contig 26467 bp, 19 predicted proteins | sample SI_122_August201_FD_182714 | JGI IMG/M metagenome (GOLD analysis project Ga0233437, IMG submission 182714) | Seawater microbial communities from Saanich Inlet, British Columbia, Canada - SI_122_August2016_200_MG | ecosystem: Environmental > Aquatic > Marine > Inlet | place: Canada: British... | reverse complement strand
TTCTGATGAGAAGTCAAAGAAACAAAACGTCTCACTTGATCGCCAGCACCAAGAACTAGAAGAGAAATTCCCTAGCAAAGAATACCCTCGCCCCTACCACTTCCAAGAAAGCCAGAGTGCTTTTAAGCCAAACAATCGAGAAAAATTTAATGAACTAGTCCAACTGATTGAAACTGGAGAAGTAACTGGCTTGATTGTGTATCATCCTAATCGTTTGAGTAGAAATTCAATAGAAGCTGGTATTATCTCTCACCTCATTACAACCAGAAAACTACTTGATATTAAGTTCGCTTCATATACTTTTGATAACTCGGCAGAGGGCATGTTGTTACTGCAGTTTGCTCTAAGCCAATCACAGTATGAATCAACTAAATTGTCTCTCCATGTTCACTCAGGAAATAAATATAAATTCCATGAAAAAAAAGAATGGGGGTCATTCGCTAAGCAAGGTTATGTTAACTATATCGACCCCATCACAAGGCAAAGAGATCTAAAAATTGATGAAGAACGCTTCTATCTACTTCAACAAGCAGGGCAAAAAATAATTAGCGGTGAGTTAACTCCTCTTGAAGCCCTTGATTGGTTAAATGAAGATCAGGGCTATCGAACCAGAAAAACAGCTAGACAAGGAGGAAATAAACTCTCGGAAACAACTTTCTACAGTTTTTTATCAAGTACTTTTTACTATGGTCTTATGAGGCGAAAAGTAGAAGGAAAGGCTGTCGAAGATTGGCACAAGTACCCTACTATGTTTACTAAAGAAGAATGGGATTTATTACAAATTCGCCTCGGGAAAAAAAGTAGATCTAAACAAAAAAAGCATACCTTCCCTTATAAAAATATGCTTGAGTGTGGAGAATGTGCTGGGGTGGTAACCGCTGAAGAGAAATGGCAAATAATTTGCCCAAGATGTAAAAAGAAATTTCACAAAAGTAGAAATAGAAACAACTGCACTCAATGTGGAACAGCTATTCATCTAATGAAAAACCCTACAGTCCTCCACTACATCTTTTACCATTGCACCAAAAGAGTAAATACAAATTGCTCGCAAGGTTCAATAGAGATTAAAAAGCTAGAGAAACAAATTGAGTCAAAGCTAAGTGAGTTTGAAATACATCCCAGATTAAAAGACTGGCTTATTGATCATGTTGGCGAAGTAAATGAGTTGGAAGCCAAGCAAGATGAAAAAGCGGTCGATCGCCATACAGACAACTATCAAAAACTTAAAGATAAGCTTAGAAGACTAACCAAGATAAGATTTGAAGAGGAATTTAGTAAGTACTCTGAAGAAGAGCAAGAATTCTATGAATCAGAAGTTGAGGAAACCAAGAAGCTGATTACTGAATCAAAAGACAAGATCGACTTAACTGATGAACGACAAGAGGACTGGCTAGAACTCTCTAAGAAAACTTTCGAGTTTGCCACCTATGCTCGCCACTGGTTTGAAGAAGGCGACCTACAGACTAGGCTGAACATAGTTCGTTCAATTGGTTCGAACCTAAAACTTCTAGATAAAGAAATACTGCTAGATCGGGAAAACCCATATTGGATGATTAAGAAAGCTAAAAAAGAAGCTGAAAACTTAGGAGTCTCGTTAGAACCTACAAAAATAGCAGATGTATCAGACTTAAACACCTATTTGCAACCTGCTATTCCCACTTTGTTGCGGGACTAGGAGTCGAACCTAGCCTGTGAGATTATGAGCCTCACGTGCACCGTACACTATCCCGCGCGAGGGCATTAGTATACCCGATCTTTTCTCTCGAGTCAAAGAAAGGTATAATACCTTCTTAATAGCCAGGGTAGCTCAGGTGGTTAGAGCATCGGATTCATAAACCGAAGGTCGAGAGTTCAACTCTCTCCCCTGGTACAAAACATAGTTTACAGTTAACCATGTACTATAAACTTTGGTAGAATAACTTTATGAAAAACAATCACAAACCCCTGCGTCGTCCTATTAAAAATCGCGTCTTTGCTGGAGTAGCTCAAGGGCTTGCCAACTACTTTAATGTGGATGTGGTGGTAATGCGACTTATCTGGGTCTTTTTGCTTCTACCTGGTGGGCTACCTGGTATTCTGCCTTACCTCGTTTGTTGGCTAGTTATTCCAGAAGAAGACTAATCATTTTACTCTTGGTAGTATTGCCTCACTTGGTCTGCGTTAAGTCGCCAAGCTTTGATTCCTGAATCATCATCTTTTAAATTGTATCTAAATTTAAGGTCATCAATTCTCTTTTCCAAGGTTGTCACACCCTTTAATCCTACTCTACAATCTGCATACTCTACTATTCTGGCTTCCCAACTTGCTTTGGTTATTTTATCGGTCACTTTCAATTCCATGTCTAGTAATACTTTGCCCACAGTATCACTCATGCCCAGCTCATCAATAATTACAAGAGTTGCCTTGTGAACATCAGGGCCATACTGGGCAATAAACTCATCCTGGATCTGTTCCCAAAAAAGTTTATTTTTCATCTCACCCAAGAAGGGTCTTTTAAATTTAATAAGATTGGCCATATCATGCAACAGAGCTGTGTTATGAATCAGCTCTGCATCCACCACTGGACCTGTCCAGTTCTCCACTACCTCATCTGCCACTTGAGCTACCCAACGCATGTGTTGCTGGAGATTACTAGGAATTCTATATCTATTGTAAATTTTCTGAATATTCATGATGGTAGTTTATCAGATAATAATGAAAGTAATCAAAAAAGCCCCCGGCGGAACGCCGAGGGCTTAACTTTTCAATCCAATTACCTAACTACATCATCCCACCCATACCACCGGGCATACCGGCTGGAGCAGCTGGTTTCTCTGGTTCTGGTAGGTCTGTGATAAGACATTCTGTAGTAAGAATCATAGATCCTACACTGGCTGCGTTCTGCAGTGAAGCAATCGCCACCTTGGCTGGCTCAATTACTCCATCTTCCACCATGTCTCCAAACTCGTTGGTCATGGCATTAAAACCAAACTGAGGATCATCTTTCTTCATTACCTCATGCACTACATAACCATCATCCATACCAGAGTTGGTAGCTAACATACGCAGGGGTTCTTGAGTAATGGTCTTGACCAAGTCAATTCCAGTTTGCTCGTCGTGTGAACCTCCCTTGAGTCTAGCTAGCTTCTTGGCAGCTTGGATTAAGGTTACTCCACCTCCTGGAATAATGCCTTCTTCAATAGCTGCTTTGGTAGCACCTTTGGCATCTTTGACTCGCTCTTGCAAGTTCTTCATCTCTATCTCTGTGGAAGCACCTACTTGAATGACAGCTACTCCACCAGTTAGTTTAGCCTTTCTCTCTTCCAGCTTTTCGGTATCAAACTCACTGGTCGAAGCCTCTATCTGGGCGTCAATCTGGGAAACTCGAGCGTCGATATCGCGCTTGGTGCCTTTACCACCCACAATTCTAGTCACATCTTTGGATGAACGAATAGAGTCGGCTTGACCTAGATCTTCTGGTCCAACATCTTTGAGCTGACGACCTGTTTCTTGAGAAATAAGGTTGGCACCGGTCAAAACTGCAATGTCTTGCAACATCTCTTTTCTACGATCTCCAAAGCCAGGAGCTTTAATAGCCAAGATGTTAAAAGCACCACGTAGTTTATTAACTACTAGAGTGGTTAGGGCTTCACCCTCTATGTCATCGGCAATTAAAACTAAATTTTTACTAACCTGCATCTGCTTTTCAAGTAGAGGCAACAGATCTTGAATGCTGGTGACTTTGAAATCTGTGATTAAAATATATGGCTGATCTATAGTTGCTTCCATTCTATCCGAATCACTCACAAAATATGGTGAGGCATAGCCTTTATCAAACTCCATGCCATCTTTATGCTCTATGGTAATGTCCAAGGACTTACCCTCTTCGACTTCCACTACTCCATCTTTGCCTACTAGACGCAAAGCTTCTGCAATCTTGGCTCCAATTTCTTCGCTTTGAGCCGAGATAGTAGCTACTTTTTCCCAGTCTTCTTCTGTGACTGGCTTGGCCAGTCTCTTTATCTCCTTGACCATCACATCCACAGCTTTATCTATCCCCTTTTTCATGATCATGGGATTAGTGCCAGCCGTGACATATTTCATGCCTCGTTCCGAAATCTTTTGAGCCAACAAGGTAGCAGTGGTCGTACCATCACCTGCCATGTCATTGGTTTTGCTAGCAGCTTCTTTGACTAACTGCGCTCCCATGTTCTCAAACTTGTCTTCAAGAACAATCTCTTTGGCTACACTAACGCCATCGTGGATGACATTGGGTGAACCCCAAGCTTTATCGATTGCTACATTGCGTCCCTTAGGACCCAAGGTAGTAGTAACTGCTGATGCTAGTTTATTAATACCTATCAGCATTTTCTGTCTAGCTTCATCCGAAAATAATAATTGTTTAGCTGCCATTTTTTCTCCTTTTGTAAATTTTGATTATTTAATTACTGCTAAAATATCCTCAAACTTGAGGAATTGATACTCGGTGTCTTCGATCTTCACATCGTTGCCACCCCATTTTTTGTACATCACTTGATTGCCTTTTTTAACTGGACACACAATTTCTTGCCCATCATCATATATGGCTCCACCGCAAGCTAAAACCTTACCATGCTGAGGTTTTTCATCATTGCTCTCTGGTAAATAAATGCCAGAAGCAGTCTTTTTTTCTTGACTTGCTGGTTCAACTAACACGTAACCGGCTAGAGGTTGTAGGTCTTTTACAGAAAATGAGTTCTTCATATGTTCTCCTTAATTTTTAATACCAATATGCCAAAACAAACGGCGATCGATCAGCAGTAATAGTAATCGACTGCTAATAGAATGTCAACAGATGAAATTATGATTCAATCTCTATTTTTTCTTCTGGGGCAGGTACTGGGCTTTTTTCTGGCTGCTCTGTGTGCATCACAACTTTTTCTGTTCCAGTAGCAGTCACTTGCTTGACCGTAGATAGTAAAAAGCCTTCACATTCTAAACCACGATCGGCAAAGTATTTGCCCAACTCTTGACGAACCAGGTTCTCGACTTGAGATCTGTTTTGGACAATTTGGTCTAGAGATAGCTCGGAGAAAACCGAGGCTACTTTACTTCTGGATGCTGGTCGGACCACCTTGGAGATAACGTTTTCTCCAATATTTTCCCAGATCTCTGGGGCATTGTTACGATCTATTCTAAAAAGCACACTACCTTCTATAGAAACATCATGACCATCTTGAGTAGTAAGTAAGATAGGCTCGTCACCCAGAGCTTCTTTGTTGGTGGAGTAATCAAAACCTTCTTTTATCGAGTGCTCTAACACCTGGGCATTAAATAACTTGGCCACCTGCCAAAAAGGAATCTTGAAGTGAAGGCCAGGACCCCAAACTCTGTCTAGAACTCCCCTACCTCTGTCATATACACAAGCCACATGTCCTGGAGGGACGCTGATAAAAAAGCCTCCGACAACTTCATCCACAAGAAAAGAAACAACTAAACGATCAAATTCCATAGATCCTTATTGTACCCCAACTACTACTAACTCTCCAGTTCTTGTTGTTTGTAAACCACATCACCCATCAGATCCATAGAGTCTTTGATGCCTTGAACAATGGTTTGAGATAACTTGAGGGATTCTTCATCCAGACCCACTTGGCCCAAGACTTGATTGGATTCTTGAATAAAGCCATCAAAAGCTTGCTCCACTAACTCTGAATTTTCTTTTAACCAAGCTTTGCGTTTTTCGGGCTTCATCAGCTTAACATCATTCAAGACTTGCTGGGCTTGACTCATCTGTCTAGCCTTGAGGTAAAGTTGAAATTTTTGTGACTGATTGGGTGCTGGTTTTGGCATAACAAGTATCAAGAACCACTATTCTAGCACTTTTGGCAAGTAAAATACGATGGGTTAGGTATAATACCCTCTGTTCATGAAAAGACTTGATCTAAACAGCCAATCTATGTCGTCTGTGATTGCAGATACTGTAGCTGTACTCAAAGCTGGTGGCTTGGTGGTCTACCCCACAGAAACTACCTATGGCTTGGGCGTAGATGCTACCAATCCAGTAGCAGTTAATAAACTACTCAAGTACAAATCTCGTCGTCAAGGCAAACCTCTGTCTATTGCTGTCTCCAACCCTCAAATGGCAGAAAAGTTTGTAGCAATTAATCATCAAGCCCAAGCCATCTACAGTTCACTGTTGCCTGGACCTGTAACCATTGTTTCCAAAGGCTTGGGTAAAGTAGCCCCAGGAGTAGAGTCGGAGTTTGGGAGTTTGGGAGTTCGCTGGTCTAGTTTCCCCTTGGTCACTAATATACTAGAAGCTTTTGGACAGCCTATTACCGCTACCTCGGCCAATGCGTCTGGTAAAGCTAGACCTTACTCTATAGATAGACTCCTAGACAGGCTATCTACCCATCAGAAATCTCTCATAGGTCTAGTGCTGGATGCCGGAAAACTACCCAAAAACCCTCCTTCTACCGTCATAGACACCACTCTTTCTACCCCAGTCGTGATGAGAGCCGGTGGCACTAAAATAGATGTCAAACAAAACATCGTTACAGAATCAGAAAATGAAACAAAACAACTGGCTGGCAAGATCGTGCTTAAACATCTCAACGATTTAACAAATACTGGTCTGGTAATAGGACTAGATGGCGAGTTAGGTACTGGCAAAACTATTTTTGCCAAAGGAGTAGCCCAGTTTTTACAGATCAACCAACCTATTACCTCCCCCACTTATACTTACATTAATCAGTACAACTTTTCCCGTCATCAAACCCAGGGCACTTTTTACCACATTGATGCTTGGAAGGTAGATCAACCAGAGTTAACTCAAAAACTAGAAATCGAGAGTCTACTCAAACCAAACAACGTTTTGGTCATCGAGTGGTTTGATCAACTATCAGATTATCTAGAACCAATTATTAATACTAAGGGTGTAGAGTTGGTAAGAATTGCAGTATCTGATGATGGGTTAGCAAATAGTAAGCGAATATTTAAGATCCTATGAGTACACCCATCACCCTAGCTATAGATACCTCCTGTGATGAAACTTCTGTAGCAGTCACTTGTGGACTGGAGATCTGGTCTAGCATAGTGGCTTCGCAGGTTGAACTGCATAAACCATATGGCGGAGTATTTCCCACTGTAGCCAAACAAGCCCACATAGAAAACATAGCTCCTAGTGTGGCTCTGGCTCTTAAAAGAGCCAGAGCCACCATGGCAGACATTGATCAAATAGCTGTCACCGTGGGCCCTGGTCTAGCTCCAGCTCTGGAAGTAGGCATTGAACATGCCCAAGAACTAGCCAAACTTCACCACATACCTCTCATCCCTACCAATCATATTGAAGGACACATATATAGCGTCCTGGCCCTTCAACCCAGTAAACAAAGTCTGGGATTAAGTATTAAAGATAGACAAAAAACTGCCAGTGCTCGATCTAGAAAAAGAATAGATGAACTAAAATGGCCAGTTTTATCTCTAGTTGTTTCTGGTGGTCACACCCAGTTTATAAAAGTTACCAAACCAAAAACCAAATCTACCAATACTAAACCCAAGCTAGAACGCATACCTCATTTATCTATAGATACAAACTCTGGCTACACCATACTTGGACAAAGTATCGATGATGCTGCAGGTGAGGCTTTAGATAAAATTGGCAGAATGATTAACTTAGGTTACCCAGCTGGACCAGTGGTAGAGGAACTAGCCAAACAAGGAGATCCCAAAAGTTATGACTGGCCTCTCCCCATGACTCACGAAAAAAACTTTAACCTAAGTTTCTCTGGTCTCAAGACTTATTCCCGCAATTATTTAAAGAAAAACTGGCCCAACAAACCCTTAAACAAACAAGAACTGGAAAATTACAGTGCCAGTCTACAATATGCTATATTTAGGCATATTTGTTATAAATTGAATAAATTACTTAAAGAAAAAAGTTTCTCAGAAGTTTGGCTGGGTGGTGGCGTAGCTGCCAACATTACACTACGCAAAATGATCCGCCAAACTATCAAACCCTTTGGATTAAAACTACTTACTCCCCAGTCCAAAAAACTCTGTGGCGACAACGCAGGCATGATTGGGATAACAGTTTAAGCTTGCAATCAGCTAGAATTTGTCATCCTTGCTTGAGCATCACTCTTCTTTGTCATCCTCGTGCTTGCACAGGGATCCAGTCAGACTTGTCAATGTTAATCCTGGATTCCCAACTCTCCGCCGGCTGGCGGATTGTCGAGATTGAGAATGACACATGGCGTTTATCATCCTTGTATTATTGCCTTACCTTTCTTGTCATCCTCGTGCTTGCACGGGGATCCAGAATGACAATACCGAAATGTGCGATATTTAACTACCAATCCATTACTCTTCTTTTGTGATCTCTTCCACTATCTGCTGGGCGGCTTGTTCTAGTCTCTCCCCAATATCTACTTTGGTTTTGGCTAGGTACTCGTCACGCAACATACCAAAGCGTTTCTCCAAGTCTTCCTCTTTGGCAATCTCTTCCATTCTTTCTTCACCCAGTTCCTCTGCAGCTTTGGTGGCGGCTCCAGTCCAGAGATCGCGAGATGCTTTACCAATCACAATACCTACTGTTTGTGCATCCACATCATGATCTAAAAGATACTCGGCTAACTTGGCAAAGGCGGGAAAAATAATGTTAATTTCTCCAGGGGCAGTTGGGTTGCTCATTAGTTAGTCTCCTTTAGTTAGTAGCTTTATCTAGTTTCTCTATAATATTTGGATGAAGATCGTGTGTAGCTGATGAACTACCCTCAATGGATGGTCTACCTAAATCAACTGCTTTAAGATTAATCCTTTGTCCTTTATGGATAGTAGTTGATGTCACATCTTTAAGCTGTTTACCTAAATTATTATCCTCAAAATCTTGAACTGTAACTTGCTCACCATCATGTGCTTGCACAAACTCTTGCAACTGATCATAGGCCTCTTGATTATCTGGAGTTCTAAAAATAGCCTCGTTTTCTTCATCAAGTGCAACATCTGCTATTGTTAAACCAGTAAATCTTTCACCAGTACTATGATCGCCAGTAGTATTATAAACATCGAGTTTTGCTAGATTATCATTACCTACTATCTTTGAAAGATTATCTCCTTCTTGGACTATCACCTCTGTAGCCACCGTCATGTTGCCAGGTTGATCTGCAACTACTTCTGGAACTGCTGCTGGTTCTGTTTCTGCTGGTTGTGTACCTGCAACTTCTGCCGCTTTAGCGGTTCCTGCTTCTGCCGTAGCTTGAACCGAGCTAGATGCTGCTGTTCCAACTTGTGCTTCTGTGCCTAATTCAGCCTCTGCTTGACCAGAGGCATCTGCAGTACTACCTACAGTAGTAACACTAGAAGAAGCCAGACCATCTGCTGTGGGTATTGTATCTGGAAATCTGTCACCTTCTATTGCCGGAGGAGCTGGGGGTTTGGCATCGGGACCAAAAACTCCTGCATCGCCTCCTTGTATACGAAGAATCATAATTTTCTGATCTTCTGTGAGATGAGCTGGATCAACTCCGCTAACCTCTGGTCCTACATTAAGATCTACAATGAGTTGTTCTGCTGTACCTGGTTCAAACCGCTCTCCATTATTCCATCTACCCATTACATCATCTGCTGCTGTGGTCAATTCTTCTAGCTGACTCATGCTCAAATCTTCACCTGGCCTTGCCAAGCCTACGTCTTTAACAAAATCTGCAGCGGCATTGGGATTTTCTAATTCAAGTCTTTCTGCCATATCAAAACCAGCTTGCCAGTTGGCTGGCATAATTCTGTCATTACGACTGGCTGGAATTGGAGCTTCGGCTGGAGAAGTAATTGCTGTTGCTTGTATTTCTCTAGCTCTGTCTGAATTTGGCAAAGCAATTTCTGGAGATGTGTCTGGTAATAATATATGGTCTCCTGGTTGGATATTAGACAGATCTACTCCAGGATTAGTTGATTGGATTTCTTCCAATGTGAAATTTGTTTGACCAACAACATTTTCCCATACTGTGTCTCCTGGTTGAACTTCATAAAAAGGTCTGCTCTCTGCATCTACTCCAAAATGAGTATCTGGATCTAGAGGTACAACAAAGTTTTCAGATTGGACTCCATCAACTTGACCAAGTTCTGGTTGTGCAGATTGCACAGGTGTTGTGGCTTCTGCTTGATTTCCACTATTAACCCATTTCGCAAAACCTTTTACTGCTCTACCAGCTGGACTTGAATCATCGTTAATAATTTCAGATGGTTGTCTTATTTCTGCAGTTGGCTCTGGCTTAATTACTTCATCTGCTTCAACTGCAGGCATTGGCAAATTAACGACATCAGTATCCGATTTTTCAACTTGAGCTGGAACAACAGGAGCTACCTGATTGTCTACAACAGGAGCTACACCTTCTACAGGATTAAAAAAGCGATTAATTGCACCTTGAGTGTCCTGTATCCATTTTGGAGTTTTAATAGAAGGGATACTGGCTGTTGCTGGTTCAACTGCTGGAGCTGGCGGAGCTGTAACTACCTCATCTGCTGGAGCTACAATTGGCTCTGGAGTTAAACCTGCTTGTGGCGTAGAAACTCCAACTTGTTTTTCAGCCATTTCGGCTGGAGATTGAACTATTGGGTTAAGACTATCAACTGCATCTGGAGCTACTACTTTTGCTTGATCTGTAACAACTGCTGTTGGTTCTACTATGGCTGTAGGAGTAGCTTCTGGTGTTACAGTAGCTTGATCTGTAGCAGTCGCTGTTGGCTCGGCTGTAGCGGTAGGTTCAGCTGTAGCAGTATGTGTTGCAGTGGCAGTTTCTGTAGGAGTAGATGTAGCTGTTTCGGTTGCAGTGGGCTGATGGGTAGCGGTTGATGTAGCTGTGGCTGTTTCGGTGGCAGTAGCTGTGGCTGTAGATTCTGCTGTAGCTGTAGCAGCTGGAGTTTCTGTGGGAGCTTTGGCTACAACAGCAACTTCTGGCACTTCATTGGCTTGAGCAACAACTTCTTGATTATCTGTTGGAGGAGCAACTGGAGAAGTTGATTCTCCATGAATTGCTTGATCTAAAGACGAACCAGCGTGCAAGAAACTATTATCAACAAACGACCCAATCGTCCATCCTAACCCCATAGCACCAAGCAAACCAATGTTGCCACCCATAGCAACTTCATTAGTTTTAATACTTGCTCGAACTACACCTCCACCAATCTTACTAATAAAATTACTGGATGATTCCGTTAGCTTATTACCAGCGTGATAAGACGTATTGGAAAGAATAGACACTGCTGTAGGCACCATACCCAACATGGATCCAACAGTCCTAAACTTTGTTTGATCACCTGGAGCGATTGCTTCAACTGCGATTGACGCAGCTACGCCTCCTACAAGGGCCATAATCTTTTTTACTCCATTGCGCTTGAGTTCCGAAGTCAACAATCTTCTTTCCGTAGTCAGCAAGTAATCTATCTCCTCTTGATTTCCAAATTCAGATTCTCTAGCAAAATAAATCTCATCTCCATTTTCTTTAAAGAAAACTCCAAATGGTTCGAGCCTAATCAATAATCTGTCTATTTCTGCTTTAGATATTTTTTTGTCGTTTTCATATTTGGTCTTGATAGCTAATGCCATCCTCTCGGCCTCACTTCTAAGCCTTTGAAATTGACGTTTTTTCTTGTTTTCTGTTTTTGTATTAATGTTCAGTTGCCTAACGTCTTCCGAAAATTGCTGTTCTGCTTCCAATAATTTGCTTTGAATTCTATTGTAATGCCTATATATCTCACCAGCTCTTCCGCGGTTTATATCATTTTTAATTTCTTTTCTTTTCTGTGGAGGTTGAGCAACACTTGCTTCTGGAGTTTCAACTAAAGCAGCAGGTGTTACATCAACTTCTAGATCATCTGCTGGAGCTTCTACATCCAAAACTGCATCAACAGGCTCTACGTCAATTTCATCATTATGATCTGTATATTCATCAGCAACTGGTCTTCTTAAAGATTCAGGAATATCTAGATCATCTTTATTAAATGTTCTCTTTGGTGTCTCACTAACACCTGGTTCACCTGAAGAAGCAGGATCACCTGGTAATACTATTTCATCATTAAATGGTGAAAGAGAAGGTAGAGGAGTATCTTTATATGGATCTTGTTGAGCTTCTGCGTTTACACCAGCTCCTGGATCATCTTTATCTGAAGCAACTTGAGCGAGAGGTTCAGCAGTTTGCCCAACATCTTGGCCGCTATCATTATCAAGATCTATATCTCCAATCTGTTGCAAAATATCATCTAGAGCATCTGGCTGATTTTCATTTTCCGTACTTTCTGGCGATTTACCTCCCCCACCTTGATCTGCTAGAGCTTGTTTTCTAATAGCATCTACGGGGCTGAATTTGTCCTTACTCATGTTGCGTGACTCCCGTGTATTTACACATAATTAACTAAGTTCTTCATATCCAGTAATGATTTGATTCAAAATAATGGACCTGATGTTTGATATATGTTCTTGTAAATCTGGATTTCCCTTAATTTTTAAAAATTCATACTGCAAAAACATCATGTACTTATTTCTCAGTGCTTTCAATACATCATAACCATAATTACCAAGCTCGGCACCTTGGATAAATGCGGACATCCCTTCCAAATCAGAAGGGGAATTAATGGACTTTACAACTGATGTGTCTGTTGAATTAAATACTAACTTCATACATTCTTCAATTTTGGTTAGAACCACAACAGCTAAAGATAATAGTTTATAATTTGCTTCAAGTAATTTTTCATCTGTAATATCTGCTAGACTCAAAATTAACAAATCTATATGGTCTGTGAGCATTTCATAAGATCTTTCTATATCTTCCTTTTTCCTCTCTTTACCTAATCTTAGGAAAAATGCTTGCAGTTCTTTAGTGCGACTCCTAAGTAATTCCTGCTTGGAACCTGCTTCTGGAGAAGCAACTGGTACATCTACATCTTCTAGAGCTCCAGCAGGCTCTGGGGTTGGTGCTGGAACTGGTGCTGGTGCTTCTGCTTGAGACTTTACTTTTTGTACACCACTAACTGTGAGGGTAAAAGTTTCTAGCTCTCCACTATCATCTTTTACTACATCTGAAAATACTGCAGTCACAGTCACAGGTTGTTCTCCCTTTGATCTCATTCGAACTTCGATACCATCTTCGATTCTAATTTTTGGAATTGTTTGTGGCGGTATTTCTGGCCTGGCACTACCAACAGGAACATCTAGTAAAAGTTCAAATGATGTTTTAGAATCACTTTCTTGTACAGCAAAGGATGCTTCTTCTCCTGATCCCTTAACCGCAAAGTCACAATCCTTATAATAACCAACTATATTGGGTTCAGATGAATTATAAATCATTATTCCATCTGGCTTAAACTCAATTATCTCTTGTGTAAATTTAGTTTCAGGTTCTGGTGCTGGTGCTGGGGTTTCAACTGAAGTCTCGGCTGATGCAGGTTCTGCTGGAGGGGTTTTTGGTGCAGTATTTTCAACTCTTGGTAGATCAATAGCTGAGTTATCTGTATTTGTCTCAATTTTAGTGATGTTTGTAAATTGATGCCATTTTCTATTGCCCTGTGGTTCATCAAGCTTCACCCATGCATCTTTTTCTACCGATAAAAGATCGGATGGCTCATCTCCTTCTTGTCCGTTAATTTTCCCTTTGATTGTATTGCCCAATCCTTCTCCAAAAACATACACACCATCAGGTTGATTAGTTTCTGGCTGATAAACTTGTAATAAAAAAGTCCCCCCTGTTGCATATATCTTGAATCTATCACCAGGTCTCAATGAGAGCAAATTTAGATATCTAATACTCCTCCACTCTCCACCAACAACTTCTTCTGGAGGTGCTGGTGCATCTATCTCTCCACCTGCCAACTCTTTCGCCTGCGAGATCCAACTAGCTAAATCAGTCCTTTCCCGAAACACTTCACTTTTTCCAATACTTTTCAGCTCATCTACTGTCATTGCCGCCAACTCTTCAAAGGTATTAACCCCATTCATCTTCAAAAAATTTGCATGCAATAGACTGATACCATCAATTTTGGAAAAATCATTAGGAGTTTTATCACGCATCTCAATTTTAAACCCTACCAATTCACCAGTTTTTTTTCTTTTGACGTCAGTAAATGTTGCACTAAATATAACTTTATTAATAGCATCCAACTCTAAAGTATGACTTGAGTTTTCTTGAACTGCTGAAGACAACACAGCAATATGGGAATTATCTCTAAACGTAGCACCTGATCTGCCCACAGTTAGATAAAACTTTTCATCATATAAGCTATAAGTAAACTGTACATCGATTTTTCGAGCTCCAACTTGAACTGCATCTTTACTATCTAAATATTTAAATTTCATCTTTCTTGTTGTATCCGCTTTTTGGTAATCAACAGATTCGTCAAGAGTAAATGTATAAACCAATTCACCAAGTGCTGTTTCTGGAGTAGGTGCACTAGGTGCTTTAATATCAACATCTGGCAAATCAACATCAACTTTTGGAGCTTTTATGTCTACATCAGGTAAATCTACACCTGTTTTTGGAGGTTGAGCTCTTTTAATCCTAACTTCTGTAATCCCATCAAGAACTTCATTTGAATAAAGACCTTTTAAAAGCAACCTTCCATTATGACCCAAATGTCTATCACTACCTCTTTCGCTAGTTGTGCCTCTAAATATTATTTTCTTTGGTGCCGAACTTATACTTGTACTTCTGTCTCTTAAGTTCATTTTTTCTTTAAGCTCATCAACATTAATTTCGGGATCACCTATTGATGATTCTTCAATATTTCCAACTCTATAAGTACTGGAATAAGTCGTTCCATGATCACCTATTGAATGTCTTATTTTAATTTCATCCCCAGGATTAAGACTATGAAGATCAAGTGCTTCAGATAATACTTCCCAACCTTCGCTATCAATTTTTGGAGTTTTATCCTTAGGAACAATTCTTTCTGTACCAGTCACTGTGGTTCGAGAACCTCTTTGTGCAGGAGAGTTTTCACTATCATCTGGCGTGTCAGTTAACCCCTCTGCAAGAGCGTTTATTTCGTTAGTTCCTGATGCAATAACTCGATCAAGATCAACATCAAGTTTTGGAGCTTTTGTATCAACATCTAGTGGTGAAAGTGGAGATTCATCACTCAAATCAACATTTGGCGGATCAACATCTGGCAACCTATCATTTTCAGCTATACTTGGAGTTGGGGAAGCCTCACTATCTGATCCCCATACATTGAACAGAAATTGTCCATGTCTAACACTTAAGCCCGTTCTTTCTACAGGCATTTCTAATGATTCAGTCATTTGAGTAGATAGGTCTGTAAAATCTGGTATGAAATCTTGGAAAGATTCTTTTGTTGCAGATATACCCTCATCAACCTGTGATTGAAACTTTGAAGCAACTTTTCCCTTTATAATCACTTGAACAGAAGAAAGCTTTAAGCCTCCATCTGCAACATTTAATACAAGATTAAAATCTGCATTTGCACTTCCTAAAGGTTTTAAACTAGCCTTTGCATCTCCAGTTATTTTAATTAAATCTCCATGTACTATGATGCGTTCTTTCTGTATAGACTGAAACTCCACTCCCTTAATCCTCTTCATTATTTTTGGATTACTCTCAATTTTACTCTTAATAATTGGCAATAAAGCATTGGCAAAACTAACAAACATTTCTGAAGTAATTACAACAGACCCTTCGTCTACTTTTCTTAGACCTTGTTTTAAATCGTGTTGAACTTCATCAGTGGAAAATATCAGCTTTACAACATCTATGTTTTCTGCTTGCTCCCCCTTGTCTACCTCTCCGCCATCTCCTGGTTGTTCTCCTCCTCTTCTAAATATTCCCATATTATTTCCTAAAATATTAATTTAAATACATAACTCCCCCAACCCTCCCTCCCGGACTGGTTGATGAACAAAATTATACCATCATCAGAATTAACTCACAATCAAAATTACTCTGGAAAACCCTATTTATCTATATTGGACACGCCCCACTCTCACACTGCAGATGGACCAGGTCGATGTCTTCGTGGAGTTCGTCGTCTGATTCAATCTCGTCAATCACCTTCATGAATTGGCTGATGGTAACTGGTTGTTCTGGCTGATATTCGTAGGCAGTAGCATCTTGCTGAGGCATGACACTACAACACTTGATTTGGCTCTGATACTGCTTGACCATTTTTGTAAACTTCTTGTAGTCCACTTTTTTGGGGTCATACTTGAGGGTGTAACTAACTTGGTTACCAGTATCTTCTAGTGGTTTGCCATCTTCATCCACTCCCACAATCCAGTACTTTTCCAGCAACATTAGCCACTGGTACTGCTCTTCTGGTGTAGCTTCACCGGCAGTAACTAACTGGCCATTCATACCTATTCTACAAATGAGGGGTTGGGTGGGAAATCCAACTGCGGTAGAGCCTTCGTAGGACTTAAGCTCTTTGATGGGATAGCCTTTTTTCTTGAACTGCTTGATCTGGGGGTCGTCGCTTCTGTACTGTACCCACCGGATGTACTCTCGCATACTGGGCAGATGAGCTCCTTCGGTTAAAGCAAACAGCTTACTAATAGTGCCAGAGGGCTTAATAGTAGTGTTGGTGTGAGGTACAGTCACCTTAAGCTTTTTGCTGTAACTTTCTGCTTCTTCTACCACAGCTCTTTTAAGTCTGGCTAGAGTCATCCAGAAATCTTGGGATTTTTCTTCATTTACTAGATCTTTGAAGCTGTGGCCAAACATATTCCAAGCAAACTCGTGAATACCGGTCAAGCCCACTCCAATTCTGTTGGTGCGTTTGACTTCCCTGTGATACAGGCAGTTCATGGTGTTGACCCTAATCAAGGCTCTAGTCACAGACCGCACGGCTTCTTCGGCATCGTCCACGGTGGGAAAGTGATAAGGCACTACATCACCAATAACGCAGTAGCCACCCAACATATTGAGGGTAATCTCACCACAAGGATTGGGAATCTGCTGATAAACTTTGGCTTGAGCTATCTTGGCAATATGCCCCAACATCTTGCGGGAACGTTTTAAGGGCTTGTATTTTTGGCTCTCTGCATACTTACCGTCATTGTAGCCAGCAAACTTATGGTCGTTTTGAACTAATCTATGCTGGTTAATAAATCCTGGTTCACCAGTACCGTCTTTGTAGCTAGCATTCAAGATAGCCTTAAGGACTCTTCTGGCATGACCAAAGCGTTGTTTCCAGAACTTCTCGTCTACGGTGACAGAGTTGTTGGCACTCCATAGGAAACCACCTCGTTTAATGTTAATGAAATCTATGACTCCTGGATCTGTCCAAGATTTGGTAGCCATTCTGGCACTTCTTCTAGCTCCACCTACCAAGACACACTCGGCTAGGTAGTGATCTGCATAGAGAGTCTGTTTCCAAGGTGGCATATGGGCGCCCTTGATGGTCGACATGCGTTTGATAGCATTCATTAATGGTTTGGGACCAGAAGAAGGTCGGTTCTGCATCCCCTTAATGGGCGCCCCTTTTGGTCTAACTTTGGAAAAATCCAGCACTAGCATCTCGTTTTTGTACTTCTTCTCGTAGGTCATGATCTCTATTAACTCTACTGCTTGAGCCCAACCTTCTCTGGTATCTGGCACTTCAAACCACTCGATGCCGTTGTTCTTGCCATATTTATGCTTGGCATCTCTAGCACTCTCGTCCACTCCCCATTCAAAATCTTGATGTTCGCTAGAAATAACACACCTCACATTGGGCATGTTGTCCCAGTCCACTACGCACATATCGTCATCATAAGCTCTACCTACTCCAGAACCGTTCATCAGTAGATAAAACAAGACATAGGAAGCACTAGCGGTAGAACAGTTGGTAAAGACTTCCATGTTGCGACTTGGTTGGGTCTCGTCTCCATGTTGCAGGTGACGACCAGACATTAAAACCGAACCATTGGCAATGTGTTTGCGTAAAATTTCGTACTCTGGCTTGGCTTCTTTTTTATATTTCTTGGGTAACAGCAAAGTATTACCGAGAGCTACTCTCTGGGCAATTTCTGGCCAAGTTTCCCAACGCTCTCTACCAGTTTTGTCGTCTTTAATTCTGCGTAAATATGTTCTGCGAGCCACAGCCTTACCCATACCACCATCCAGCTTGCGATCTATAAATTTCATCTGTTTTTTTGGCAAACTAGCTTTGGTCATGATGGATCACCCTTACTTTTACAAACTACCTTTGATTCCAGTTCTATATCTTTAAGACGCTCTATCTCTCCTACAAAATCTGCAACGCTTTCAAAATCTCTGTAGACACTGGCAAAAAGCAGGTAAGACAGAGCATCCAACTTCTTGAGTCTATTAATAACCAGATTGCCCACTTCCCAACTTTTAACCTCACTGGTCTTTTTTAAACGTAGTTTCTGCTCTATACCATCTATTAGCTCGTCTATGTCTGATAGCGAAACCGGTCGTTTCCAAGTAGCCTTCACAATGCCTCTTTTTAATTTATCTCTAGAAAAATCTTGTTTTGAACCGTCTTTCTTAATCACCTTAAGCTCTATACCTTCAATTCTTTCGTAGGTAGTAAAACGTTTCTCACATTTATCACAAACTCTGCGTCTACGAATAGCATCTTGATCACCAGACTCTCTAGAATCGATAACGTTGGTCTCGGTGTGATTGCAGTAGGGACATTTCATATTTTTTTCGTTTTCTGATCTTACCTAACCACATACCAGCTGTAGTATTTACTATTCAATCTAACTACAACATATTGTGTCGAACCTTTTGCAGGACGACTAGAATCTCACATATTAAACTAGACTGTCAACTAAATCAAAATATATCATTTTAGGAATAATGGCAAATAGAGCGATAAGGCTGACAAAATTAATTTGTTCAATAGTTTAGTGCTCGGTAATGAGCAGTTGTTCCAACCTACCCTGTGCAGATAAATTTTGAGACATAATTTCTTCAAAGGCACTTTTGTCTATTAAATCAACATCAGTTTTAAACTCAATGCAAGTCTCATGAAGCTCTGACAACTGGGACAAAACGGTTTGAGCTTGAGCTGGTTGGTGGGTGGCGATCACCTCATCTGCAGCTTGAAGTAGGTAGTGATGGGCTTTAAGCAAAGTAGTAGTGGCTAGTTCTGGCTTATCTTCTTCGACCAGTCTACAGGCCAAATCAAGCCTACGTTGACCATAAGATACCAACAGAGGTAATCGATCTACTCTACTGGCTGCTAAAAGTCTGGAGCGGTCAACCGCCATCAAAAATGGATAAAGGGTGTGGTCTGGTAAGACGGTATCACCCAAGTGAAGTTGCTTGTGACTACTGGACTCATCTCCATTTGAGTTGACAGTTCTGGCCATCAGAAGAGAAACAGACACAATGCCTATGCCTACCAATAATCCCAGTGACCTCAATAATAATAGTTTTTTCATCTTGAATAGGTTTTGTATTGTATCAAACACTTCTATAGATAAAAACAGTAATTACCACCCATAAACCAACAAGACCATACCCCAAATCGCCTGGCTTAAAACCAAAGCGTAAGCATTGCGTCTACCGTAAAACAGTAGGGCCTGGCCTAGTGCAAAAAGACTTAAGATAAAGAGCTGGGCTATAGCTGCCCAGGGAGAAAAACGCAAAAATGCATTAGGCACATGGAAAATAATGAAGATACCAGAAATTAACAAGAGCTGTCTTAACAAGCTACTTTTGCGGTATTTTTCCAACACTACCGTCATTACAAAGCTAAAAAAGAATAGTGTTTCCCAAAAACCAGTGAAGATAGCTAATACAAACTCATACCAAAACTGGTTGGAGGCAAACAAGGGAGTAGCTTCAACCAAACCACCTCTTTGGATGATTGACATAATGGCTGTTACAAATCCAAACATGCCTCCCACCGCCAAACCCAAGAAAAGGCCGGACTGCATCTTGTCGAGGGAAAAAGACTTGGCAATGGACTTGCTTCTGGTGGTAACAATATAGAGCCAAACTGGTAAACCGAAAAATACCGCCTTGCCAATACTCTCATCAAACCAAACTGGAAATACAAACAGACGCCGATACAAAAACCAAAAAACTAGCGTCATGATGAGGATGGGGAAAAACAGAATGTGAGACTCAACAGCCCGGGCAGCTACCGCAGACGCCCCCGCAACTCGCTTCTTCTTGGTTCTTCTGGATGGTGGTCTGCTTTTTTTTGAGCTCATCTAAAACTAACTCCACAGCTTCTGGCTGATTGGTTGAATACGTATCGATAACTACATCGTATAGTTCGCTCCGCCAAAAATCAATTGGGTCACTGGTAGTAATGCCATGTTTACCCACTACCCAGTTCTTCCATTCCTTGGCATAAACTCTCTGCCACTTCTTAAGATTTTCTTTGTATCGCTTGTCTATGTGATCCAAAGCTTCATCTGTGGTAAGAGCATCTCTGTTGACAATCCTATCTACTCTCACTGCCTTGCTTGAACAAGTCATCAGAACTTTAAGCACTCCTGGTACTCCTTGGGCCATAAAGCCAGACAGCCACGATTCGATGATCCAGTTTTTTTCACTTTCCACTTTTTCGCGAATACCATAGTCTACTTTCATATCAAACTCATCTTCATAATGAGTGGCATTGTGATGAAACTTATTTTCTTTATTAAACAAACCTTTTTCTTCGGCATAAGATCTCATAAACTCCCCGCCACTAAAGCCTTTCCAGCCTTCGTACTTAAGAGCATCCTTCAATCCTTGAAGTAGAGTGGTCGAACCTGCACCAGGCAGTCCAGAAATAGTAATATTTTTGAATGGTTGTTTAGTGGTCATTGAACCCTCATTACATAATTATTACTATAAATCTATTTGAAACTTGGATTGTATCATCTCGCAGTTTAAGGCACGAGCCATGACCCCAGAAAGTTGAAGTAGTCGTTCTTTAGCTTGTGCCAAGGTAATACTTCGGTCATGTTTGGGGAAAAAGTGAAATAAACGATTGCGACAAGACAACCAAGCCTCCCATAAATCTCTGGCTAAATCTTCTCCGCAGGTCTTGGTTATGTCGTCGTATAACCAATACTCGTTGCGTTGGGATGGTTTGATATCTGGATTTAATGCTCTACCAATCCTAAACCGACGTGACTGATAAACTTTTTCTGTAATTAAACCTAGATCTCGCAAAAACTGCTTTAGGAAACCTTCATAGGCTTTGGACATGGGAAAAACCAGAAAAGTATAATCTGCCAATGGCTGTCCATCTTCTATAGCTAGCTCCCTGGTATATAGTATCTCGGCCAGTTCTACTCTGCTCTGCAGACGAGGATCCAGATACTTGAACCAATCTTGATCGGAAAAAGAGACTGATGACATGAACTAATATTCCATTTCTGCTACACTTAACTTCATATTAGAATACAGACCAACATACCCTGGACATGTCATGAAATCAAGTCGTAACATCTTCGGTTCGGCCCAAAGACTCACCAAATTATTTACCAACTCTATGATTGGTTGGAAAGCTAAACCAAAAAAGAAAAAGAGGCGACCTATTTGGTTGAGAAGGCTGGCATATTACTGGAGAAAAATATACAGAGTTATCTCTTTTCCTTTTAGATCCAAAATTGTCAGGCTCATATTGGTGGGATTATTTCTGGCATTTGTCTTGGGAGTAGTATATTTACTGCGAGACCTACCTTCACCCAAGAAATTAACTAGCCAAGATAACTTTGCAGTTAGTAGTCAGATCTTTGATAGAAATGGTCAACTACTCTATGAGATCTATGCAGATGAGAATAGAATTCCTGTCAAGCTTGAAGATCTGCCAGACCATGTTAAGCAGTCCACTATTGCTATCGAAGATAAAAATTTCTACAGACACTGGGGTTTTGATCTCACCGGCATTGCCAGAGCACTCAAAGCCAACATTAATAACGAGAGACTGGAGGGTGGTTCGACTATTACTCAGCAGTTAGTTAAAAATGCTTTACTAACCAACGAGAGATCTATCAAAAGAAAACTTAAAGAGTTATTTCTATCTATCCTGACCGAGATTTTGTACACCAAGGATGAGATTCTAGAGATGTATCTCAACTATATTGCTTACGGTGGGACCTCTGTGGGAATAGAGGCTGCTGCCCAGTCCTATTTTGATAAACCAGCTAGTCAACTTACTCTGGCCGAAGCCTCGTTACTAGCTGGACTACCTCAAGCCCCCAGCTACTACTCACCTTTCCAGTCCGATCCTACTCTATCTCAAAATAGACAATCCGAAGTATTAAGACGCATGGCAGAAGATGAATACATAACTTTTGAGGAAGCAGAAAAAGCTCTGGCAGAAAATCTAGAGTTTGCTTTAAATCAAAGTGACATCAAAGCCCCTCATTTTGTTTTCTATATTCGAGATCTGTTGTACCAAGAGTACGGCACCGAGACAGTTGAAAAAGGTGGTCTAAGAGTTACTACTAGTCTAGATCTAGACCTGCATCAAACAGTTCAGGCCTCTGTGTCTGCCCAAGTGGATAAACTAGCCAACATGAAGGTGAGTAATGGAGCTGCCTTGGTGGTCAAGCCCAACACAGGTGAAGTATTAAGCATGGTGGGCTCTAAAGATTACTTCAATGCCGGGGTTGAGGGTCAGGTCAACGTCACCCTAGCTCAACGTCAACCTGGTTCATCTATCAAGCCACTGGTTTATGCCACCGCTTTTCAACAAAAGACCCTCAACCCCGGCAGTATTCTCATAGACACCCCCACCTGCTTCATAGTAGAAGGTCAAAAACCGTACTGTCCCAAAAACTATGATGGCTCTTTTCAAGGACCAGTTACAGTCCGCAGAGCTCTAGGTAACTCGCTCAATATTCCAGCAGTTAAATCCATTTATACAGTCGGTGTTGAAGCATTTATGAAACAGGCAGAGCTGTTAGGAATTTCTACCTGGGAAAATCCTGTTAACTACGGACTTTCCCTTTCTTTAGGCGGAGGTGAAGTAAAAATGGTAGACATGGCTCAATCTTTTGGAGTCCTAGCCAACCAAGGAGTTAAGGTGCCTTTACTACCCATCCTTAAAGTTGAAGATTACACTAACCAGGTATTATTTGAAGCAGATCTAGATGGTATTAAAGACGACCTGCAATCCCTGACCGATTATCAGGATGAACAAACAAAAAATGGCTTAATGAGAGTCATGGACAGGGCCCCCGCCTATCTAGCTAGTCACATCATGCAGGACAACAAAGCTAGGTCTGCAGTTTTTGGCTCCAGATCAAAACTGGTCATTCCTGGACAGATAGTCAGTGCTAAAACTGGCACTACCAACAATCTTAAAGATAACTGGACCATTGGCTTCACTCCAGAATTCTTGGTGGTAACTTGGGTTGGTAACAACGACAATACGCCTATGAATCCCTACCTAGTTTCTGGGGTCACCGGTGCAGCCCCTATCTTCAATGACATCATGACCTTTGTTCTAGCAGACCAAGAACCAATTTGGCAAGAAAAACCCCCAGATGTACGCTCGGCTCAAGTCTGTGCTCACGGCCTACCTCCTAGCCCAGGAGATGCTTGTCCACCCAGAGACCAAGAGCTCTACTGGATTGCTGGTCAACCTTCCCAATCTCAACTCATCACTACCGAAGTCTGGATAGATCCCAATACCGGCCTACCTCCTCCTCAAGATTCACAGATTGATGGGTTGGTTTTGGAAGAACATGTCTTTTATGAAGATCCCACCATCCCCTTTTACTGCAACGACTGTGTTAGGATAACCGACGAAGAAGGTAGAATTATCTACGAGCAACATCGGGTAGAGTACTAGCTTTCTTCCGGGTTATGTTTACAAGAACTTTCGTCAAGCAAGAAATTAGTCTAGTGGGTAAAAAAAAACCTAGTTACAAGGGCTTGGGTTGGCTTTCCATATATGGTTTAGTTGGAGCAATTTTAGTCATCCTAGCTACTCTTGTCACACTCTGGTGGTTTAGAGACACTCCGCTTGCTTCACCCATCAATCAACTGACTAGCTTCCATTTTACCCGCCACCCTATTTTTAGATCCAACAATAAAAAAATGGTCTACGGATTTTTACCCTACTGGAATACAAACGATCTTCAACTTCATGACCGTCTAACTAGACTGGGTTATTTTGGTTTAACTATTGGTCAAAATGGTAAATTGCTGACTGTGATTGATGGCGAGACCGATCCTGGCTATCGAACTCTGCAATCCAATGCCTTTCTGGAAATCACCAACAGAGTCAAAGCCAACGGCGGTCAAATAGATCTAGTCTTAAAACAGTTTAATGCCGACGACATCACTATCTTTCTATCTTCTCCAAAATCCCAAACTAATTTTTTTAACTCACTGGAATCTGTGCTGTTGGGATATGAAGTAACAGGCATCAATATAGATATAGAGCTTAACGGACAAGCTACTCCTAAAATGAGGAATGATTTTACAGAGTTTATCAAATCCCTTCGTAGTTTTTTGGACAAGAGGTTTGAAGATATTGAACTCTCTGTCGATGTCTATGCTTCGGCTTCCAAAAACAACCAGCTCTGGGATATTCCCGCTCTTGCTCCATATGTTGATTTCTTTATAGTCATGGCCTATGACTTCCACCGATCTAGCTCCAGTCAAGCTGGTCCGGTCGCCCCTCTTTTGGGGGGGAATCAATACTGGGATAGCGACATCAACTCCAATCTTAAAAACTTTATTGAGCACGTACCCAAAGAAAAGCTGGTGCTGGGCATTCCATTCTATGGATACGAGTGGCAAACAACTTCCACAGACCCAAGCTCCAACACTTTTCCCGATACTGGTCATGCAGTGGTCTATAGCCGAATCCAAGAATTACTATCCGAAGATAATCCATATCAAGTGACCGAAAACTGGAACGAAGCCGCTCTATCTCCCTACCTTACATACCAAGAAGATGGCAAAACTTATATCCTTTACTACGACGATGCCCGCTCCATCTCCTACAAACTAGATTATGTCAACCAACTAGATCTGGCCGGAATTGCTATCTGGGCACTAGGCTATGAAGGTGAAAATCTTGAACTCTGGGAAGTGATAGAAAACAAGTTGTAATGTCATTCTCAATCTAAATGATCAGCCCCTTTTTGTCATCCTCCCCGCCCTGGCGGGGGGGGATCCAGGATTAATATAATTGTAGAAATTTATTTAATCACTGTCATTTGATTAATACAATTTGAGGATCGTACGAAATAAACACTTCCCATTTTTATGTGGCTGTCTGATTTGGAGTTTAGTTCGTCGAATGAGCTCTTAAACTGAAATAAGTTTTTGATTGGAGCGAATGCATCCGATGATTGTTATTAATCAAATGACCGCCAACTCAATTAATAGCAACCTGACTGGATCCCCGCTTGCGCGAGGATGACAAAAAGGAAGAATGCTATCTTGAGACCATCTAGATCACATGGTATCATCCGACCATGAGTAGAAATAAACCCAAATCTTCTGGTTCAAAATCATACATTTATGGCCATCTACTCGATCATGCCCGCATCACTTACCTAGCAAAAAAAAACTTTAAATACTCGATTTTTATCCGTCGGCAGTCGGGTCAGCTATATCCGCCTCCCAATGACTTCTTAATGTTGTCCGTCATAAAAAACTGGCTAAATATAGCTATAAAATTCCCCCACAAAATAATATTAAAGATGAGAGAGTTGTATTTTTATGATTTTTCTAAACTAGAACTACCTCTTCCCCATCTAAAATTTCCTGGTAAATCAATATTAAAAAGTTTTAGGAAAAAAATCAAACAATCGTTCAAACTTAAAAACAAACCAAGTCTTAAGTTTATCAAACCAAAAAGGAAAAGGGGTCGACCTAGAAAAAAACCCAGTTCTTTGTGGCAAAAAGCCTGGACTAAGATCAAAGCTTTCTTCCATCCTTACTACTTTGTTCTTTCCACCTTTCCCAAACAAGCTGTAGTTATTGTGGGCTTGGCTTCAACTATTTTTGGCTTAACATACTTGCTATACACTACTATCTTTCTAGATCTGCCCTCACCCTTGGAGCTTACTTCCCGGTCTCAATCTGTCACCACCAAGATACTCGATAGAAATCATCAGGTGTTGTACAGAATTTACCAAGATGAGAATCGTAGCTTAGTTCCCTTGTCCCAAATTTCACCCTTTATGATCTCTGCTACTATCGCTATTGAAGACCAAGATTTTTATCTTCACCACGGTATTTCATTTAGTGGCATTGTGAGAGCTTTTACTGCCAATCTAAAAAACGAATCCATCCAAGGTGGATCCACCATTACCCAACAATTAGTAAAAAATCGCCTTCTCTCAAACGAAAAAACTATCACTCGTAAACTAAGAGAAGCCCTGTTATCTGTGATGGTCGAGATGACTTTCTCCAAAGATGAAATATTGGAGATGTATTTAAACCAAGTGCCTTATGGTGGATCCACCTATGGAGCTGAAGAAGCTGCTCAACGCTATTTTGGCAAATCAGCTCAAAACCTGGGTTTGGCAGAATCGGCTTTGCTGGCTGGGCTACCTGCTGCTCCATCTATCTAC
>Ga0233437_1002603_pt1 | contig 26469 bp, 28 predicted proteins | sample SI_122_August201_FD_182714 | JGI IMG/M metagenome (GOLD analysis project Ga0233437, IMG submission 182714) | Seawater microbial communities from Saanich Inlet, British Columbia, Canada - SI_122_August2016_200_MG | ecosystem: Environmental > Aquatic > Marine > Inlet | place: Canada: British... | reverse complement strand
CGATCCCGCAGGGATTCGAACCCTGGACACCCAGATTAAGAGTCTGGTGCTCTACCAACTGAGCTACGGGACCTAATAATTAATTTTGATTTGAGAGTATTTAAAAGCGTTTAGTTTAGCTTAAATTAATCATCGCCTCATTCAAAAATTATAATCAAATGGTTTTTCATTTAACATGGTTAATTCTTCTTCTTCACTTTCCCAGGGAAAGATATAACATTTATCAAAAGGAATCTTTAATTTTTCACATTCTTCTTTCGATATTTTTCTCATTTCATTTGTGTATTTGCCTGCAACTAAAAAGTCAGCTTTTACTGAATCTTTGTAAAAATAATCTTTAGTCAAAGCAACATAAATTATCTTAGCATCCGGAAACTCTTTTTTCAAGTCTGCGACTATATGTTGTGTAATATTTCCTGTTGCGTGGTTTCCTTCAACCACTAAAAAAACAGGCGCCTTCTTTTCAAATCCAATTAAATTTTCTTTTTTAGATTGTAAAAGCAACTTTGGTTTGTTTTGCTTCCCATCTGACAAATATTTGTATTGGAGGGGAAATATTCGTAACGTTTTAAGCTTAAAAGACAGGCCTATTGCGGGAATGCCGCCTCCACGAAGAACCGGAACAATCACATCGATCTTGAGTTTATTTTTTTCTAAATAATCAGAAAGCGAAGTATAAATTGATTGAATTAATGAGTCATATTCTTTCCAATCTATTTTAATCAAATCTTCTGCTAAATACATGTGTTCATTTCCTTTTAGATAAAAATACGATCCCGCAGGGATTCGAACCCTGGACACCTGGATTAAAAGTCCAGTGCTCTACCAACTGAGCTACGGGACCTTGTGTAGCTCTTAGGTAAGAAAAACTTCGTTTTAGCTCACCAATATTATATCTTGGTTCTAAAAAGCTTTATAAATAATTGGAACGCATAAAAACCTTCGTAATTACTATCATACTATGGTAAAAGAGATTATTGTATTTAGATATGGCCATCGAGAAGTACGCGATTATCGTGTTACTAGCCATTGTTCAATGGTTGCAAGAGCCTTTGGAGCAAGCAAAATTATTGTTTGTGGAGAGAAAGACGATAGTATGAAGAAAAGCGTTGATGATATAACCGCGCGGTGGGGAGGCCCATTCAAAGTTGAGTTTGTTAGTGAGTGGGAAAAAGAGCTAAAAAAACTACAAAAAAAGAAGTTTGTTTTAGTTCATTTAACTATGTACGGCGAACAGATACATAAAAAAGAAGATGCAATAAAAAAGGCTGATAAAATCTGTATTATTATTGGTTCTCAGAAAGTCGAGCGAGATGTTTACAAATTGTCTAATTACAATATATCAGTTACTAATCAACCACATAGTGAAATAGCTGCTTTAGCGGTAGTTCTTGATCGATTACAAGACGGAAAAGAACTTGAAAAAAAGTTTAAAACCGCTAAAAGAGAAATTATACCCCAAGAAAGAGGGAAAAAGGTTATTAGTTTAAAATAGTTTTGAGCAAGAATTAGTTTATGCCTCAAAAATCTCTTACCGACGTGCCTTCTGTCCAGGATTTTCTGGAAACGCTTGGAGGACCTGAGATTATTAATATGGTAAAGCTCTGTGAGAGAAAGAGAAAATGTTTTACTGATGAAGAAGTATCAAAGAAAATGAACCTAAAAGTCACTGAAATTAGAGCATTATTGAATAAACTGCATTTTAGAGGCATTGCAATATACCAAAAGAGCCGAAATCAAAAGACTGGTTGGTATAATTATACTTGGGAAATAAGCAAGAAAAGGCTTGCAAACATAGTAATTGAGCAACAACAAGATGTTTTAGATAAATTAGGTGAAAAACAGGCTTTAGAAGGAGATTATAACTTTTTCGATTGCAATAATTGTAATGAGCGACTTCCATTTGAAGTAGCGGCAGAATACAATTTTATTTGCCCTTCTTGTGGAGGAGTAATGGATTCTAACAATAATCCACAAAAACAAAAGGAAATAAGCAAAAGAATCGTTAAAATTGAGTCTGAAATGGTGTTTTTGAACCAAATAAATGAGTGAAAAACACATAAACTAGGACAAATAAAAATAGCTAAGCACAACTGAGAAAAAAGAAGAAAATCAAATGAAATTTGATTTAAGTTTTTAAATTAAAGTAGAATTAGACCTGGTGGTTGTAGTTAAACTACAATTGTAAACTAAGCCCATTTCTTGCTTTATTTAGCATAAAAAGGACATAAAAATAGTGGGGTAGGGCAGTCTGGAGTGCCCGTTGGGCTCATAACCCAAAGGTCGGAGGTTCAAATCCTCTCCCCACTACTAAATCTTATTAATAATCAATGAAATAGCACCCATCACAAAGAGCTACTTTTCCTTGTTTTGCCCATTCTAGTGAAAAGGACACTAATTATACATACTCACAAAGGAACACTTTTAGGATTAGGTTAAATTGTTTGATAACTTGGTGTCTCAATTAACAACCATTTTTACGAACTAGGAAACAAACCAATCATTCTATTAAAACAACAAGAAATTGGCACATCACTTTCTGTTACAAAAACACGCAAAACAACAAAAACATAAAAATAGCAAAAACTCAACAAACTATATCCATCACTTTGATAACAAAAAAGTTGTTTTATCATCACCAACAACAACTTGGAAAAAATATTGTATTTATATCACTCTCTTTGAACATAAATAGTAGAAAACGGTAATTACTATTCATTACAGTACTTGAGGTTCATTACCGTAAGTCTTTTAAGTAATGACAATCATAATAATAATGATGAGTATAATAACTTTTATTAAACAATTATTCAAGCCAACAACTCAAGAGGTTAAAGATATAGTAGATCAAGGAATTTATTCAGAAAACGCGGTAGAAACGCCAAAAACAACTGAAAACACCGAAATAATATCTATTTGGGATGTAATAAACTGTAATGAACATACCCAAGCATATCACTTAGTGAGTGTTATTCCATACGATGAATGGATAGATATGGACGAAATACGACGAAGAATCTGGGATTTATTTCAAATAGAATACAAAAATGACCGTAGTTTATACCCTTATTTGAAAACAATGGTTGATTTGGGCCTTATTGAGACAAGTAATATAGGTGGAAGAAGAAAATGGCGAAAAAAAGACTTATTAGTAAAATTGAACGAACAAACAAAAGTAAAAGAAACGATCGAACAAAAAATAAATATTTGATTGAAAAATCCTTATGAAGACGAGTGTTAGCTTATCAAAAACACACATATTCTAGGACACTATTTAACAATGCACGCGAAAAAAGAAAAGTAGTTATTTACTGGTTTTAATAGCTTTTAAGTGATTTTAGAAAAAATTATCACTTTAATTTCTTATAATTTTCATAGAATTCAGTCAATTCTTTTGATTGTGAGTGTACTTCACGAAACCAATCTTGTTCCACAATCGTTTTTGCTTCAGATAATAATTCATTAATATACACTTGATCTGCACCTTTTTCAATAGCTCGCTTCATTTCAGCAGATACTTTAACTAATCCTTCTGTTCCTGAGATATACTTCCTTGAAACCATGTCTTCTAAAGCAGATACAATTAACTTGTCTTCTACATCTTTTTCGTTCAAAAAATAAGTGCATTTCCAATCCCCTTTTGATGTCCAATTATGAGTAGGGTTATGCCCTGTTTTAAAGAACTCTTGTAATGGTTGAAATGCTTTCTGAGGAACAATAACACAATTCTTTCCAGGCCGAATATATGGGAATGTTGAAAGTATTCCCGGACGATGATATCTATAAGTTTTACCATTTGATTTGTAAACCGCTTGAGTATAACCATAAATCGCTCTAAATAGTTTTTGATAAGTATATGAGGAATGTTTAACTGTTTCTGGTAAAATGAAACGATATTGAACAAAATATCCTCTTACTGGCACACCCAACACTTCCGTTACTTATATAATATAAAAATCAAAACATTCTTATGTATAAATATAATATATAACTCATATTAATATCTTTCTATCTTGTTTTGTTTATGAAAAAGTGTCCTAGAAATTGTGTTTTTTTATGATTTTAGTTTAGTTAAAAGGTGTCCTAGAAAACGTGTGTTTTTACTTAAAAAAGAGTGTTTTTTGATAAATTAAAAAAAGAAATAGAATAGAAGAAAATTATCTTCTATATCTATATTTAGTAGTATGAGTAGATTTTGGTGCCGGAGCATCTTCTTCTCTTGTTGCTACACCTTTGCTTGAAACAATAATTATATCGTTTGCTGAAACAACATTTTTGTAAGGGATACTCTTCTCAGTAAGAATCTTCTTAGCATCAGTTTTTGTCTTAACTTTCAATGGTTCAGTAGTAATAGTCTCTAATTTTCCCTTTTCAAGGTTAATTATTATATCATATACCTTACCTTTGTATCCTGCTGTAGAATCGTAAATATCCATTCCGAATAATTTTGATAATTTAATACTCATTGTGTCTCCTCCTCTTATTATAGAAAGACCTAGAACTATTTAAATCTATTGTCAAAAAAATAATTCAAAAACAAATTTTAAGCCAATAACTACCCCTCTTATACATAATTATCTCTTTTAATTTTAATTAAAATAAGCTTATACATAATTGTTTATATTATTTTTTATCTCTTTTCAAAAGAGACCAAACCGATTTGAGTAGTGGAAGTAGGGGGGGTAAGTCAAGAATACTCGGTTATAGCTTGTCTAAAGGACTTTCTACCTTCTTTAATTGCTCACTAGCAACATTAGTGTAAATCTGAGTCGTATTCAAGCTACTATGACCTAATAATGATTGTATATATCTAATATTAGTTCCTGCTTCGAGTAAATGTGTAGCATATGAATGTCTTAAGCAGTGGGGAGTAACATGTTTGTTAATTCCTGCTTTTTGCGCACTTTCTCTTACAATTCTTTGAACCGTATCTGTGCTAAGCGTTTTACCATTTTTTTTACTAAAAACAACTTCGCTCTTAATTTTTTTCTTTTTCAAATATTTTTTTAATCCTTTAATCCAGTCTTTTGACAAAATAATTAATCGATCTTTGTTTCCTTTTCCACTTCGAATCATTGCAGTTCGCTCTTTTAGATTAATATCTTCAACCTTTATTTTTACAACTTCACTTACCCGACAACCAGAACCATACATGAATTGTAGCATCAATCTATTCCTTCCAAAATGAGTAGCTTTGAATAATTCTTTGATTTCGCCTTTTGAGAGGATCTTTGGTAGAGACTTAGCTTTTTTTGGGGTTTTGATTTCGTCTACAATATTACTTTTCAAATATGTTTTGAAGAAGTACTTCATTGCGGCGTGTATTAACGCAATAGTTGCATTTGAACAACCCTTTTCTTTTTTTGTAGCTAAATATCCAATCAAATCTCTTTCTGTGATCTCTTTTGGAGGCTTTGCAATGAATTTTAGCACTTCTCGCATATAAATTTGATACATTTTCAATGTTTTTTCTGAATAACCAGCAATTATTAGCTCTTGTTTGAATTCTTTTAGTTCTAACGCAAACGGTTCGGTTCCTTGCTTCTGCGGAGCAGTACTTTTTTCATTTGCAGGATAATCATTTTCCATAGAATAAGTTAACTTTTAGAGTTTATAATTATTTAGCTTTATCTTGCTTGTTCAAGCTCACGTAAGGCCGCGTGTAATGCTCGTTGATTTTGTATATTAAAGAAAACACCATGTTTAACAAATCTAACAGATACAATCGAATCGGCTCGGGCGCGAGAAACTTCGAATTGATATTTTCCACTTGCAGTAGTTCTAATAGTTACAAGATGTTTCAATTTTCCTTCCCCAACTTTGACTGAACTTGCATTAAGTCCTTGTTTTCTTAAAGCGTTTCGAATAGAAGCGCCTTCTGTGGTTCGTCTTTGTTTATCTACACCTCTCTGTTTATTTGCAGCAATACGTCTACGTTGAGCATCAGGAAGAACTTTAGCTTTTGGTTTAGCCGTTGTTGCTTTTCGTGCGGTTGCTTTTACTACGACTCTATTTCCAGGTGTCATGAATAAAAGACAATTCCAAACAATAAAAACCCTTGCTTTTTGATTTTAGAAGTAAGGTTTTTAAGTGGAACAGATAATATTTTTGTTATGCCTACAAGAAAATTGAAGAAACCTGCTGAAGGAGCACAGATAAAAGAATCTGCTAACATGAAAGCGTGGCGTGAAGAGTTTGATCAAATCGATCTTGATGAACACAAAGCTAAGCTAAAAGCACTTGGTCTTGATGACGAAGAAATAGCCGAGTTTGAAGAAATGGAAGAAGGCGCACCAGTAGAAGACGAAATAATGTGTGAAGGCCCACTTGGAAAAGAAGAACCTACAAAGAAGACAACTAAGAAAAAAACAACTAAAAAATAAATCTAATTATTTTCCAAAATAAATTCTAAAGAATATTGCAAGCGCAATGATAATCGCAATCACAGCAATAACAATTTCTATCGTCATGTCCTTGCTTTGTATTTGAAAGGACACACTATCGGAAACATATGTCGCGTCATTAGTATCAACTTCAGCTAGAAGAGAATAGTTTCCAGGTAAGAGTGTTTTAGTTTTAAAAATAAATTCTTTTTCTTGTTTTCCGTCAAGAAAAACTTTAATTATATTTCCCGTAACCAAATCATATGGTTTAATACTTAGGCGACCACTAAATGGTTCGTCCCGATTATTTCTAACAATAACTTTTGTATTCATTTGATTTTCCATAATTCCTTCGCCAACCAAAACCAAATCAATTTGTTTTTGTGCAGTCACACTAAGTTGTGGGTGAGAGCTATAGATTTGTTGTGTTTCGCTAAAAATATTTGTAAAAAATAATGCTGCGGAAGGTAAATTGTAAACACTTGCTTGTGTTGGTTTAATGTAATATGTGAATTTCTTTTCATCACCAGCACTAATTACTTCAGTTGCACTCGCGTCTCCTGCAACAATATCAAAACTAGTTATTTCTAGTAGAGTTCGCAAATCTTGCGCAATGAATTGAACAAAAATTTCAGCGTCTTTTGTTCCAGTGTTTTTTACAATAATATTCATTTCTGCTCTTTGACCTAAAGTAATTTCGCTAGGAGAAGTATTTTCTATTTCAAGAGTTGGCGTATCATATAAACCAATTGTAGAACTCGCACTTACTTTAGCCGAACTGGTTTTTCCACCTGTTGAAACACACACCCTAATTAATTTTTCTTCGTCGAGTAAATCATCAACAAATATTCTTGCAAAGCAACCACTTTTACAAGAAAAATGTTCTGGCCACAAAACTTGTTCTTTGTCTGAATTAATTTTTACACTAACAAAAGAATTATCTCCTTTTTCTCCGATAAAATCAGTTTTCAAAGACAAGATTCCTTTTGTATAAAATGCAGTTTCTTTTAAATGAGTTAAATCAAGATTAAAACTAGCGCATTCTCGCATTGATGCGCCAATTACTTCGATTTCGTTAAAACCATAATTACTTAATGGAAATTCAAGTGCGTTAACAAAGCTAATGAAAAAAAGTATGCATAATAAAGCTAGTATCTTTTTGTACAATATCTCAACCCCAAGTAACTATCCTATAATAGATTTTAAAATATAATTCATTTTCCAAGCGCATTCAAAACAGCTTTAATCGTTCCAGATATACTTGCTTTTGACGTAATTTCAATAATTTTCTCTTTAGAATAATTCTTAATGACCTGTTTTTTACAATAATCAATTCCTTCACAAAACACGTTATCCATCATTTTTTCCATAGAATACCCTCTATTTTCTAAGCGCATTTCTAGTTCTTCTGGATCTACTCGAATCAAAATCACTTTGTCTACAGCAAGTTTTGCTTCACAAACAACATGTCCTTCAAAGACCACATTATCTGTTTTTTTCAAAAAAGCATTAGCTGCTTTTTCAAACTCAGGAATGGGTATTTCAAGTTCATTCTCTTCGTTAAAAGAACCAATATTATTTTTTAGAGCAAAGTCTTTTTCGTTTAAAACAGTTAGATTAAGCTTTTCGCCCAAGCTTTTCGCTAGAGTGGTTTTACCTGTTCCTGGAGAACCAGTAATAATAAGTCTCATAGCTAGCTTAGCTTACAAAAAAATTATAAACTGCCGTTTTTTAATGAAATTATTTGTATTTACTTATACAAATTTTTTCGAAAAAGCCATTGCCTCATCTCGCAAAGCTTTTCCGCCGCAGTTAAGTATCCCGCAAAGGAAACTCTCTCTTGAATCTGAAATCATTCTCTCACCATTTTCTTTGTGTGTTGGGGTCATAATGACACAAAGATATTTTTTCTTATATAAAAAGGAACACCCCAAATAACTGAAATCTTTTAACGATAGAAAGTTACTAACCCGATTCCTTATGTATATTCTAGGTTATTTTTAAGAATTACTTTTTGGATAGCCGTGAAACAATATTCTTGAGCGGAGTTACAACTGCATGATAATTATATGGATCATTTAATTTTCCACCACTGATACTTACTTTGTTACCTACCACAATTAAAGTTTCGTTTACGTCTCCACCAATGTGAATTTCAAGCCGTGCATCACCAATCGGTTTAACCGTCACAGGTGCATTTCTGCACCCGTCTGAACGTAGTTTTTGTTCAAGATCTTCTTTAATCCGTCTTCTAATTTGGGAGGGATTTAATTCAGGTATTCTTCGTACCGGCCTGGCTTGGTTTTGTACGCCACGGCGGCCTTTGTTACCTTGGCTACGAGGTTTATTTCCTCCAACACCATATGCATTAGTTGGTCGTCCTTTCATATAAATCAATTAAAATTAGTTCTTTGAGATTTATAAGGATTCACTTAACATAAAGAAAATAGTCTAATATACTTTGATACAATAACTCGAAAGTAAATTCTTCTTTCACGTATTTCTCAATCAAATTATATTGTTCTTTAGCATAATAAATAGACAAGTCTTTTCCGTTATCTACTTTAATTGGAATCTCAAAATAACCGTTTATCTTTTTTTGAGAAATACATCTAAAGTCTTCGTCTCGTTTAGTGTCTTCTGAGATAGCCATTCCTAGTTGTGCGAGATCAACGTGTCTTGGAAAAGAAAATAATATGTCAAATAGTTCTTGTTTGTGTGCGATTGCGTGGTATTCCATTCGAGAAAACAAATAAGGTAAGTCATAAGCTAATTGGTTAAAACCAACTATTTTCAAGAAATCATCATTAGCATGAATCTCTTTTAGAATACTCCAAAATTTATCTAAGAGTTCTTTCTCTCCGCCAAGAGTCCAATCATACAAAAAAGTAGGTGCTTTAATTTCGCCTTCGTGAGGCGCTTTGCGCAAATCATAATAGTTATAAGCGATAACAATTACCTTGCTCTCGTCGTGATGCGGATTTAAGCCACTACGCTCGTTGTGCGGAGCAACGAAACTTTCTATGTCTAAAAACAAAAAACCCATGTTTAATCAATTTATTTCTATTCCCTTGCTTTTATAATTATTTTGATTTTCTATTGATTAGAGGTGTTGAAATGCTTGTTAAAGAATTAAAACCAAGAATGGGTGTAGAAGAAATAGAATTAGAAATTGTTTCAAAAGGAGAGGAAAGAGAATTTGCTAATGCAAATGGTTCAGGAAAAGTTTGTTCTTGTGCTGCTAAAGACTCTGCGGGAGACGAAGTTTCGGTTACTCTGTGGAATGAACAATGTTCACAAGTTGCAGAAGGAAAAAAAGTAAAGATTACTAATGGTTGGACTAGCGAGTACCAAGGCCAGATACAAGTTAGTACTGGTAAAATGGGCCAATTAGAAGTTTTAGAATAAACTTTTGGATAAAAGAAGGTAGAGGTATTAAACCTCTAAATTCTCTTTTTTTTAATTAAATAATTAGTTTTTGATCGTTTTTTGATCAATTTCGTCGTTTTGTCTGTTTCTTCCGAAATTAGCGTATTTTCTAAATTTTGTTTTTGTCCATGCTTCGGGTTGTTTTTCTCTCATTTTCATTTCTTCTTCTAAGAGTTTCAATCTCATTTTTTCGTCGACTCCCAAATCCAATAATACATTGCTCACCATTACTCACCTCATTAAAATTGCTATAAAACTAGCTCTATTAGTATTGCTGTTTAGGTAGTATATAAGGGTTTCTATTTTGTAAAGCTAACTCTTAAATAAAGCCAACACAACAGCAAGTATACATAAGTATTAGTGTAGTTTTTCATAGATTTTCCAGCTTATTACAAGTATTCCAATAAGAACAAGCTCAACCACCACAAAAAGGCCTAAATCAGTAATTCCAGAGTTAATTATTGCTAGTCCGGACAAGCCAAAAAAGTATATTGGCCAAAAAAGAATCAACAAAATCAGCACGATAGCGGCACCCAAGAAACCCATTTTTATTTGCATAATACTAAAACGATTGTTCTAAATATAAAGTTTTTGTTGTAAACTTGGATATGGTTTTAGAAATTTTGGCCCAATTATATTTCGGCAATCCCGTGCTTGCATGGATTTATTTCTTTGCAACAATTCTAATTTTCGTTTTAGTAGCAAAGACGGTGATGTATTTTACAAAGGGTTTTGGTCGAAGAATCACAGCTAAAACCAAGAGTGATTTTGACGACAAACTAATAGATATTGTTGAAGAACCAATTGTATTCATAATTGTTGTTGTAGGCTTGTTGTTTGCATATAATTTCTTGTCATTTTCAGCGGACATTAATTTCTATTTTTTTAATATAGTAAAACTATTATGGATTGTAGCTGGTGCATGGTTAGTAATTAGACTAATTGACGCGTTCCTCGAATTTTTCTTGCAACCAATTATTGGTAAAACAAAAACAAAATATGACGATCAAATAATTCATGTGCTTTCAAAAACACTAAAAGTACTAATTATCGTTTTTGCATTACTTATTGCACTTGATAGTTTTGGAATAGATATTTTTACTTTCGTTGCGGGACTCGGAATCGGGGGACTAGCATTTGCTTTTGCTGCAAAAGAAACGATTGCAGATATGTTTGGTGGAATCTCAATTCTTTTAAGCCGCCCATTTGTTCTTGGGGACACAATTGATTCTAATGGTGTAGTAGGAACAGTAGAAGAAATAAGTTTGAGACAAACAAAGGTTCGTAATCTAGATAAAAGAATAGTTGTTATTCCAAATGCAAAAATGGCAGGGGCAATAGTAACTAATATTTCTTCTGCAAAGAAAAGAAAAACGGTTTGGAAGTTAGGTGTTACGTATAACACTAGCGGAAAGAAGATTGAACAAGCAAAAAAGATTATTACTGCCGCGATTAATGATTGTAAATTGTGTGATGATGATCCAAAAGTTGCTTTTAACGAATTCGCAGATTCTTCATTAACTATTTTAGTTGTTTTCTTTACTAAGTCCGGTGCGTGGGCAGACATGGTTGCTGCAAAAGACGAAATTGGGTTAAAGATTAAAAAAGACTTTGAGAGTGCCAAAATCGAATTTGCTTTCCCAACACAAACCATTTATTTGGAAAAGTGATTATTCCCATTCTTCAAGAATTTGTTTCTTTATTTTGTCTTCTTTCTTCTCGGTTTTAGCAAACTTTTGTCGTAAAACAAGCCCAACGACGACAATGGCAAGAATAGGGATTATTCCAATTAACAAATTATTTTGCACTTCTTCTCTTCCTTCGAGTGCAAACATTGCATTTACAAATTGATTCGAATCAATAAATTGTTTTGCTCTTGACAAAACACCTCCACTTAAACCTGAATCAATTCCATTATTGTATTTTTTTGCAGTTTGTAGTTTGATTGAATCAAGCGCAGCTTTTAATTCGCCAAATAGTTCTTTAACTTTCAACAGTTGTTCTTCTTTGTTTTTAAATTCTTCAGAATTTAAAATTAATTTAATCTTTGCTAATCGCGATTTGGTTATTGGCGGGATAAATCTAATCTTAATAAAATCTTTTTCGTCAAACACGAGCTCGGTTTCTAATTTACCTATGAATGCAAAGCATTGTTTTGTCAGTTCTTCAATTTCTAACACGATCTCGCTACTTCGGTTAGATGCTTCATCTTCTAGTTCACGCGCCCTAGTTTCGAATAAGGTGTATTGTTTTTGTAGCTCGACGAAGTTTGCACGTGCTTTTTCTGGTTCAAAAGCAATTTCTTTTTCAATCTCGTTTTTTAACAAGAATATTCGTTCTTTTATCGCATCGAATTCATGGCTATCTTCTATTGGCGTGCTTAATTGCAATTTATTCCAAATAGTTTTTATTTCTTCAAGAATCGTTTGATCTGCATCAAAAGTCAGTTCTTCAATCAAAGCAAGAGCTTTTGAATAACTTTTTTCATCACTTTTTTTAAGTAAATCGCGTAGGGTATGAAGGAGTTCATCCAGTTTTTTCTTTTCGTTATCTAAGCCAAGTTTTGTAAGTTCTTGTTGTTGTGCTTCCAGTTCTGCAATTTTTTGTTCGATTTCTTCTTTTAACAAAGCAAGCATAGTTTCATTGTCTTTATCGTATTCTAGTTGTTCTAACTTCTGTAAACCAGTTTGTAATAGCTTTTCAGCTTCTGGCGTCTTTGATGAATCAAAATCATATTCTAAAAACATTTCTATTTGTTTTGAAACAGTGGTTTCGTTGTACTTGTTTAACTCGTTTAAAACCACATTAAGTTGGTTATAATAATATTCGAGGACATCATCAATTTTTAATTGTATGAAATATTTTCGTTCTTCTTTTTCTAAAAAAGCTTGGTTTTTCAAAACTACTTTATTTTCAACGATTGACTTTTGTTTTTTTGTACCTAGCGAATCTGATATTTCAATATTTGTCTGCTCCGCATCATAAACAAAAGGCAAGAACAAGCTTCCTATCAATGCTTCATCTGAATTGTTTTTAGCAACGAATTCATAGTGTATTATTGTAGTATACTCACTAGTTTGGCTTCTCGATATTTCATGTAAACTAGTTGTAATTAGATTAGTTAGATAAAGAAACACAGAAATTTTTGTTGTTGCGTTTGCGTTTTCAACAACAAAGTAGATTTTTTTGTTTTCTAAGTAATAATTAATTTCATCACCATTAACCATAACAACGATTTCGGCACAATTATTAGGGCGTAACGTTTCAACCAGAACTTTTGTTAAAGTGGGGTTATTTGTTAATGAAATGTTTCGTTGAACCAAGCTTTCTTTATTTGTTGCAAAAATGATTTTTTCTATTTCAACAGACTCAATTTTATCAACTAATACAAATTCAGCAATCGTTTTGCCTGTTGGAATAACGCTTAAAACTAAAACGGCTCCGTCTTCGTGAAAAACTGATTCGATTACAGGGTCTTTTCTAATTAGCTCGCCATCAAATTTTAACACAATTCTAACTCGTTTATTAATGGGTCCAAACGGGTTAGTGATTATGACTTGTGCGACCGAATTAAAATCTTCATTTGTTTTTATGATTGAATTATTTAGAATATTAATTGTAATGGTTGATTTAATATATTCAATTTGACTTGCAGTCAACAAGATGTTCATCTTTTCGTTTTGTGTTTGTAGCATCAATAATAGTTCTTCTTTTACCGGCAAAACGTTTTCAATAATTAGTTTTCTTCTATCAAAATAACTTTTCCACGAAACTAGTTTTTCATTAATCTTTTCTAATTCGTCTTCAATGACGGGGTTGCCGGCATACATTAATAGTTCTTCAAGTCCGGCTTTAAGGACAAACAACTCGTTTATTTGTTCTTCAAGTTTATTTATTGTATTATCTTCATTTATTTCAGTTATCGCTTGTTGTTTTATCTTTTCACATGCGTCGCTAAAATAAAACAAATTCTCTTGGGTTACTTTTTCTTGTTTTAGCTGTTCAAAAAGGTTTTCTAGTTCTTGTAAAGAGTAATTATCAAAGATTTTGTCTAATGAATCAAAACAACTTTTTGTAAGGTCTACTTGTTTTGCTTTTAATTCTTCAAAATTATTTATTCCTTGTTCTAGGTCTTCTGCTTTTTCAATCATAGTGCGGCAATAATTAAATTCGCCAGGGATTTGAATTGTTTTTGTTGCAAAAAAGAGCATCTCTGCGTGAATATTAGTTAATGGTTCCTTTTCGAGTTCTATTTTTCTTTCTTTTAAATCAATAGCCTTTTTCTTACATAGTTCAGCTAGCTTCCCGCTTCGTTCTTGTTGTTGAAATAATAATCTTCCTTCGATTTCAATAAAGGTATTTCTTAGGAGCTTTATTCGTGATATTTCTTCTCCAAGGGTAAGTGCACTCTGCCCTTTCCTTTGTTTTAAATCTAAAAATATACTTGTTTTTCGATTGAATACATCCAAAAGGTTTTCATTTGAAGAGATTGTTCCCGTAGATAGTTTGCTTTCAATAAAATCAATTGTTTCATTGTCTTTTACCTGTTCGAATAATACTTTACAACTAGAATATTTTTCTTCAACCTCTTCCCAAAACACGGCTTGTTTTTTTAGCAGTGCCTCAAATGTTGTACTAGTATTGTTTACCAAATCTGCAAATCGTTTTAATGCTGAGTTGTCAGCCCCGCCAATATCCGAGTAGAGTTTCATGAATTCACTTGCCGGGAGCAGCCCAAGTGCAGACAAACTTTCATCAGAATAGAGTTTAGCTTCAAAATAATTAATTGTTTTATCCAAGCCCTTTGCTATAAATGGAAAATCACTTTCTTTTCCAAGACCCAGCTTTTCTAGAATAGTTCCTTCAACAACATCAAAGCTTTTTATCCAAAAAGATTCCTTTTCAATTAAATTAGGTATAACTTTAGTTGCATTTGAATTATTAAATGCATTTACTTTATTTAGGTAGAAAGAGACATATGTGTCACTATTTGTAGCACCATTTTCTAGCTCAGTTAAGACTTGTCTTAATTCAGTTAGGGAATCAAATAACTTTTCTTCTTTTAATAAATCAATCTTTTCTTTTGACAAATATTGTTCTTCTGCAGAAATGATATCAAAACTCTTTTTTATTCCTAGATCAAGTTCTGTAAAAGAAGAGTCTAAATAATGCCTTGTTTGATTTATCGCCCCAGGTAATGCGCCAGCATTTCCTTGTTGGCACAATCGAGATGTGGCTTTTAACTCTTTAATTGCTTTGTTGTAGAAGAACCAGCTTCGTGCAAAATGATTTTTTAATTCATATAAATTACTTTCTTGTTCATACCCCAGATTTGTTTTAAACATAGAATCGACTTTACTAAAACAACTTTCTTCGGTTTCACAACTTGGGATATAATCATAGCTTCGGCTTGTTAGAGAATAACACGCATTTTTCTGTGCACGAGTCATTTCATAACAACCAAAAGAAAGTACTAAAAGAAATATTAACAAGGAAATAATTAATTGTTTTTTCATAAAAAGCTTCTTTCTTCTGTTGCTTTAAAAGAGTTGACTTGTTTTCGTCAAATGTCTAAGTAGATTAACTTTGTTGGAGTGTACAATTTTGCAATGCGCTTTGTGCGTCTGGAACAACTTGGTATAAACAATCGTTTTCTTGTGCTAGTAAATCTCTTGTTTCAAGACAACTACTACACGTATTGCCTTCAATCGAACCGATTAATGGTTCAACGTAATAATGTCCAAAAGCAATCCCAATAATGATTCCAATAACAAGAATTATTAAAAACAATTTTGCTTTACTCCGTGCACCGCTTAATCTTCCTTTCCCGCGTCGTTTGGGAACAAGGTCTTCGTATTCTTCATCCGGATCTGCTAAACTCATGCCAATAGAATGTTCTTCCTCATTAAAAAATCTTTCTCACAATACCTAAACCTATTGTCATCAAAGTAGCATTTCCACTGTTGCCCGAAACAATAGTTATGTCTAATTGGGGTTCTTCTTCATTTCTAACACGCTTGCGGAGCAATGTATTTTATATTTCTGGTTTTTCTAGTTTTGCGTATTCTTTCGTTGGTTTATTAAAAACCACATCATATACATAACTAGTCTTTTCAAGAATTAATTTTGGAGAAATATTTATAAAGTAGTTAGACTTTCTATTATTATCGAAAGGTGTTATGAATGTATAAATACACAATTGCAAGACAATTAGCTTCGAAAAGAGTTATTACAAATAGAGGAGATGAAGTTGGTAAGCTTTCTGACATGGTTGTTTCAGAGCTTGGTGGCGACATCGAAAGTTTGGTTGTAGAGATTGACAGAAATTCTAAAGTTCTTTCAAAGTCTAACAAACTTGGAAAAATAATCGAAATCCCTTATTCAGCAGTTACCGCAGTTAGCGACGTATTCATTGTTGATGAAAGAGAATTAATCGAAGAAGTTTCCGGAAAAGATTAAATATTTAATTTAATTTTTTTATCCTTGAAGTTTAACTCTTTGATCACAGGCTGAACAGAGTTAATCTTTTTTATTATTTCTTTTTCTGCGAGGCCCTTAGCTTCTCCTTTTTTAACCGCGTCTAGAATTTCTTTTATTTTATTGTACTTCAAATAAACATATTCTCCTTTTTCTTTGAACTCAATTTCTTGTTGTTCACATTTCTTTGTTTCTTTATTCCAATCAATTTCCTTTGTTTTCTTCTTTTTTGGTTTAATTACTTTCTCTTCTTTACTTTCTTCTAAATTATATATTGCATCTCCGACGCTTGCAAACACCATTTCTTTCTCTTTTCCAATATCAACAGAGTAAATAACTTTGTTTGAAACAAATGCTTCCTTGCTCTTCTTTGAATAAATCTTTTGTAGTTCTTTTAGCGCAGTCTTTGCGTCTTTTGTGCTAACCTTGCTAGCAACCATTTGTTTATCTAGTTTATTCTTTTCAAATACGAATTCAACAATTCCTGGGGAAACATTCAATAGTTCTACAACGCCCCCAAAAAAAGTCTTTTTATTTGTTTTCAATTCGTCTACAAACGTTTTCTCTTTTGCGTCTAGCGGATTAACTCCTTTTGAACTAGGAAACACATAGGTCTCCCCGATTGCGAGTGTTCGATCTTTCCACTTCTCTTTTCGCATCGCTTTGAGAATCTTGTTTTCGCGATCAAGCAAAATAATATTTCCTTTTGCAAATAATTCTAGTACTAAAATAACGTCTGGAAATTCTAGTAAAACAATTCGATCTAACCCTTGTTGTTTAATCGAAATGATTCGTTGGTTAAACAAAAACTTTTTTAGAAATGCAGAGAAACCACCCGGATTTTGTTTTGCAGGAACACTTTTCTGTGAAAGAAAAAAAGCATTTTTTGTAATAATAATTGTTTTGTCGCCGGCCTTAGTGTGGATCTTCATTTTCAATAAACCATTTTCGCTAGTCTGTACTTTATTCACAAAACCGTTTACGAAGAACTGCATTTCTTCGACTAAATGCTTCAAAGCCAAGTTACTTATCGCAAAATCCATATCTAACTAATGTTGTTTTTTGTTTAAAAACGATTGTTTTTATATGTTCAAAACTAAAAGTATATGTTAAGATGGATAAATATGACGAAAAGTATGGTTTTGATTCTGGATTGGAAGAAGTAAAGCGCTTTCATTCGCAAAGAAGGATGTTTGCGATACGAGATGATACCCTATTTTTAGCTCCAAAAAATGTTCCATATTCACATGCAAAGTGGTTTGAAAAAATGGGTTGGATTAACCCGGAAAAAGATAGTCTAATGGATACAATAACACGTGGGTTCTTGGATCGCACAGGATTATATTTTTATACTGGCTATGAAATGAAATGGAGTAAAAAAGCCGAAGAAGAAACTTTTACTCATTTAAAAGAATTAGTAAATAAACTACAAATAAAAATAGATTTGCACTTATTGGGTGGAATGATTAGATCCAAACCTGGAACAAAGTGGCCCTCCGAAAAAGATTTTGGGCGCATCGGAGAACTTATTTAATAATCTTTCTCGCAAGATAACTTACTTCTCGCACACAAAACCTATTGTAGAAGTTGTTTCTAAATATTCATCACAAAACTTTTTACCAAATTTTTTTATCGCTTCGCTAGAAACGATTGGTTGTACCCACTTCATTTTTTTAAAACCAACTTTTTTAGCAGCGTCTTCGTAAACATCTTTAGAATAATAGTAGTGAATAAATGAAATCTCTTTTTTGTCTTTCTTAATCTCCGTTTTTATCTGATCTCCATTTTCAAAAGTATTTTTTCCAAGAACGCTTATGTGTCTTCGATTTCCAAGAAGACTTTTGGATGGTTTTAGGTTTGGATTAATTGTTATTATAAAACACTTCCCGTTGTTTGTTAGTGATTTAGAAAAAACTGTAAACATCTTACGCAAATCTTTTTCATTTTCAGCATAGTTCAGTAAAAAGACCGAAATAATATAATTAAATTTTGTTGTTGGTTTAAACTTCAAAATATCTTTGCAATAATAAGAGATTCCCACAGGGTCTGCTTTTTCAGCGTCTTTTGCAATCTTAATCATTTCTTTTGAAATATCTACTCCTGTGATGGATCCGGAACTATTTTTTGCAATTTCGCGAGTAATTTCTCCTCGGCCACAACCCGCATCAAGAATTGCTCCGTTTATACTTGGAACCATAGAAAGTATTGTTGGTATTACACCATATTGTTTTCCAAAAGAAATATCGACCGAGAACTCTTTTGCAATTTTGTTAAATTGTTTGTCCGACATAGAAAACATAAGTCTTTTTTTGTTTAAAAATATGTTTATTAATTTTTTATTGTATAAAATAGTCATGAAATATAGACTTCTTTCAGAAAGAGAAAAGCAATCTTCTTGGAAAAAAATAAATCACTTTTTTACAATAATTGATAATGAATTTGTCCCCCCTCTTTCGTCAAGAGGCGATACTGTAAAATCAGCAATAAAAAAGAATGACAAGGCCGAAGTGATTGTTGCCGAGGCAAATGGTAAATTTGTCGGGATTGTAATATTTTGGTCTTATTATTATAAAGTTCGGAGTTCTTATTTTCATTGGCTTATTGTTGAGCCTAAATTTCGAAGCAAAGGAATTGGAAAAGAATTAACAAAAAAGGCTATTTCTAGATTACACAAGAAGAGAATAAAAACAATAAAACTTGTTACATACAATACTAAAAAAGTAGCATTAAAAATTTATGAGTCTATAGGATTTAAAATCTATTACACAAGAAAAAATATCAAAGGTCCTGGAATTGATAAAGTTTATTTGATACTAAAATAATGCGTGAATAAGAAAACTGCTACAACTCAGGAAAACTAAAAACAGTTACTCTTTTACTCCGCCTTCTTTTTGGGCTTCGTCTTTCATGAATTTCAAGAATATCTTTACAAGGCCAGGGCGAGTAATAAGTTTTTTAGTGAACAAAAGAGTTTTCTCAGCTTTTGTTAAGTTACCATTACCGATTTTTAGTGCTTCGTCCATTGTAATGCTTCCAGCTAAGTAATTAAAATCTCCGTCTTTTAATTGTTCTAGTAAGTGTCTTCCTTTTAGTCGTTTCATCAATTCGTTTCCGCGTGTATCAAACCAATCTTTAGTATAACCTTTAACTGAGTCACAGTACTCATTAGCTTCAATTGCATATAGTGCGTGTTTCGCAGCCAATCTTCCACCTTCAAGACTAATTCCGATTCCTCCACCGTGAATAGGGTCAACCATGTGTCCTGCATCACCAGCAACAATCAAATTATCTGCTTGCATCTTATCTAAGAATCCGCCAACAGGAATTGCTCCTGCATTAACTTCGATAATACTTCCGTTTTTCAAACCATCTTGTTTTGCAATCCATCTATCTAAATAAAATTTAGCAGTTTCTTTTTCATAAGCTCCAATACCAATTCCAACATTGGCTGTGCCATCTCGTTTAGGAAAAATCCATATATATCCTCGAGGAGCAACTTCAACCCCAAAGTACAAGTGTAATAAATTTTCGTCATAACCACTAATTCCTGTCATCTCGTATTGGTATCCTGAATCAGTTTCGCGTAATTCAAGTTTAGTATTAAGTCCAAGCATCTTACTAACAAGTGAATCAACACCATCACATGCAATTATCATTGGCGTTGTAACCGTTTTTGTTTCGTCGTTTGCTTCAACAGTTAATTCAACAATTCCATCGATTCTTTTTGCAGAAATAACTTGGTGTTTCAATATTATTTTTGCTCCAAGTTTTACGGCTTGCATTGCCAAGTCTTTTTCAAACATTTTTCTTTCAAGTACATATCCCATGTTTTCTTTTCGTTTCATTTGTACGCTCTTACCGTCTGGCGAGTATAACGCAGCTCCATGAATTGGTTGTACTGCCCATTCTTTTTTTGGTTTTATATTAAGCCGATTAAACCAACCTAGCCCTAGTCCTTCAGCACATCTTTTTGGGCAACCAATTTCTTGTTTTCTATCAAGTACTAAAATATCTTTACCTTCTTTTGCTAGTTCGATTGCAGCTGCTAACCCAGCAGGCCCTGCACCAACAATAATTGCTTCATAACTTTCTTTCATTTCCATAAAATCACTTCTTAATAGTCATTGCGCCAACAGGACAAATATTTACGCATGCTCCGCAATTAATACATTTCTTATTATCAATAACAATTCTAGTGTCTTTTAGAGTAATTGCTTGTACTGGACAAACACCTACACAAGCACCACAATACAAACATTTATTTCCATTATTTACTGTCGTCATTTACTCACCTTTTAGTAAGAAAATAATCTTAAGTAGTATTTATAAAACAAACTTTTTTAGTGAAAAAACCGATTAGTTATTGCTTTTCCATGTTCCTATTCTAAAAATTGCTCGTATTTACTAGAGTTAAATCGATACAAAAATCGTTTGATTTTCTCATTTTTATAAGTGTACTCTTTTAGTATAGTTGCTTTGTCTCCAAAATACTTATCAAAAACGTGTCCTTGTGCAGGATCAAGAATCAAAAACTTACCTTTTATCTCTGTTGCGATAAATGCATGTGTTTTAAGATCTTCAAGCTCAGCAATAATAACTTCGGCATTATCGTCGCAAAGCCCTTTCATACAAGAACAACAAAACACAGCTAAGTCTTCGTCGTCAACAACTTTTTGTTCTAAAACTTCTTTTGCGCTCAACCAATAGTTAACGCCTAAATCAATTTCAATAAATTCGATTTCGTCTAGAATAAATGTATAGACTTTTCGTAGAACTTCTTCATAATTATCAGCAAATTCATAAAAATCTCCGTTGAATTCTTCTAAGATGTTTTGTATGCTTAAATCGGTTCCGTCAACAAGCGCTTTTATTTCTCCAATAGTTCTTTGTTCTCGTTCATTAATAATATCAGCGTATTTTTGTAACAAAAATTTATACAATGCTAGTTTCTTGTCTTTATCATCCATGGGTATACATAACTTACTAGAAAAAGCTTAAAAATACTGATTTTTTATTAGTTTTCAAGAGTTACGGTTCTTCCAAGTACTTTTTCGCTAAAAGACAAAACATATTTTTCTTCAGCTAAAACGCGTTCGCCAAGCGCACGCGTTTTATTTGTGATTGCCACAATTTCTTCTTTTAGAGCGCTAATTTTTTTTGTTATTGCGCTTCCTTTTTCTTCTTCTGCAACTAATAATTTTTGTCCAACGCACCCGCTTATTTTGTGATCAATTTCAATTTGTTTTTTTTGTATTTCGTTTAGTCTCCAAAAAATCTTTTCAAAAAAATTAAAATTAATTAATTCTTGTAGTGCATCTAATCGTTTTTCTTTTTCACGATCCTTTAATTCAATTTTCGCGTCGTTAATCGCTTTTACGATTTCTGCAAGGATTTCTTTGAATTGTTTTCCATTAACATCTTTTTTGAGCGCAAGCATTGGGTTAACAATAAATGCAGCAAGCAAGTCTCTTCTTTCTCTATCAAGAATCCATCTTCCGCTATCAACGAGCGCTTTGAATCTTTGTAATGGTCTATCAATTGTTGAGAGCATAGAAGAAACTTCGATTTTTAGTTGTTGTTTTTCATCAAGCATTGCTTTTTTCTCAGCTTCTAATTGGTTTAATTCTTTTATTTCGTTACCTTTTGCAAGTGCTTCTCTTTTTTCTTTTCCCTTCGCAAGTTCCATTTCTTCAGACTCAATCTTTTGCAGAATACTTGCCTTTTCTTTTTCGAGTTCAATTAGTTCTTTTTTATTTTGTTGTAACAAAACAATTCTTTCTTTTGCGTTTTCAAATTCAAATAACTCACTTTCTTTTTCGAGTTTATCATGAACTTCTTTTAGTTTGTTCAAAAACTCTTGTACTAATCCGCCAAGTTGTTTCATCTCGTCTTTTAGATAAACACTAGTATATGCAAGACTTTTGCGAAAAGAGTTTACTTCATTTAATAATAAAGAATAACTTTCTCCAACATATTTTCGAATCTCACTTAAATCACCACCAACGTTTTCTGGAGAAACTTTTTCCATCAATCTAAGCAATTGTTTTTCAACTTGTTTTTTTGCAGTGGCAGCTGCCTTGTTAAAACGTTCATTTTCTTTTCGTTCGAGTTCTATTCCACTTATTTCCTTTACTAATGCAATTATTTTTCCGTGTAAAAACTTTATTTCAGCAATTTCTTTGGCATTTTCCAGTTCCATATTTTTTATTCTGCTTGAAAAATCTTCTTCTATAAGCGTAGGTAATAATTCAAGCGTTGTTTTCAAAACACCTTTTTCAACCTTTTTTTGTCCAAATACTTTTCCAAAAAAACCCATATCAAGTATATGTACAATAAGCTTAATTAAGTGCTTTGTTTTGCGAGGCCTGATTGGCACAGACCTTAAGGGACGTTTATAACCTCTTTTTTCTAGGCTATTATTATGGATGCAATCGCAAGAAACGAAGACGCTTTTTTTACAGCACTTAAAAAAATGGCAATAGAAATAAAAAAAAGAGATGATTTTGCAGTTATTTTCCACCACGATGCAGACGGCGTAACAAGCGGCAGCATTGCAATTAATGCGCTAGAGAGAGAAGGAAAAAAAGTAAAGCAAATGTGTTTGAAACAATTGTACAAAGAAAATATTGAAGAGATTCGCTCACTTGGAAAAAATTATTTATTTGTTGACTTTGGTTCGGGGCAACTAGATTATTTAAAAGAAGAGTTTAGTGAAGAAACGGTTTTCATTTTAGATCATCACCAGCCCGTTAAAATTGAAGACAAAATGCCTGAACTAAAATGGCACATTAATCCACTCTTGTATGGAGTCGATGGCGGAAAAGAATTATCTGGTTCCGGAACAACCTTCTTTTTTGCGATGGCACTAAACAAAAATAATGCTGATCTTGCACCGCTAGCATTAGTTGGCGCAGTAGGAGATATGCAAGATTTTACTGGTGCACTAATTGGTTTAAACAGAAAGATTATTGCAATTGCGGAGCAACAAAAATTGTTTTCACAAAAAAATGATTTACATCTCTATGGTAGAATCTCAAGACCACTTCTTTCTTACTTAATGTTTTCTTCAAATCCAATTCTACCAGAACTAACTGCTAACGAAAACAATTGTAGAATGTTTTTAGCCGAAAATAATGTCCCAACAAAAGATTCTCACAACAATTTTCTTTCGTATGAAGATCTAAGCGAAGACGACAAAAAGAAATTATCTTCAGCATTAATAACACACATGGCATTACACGATGTGCCTGAATGGAAAATTAATTCTCTTATAGGTGAAGTGTACACACTAGAACGCGAACAAAAAAAATCTCCTCTAAGAGACGCAAAAGAATTTGCAACTGCAATGAATGCGTGCGGTAGACATAAACAAAGCGAAACCGCATTACACGTTTGTTTAGGCGACCGCGATATTTTTGGAGAATATGGGAAAGCGCTTGCACTAATGCAAGAACATAGAACTGCATTAAGAAAAGGAATCGAATTTGTTCTTGCAAATGGAATCGAGGACAAAGAACAATTCTATTTTTTTGATTCAAAAAACGAAATTGAAGATTCACTAGTAGGGATAATTGCAGGCATGTTATATGGGTCTGCAATAAATGAAGACAAGCCAATTATTGCGTTAGCACGAAACAACGATGGAACAATAAAAGCATCTGGTCGAGGCACGTCACTCTTACTTAGAAACGGTTTAAATCTAGGGCAAGCATTCAAAGACATCTCAAAAGAGATGAACGGGGTTGAAGGCGGTGGACATTGTTTACATCCGAATTCATTAGTACAAAAAAAGGACGGAGTAATCTGCGAAATTTCTAGAATTAAACCAACTGATTTGGTACTATGCAGAGAAGGGGGCCGGTTGATTAAATCACAATGTGATGTGATATTTAAAAAAAAGAAAAGCAAAATTATGTTGATTAAAACGCCAACTTATACTATCTCGGCTTCGGCAGACCACAGATTTTTCAAATATGAGAACTTTGAAATTGTTGAAGTGAAAGCAAGGGAATTAAAAGAAACCGATTTTATTTTAGGGGTGAAAAAAATTATATTTAAAGGTAGAGCGATACCCTTGACTAACAATCCATTCATATATCTTAAGGAAGAAGGTATAATAAAATTCAGAAATATGCGACTGAAAAAAGGACTTACTAGAAGACAATTACATTCAAAACTGCGATTGGAAACCCAATCCGTTGGAAACCTAAGAGACTTTGAGTTATTACATAGTCATAGAATAAATGAAAATTGTTTGTTTGATTATTTAAAAGAATTGGATATTAACATAAACGCGTTTTTATCGAAATTTACAAAACGGCGATTTGTATGTAATGTTAAAATATTAAATGAAGACATTGCTTGGCTTATGGGATATATCCAGGGCGACGGACATATAGGTAAAAAAAGGATTGAATGTAAGGAACCAAGTAAAAAAATATTAAATCAGTTTGCCACAATTATATCAAGAAATTTTAATTTAAAGTCGGTGTTTGTTGATATGAAAACATACGAAAAAGTTAGGGTATATTCAGTTGATTTGTGTCGTTTTTTTGAAAACAATTTTCCCGAAACTAAATTATTGACCGGTTCATTAAAAGTTCCGGAAAAAATAATGCAAGCAAACAATAAAATAGTTGCAAACTATTTACGCGGGTTATTTGATGCGGACGGAGGTGTATTTGACCGATTTGTGCATTTGGATTTGGTAGATAAACATTTACTAAAGCAATGCCAATTGTTATTATTGCGTTTTGGGATCCTTTCTGGGCTCCGAAGAAGCAAAAATCCGTCTAAAAAAAACTGGAGGAAAAAAAAGTCTTATCGTTTAGATATAACCGATTTTGATTCTTTAAAACTATTTACACAAAAAATTAGTTTTACAAAAGGATCTCAAAAGGATTTAACATTGAAACAAATACTCGAAAAACAGTCAGTGAAAAAACGAAATTCTAGTATTTTTTCACCAATTACATATGGTATGTTGAGAGAATTTGTAAGAAAATATAATATAGATCGGAGCATATTTGATTCACAAATTATGTACAAAAGAACAAGAACAAAACGTATGAATTACTTAACATTAAAAAGACATTTTATTCAGGTGATACTGAGAAACCAAGATAGTATCGACAAAAAAGCAGTTGGCATTGTGAAAAAATTTGATACTTTGTGTTTCAAGGGAAACTTCAAATTCTATGAAATCAAAAAGAAAACGACTCGAAAAAAAGAAATGGTTTTGTATGACTTATCCATTCCAAAAATACATAATTTTATGGCAAATGGATTTATTGTTCATAATTCAATAGCTGCGGGTTGTAAGATTCCTAGCGAAAAAATAGACGAATTTTTAGTTGTTTTAAAAGACAAAATCGCGTCACAATTACAAAAATAAGTCTTGTAAAATTTCATCCAGTTTTTTTATTTTTTTAACTAATTTTAAATGCACTTTTTTCTTCTCGTAAAGTATATAAACTTAGATTAAGTTATATTAACAGCATTTGAGGGGTTTTAGGGTGCACAAAAAATTTTGGATCAGCGCGAGCATACTTTGTTTACTATTTCTTACATTAAACGTGTCTTCGACATCTTATTTACGAGGAATAACATCTAGTGATTTAAATCATTTTTTTGATTATAATGGTCCGGTGTGGATCGAACCAAGAACAAATTCTTTTTGGACGCCAACCGGAGCACTTGATTGGAATGGCGGGTTTGCTCGAACCGCAGGAAACAATGGGTGGGGCGAGATAATTAATGATTATTCTGTGCAGGCAGATAAGTTGCTAGGGTTATATCATTTTAATGAATCAAGTGGAACAACTATTGCAGATTCTAGCGGCAACGGATATAATTTTACGATCGGAAATAGTGATGGAGATGAATTTTCAAATGGTTTATGGAAAACAAATGCACTTGATTTAGATGGGTCAAATGATTGGGCGTCACTTGCAGACAATGATAACTGGACTTTTTCTGATGGCTCCGACCTTCCTTATTCAATCAGCGCGTGGGTAAAAATAGATGATTTAACTGGTGGGAGTGCATTGATAAATCGATACACTTCAAGCGGATTAAATATTGAGTGGCTATTGACAATTGGGTCAGATGGAAAAATGGTTGTAACGCAATACGATGTTTCCGCAGGAACTAAATGGATTAGAAGAACATTTGATTATGT
>Ga0233437_1002599_pt1 | contig 26493 bp, 26 predicted proteins | sample SI_122_August201_FD_182714 | JGI IMG/M metagenome (GOLD analysis project Ga0233437, IMG submission 182714) | Seawater microbial communities from Saanich Inlet, British Columbia, Canada - SI_122_August2016_200_MG | ecosystem: Environmental > Aquatic > Marine > Inlet | place: Canada: British... | reverse complement strand
AGCCAGGGTTGTTTTTACGCGTCTGCTGTTCGCCAAGTGATGCAGTTTCTTGCTTGTTTTGTCGCTATTTTGCCCCATCGGGCTATTTATGTTGTCAAAGTACTTGCCTCTCCGACAAACTGCTAGGGAATAAAAAAAGGTGGTTGCACGAAGCAGCCACCTTTTTATTTTAATTCTGGCATTTGCCAGGGAATGCGCCAGTAAAGACCCCCACCGCCTTCGCGAGCCATTAATTTATTGCTGATAAAAGCGCGCCTCAGCGATGCTGTATCAGGGTGATGCTGTTTGATAATCTCATTGACTTCCCTTTCAGTATAGCGTTTATCCTTATCAAAATAATTGATTAGCCATTTGAGTACGACCAGGCGCTTTTTATACCCATAGGGGATTTCAAGAATTTGCTCAGCATCTACATACGTCTCCAGTACCTTTTTCTGCCAGGTGTCATACTCTACATCTCCGGCCAGATGCACAACCTTTTCTTTGCTCAACGAAGAAAAAACATCTTTGGATAGGGTGTTCAGATGATCGACATCCAGGCGATAGAGATGATCGTTGCCATCTTTACGCATCGCGACCACCCCCAAATTTTTCAGTGATTGCAGATGGTGCGATACAGTCGGCGCTTTGATCGACAGCAGAGTAGCGAGCTCATCAACGCTGCATTCGCGTTGCGCCAGCAACCCTAAAATCTTGATTTGAAATTACCTTGACCTGCCCCTGTATTCTGTTATCATTGTGGCGGTTGTTGAACAGCCAAAATTTTCTTAAAGGAGGCGTATTCTCATGGCTCAAGTTTATATGGCGAAATCCCTTGTTCGAGAAGTGCGCCTCGCGCCCAACTGCTGAACGATTTCAGCGTATTATAAATTCTGTTGGCCGCGGGTGTCTAACCTGCGGCTTTTTTGTTGCCAAAGAGTGCTATCCATTCGCTCTTTGACCCGACCCTAACGGCTGCGGCGCACTTATGCTCCGTGGCTGTTTTCATTCGCGCCGCAGCGCGCCTGTTTCTACGGCCAACGGATTAGATCCGTGGCCGTTTTTGAGTCAAAGGGCGTAATCCATGCGCCTATTTGACCATATCAGCGCAAGAGCGTTGATGCCAAAGGGTGTAATCCATACGCCTCATACCCTGCCTTGAAAGGAGGTGGATAATGAATACCATCGAAATCTATATTGATACCTGCGAAGAAATTCGTGCGTCCATCTCTATTTTACGGGCGCGCCATCTCTGGTGGATACAAATTCGTCAACACATTCAAATTGCTATGTATGCCTGGGTCGTCTCGGCTGAAGATCGGCACGGGCAAATGATGAAATACTATGATGGACGATAAACTTGAACAAGTAGACCGACAGCTCAAATCAATGCAAAAACATATTCGCAAGCAAGAACTTCGCCAAGCTCGCCGCAAAACAGATGCGCCAACTTCGAAGAAGAAACCTCGACACAAAGATTGGCTGGATGACGATTGGGAAGATGAATATAACCTGGATGAGCGCATCATGCCGCGCGGCGAAGACGAACGACGCAAACAGGTAGCGCGCCTGGCATCTAGCAAGGCTAAGCGGACTCCCTCGGGGGTGGCGCCAGCCTCCGGTGTGGAAGAATCAACCCCGGAGCGCGCCGCGCATATCCCTGGCCTGGTTGTGGAGATCAACTCCGGGCTGTGTCGCGTCCACCTGGGTGGGGATTCGCCTCCGGGCAGCAAATCTATCTTATGCACGTTGCGTGGTAATCTGCGCCATAAAAAATCTGCGTATAGCCAAGTTGTTGCGGTAGGTGATCGCGTTTTGATAACGCGTGATGGTGAAGGTCGCGGTGTTGTGGAAGATGTGCTACCCCGGCAGAATGTGCTCGCGCGCCCTGATCCGATGAAGGGGAATGCCGTGCAGCAAATAGTGGTTGCCAATGTCGATCAGGTGATAATTGTGGCCTCCTGGCGCGAGCCGTATCTGTGGCCCGAATTGGTAGACCGCTATTTAATTGCCGCGCAGCGCAATGCACTTGAAGTCCTGATTGTGGTCAACAAGGTGGACTTGGTGGAAGCTGACCAGCGCGATGAATTTGAATCCATGCTGCAGGTTTACGAAAGCCTGAAGTGGCGGGTAGTTCAAACCAGCACGCTGACCGGCGCAGGTTTGGACGCACTAAGCCAGCTTTTGACCGGAAAAATGACCGTGCTGGCGGGACTCTCTGGTGTAGGGAAATCGTCGCTGTTGATGGCGATCGCGCCGGAGCTTGACCTGCGCGTTGGCGCGGTGAGCCAGCAAGGGTTGTTCACCGGTCAGGGGCGGCACACGACGACGCAATCGAGCTTGTGGTACCTGGATGCTGATACGGTAGTGATTGATACGCCGGGCATCCGCGATTTTGGCCTGGCGGGAGTTGGGCACGGCGAGTTGGCATCCTGGTATCCAGAAATGAATGCTCACGTGGGCAAATGCCGTTTCTCAGATTGCGTTCATCTCGACGAGCCGGATTGCGCGGTGAAGGCAGCCGTTGAGTGCGGTGAGATTGCTCAATTACGCTATGAGAATTATTGTGCTTTGCATGCGTGCCTGTAGCCCATAAAAAGAGCATGCGCCGGATTTTGGCGCACGCTCTTTTTATGGGGGAGTGGAAACTGCCTAGTCGATCAGCAGTTCAATGGTGAGTTCAGGCTGGCGATTGTCTGCCCTGTTGGCATTCGCTGTTGTGATGGCTTCGATAAGATGCACAGCTTCTGGCACGGAGATTTTTCCCTCATCCAGCAAATCCAGGACAAATAAACGATCTTTCGACATTTTTAATTCTCCTACGCTTGTAAGAAACCAGTCAGCGCTTTGGCGGTATTGGCAATGCGCTGATGATGGATACGGTAGTGTTTTACGCCTTCCAGACGGCGCTGGTGCAGGTATCCTGTGGCAAATAATTGTTGAATATGCCGCGATGTGGCCGATTGCGTGAGTTCGAGTTGGTTCTGGATGTCGCTGGCGTTGAGTTCGCCTTTTGTGTTGAGCAATTCAAGAATCTGCAATCGGGTTTCATTGGAAAGCGCTGAGAGGCGCATCAGCAATTCGGAGCGGGTGAGCGATGGTGATGAAACGCTGGCCCCTTCAGGGATGTGGGCACGCACAATCAGCCAGACAGTGTTTTCCGTTTTGTCGATGGTCATTAAATAGGGGCCAATGTGCATTGACGGGATGACGATAACATTTTCGACTGTGGCAATCCAGTGATCCCAAATTTGAGGCATTTGCTCGCGCCCGGTGATGCTGCGCAGCGCATCCTCTGTGGAGTTTACAAAAAGTTGAACTGACTGGAATGCCTGGATCGAATCTTCCAGCAAGGGGCGCGCGCGCTGCCACTCGTCCTGGTAAAACTCGTCCCACATCCATGTCAGATGGCTGACGAGTAGTTCCTTGAGGGCGTTTGGCTGCTGGTAGAGTTGGAACTCTTTTCTATGGGCATCACAGTCGCATTTTTTCTCCGGCGATTTGTGCGCGTAAAGTTCTTCATACAGTGCCAGGTAAATTTCTTCATCGGCAAGAATTGCCGCCGCCGTGGGGAGATCGTCCAGGGGGGTATCTGTGATCTGACAGCAGGCTTTGCGAAAATCTTCGATCATCCAGTCGCGCATTTCGATAGCGTTATAGCCTTCCAGGTGGGCGATCCAGTCTGAGAAACTTGCCCAGCTTGTGCCTCCCAAAAAGCGGGATGCCAGGGCAGCCGTTAGTTTGTTTGCTTCCAGTTGTTCATTTGTGAGTCTCCTTTTGGTTTTCGTAACCCACTCGCTTATTTCATCTTTATCTTCATTGAGCAGGAACAGACTGCATAATAGATTGTGCGCGGGTGCGGTTGCAAAGCTGAATGTAGCTGTTTTTTGTGGGGAAATCAATTCCAAATTCGCCATTATCTTGCTCCTGCTTCAGTTGTTATACCCGATAAATCGGGTGAGATGGTTGAATTTTAGCAGATGATGGGAACTTTGTCAAGTGATTTATGCGATTTACCCATAAAATCGGGTAAGGTGTGACAAAAAAGCAGGCATATTGTTTTTCAAAACAATATGCCCGCTTTTTGTTACTATTGATAGACTTCAGGTTTCAACTCGGCCACAAATGGCAGCGTGCGGTGTGTGTCGGCATAATCCAAACCATAGCCAACTACCCACACGTCCGGAATGTTGAAACCTAAATAATCAATCGGCACATCCAGGTTGTCGCGTTTTTTCTCCAGCAAAGCGCATGTTTTTAACGAGGCCGGTTGGCGTCCCTTGAGGGTATGATACAAATAGCTGAGCGTGTTGCCGCTGTCAACAATATCTTCAACGATGATGATATGCTCGTTGACGACCGGCTCGCGCACATCCAGCACCAACCGCACTGCGCCGCTCACCGCGCCCGATTTACCATAACTCGAAACCGCCATGAAATCTACAGTATGATTGATATTCAGCGCGCGCGCTAAATCGGCCAGGAAGATAAAAGCCCCTTTGAGGATGCCGATCAGCATAATCCGTTCGACATCGGCATAATCTTTTTCAATCTGAGCGGCCAGTTCTTTTACGCGTTTTTGAATTTCTTCCTCACTAATGATGACTTGAGCCAGGTCGGAGTGTAATGTGCTCATAGCTTTCTCCTCGATCAAAAAATTGCAATAGATTATTTTCGCCAATCGAATCATATCACATCATCACCTGAGCCTGTTGAAAAAAATTAGAGAAATCATCTGCGCACAGACCACCGCGCGAAATCAAAAAACCTGCTTATTCTGGTGTGCGCTCTTGGGGACATTTCAAGTCAAAACCCATAAACTCGTTAGAAATTATGCTAGAATAATTTTGACGGCTAAATCTCAATTCTTCGGGGAGGCTCCAGATGAAAGGTAAGCGCTGGTTCGTACTGCTATTAGTGGGGTTATTCTTCGTGGGGGTGAGTTTCTTTCCCGTTCATGCTCAGGAAATTCCCGAAGAGCCTGATGACGTGATTCAGGTTATTCTGGTGCTGGATGTCTCCAGCAGCATGGAAGAACCGATTCTCACCGACGATCTGCCAGACGAATTATTTGCACTATACGATCAACTCGATGCCGCGCATGAAAACGATGAACTTCTCCAAATTCAGCAAGCCATTGACGATATTCTCGTTGATCCCGAGATCGTAGATGCGCGCGCTGCCTATCTTGAAACCGTGGATGCCCTCGATGCGTGGTTTGCAGAAAATCAATATGCCCAAAACCAGGCGTTTATTATGCAGCAAGCGCGGCAAGCACTCCTTGATCTGGATTGCAACCCAATTTATGATCAACCCATTGCTACCGCGCTGACAATTGATGAGATTGACTACTGGATTGCGCAGGCGTGCAGTGGCGTGACGATTAACTACGAGAATCAGCAAGACCTTCGCGATTTGGTGCCTTATGTCGGTGAAACGGAGTATACATCGTTGCAAGAGAACAGCGACGCGGCCTATAAAATATATTTTGACGCCCTCGAAACGCGTAACTATAATGCACTCATCGATCAGCGCGATGCAAAACGCCTGGATTTGAATATTGATGCGCTGGCTGCCGATGTAGATACGATGATTGCGGAATTGGGAATCCCTCGTAAGTTGGATCTAGCGAAATTGGCCGCCAAAACCCTGATTGATTTATCGCGTTTGGATAGTGCTGCGGGGCGGCGGGATTCAACCCTGGGGTTGGTACGTTTCTCAACCGACTCCGTACTGCTCCGGGGGTTGACCGCGGACCATGATATTGTAGAGCGCAAAATTGACGCCCTCGAATCGCTTGAGATGACCAATATCTACGATGGGCTCGACGAAACCCTGCGTGAATTGGAGCGTAATGCCGACCCCGATAAGCCAATTGTGATTCTATTGCTCAGCGATGGGCATATTACCGTTGGCCCCGGCCCCGACGAAGTCATTCGCGATATTCCGCCGCGCGCCAACGCGATGGATGCTGTGATTTGCACCGTGGGCATTGGCCCCACAGAAGCGCATGTCGATTATGAATTGCTGGCATCATTAGCGTACGAAACTGAAGGCGAATATCTCTTTGCCAAAAGTGGTGATGAACTGGTCAACTTCTTTGTGGCCTGCCGTCAAGGGATGGTAGGCGAAATTGCCCAGATGATTGGTTATATCGGGGCTAATGCATCCGAGGCGGTAGAACCCCAAACGGTTCCGGAGAACACCTGCGAGTTCAGTTTGGCGCTCAACTCGACTTCCGGAATACCCATTTTGGAGATTCTTGATCCGGATGGAAATCGGATTGATGATGCCTACGGTAATTTTTCCTTCCAGAGCGGCGATAATCTAAAACTATATACTGTACTCCATCCCGCGGCAGGCGAGTGGAATATTGCGGTGACCAGTGACGCGAGTGTTGATGAAGAAACCTTCTTTAGCATCGTAGTGACGACTAATCAATGTGCGCAAACACCCGCGCCGGTATTTTCGCCCACCCCTTATTTGACACAAACCCCGCTTCCCGGCCCTAGCTTTGTTGAGCAGGCCGCGCCGGTTCTGCCGTTGGTAATTTTGGTGTTGGTAGTAATGGGAATCTTTATTGTGATAACCTTGCGGCGTAAATAATATTGACGGGGGTTCGCTGCATTAGAAAAAATGTGCGGGAATTCATCGCATCCCCACACATTTTCTTTTCGGGTATACTTGGTCATCTTAAAATTTCAGGAGATGATATCTATGACCTCAAACGAACCCCGTTGTATCCAATGTGACCGCACAGATGCGGAAGTTCCTTTAATTGCTCTGCGTTCTCAAGGCGTGGAGACCTGGATTTGCCCGCAGCACTTGCCGCTCTTGATTCACAAGCCACAGACTTTGGTAGGCAAGATGCCCGGCGCTGAAAACCTGAGCGCAGGGGATCACGACTAATCAATTATATGCCACCGGGACAACCGGCAGCCTGTTCGAAAATGAGTGACCCCCACCCCTGGCCCCTCTCCCGATACGGGAGAGGGGTATTTTTTTGCGTTATTTACTTTCAATATATTCATAGACAAGCTCTTGTAAAATATCCAGGGGTACCGCGCCATTGCTCAATACCAGATTGTGAAAATCCTTGAGATCGTATTGCTGCCCAAGCTGTTCTTCGGTCATTTGGCGCAGTTTTAAAATCTCGCTCATGCCGATTTTGTAGGCCAGGGCCTGCCCCGGCCAGGCGATATAGCGGCTGATCTCGAAATTGACCATACCCGCATCAAGGCCAGTATTTTCGGTCATGAAGGCGGCGGCTTTGTCAAAAGTCCATTGTTTGGCATGGATGCCAGTATCCACTACCAGGCGGGCGGCGCGGAAGGCTTCGTATTGCAAGCGGCCTAAATCGCCATAGGGATCATCCTCGTAAACACCCAATTCCCACATCAAACGCTCGGCGTATAACGCCCAGCCCTCAACATAGGCGGTGAAGTGGCTGCCGCGGCGGAAGGAAGGCAGGTCAAGCTCCAGGGCCAGGGCTACCTGGGTGTGGTGTCCGGGCACAGCTTCGTGATAGGCCAGTGTCGGCATACCGAAATATTCTTCGCTGCCACCGACGGCGGCGTAGAACGCTCCAGGGCGTGAGCCATCTACGGCGGGGGAGACGTAGTAGCCGCCTGTGGGGCCGGGGATGACGATGACATCGGCGGAGGGTTGCATATCGAAGACCGGGGCGACAGTGGTTTTGGCTTGCTCGATGATTTCTTCGTACTTGGCAACAATCTCCGAGCCGGTCAGCGTGCCGCCGTTCTGGGCTATTCGGCGGTAGAGTTGGGGCAGACTCTCATCGGAGGGATAGTCAAGTTCACCGAAGATAGTGCGCATTTCGGCGTGGATACGCTCCAAATCACTCAGGCCAAGCTGATGAATCTCGTCGGGGGTTAGCTCAGTAGTGGTGTGATGGCGCACGGTGTAGGCGTAGTAAGCCTCCCCATTGGGGTGCTGCCAGACTCCATCGTCTGTGGGGGCCACGGATTGCAGTTCGCTCAAATACGCAGATAAATCTTTGAAGGCTGGAATCACTTGAAGGCGCGTAACCTCCTCCGCCTGCGCGAGCAGCGCCTGCTTTTCGTCCGCGGAAATCTCGGAGATGGCATCCAGCTTTTCGGCAAAATTCCGATAAAATACGGTTAATTCTGGCATGGAGCGGGCAGTGTCGTCCACGCTGCCCATGCTCCATTGGTAAAGAAATTTGGGGGCGATGATCCCGGCTTCGCGGCGCAAACGCAGGCCCTCGATGAGCTGATTGATTTTCGTTTCGACCTGGGCAAGGCGGGCGAGGTAATTGTGGGATTCTGCGAGATTGCGCACGGGTTGGATTTCGGTGAAGAAGTGGTAGAGCAGGAATGGCTGGCCGATGATGAAGTGCGTGACGGGGTAGTCGTGGTACATGAACTCATGGCCGCGCACGCGGTCATCGAGATACCAGAAGTAGGTGTCATAAGATAGTTGTTGATCGGGGGCCAAGGTGGTGCGCTCGTAGGTTTGCAGTTGCGCCAGGATTTCGCTTTCAAGATGTTGGGTTTGGCGAATGTAGGCGTCGGAAATGTCGGTGAGCTGGTCGCCGGGCAGGTTGAAGGCCGCGTCGAGGCCGAGTTCTGTGACCAGCTCGGGATCGCGTTGGAGCAGTCGCAGGTAGGATTCTTCGAGAAAGACATCGAAGGGCAAGTCTTCCAACCCGGCACTGAGGGATGGAGCAGATTCTTCACTGGGTGGTTTGGCCGCGTTGTCAGGGGCCACAGGCGCGGTGATTTCAGCAGTTGCGGTTGTTGTGGTGCAACTACCGCTGCTTAGGCTGAGTAATACGAGACATAGGAGCCAAACGAAGATTCGGAGAGGTGTTTTCATTATTTGGTCCTTTCTTGACGAGTATATATTCCACGTTTCTGGCAGCCATTTACTTGAATCTCTGGGAATCTCCGCGGTAGTTATCCACATTAGGGGAGGTTTCTCACGGCAGTTCCCAAAAAGCCATAAATTTTTAAGTATTCAATTTTATAGCATCAAGATTGTCATGCTATAATTTTCACAATGGGGCAATCATCGATGTGAAGAAGCAACCCAATTTATTTGAGGAGGTACTGTTATGAAGAAAAAATGGATTTTCATCGCTGTTTTTGTTGCGGCCATCATGATCCTGTATGCCAGTAATGTGGAGTCTACATTCGCTGCAGACAATCTGGCGACTTATGGAACTATCGAGCTCATGAATACTACCAAAGTGACACCATTTGATCGTGTTCAGTGGCTCAGTTATGATCCCGACGATATAAATTATGCCCGGTGGTCAATGATGTGCAGCAATCTTCAACCTGGCAAATCATGTAGAACAGATCTTCTCCCTGGAAACTATATTGTACGTACCGAAATCGAAGGGAGAACTGGCCAGGTATTTACCGATGTCAAGGTGACCGCGGGACAAGTTACTCGTCTTTACACAGATGTAGTTTGGTATTACCAGGCGATTCGAGTTTTCAATAATAGCAATGAGGATATTGAACATCTTTATGCCCAAGAGGGAAATTGGGTCAGTGAAGCAGTTTCGCTGAAAGAAGAGATGTTTAGAGGAACCAGGAAACTAAACAGTATTGGCCCCGGCGAGTGGGGTGAAATCACCGTCAATCGTTCATTCCCGACACACCACATCCTCATTCGGGGCGAACATAATGAAGAATGGTTTTATAATGTCCCTGCCAATGGGGTGATATTTTGGTATGGGAATGGCGGTGATGTTTATTACCATGCACTTTACCTCAGTTTTATAAATGGTCCCGCTGCCGTCTATGCCGAACTATATGATGGCGAGTTCGTTGAACTTCAATTACAGCCATTAAGCGATGGGGCAACCTGGGCCTATTTGCCGAATGAATACCACCGTAACTGGAATATTGCGATTCTGGATACATATTGTGGCGGCCTCGATATTGGATCAGCATATTGCAGCGTGAGCTGGGAAACCGTAATGAAGCAACCTTTTGTAATTGACGCTTGCAATTACGACAACCCTTGCAATGGCGCTCCGGGATTGCCGTTCCCGTATGATGCATTCCCGATTCCCTGATGCCGATATAAATTGTATGAGAGAAATGTCCCCGGATGATGTGATCGCCGGGGGCATTTCATTTCAAAAACATTAATGTCTTCGTAGCTGCGCTCGCGGCTGGCGCGCCGTTCCCCGAGGCAGGTTTGCTCCGGGGCTGAGGCGCATCCTATCAGGGCATGGGGTGGGCTGCGAAAAATTCCCAGATCAGATCATTGACCGTCGTGGGATCGAAAACATCTCCGCCGAAAGTGGTTGTTGGCCAGTTGTGGCCTTCCATTGCCAGCGAGTAAAGTACCACATCTGCGTTATCGTCGCACTCGCGCCAGGTGTCGGTTGTGATCACTCCACCGCTGGTCAGATGCTCTGGCTCTGCCGAGCATTGATTGTTTTTTGCCCATCCTGCCGCCCAAACCGGCACAGTGGGCAGGTTGACGAATTCTTCATAGTCGGTGCCTTCGTAGGGGATGATGGTATCGCGCTGACCGTGGAAGGCGATCACCGCCACCGGGCGGTTGGGGGCACAATCTTCCCAATAATAGTAGCCTCCCGCCACCGGAGCGATGGCGGCAATCTGGTCAGCCAGATCGCAGGCCAGACGGTTTGCCATCCCACCACCGTTGGAAAGGCCCGTAGCATAGACGCGCGCCGGGTCGATATTAAGTTCTGAAGAGAGATGGGCTATTAAGTCGCGTGTGAATTGAACATCATCGACCCCGCTGACTGATTCGGGAAAATCTTCCCAAGTGGCGGGGTTACCGGTGGCCTGGGGATAGACAACGATGAAGCCGTATTTGTCGGCGGTGGCCGAAAAAAGACTTAAATCAGCCTGATCGAAGGCATTCGATGTGCGCCCGTGAAAATTAATGATGAGTGCTGCGGGGGTCGCGGGATCATAATCCGTGGGGACGTGCAGCCAAAATGTGCGTTCGTAGCCATCAGAATTGATGAGTTTGAAATAATCCCCTGGGGTGGCGTAACCGGAAACAGGCTCGGGTGTGGGTTCCAGCGTAGGGGGTATGATTGTGCCCGCGGCTTTGGGGTGCGTGGCGAAGAAATCCCAGATAACGTCGGTGGCGTTGATGGCTTGCGTAGTGCCGCCAGCATCGGCGACAAAATCGGAGCCGGGCCAGGTGTGCCCGGCGTTTTCGATGGCGTAGAGGGTCACATCCACATTGGGCAGGCAGCCCTCCCAGGTGTAGCGCGTGAGGTCTGCCTGCGTTGAATCTGCCGCGGGGGTAGCCTGGCACTCGTTGCGCTGCGCCCAGGCTCCCATCCAATCAAGCACGAGCGGATTGAATTGATTGCCATCGAAGGGGATGATCGAATCTGCCAGACCGTGAAAGGCAAGTACTGAAATCGGTTGTGCGGCTTCGCATTCGTAATACCCGACATGCCCGCCGGAAACTGGAGCAATGGCGGCAAAGACATCTGAGAAAGCGCAGGCCAAGCGATTTGCCATTGAAGCGCCGTTGGAAAATCCCGCGGCGTAGATGCGCGCGGGATCAATGCTCAATTCACTTTGCAGATAATCCAGCATAGCGACAAAAAAGGTAATATCCGCCGCGCCGATTGTGCCGGGGACCGCGCCCCACCAGGTGGGAGGGTCATCCTCGGCTTGCGGCGTGACAACGATGAAACCGGCTTCGTCGGCTTTGGCGTTGAATTGTGTCATTAATTGTTGGTGCTCGGCGGTATCTGTGCGCCCGTGGATGTTGAAGACCAGCGGCGCGGGTGTATCGGGTTGATATGCAGGGGGAATATGTAGAAAGAAAGTTCGTTCTGCACCGGCGATAATCATGAAAACCTGATAATCACCGGGGTGGTCATATTTGCCCAATACCGGGGTTTCGGTGGGCAGCGCGGTTGGGTTGGGTTCTCCTGGTTCAGCGCGGCAGCCCCACAGGGTCGCGAGCGAAATCGCCAATAAAAAGATGCTTATTAATTTTTGGTGTATGTTCTGTGTTTTCATAGGTTTATTCGTCAGTTGGTTTGGGATGAGATGCGAAGAATTCCCAAAGGAACCCAGTTTTACTTTGTTTTGCATAGCACCTCACAAAGTAGCCCACCCAGGTTGTGTCTGCTGGAGTGTTCTTGCTAAAAATACTCGGAGAGGCGCTGTGGAGTTCAGATTTGCTCTGCGCGTAGCAGGTCAATTGTTTCCACGGCATGGCGTAGATGGGGGATGACAATGCTGCCGCCGACAAGTAAAGCGACGTTTAGGGCATCGTAGAGTTCTTCATCGCTCCAGCCGATATTGACGCATTGCTCTAAATGGTAATCAATGCAATCGTTGCAGCGCAACACTGCCGATGCGACCAGCCCCAACAATTCTTTGGTCTTGGAGTCCAATGCTCCATCGCGATACGCAGCCGTATCAAGGTTGAAGAAGCGTTTGATACCGAGATGGTCAATTTCGAAGATGCGTTCGTTCATCTTTTGTCGGTAGGCGCGGAAGTCATCGAAGCGTGTGGTCATATTTCTCTCCTGGAAACTGTATATGCTTGTTGAAAAGAAAACCCCCGTGGAAGCGTTGCGTTTCCACGGGGGGGATTTTAGTCGGTTGGGATGACGATCCACAAGATCATATAGGGTAGCAATCCCGGAATACCGCCGGGTATCAGCGCGATCAGGAAGGCCAGCCGAAACCAAAAGGTACTGATCCCGAAGAATTCTCCCAATCCACCACATACTCCGGCAACCACACGGTCACGATGTGAGCGTCGCAACTTGGTTCTTGAAATAGACATTGGTTGAACTCCTATCGAATCGTCGGTGTGATTAGGCAACGGCTACGACTTCACCCGCACCTGCAGGTTTCTGCCACTCACGGAAGACCAGCCACATGGCGCCTAAACCGAGTAAGGTGACGATTACGCCGATAACCCAACCCAGCACAGGGATTGCCCGCAGCAGTACGTAGAGCACCACTCCCAACACCAGCGGCCAAATTTTGCTCTCAGCAGCTTGGGGAGCCAGTTTGGATAAAATCCATTTGCCGCCCCAGAAAGCCACTACCAGCTTGGAGCCGTAGCTTATTAGCAGGACAAAAATTGCCATTACCAAGCCCAGGGATGAGAAGCCCACCCCAAAGATAGAGCGCCCTAGCCCGCCGAGAGTCAGCACGCCGAAGAATATCGCCAGCGCCAGCACTAATCCGGCGGCAACAACTGCACCTGCATACCCCACGATGATGGTTACGAAACCCCATCCGGTGGAGGGTAACGGTTCGCTTTGAACTTTGGCGACAACTTTATTGAGCAGATCTGGCAGCAGCCACAGGATGAAACCACCCAGCACCAATAACGTGAAGAACTCGCGTGCGCGTTGCAGTAACCAACGGCCTACGTTAAATTGTGCGCTAACTTCAGGCGTATGACCGGGGGTTGTGTCGGGAACCGGGGTGCTGAAGACCACGCCGCCAGCAGGGTCCGTTTCGATAGTATTCCCCTGGTCAATCGGGCTGGTATAAGCGATCTGCCCGCCGATTTGAGCATCTTCAGAAATTCGCAATCCAGTGGGGAGCATGGCGGGTGCGCCTGGAGGCGTGAACGGCATATAGGGGGTTGGGCCTACATCCTGAGTTGGCCCTTCGACTTCAGCCTTGACATCACCGCCAACCGAGCCATTGATTTCCAGCGCGCCCGCGCCAGCATAGAGATCGCGGCCAATATCACCATTCACTACGGCCTGATAGCCGCCAACGGCAATATCCTGGCTGATACTTGCGCCTTCCTGAACATCCAGGGCGAAGCCGCCGAAAAATAGGTTGCGCCCAATCTCGGCGTTTGAGCCGATTTGGGTATAACTTGTGCCTGTATAAACACTGCCGCTGACTGCGCCATTAACGGTCACAGACTGCGCACCTGAAAACAGGCTGCCGTTGACGGTGCCATTGACGACCACCGTATTCCCAAAGGCGAACAGGTCGCCGTTGATGGTTCCGTCGACGACCACATTTTCTCCAAAGATAAACAGATCATCATCAACGACTTCTCCGGCCGGGAGATTGCCATCATCGATATTTTCAAAGGCATAGGCAGTGCTGGCAAAGCCAAGAGTGAGCGTGAAAACCATCACCAGCATCAGCAGCCAGCGTAGTTGTGCAGAATAAACTTTCATTGTTTGAACCTCCATTGATTTTTAATAGGTTGATTACTACACTTTCTAATACGTGAGACGCGCTGCAAAGTTGCAAATCACGCTAGTGCGTAACCTGTATTTCCCATTGGGAGAAAATTTCTTCCATTTGAGCGGTATGATCGTTTACATGGCTTTCGTAAGTATCCAGCCAATCATCCATCGTCATCATGCCGTTTTCTGGGTGATAATTTTCGTGTGCCCAAACCTCATCAGGTAAATCGCGAATCAACTCATAGCTGGCCTGTCGCAGCCAGCGAAAAAGCTCCAGGGAGGTATCTATATTCTGCCCGCCATACTTCAAGGCTTTCGCCCACTGATTTTCATTGTAAGCCATCAAGTCCTTACCCGGCTCAGCAATAAATCGTCGGCAGCGCACATAGCTGTTGGCTTCGCTATCTGTGATGTGGATGATGATCTCCCGAATTGTCCAGCGATCGGGTGTAGGACGATAATTCCAGGCTTCTTTGGGAATACGCGCCAATACAGCTTTGAGCGTATTATAGGCCTGACCGTAAGATGCGATCTTTTGCTGGCGAATATTATTTGTCATGGACTGGCTCCTTTAGTAGCGTGACCTTATCACCGACTTGGATTTCTCCGGATTGCAAAACGCGTGCATAGACTCGCGACCATCCGGGATGTGTTTTCTGATGAATGCGGTTGGAGTTATGATCATGGAAAAAAGGCCGGATGTGTGTACAAGGTGTGGTGTACGAGACAACCTCCAGGTGGGTAGCCTCCCCCAGGTGCAGCACCACCCCTGGGATGATCGCCGGCCAACTCAGCCCGGCGAGAGTCAGATTCTCTCCCAAAGCACCGGGAAACACCGGGTGTCCCTCTGCCTGCAATGCCAGGATCAATTCCAGCGAATACAAGCACACCGCTCGATCAGGGCCGCCATGATGTACCCGGTCATTTTGCCAGTCGCCACTTACCCCCTCTGTCAGTATTTTAGTTTTTGATACCCCCAGCTTTGGGACGCCTCCGCTGGAACGGTTGATCTGAAAAATGTGCGCCATCGCTTATCTGTCCTTGGATTAAATAAAAATGACACGCCTGGGCGTGCCACTATTTTAGATCATCTGGTTGTGGGCAGCCCTTCCATACAAAAACAGGCCAATACCTGTGCCACTGCCAAGACTTTGTCGCCACCGTTGCCGGTCGTTTTTCGGTCATTTGCTTTGTTTGGAAGGGAGAAACGAAGCCCGTGGCCGGACTTCGGAGGCACCCGCTGATCGATCCGATTTTTTCCCGACGGTTGTCGGGATTAGCGCTCCCTTCGCAGGGAGGAACCTCCACCTCGTAACCCTGATAATTCAGGGCTCAGTCGCTAGCTCTCCACATATTCAATTATAAACTGCGAAACTTTTATGATAATACCGCCGCAATGCTAACAAACCCAACTGCGCTTGTCAAGGATGCGCTGATGGATTAACTCGGTAATTGTACCTATGGCGGGTCGTGGTGAGTGTACTCGCTCTGACAGGATAGGTGTTGCGGCGGGGCTGATACGTTCAAATTACAATTGTGGCAATACGCCCACCGCCAGTGATTCCAACCCGTCGAGATTATCCAGATCGAGCCATTGCAACATAACGCGCTGTAAACCGGCCTCAGCCAATTTGCCCAATTGCTCAACAACCTCATTGGCTGTGCCGACCATCAACCCGCGCTTGTGCAGCTCTTTGGGCGAGAGTTTGCCTTTGGTGCGCGTTTTGACTTTTTGCTTAACTTCAGCTTTATCTACGCCAAACTCACAACCCGTCATCATCGAGCGGCGCACTTCTTTGGGCTGGCGCCCTGTCGCGCTGAGCATTTCGTCGAGTTGGGCGCTAAGTTCCTGGAATTTTTCCACCGGCAGGTAAATTGAATTCCACTCGGTGGCGAAGCGCGCGACCAGAGGCAATGTGCGCTGCGAGCCGTTGCCGCCAATCAGAATGGATGGCCCGCCGGGTCGTTGCGGGCGCGGCAGCAATATCGCATCCTGAATTCGGTAAAATTGCCCGCGAAAACCGGAGGGTGTATCGCTGTGCAGCAAGCGCGTAATAATTTCCAAACCTTCTTCAAAGCGCTGGAAGCGTTGATGAATATCCAGCAAATCCCACCCATAGTTGGTGTGTTCTCTTTCTTGCCAACCCGCCCCCAGGCCCAGAATCAACCGCCCCCCGGAAAGATCATCCACCGCCGCGGCCATGCGCGCCGTCATCGTTGGGTCTCGAAACGAGAGCGGAGTCACCATCGGGCCAAATTCAATCCGTTGGGTATGGCTGGCGAGCCAGGTCAGGGATGTCCACAATTCCAACGATTCCTTATCTGGCGGATTGGCGTTGGTGTAGTGATCTGAGCGGTACAGGCCGGTATAGCCCAAATCTTCCACCGCTTGCGCCAGACGCTGCCAGCGCGGCCAGGTCAGTCCGTTTTGTCCTTCGATCATAATAGCAATTTCAATCATGGTACGCTCCTTTGGTTTTGCTTGTTCCTGCTTCATTATATCGAAACTATCGGGTTGAACGCTTAAAACTCCATGATAGAATTTCAGTATGTCGCATACAACCATAATTTCCCCTGCAACTCTGTTTGAGAATTTCCAGCATTCAGCCTGGGTGGTCGTGGATTGCCGCTTTTGGCTGGAGGATACCGAAAAAGGCCGTCGCGATTATCAGGCGGCGCATATCCCAGGGGCAGTCTATGCCCATCTGGATGAAGACCTTTCTTCTCCGGTGCAACCCGGCGTGACCGGGCGCCATCCTTTGCCCGATGTGGAGGCTTTGTCCCGAAAACTTGGCACCTGGGGGATTGGCTCTAGCGTGCAGGTTGTCGTTTATGATGACAATGGCGGGGCGATTGCTTCACGTTTATGGTGGCTCTTGCACTGGCTTGGTCATGAGCAAGTAGCTGTGCTCGATGGCGGCTTCCCGCGCTGGCAGGCTGAGAATTTGCCTGTGGATGCAGAACCCGCTTCACCAGCGCCGCGCACCTTTGAACCGCGTCCGCGTCCCGATTTGCTCGTCACTGCCGATGATTTGCTGGCAGAATTTGGCGATTCGGCCTATAAACTCGTGGATTCGCGTGCACCTGAGCGTTACCGTGGCGAGGAAGAACCACTCGATGCCGTTGCCGGGCATATCCCCGGCGCCGTTTTGCGGCCTTTTGGCGAAAATCTGGCTCCGGATGGCAGCTTTCGCCCCAAGACGATTCTGCGGGGATATTTTTATGCCTTACTGGACGATACCCCTGCCGCCCGCACGACCTTTTACTGTGGCTCAGGTGTGACCGCGGCGCATAATGTGCTGGCGATGGCTTATGCCGGGTTGGGGATGCCGCGCCTGTATGTCGGTTCCTGGAGCCACTGGATCACCGACCCCGAACGTCCAATTGCTTGAATTTCCGAGCTTTTATGGAACCGGTTCCCTAAAATAGTGATATAATTCACGGCTGAAAATTGGGGTTGGATGACACAAATACGCTATTCAAAGGTTCATCAAATTTATGAACCTGTAAAAAAGATTTGCTTTCTGGAGGATATTATGACAACAAAAATTGGTATAAATGGATTTGGTCGGATTGGGCGTCAGGTGCTGCGCGTAATTATGGAGCAGGAAAAAAGCGAACTGGAAATTGTCGCCATTAACGATCTGTTCCCAACGGAGACGAACGCGCATCTTCTCAAATATGACACGAACTACGGCATTTTTGATGGCGAAGTGGATGTCGTGGATGGCAATCTGGTTGTCGATGGCAAGACGATCAAGGTTTTTTCGGAGCGTGAGCCTGCCAACTTGCCCTGGGCTGACCTCGGTGTGGAAATCGTGATTGAAGCCACAGGCGTTTTTCGTGATACAGCCAAAGACCCCGGCCCTCAAACGCATATTGAAAAAGGCGGCGCCAAGAAGGTGATTATCTCAGCCCCGGCCAAAGGCGAAGACCTGACCGTTGTGCTGGGCGTCAACGATGACTGGTACAAACCTGGCGAACATCATGTTGTTTCGAATGCTTCATGCACCACCAACTGCCTGGCCCCCCCCATGAAGGTGATCAACGATGTCTTTGGTATCGAATCGGGCTTGATGACCACCATTCACGCCTACACCAACGATCAGCGCATTCTCGATCTGGCGCACAAAGACCTGCGCCGCGCCCGCGCTGCGGCAGCGAACATGATTCCCACGACTACCGGCGCAGCCAAGGCGATTGCGCTGGTAATCCCTGAACTCAAGGGCAAATTTGATGGTTACGCTATTCGCGTGCCAACCCCCACGGTTTCCATCGTTGATTCCGTAGTCCAACTTAAGAAATCGGCCACTGTAGAAGAAGTCAATGCCGCCTTGCAAGCTGCCTCCGAAGGCGCGCTCAAAGGCATTTTGGGCTTCGAGACCAAACCGCTGGTTTCGATGGATTTCAAAGGCGACAGTCGTTCATCCATCGTAGATGCTGCTCTGACCACCATGATGGGCGATAAATTCCTCAAAGTTGTCTCCTGGTACGACAACGAATGGGGCTACTCTTGCCGCACGGTTGATCTGGCGGTTATGATGGCACAATCGCTATAATCGCTTAGTGTTGTATAGTTCATTGTAGATTCACTAAAAATAGGGGTATTCCGGGCAAAGCCTTGAATACCCCTATTTTTAGAAAACTTGGAGACTGCGATGTTTGAAAAAAAAACACTCGGAGATTTTGATTTTTCTAACAAACGCGTTTTGGTGAGGGTTGATTTTAACGTTCCTTTGGATGCTGGCCGGGTTGCCGACGATACTCGTATTCGGGCCGCCCTGCCCACCCTGGAATATTTGCTCGATCAGGGGGCTTCACTGGTATTATGTTCGCACCTCGGACGCCCCAAAGGTGTTGATCCCCAATTTTCGCTGCGCCCGGTGGCCGAATATCTCGATACCCTGCTCGAAGCGCCGGTTAGCTTTGCCGAAGATTGCATTGGGCCGGTGGCTGAAGCTGCTGCGGCCTCCATGCAGGCCGGGCAGGTTTTGGTGCTCGAAAATACGCGCTTCCATGCGGGTGAAAAGAAAAATGACACCGAGGTGGCGCGCCAACTGGCTTCGCTGGCCGATGTTTTTGTCAACGATGCCTTTGGCACCGCCCACCGCGCCCACGCCTCCAATGTGGGTGTGGCCGATTACCTGCCCGCGATTGCCGGATTTTTGCTCGAAAAAGAGATTCAATACCTCGGCCAGGCGATTGCTGACCCAAAACGCCCTTTTGTTGCTATTTTGGGTGGGGCCAAAGTTAGCGACAAGATTGGTGTGATTCGCAATCTGCTCTCTAAGGCCGATAGCATTTTGATTGGCGGCGGCATGGCGAATACCTTCTTCAAGGCCGGAGGCTACCCGATGGGGGATTCACTCGTAGAAGAAGACGCGTTAGAAGTGGCGCGCGAATTGCTTGATTCGGCAGGCGGCAAATTGCGTTTGCCGGTAGATATGGTCATCGCCGATGCATTCGATGCCGAGGCCGCAAGCAAGACTTTGGGCGTGGGGCCGGTCCCCGATGGATGGCGTATCCTCGATGTTGGCCCTGAGACGATCAAAGGCTACGGCAAAGTGGTTGCCAACGCGGGTACCGTTGTCTGGAATGGCCCGATGGGTGTGTTTGAATTCCCTAAATTTGCACAAGGCACCTTTGCACTGGCAAAGGCCGTCGCGCAGAGCAACGCCCTGACCATCATTGGCGGCGGCGACTCAGTCGCCGCTATTAATCAATCGGGCTTGTCCGATCAGGTAACGCACGTTTCTACGGGCGGCGGCGCTTCGCTGCAAATGCTCGAAGGTGATGAACTCCCCGGCCTTGCCGCGCTGAATGACAAATAGGCAGGCAATCAACCGTTGTTTGAAAAGGAGTACAGGGTGTGCTACATACGCCCTGTACTCCTTTTCGTGTAAGGTATAATCGTGGCACTCGTGTCAGGAGAATATTGTTATGCCATTTGTTGTTGGTGAAAATATTGGCCCGTATCGCTTGCTCGAAAAATTGGGCCAGGGGGGTATGGCGACCGTTTACCGGGCTTATCATGCCCGTCTCGACCGTGATGTAGCCATAAAGGCGCTGCACCCGGCTTTTATGGAAGACCCCAATTTTTTGGCGCGCTTCGAGCGCGAAGCGCAGGTAGTCGCCCGACTTGAGCATCCCAACATCGTCCCCATTTATGATTTTGCTGAACACGAAGGTCGCCCTTATCTGGTGATGAAATTCATCGAGGGGGAAACGCTTAAAGCGCGGCTGAATCGCGCCAGCATCACTGATGCTGAACTTCTCGAAACGGTTGATGCAGTCGGCGGCGGCCTGGCTTATGCCCACGAGCAAGGCATTTTGCATCGCGATATCAAACCCTCCAATGTTTTGCTGGCCGCAGATGGCCGCATTTATCTGGCCGATTTTGGCCTGGCGCGCATTGCCCATGCGGGCGAATCCACGCTTTCGGGGGATATGATGCTCGGCACGCCCCAGTACATTTCGCCGGAACAGGCTATGGGCGTGAGCGAACTCGACAACGGCACCGATATTTACTCCTTTGGGGTGATGTTGTACGAGCTAATTGTTGGGCAGGTGCCTTTCAGTGCCGATACGCCCTTTTCCATTATCCACGACCATATTTATACGCCCCTGCCGTTGCCGCGCAACATTCGCCAGGAAATCCCTGAATCCCTTGAGCGCGTTTTATTGAAGGCATTAGCGAAGGAACGCGGCGACCGTTTTGACACCGTGGATGCGCTGCTGGAAGCCTTCCGCAAGGCGATTCAGAAAGTGGAGCCGGATTCGCTGGCGCGACCTCGGGCTGAGATCACCCAGGGGAGCGCGCCAACCCTCGCGCCGGAGCCTGTGCGAGCTGAATCAACCTCGGAGGCGGTAGCCACATCCGTGGAGGCCGCGCCAACCCCGCAGGAAGAAACGCCCATCCCGTCCGGGAAGGGAAAAAAGAAATTGCGGCGAAATTCACTGTGGCGCGCCATCATCATTGGCGTAGTGCTGATATTTTGCTGTCTGGTCGTTTTTGCAATTGCACAAAATCGCCAGCCGGAGTTCGCGCTCGATGCTGAACCGGCTGCCACGGAAATTGTGTTCACGGACCGCGTTGAAGAGATTTTAGCTCAGATTACTGACAACCCCGAAGAGCCATATACCTACCTCGAATTGGCCTCGGCATATCTTGAAATCAACGAGACAATCTCTGCCGAAGCTGCTGTGGATGATGCCCTGCTTTACGGCGCGGATGATTTTGAAGTATATCGCAAGGCTGCCGCGATTTTGGCACATAATGAAAGCTGGGTGAAAGCCACACAGGTGTATCTGGCAATGCGCCAGCAAAATCCGCAGTGGTTGGTGAATGAGATGGAGAACTTCCATCAGGCGGCGTATATGGCCGCTGCTCTTCCTGGCGCGGGGGAAAGCATACCGATTCCGGCGGTGGCACAGGTGGACCAGCCTTTTGAGCGCATCCTCAAGGCGCGCAATATTCTGTTTAACGATTCAGCCCTGGCCGCGCAGCCCTTTTTGGATGAAACGCTGCTGGAATTCCCCGATTATGCCGAAGCCAAGTTGCTGCAAATTGAGATTTATCAGATGGAGGGGAAGATTGATACAGCCATTCTTCTGATTGAAGATTTGCGCAACCAGATTAATACGCCCCCGTGGATACTGAACTTTATTGAAAAGCACTTTGAAAATATCTTGCTGTCGATGAATGACTCATTAGAGAGCGCCGAAGCCTTGACGCTGGCAGTAGAGCAATCGCCCGATGATCCCTGGCTGCGGCTGGAATTGGTCGATGCGCTGTTGCGCGAGCGTCAATTTGCCCTCGTCGAGGCGCAAATGCTGAAGGTGGGCGAACTGGCGGGTGAGGACCCTGAAATTTATTTGCACGCAGCCGAAATTCTGCAAGGACATGAACGCTATCTTTTTGCGGCCCGCTATTATATTCTGGCAATCCAGATGGGTGGCGAGGCGATGCGCGAGCGGGTTGCGGATCGACATACGCAGATGATCTATTTGGGATCGGTGGGCGTGGATGCGTTGCAAACCCTGCGTAGTTTTGAAACCGAAATTGACGCGCTGACCTTTGAGGTTGCCCGCATTCGCAATATTTTGCATCATGATAATGCTGAAGTGGCCGCGGTAAAAATGGTTGAGCTTAAAGCACAGTATCCGGACGCGCCGGAAGTGTTGCTGTTGGATGCTGAAATTTTGTATCTCATGGGAAATGAAGATGCCGCTTTGCAACAATGGCGCGATTTAATCAATCAAAAAGAAAACCCACTGTGGATACGCGAGCAGGCGCGGGTTTTCTTGCAGAAGTTTAATCAATGAGGTGTACGATGCGTAAAAAGTTTGTTGTTGGAAACTGGAAGATGAATAAAACGATTTCCGAAGCCCGCCAGTTAGTTGCCGAGTTACTGCCCCTGCTCGAACCTTTGCACAATATCGACCGGGCAGTTTGCCCGACCAGTTTGGCTTTGCCCGCGGTGGCTGAAATGCTGGCCGATTCTGAAATTGGCGTGGGCGCGCAGAATATGTATTGGGAAGAAAGCGGCGCGTTTACCGGCGAACTCGCGCCTGCGATGGTGGCCGAGATTTGTCAGTATGTCATTATTGGACATTCAGAGCGCCGCCAGTTTTTCGGCGAAACTGATGAAACGGTGAATCGCAAAGTTAAGGCAGCGCTGGCGCACGGCCTGACGCCGATTGTGTGCATTGGCGAATCGCTGGAAGAAAATCAGGCCGGGCAGACCACCACTGTGGTTTCCCGTCAGGTGCGTGGTGGTTTGGCTGATCTAAGCCCCGAAGATGGCGCCAAACTGGTTATTGCCTATGAGCCGATTTGGGCCATCGGCACCGGGTTGGCGGCTACCCCCGAAGATGCCAACGCCATTCATCGGGATGTAGTGCGCCCGGCGCTGGCTGAAATGTTTGGCGATGATGTAGCTCAGAGAATCCAGATTCAGTATGGCGGCTCGGTCAAGCCCGATAACGCGGCTGCTTTCTTTGCCCAATCAGATATTGATGGCGCGCTGGTTGGCGGCGCCAGCCTCAAGGCGGCTGCCTTTGAAGGCATCGCCAAAGCCGCCGCTGAGGCGTAGCCAACCGTATCAAAAAAGAGTCTGGCAGGTGTATCCTGCCAGACTCTTTTTTTAATCATCCTGTGCCGAATTGACGATCCCCAGCATCGCCCAGGCCGGGGACGATATAGCCATGCTCGTTGAGATGGTCGTCAATCGTGGCGATATGAATGGGCACGTCCGGGTGCGCAGCCTGGAGGGCGGCGATTCCCTCGGGGGCGGCCAGAATCCCCACAAATTTAATTTTATTGACTCCCCATTCTTTTAGCACATCCACTGTGGCGATGGCTGATCCGCCGGTGGCCAGCATTGGATCCAAAATTAAACATACCGAAACCGTGGGGGCAATCGGCAGTTTGTTGTAGTAGGCCACCGGTTTGAGTGTGCGCTCATCGCGATAAAGCCCAATATGCCAGACCTCGGCGCTGGGCATCAACTCCCAAATCCCTTCAACCATCCCCAGTCCAGCCCGCAGAATGGGAATCAGACCAATCGGTTCTTTAAGTTCATAGCCCTGGGTTTGTTCAAGGGGGGTTTGCACGGCGCGCGGGGCAACTTGCAGATCGGCAGTGGCTTCGTAGGCCAACAGCGCCGAAACCTCGCGCACCAACTCGCGAAATTTCTTGGAGAGTGTGCCTTGATCTCTCATGCGGGTAATTTTGTGGGCGACCAGAGGGTGTGTGGAAGCGTAAACATTGGACATACACTTAACTCCTTGCGTTTTGACAAAGATAGATGGCGGGAACCCGGGGATGGATGACCGGGATGGCTGGATTTTGACATCCGTCAGCGGTCATCCGTCTTCTGTTCCCTTATTTTACTGCCATATTGTATAATTGCCTGTATGACTGATAATGAAAACCGCGTCATTGACCCCGAACCGAAGCCCGGCGACCGTTTGGACTATGCTTTGCGCCCTACAGGGCTGGAAGAGTTAATTGGGCAGCCACTCATCAAGGAAAACTTGCGTATTCTAATCACGGCGGCCCGCCAGCGTAGTGAAGCCCTCGATCATGTGCTTTTCTACGGCCCGCCCGGATTGGGAAAAACCACCCTGGCACATATTTTGGCCAATGAAATGGGGGTTAATATCAAGGTGACGGCTGGCCCGGCGATTGAACGCGCTGGCGATTTGGCCGCCATTCTCACCAATTTGCGCGCCGGGGATATTCTCTTCATTGATGAAATTCACCGCCTGGGCCGAGTGGTGGAAGAAGTACTTTATCCGGCGATGGAAGATTACGCCCTCGATATTGTGATCGGCAAAGGCCCTTCGGCGCGTTCGGTTCGCCTGAAATTGCCGCGTTTTACAGTAGTGGGCGCCACCACACGGCTGGCGCTGGTTACAGCTCCGCTGCGGGCGCGCTTTGGCGCCACGTATCGCCTCGATTATTACCGGCTTCAGGATATGGAAGATATTATTATCCGCGCTGCTGATCAATTAAATGTGCCTGCTGAGGCGGCCGGGATTACTGCCATCGGGCAGCGCGCCCGCGGCACGCCGCGCGTGGCTTTGCGTCTGCTGCGCCGGGTGCGCGATTATGCCGAGGTGCGCGCCGATGGCACCATTACACAGCAAATCGCTATGCAGGCGCTCGATTTGCTCAATGTTGATGAACGCGGCCTCGATGAGATGGATCGGCGCGTATTGCGCGCCATTATTGAAAAATATGGCGGCGGCCCGGTCGGGCTTTCGACCATCGCTGCCTCGATCAGCGAGGAAGCCGATACGATTATGGATGTTGTTGAACCTTATCTGATGCAGTTGGGCTTGTTGGAGCGCACCTCGCAGGGACGCCTGGTAACCCCGGCGGCTTATGAACACCTCGGTTTACAGCCGCCGCGCTCGCATCAACAGCCGCAGCTTTTATGAAAACCAGCGATTTTGATTATGTTCTTCCTGAAAGCTGTATAGCGCAAACACCGGTGGAGCCGCGGGATCGTGCGCGTTTACTGGTATTCGACCGCACTGCAGATACGCTGGAGCACACCATCTTCCGTGATTTGGGCGGCTGGCTGCGCCCCGAAGATTTACTGGTCGTCAACCAGACGCGTGTGATTCCGGCGCGTTTGTTCGGGCGTAAAATCCCCACGGGCGGGCGCGTGGAATTGCTCCTGCTGCGCCGCCAGGAAGCGCAGGTTTGGGAGGCGCTCGGTGGCGGCAAGGGACTCACCCCCGGGAAGCGCGTGCAACTGGATGATGGTCCCCAGGCCGAAATTCTCGCCGATCTGGGCGGGGCGCGGCGTTTGGTGCGTTTTGACGAACCCGTAGGCCCGTATCTGGATGCGATTGGGCATGTGCCGCTGCCGCCGTATATCCATGAAAAATTGACTGACCCGGAACGTTATCAAACCGTGTATAACCAGGAGCCAGGCTCCGCGGCTGCGCCTACTGCCGGGTTGCATTTTACCCGCGAGTTGATGGAAGCGCTGCAAGCGCAAGGCGTAAAATTTGCTTCAGTTACCTTGCACGTTGGGCTGGATACATTTGCCCCGGTGCATGAAGCTGACCCGCGGGAACATCAGATCCATACGGAGTGGTGTAGAATCACCCCGGAGACAGTACAGGCCATTGAGTTGGCGCGCCACGCCGGAGGGCGTGTGATTGCCGTGGGAACCACCAGCGCACGCGTACTCGAATCGGCTGCGCGTCAGGCTCCAGATAAAACGGTGATCCAGCCCTTTGAAGGTCCCACGGATTTATTTATCTTACCGGGGTATACTTTCAGGGTAGTGGATGCCATGATTACAAATTTCCACCTGCCGCGTTCCACGCTGTTGATGATGATTAGTGCATTTGCAGGCCGTGAACGCACCCTGAATGCGTATGAGCTTGCCAAACATCAAAATTATCGATTTTATTCTTTTGGGGATGCGATGTTGATTTTATAAGTAGTTTATCAATATACTTGTTCTTGAATAAAAATGATTGCTCAGGCGTAAGCCTTTGCAATTTCCCCGCCGAAGGCGAGGGATGTTGAGCAATGGAAATGATATGTTGAACCCCAAACCCAAGCGTGATTATAGTGAGCTTTTCTGGAATATTCCAGTTGCGCTCTATCGCACGACGCCTCAGGGGAATTTGGTTGATGCGAATCCGGCGATGGTTGCATTGCTGGGCTATGATATTGGACTTTGTACAACCGAAACAAACACGGAAAAATCCGAGAGTGTGATTGGCACCTTGAAATGGTAAAAAGAAGCCGAGTTCAGCGGGTCACAGGCTACGTTGACCCCTTGTAAACGACCGGATGT
>Ga0233437_1002595_pt1 | contig 26516 bp, 18 predicted proteins | sample SI_122_August201_FD_182714 | JGI IMG/M metagenome (GOLD analysis project Ga0233437, IMG submission 182714) | Seawater microbial communities from Saanich Inlet, British Columbia, Canada - SI_122_August2016_200_MG | ecosystem: Environmental > Aquatic > Marine > Inlet | place: Canada: British... | reverse complement strand
GAATTTTTCATATATTTTGAATGATTTGAGTGAATATACAGATGATCAGATAAAAGGTAAAGTTTTGGAGAGAGGAGTGCTTCTCCTTTTTAAATACGTTTTTCAACCGGGATATGATGAGAAAATTCCTGAGATTTTAAGACTTATATTTTCAGTAATAGACAAAGAGACAGGACTTGAAGCAATAGAATCTTTGCTCAGGTATATATTCAGCACAACAGGGAAAAGCGAAACAGAATTAAAAGAGATTGCATCAAAATGTTTGCCGGAAACAAGGGAGAATATAATTATGAAATTAGCGGAAAGACTTATTAATCAGGGAATGCAGAAAGGAAAGCTGGAAGGAAAACTAGAGGGAATACAGGAAGGAACGCTAAAAGGAATACAGGAAGGAACGCTAAAAGGAATACAGGAAGGAACGCTAAAAGGAATACTGGAAAGTATATTCGATATTTTAAAGTTGCGTTTTTTTGAAATTCCGGAAACCTTCAAAGACAGACTGACCAGGATAAAAGATTTTGAGAAGTTAAGAGCTATCCTTAAAAAAGCAGTGGTGATAGATTCTTTTGATGAATTACAGACAGTTCTTGATAGTTAGAGAGTCTGTAAAACAAGTGTTTTATAGACTATTTATTTGGTTTCTTAATCAGCAGATACAGGTAAATTTCAAAACCCTGGGTTTTTGTTCAAATGCCCCCTGCTCTGGCCTTACTCTATTGTAATCTGTGGTTAAAATAATAATGCTGTTCGCTTAAAAAAGCACAAACCAAAATATTAAATCACTCCCCTTGCCGGACCGGGTTTGTAACCCCGTCCGCATGTTCATGTGGGATTACCGGAGTGTTGGCGTTGGTCTTCGGGTAATCAGTATGCGAAGTCTGAATGAAATCATCCAAATTTTCAGTTACCGGTTTTCAAGGAATTGAGATGACTTTTCGATCTACTGAATATAGAGCCTACGCATAGACTGATCCGGGAATGATTTTTACCACTATATTCAGGATGTGTTGAATTGTAAAAACACAACATCTTGTGGTTAATTTTTGATTTGTGGTAGTTTATGCGTCAGCTCTATAGATTGAGTTTATTATGAAAAGATATTCCGCAATTCCACTGATATTCTTAAATTTTCTGTTTATCTGTTCGTTTTTTTATGTTCCCGCATCAGCTGACCCTCGGGATGAATCCGCCGCGGCCAAACCCAAAAAATCTCCTTTAATGCTTGCGCATAAATGGAATGACGAAATTGATATTAAGGGGTGGTGGATGAGTGAAAAACTTGACGGTGTGCGCGGATACTGGACAGGCAGGGAATTGGTTTCCCGATCCGGGAATCGTTTTTATGCACCGGAATGGTTTACACGGAATTTTCCGCGAACTCCCCTTGATGGCGAGCTTTGGACAGGGAGAGAACAGTTTTCGGAACTGGTAAGCATTGTTAGGAAAAAGAAGGTTCATGACGAATGGAAAAAAGTCCGTTATCTTATTTTTGACGCGCCTGAAATAAAAGGGGGGGTTGAGAAACGTCTTGATTTTGTGCGCAGATGGTTTCATGAACATGAAAATCCGTATGCCCAAGTCTTGAAACAGGAGATTTGTGAAAATAGAGAACATCTTATAAAAAAGCTTGTGCAGGTTGAGTCGCTCGGAGGAGAAGGAATGATGCTGAGACGACCTGATTCTCCTTATACCGTCGGACGTTCATATGATTTGCTGAAAGTCAAGACTTATGAGGATGCTGAAGCCACGGTTATCAAACACCTTCCGGGTTTGGGAAGAAATAAGGGACGTCTCGGATCCCTGCTGGTTGAATTGCCAGGGGGTATTCAATTTGCAATCGGAACAGGATTTTCAGATAAGGAACGGGAAAATCCACCTCCTGTAGGAAGCATCATTACCTTTAAATATTATGGTATTCACAAATCAGGTATTCCCAGGTTTGCTTCTTTTCTAAGGATTAAAAAGAAGTTGTAAATATAACACAGATAACCCGCACAAATGTTCGGTAGCGCTTAACATGTAGTGATTTGCGATTTTAAATATTTTAAAAAACCACAGATTTTCACGGATTAAAAATACATAAAAATCTGTAATAATCTGTGGTTAAAATAATAATGTTATTCGCTTAAAAAAGCACAAACCAAAATATTAAATCACTACTTATTTAGGGAATTCGCAAGAAATAAGATACCCGTATTACGCAGAATTTTTGTTCGTATTCAAGGCGCGACAATGGGCGCATATTGTAATATTCGTGCATTGTCACAACGCAGAATACGGACAAAAAGACAAGTAAGATGGGTGTGTTTGTTTTTGTGACTTCCCTTATTAGTACTACCTATAAAAATACTTTGTGACTCGTGTTTGTTCGTCAACCAAAGGGGCGGGCACAGATAGAAATTTCACTTTTAATCAATTACTATAAGGAGGCAACATATGGCAAAACAGATGTTAATTGATGCATACAGAGGTAAAAGGACGCATAAGGCACCGTGGGTGCCTTATGCGGGAGTGCATTGTGCTTTTTTGATTAATGAGCCTGCCGATAAATTTTTGCAGGATCCCGAGCTTTTGGCAAAAGGGGTGGTTGAAACTGCAAAAAGATACAAAGCAGACGGGATACCCCTCCTTTTCGATCTTTCAGTAGAAGCTAACGCTTTGGGGTGTGATTTGAAATGGTGGCCTGATAATGTTCCGTCTGTAACAACTCACATATGTTCAGACAAGACACCACAGCAGGCCAATCTTCAACTGCCCTCAAAAGATTCAGGAAGATGGCCTGTTATTTTTGAAGCTGCAAGGATCGCCAAGCCCAGGCTCGAAGAGCTTGACTGTGCTTTGATGGGGCTTTTCTGCGGCCCTCTTACGCTTGCATCTCATCTTGCAGGTGTACGTATTTTTACAGATGTTTATAAGAACAAAGAATTTGCCGCAGATGTTTGTAAATTTGCAGGAGAAGTAGGCGCAAAATCAGCCGAATTTTATGCTGAAATGGGGTGCGACATTATAGCGAATGTGGATCCTGTGGCTTCTCAAATACGGCCTGAAACTTTCAGGGAATATGTAACTCCTAACACCAAAGCAGCATCAAAAGTTATTCATGACGCGGGCCTGACATCTTCATTCTTTATCTGCGGTGACGCGACAAAAGTTATGGAAGAGGTCTGCAAACTCGACACTCACGGATTTGCAATAGACGAACAGATGAACATGAACTTTATCCGGGACCTCGCGATTAAGTATAAAAAAGGGTTTGGCGGAAATCTTAAACTGACTCTTGCTTTAAGTCTGGGGCTTCTCTCATCGCGGGAAGATGCAATCGTTAGCCTTGCTGCAGGAGGCCAGCACGGATATACATTCGCTCCCGGGTGAGATATGCCTTATGATGTTCCGTCGGAACATATGGATCAGGCAATTGAGGCAATGGACTGGTATGAGCAGTATTATGCGAAGTATCCTGAATCCTGGTAAAAATTAAGAGCAGGAAGGAGCGGATTATGACTGAAAAAATCAACATAGATGTTTTGACTTTAGACAGCGTTCAGTGTGCAGCATGCGGATACATGATGGAATCAATTGCGGCATTGCCTTCTGATGTTCAGGATATGATCGAATATACAGAATGGTCTATAAAAAACAAAGACGGAGTAGGCAAATTCATAGAGCTTAAAGGAAAAGTTTTGCCTACTATTTGCATTGAAAGGGACCTTGTTTTTGAAAGTATTATTCCTCAATATGAAGAACTTATTGATGAAATGGCAAAAAGGGCGCCTGGCAAAGAAATGAGGGAACGGCTAAAATCACTCAGAGATAAAGGATTTGAATTTGATAAAATCCAGGAAAATCTGAAAAAAGCCGGTTCAGGACTAAACACACGTACAGATTCAACAATTGGGAGTTAGGTAAAAAAAGGTATCAGGTTTTAGATGCAATACCCGTGAGGGATATTTCAAAATAGCCCGTGAATTTATCCGCGGGATTTGTAAAAAATATGCGCCAGTCCCGTAGGGACGGTTGAAATTCAGCAGTCCCTACGGGACATGGTTTTGTTTTGATTCACAACCCACTGATAAATCAGCGGGCTATTAGCGTCTGTCCCCTGGAGACAAAACCTGTTTTGCGTATTTCTCATTCACGGGTATTGAACTTAAAATGATATTAACTGTTTATATTAAACAGACAAAAAATATTTATGTTATATCGAAAACTTTAATAATAACAGGGAGTAAGAGAATTAGGGGTAAAGATGGATATATCAAAACATAATTTTACAGGTGAAGAAATAAAACAGTTAAAAGAATGTAAAAAAAGTCAAAATAATTTTCGCCTCAGGAATGTTCCAATAAATATTCCTTACATATAGCCATTACAGAAAACTGAATAATGAGTTATGAAACAAAAAAGAAACAATAGTAACCCAGTCCATATTGGCGCCATTCTGACTGAGGTTCTGAAAAACTGTCACAGCGAGTCTTACGCAGAATTGATGCACCTACGGACATCGTGGGAGAGTATTGTCGGCAGAGGGATTGCCGGGAATACTAAGCCTGTTGCGTTTAAAGGAAAGCTAGTTTTTGTAAATGTTCTTAGTTCAATCTGGCTCCAGCAGCTTCAATTTCTGAAAAAAGATATTATAAGAAATATCAATGATACGCTGGGGCATAATTTTGTTGAAGATATAAAATTTAATGTTGGGCAGGTATAAGCGATTTGTACACATTTGATACATTTTTTAATGGTTCTGTTAAGATCAGGCAGAATCGATCAGGATATCGGTTTTCAGTTGATGCTGTTTTGCTTGCAAGTCATATTCTCCCCTTTCCTGGTGATACTATTCTTGATCTTGGAACCGGCTGTGGAATAATCCCTTTAATATTAGCATATCGACATCCGGAAACAAAAATTTGTGGTGTGGAAATACAAAAAGAATTTGCAGATATTGCCTCTGCTAATGTTCAGGAAAACCATATGGCACATCAGATTACCATCCTGTGCAAAGACATGAAGGCCCTGAAAATCAAGGATATTCCTACTGGTCCCATGGACTGGATTGTGAGTAATCCCCCTTATCGGAAAGCAAATTCAGGAAAGATGAATCCGGATATGCAAAGGGCTATTGCCAGACACGAAACTAAAATAACTCTTCCTGAACTGGTTAATACTGCCCGACGAATGCTACGCGTTTCCGGTAAATTTACAACTATTTACCCCGCGGAGAGATTAACAGAGCTGCTTTTACACATGCACACTGCTGGTATTGAGCCAAAAACAATTCGAATGATTCACTCTTATCAAAACAGTGAAGCAAAACTTGTCCTCGTACAGGGAATTCGTGGATCACGTCCTGGCACCAGGATTTCTGGTTCTCTGATTATATATTCTAAAGATAGATTGTATTCAGATGAAGTGGGTAAGATGTTCAGACCATAACGGAAGGTGCTGATACCTCCCGCAACTGTGCCGTGTTGGCAGGTCTTTGAACCTTGATTCAAAGTGGGCGCTCTATAGCTTTTTCAGGCTTTTCTGTTAAACCAGAACATGCTCACCAAAACCAGTGAGAGCTCCCTTTAAAGTTAAAATGTTGGATCAAAGAGTATCTTCCAATCACGAACACGGCAGGAGGTACAATCTGCTGTATAGAAGATTTGTATATTTTTTAAATTTTGCTAAAATTAAATATTTTGTAAAATAAAGAGGGGGTTGTGCTTCCGATGATTTAATTTTTCCACAATCTCCCATAAAATTTAAATAGGATGCTAAGATTTAATATTAAGACGTTTCGGCTTATGAGAAACCGGCGTCCAATAAACGAACAGTTTTTGCAGAACGTTTAGAAATGCTTTCCAACAAGTCCTGATGGTTAGATTTTAATTCATAATTTTCATGGGCAATATTCAAGGCAGCCAAAATTAATATTGTTCGTTTTGTTATATCTGCTTTTTTACCTGTTTGTTCGGCCTCAACCTTTTTCACTTCTTCGACTAAATAGTCAGCAACCCGCTGCGCCTCTACGCTATCTGAGTCCACACTAAATGTATATCTTTGTCCAAATAGCTCAACAGTTACAATCTGTTCCACTGGATGAGTTCTCTACTTTATTTACTTATTATATATCCCGTTATTACAACTAAACGGCTAAACTCCTGCCGATTCCTCTAATTTTACCAAAAGACCATCAATTCTTGAACGGATCATATCACGTTCTTTGGCATATTCTTCTTCTGCTTCAATCTTAGCTTGAAGGCCTCCTTCTAAACCTGAAATTTTATTTTTAAGTTCTAAGTTTGTTGCTTCAAGAGACTTGTTAACATCAAGCAGGCTTGCAACTTTCCGTTCAATTTCATTAAATTGATCTAAAATGATTTTGTTATCCAAGGTTCCACCTCATTCGACTTTGCGCTCAAAGCCAAGCGCTTGTTCTGGGGCACGGAGCACAGGCCCCAATAGATTCCCCGGTGTAATTATATGTTAATGCCACAAACGCTTTTATTAATGTCAAAAGGTTATACGAATTGGACTTTTTACGCTTTCATCATATTTAATATTTTTATAACTTGCCATTCAGCTTTTAAATATAGACTTTTGCTAGTTTTATATCAAATAACATTAGATGGTTGTAAAAATATCATATAATAAGGTTATTATTATTTGCTACAAGAAGTAATAAGGAAACTTGCGGACGGCTTGTATAAGAGCTCAAAGCGCAATTTTACCGTCTGAAAGAATGAGTTATAAGGCTTTAATCGGTAGTTCTCTGTAAGCTCTCACACCTGTGCCGGCAGGTATTAGTCTTCCCATAATAACGTTCTCTTTGAGTCCTAAAAGATGATCCGTTTTTCCGGCAACCGCTGCTTCGGTGAGGACTTTAGTCGTCTCCTGGAAGGATGCCGCAGATATAAAGCTTTCCGTACTCAACGATGCCTTGGTTATTCCGAGGATCAAAGATTCGGCAACAGCCGGTTCCTTTCCGCTATCACTAATTTTTCGATTAGTTTCCTCAAATTTTCCCCGATCAACCTGTTCTTCAATAATAAAATCAGTATCCCCAGGTGCAAGAACTTTAACCCGCCTCATCATCTGGCGTACTATCACTTCAATGTGCTTGTCATTAATTCTCACACCCTGCAAGCGATAAACTTCCTGAACTTCGTCAACAATATATCCGGCAAGCGCAATTTCTCCTTTAATATTCAGAATATCCTGAGGAACCGCTGCTCCGCCGGTAAGTGGTTCACCAGCTCGAATATAGTCTCCTTCATATACATTAATATGTTTACCTCTTGGTATCAGATACTCTTTTTCTTCACCTATATCGATCGGGGTAATTGTAACTTTTTGCTTTCCTTTTTTTGTTGATTTTCCAATTGAGACGTAGCCGTCAATTTCACTGAGCACAGCGGCTTCTTTTGGCTTGCGAACTTCAAAAAGCTCGGCCACTCTTGGTAATCCACCTGTAATATCTTTGGTTTTTGTGGTTGCTCGGGGCAATTTGGCAATTACATTTCCTGCTTTTACTTCATCGCTTTCTTCAACCATTAATATTGCGTTCAGGGGTAGCACATAGGTAGCCTCACCAGTGTCATTCTGTATGGAAATTCTTGGTCGATCTTCCGGGCTTTTGGATTCAACAATGGTACGGATAGATTTGCCAGTAACAGGATCAACCTTTTCTTGAAGAGTTTTGCCAATTATAACATCTCCAAATTTTACTATTCCATTCACTTCTGTGATAATTGGGGTAGCAAAAGGATCCCAGGTTGCAAGCAAATCACCGGCTTTAACTGTATGTCCGTCATTTACCATGATATATGCTCCATAAATGACCGGAAATCGTTCCCGTTCCCGTCCTGTATCACTGACAATAGCAAATTCACCACCCCTGCGATTCATTACAACATATTGATTTGCCGCATTTTTCACAACATTCAAGTCAATATATTTTATCTTTCCGTCTGTTCTGGCTTTTATGTCAGCCTGTTCAACCCTGCGACTGGCCGTGCCACCTATATGAAATGTGCGCATTGTCAACTGTGTTCCTGGTTCTCCAATAGACTGTGCAGCTAAAATACCGACAGATTGACCTTGTTCTACTCTTTGACCATGGGCAAGGTCCCGACCGTAACACATTGTACACACTCCATTTTTAGACTTACAGGTTAATACAGATCTTATTTTAGCATTGGTAATTCCTGATTCTTCTATTTTTTCAACTCGGGCTTCATCAATTTCCATACCAGCCTTGATTAGTAGCTCATTAGTAAATGGATCGTATATGTCTTCCAATGCAATTCTGCCCAAAATGCGCTCTCCCAATCGCTGTATGACCTCACCGCCTTCCATAAGAGGTTTAACTTCAACACCCATCAATGTTCCGCAATCTTTTTCAACAACTGTGCAGTCCTGGGCAACATCTGCAAGCCTTCTGGTTAAATAACCGGAGTTTGCTGTTTTCAAAGCGGTATCTGCCAATCCTTTTCTGGCGCCATGTGTTGAAATAAAGTACTGAAGAACAGAAAGTCCCTCTCTGAAATTAGCCTGAATCGGAGTTTCAATAATCTCACCGGACGGTTTTGCCATAAGTCCACGCATGCCCGCAAGTTGGCGCATTTGATCTTTGCTTCCTCTTGCACCTGAATCGGCCATCATATAAATAGGATTTAGACTTTCCTGAAGAATATGTTTTCCTTCCTCATCAAGTACAGGGTTCCCCTGATCGTCTGTTACAGGGGCAATTTTCATGGCATTCATCATCTCATTGGCAACGTCATCAGTTGCTTTTGCCCATATATCAACTACTTTGTTATATTTTTCTCCGTGTGTAATAAGTCCTTCTGTATATTGTTTTTCAATCTCCCCAACACGGGCTTCGGCTGTTTGAATAATGGTTTGCTTGACAGGAGGGATAAGCATCGCTTCAATTGAAATGGAAAGACCTCCTTCTGTTGCATATCTGTAGCCAACATTTTTTAACCTGTCGGAAAGAATGACTGTAGCCTTGGGTCCTAAATTTCGATAAGCATAATCAACAATTTTACGCAGTTCTTTTTTGTCTATTGTTTTATTCACCGCTTCAAATGGTATTTCGGACCTTATCTCTGTAATTTGAAAAATATGATACGCTACTTCATCGAATATAATATCACTTATATCTCCTTCTTTAAGCTTAAAAACAGCGTCAGCTTTGACCGAATCCGGACAAAAGATGCGGATAAATTCTTCTTTTCGCAATAATCCCAGGTTGCCCCCATGGTCTTGGTCTTTATTCTTATTTTGCAAAAGGTCTTCCAGCATTTGTACAAAATCTGCTCCTTGATCGATTTTATCAAGAGCAGCCAAACACTCATCCCGGCTTGAAAACATCATATGACGCATACCAAGCAGGTTATCCTGAGGTATAATTTCCCATAACAGTATTCTGCCTGGGGTTGTATTGATCCTTTTTCCGTCAAGCCTTACGGCAATTTTCGCATGAATATCAACTTCACCAATATCATATGCCAACCTGACTTCATCTATATTGGCAAATATTTTACCAGCCCCCTTTCTTCCTTCAATCGCCCTTGTCATATAGTAAATACCCAAAACAATATCCTGGCTTGGAACAATAATCGGAGTTCCGTTTGCAGGAGAAAGGATATTGTTACTGGAGAGCATCAGTGTCCTGGATTCTATCTGAGATTCAATGGAAAGTGGAATGTGAACAGCCATCTGATCACCGTCAAAATCGGCATTGAAGGCTGTACATACCAATGGATGAAGCTGAATGGCTTTTCCTTCGATAAGAATGGGCTCAAATGCTTGTATACCCAGTCTGTGCAATGTTGGTGCACGATTAAGCATAACAGGATATTCCCTTACTACTTCGTCCAATGTATCCCATACTTCCGGGACAGAGCGTTCAACCATTTTTTTTGCACTTTTAACGGTTGAAACCAAACCCTTTTGCTCAAGACGATAATATACAAAAGGCTTGAATAACTCTAATGCCATTTTTTTAGGCAGTCCACATTGATGAAGTCTGAGATTCGGTCCAACCGTGATAACTGTCCTTCCTGAATAATCAACCCGCTTGCCCAAAAGATTCTGGCGAAAGCGTCCCTGTTTGCCTTTTAATGCGTCGCTAAGAGATTTTAATGGGCGTTTGTTGGTCCCGGTTATGACTCTGCCATGTCTGCCATTGTCAAAGAGAACGTCCACAGATTCCTGAAGCATCCGTTTTTCATTGCGAACAATAATATCAGGTGCATTCAGGTCCATCAAACGTTTCAAACGATTGTTACGATTAATGACTCTTCGATAAAGATCATTGAGATCTGAAGTGGCAAATCGTCCCCCCTCAAGAGGAACAAGAGGACGCAGATCCGGCGGCAAAACCGGTATAACTTCCATAATAATCCATGCAGGATTGACTTCTGAGCGGATGAATGCATCGACTATTTTGAGCCGTTTAGAGAGTTTTTGACGTTTGGCAATTGAGCCCGTGGAACGAATATCGACTTTTAACTCTTTGTAGAGATTTTTAAGATTAATACGCTCTAACATTAATTTTACTGCTTCTGCGCCAATACCAGCTTCAAATTTATTAGGCCCATATTGTTCCTGTGCTTCCCGGAATGTGTCCTCCGAAAGCAACTGTCCTTTGTTAAGTGTGGTATCTTTGGGATCAATAACAATGTAGCTGTCAAAATAGAGAACTTTCTCAAGATTCTTCAGTGTCAGATCAAGCAGGTTTCCTATTTTGCTGGGAAGACTTTTCAAAAACCATATATGGGAACACGGAGATGCCAGTTCAATGTGTGCCATTCTATCTCTCCGCACCTTGGACTGAATGACTTCAACACCGCATTTTTCACAGACAACCCCTCTGTGCTTCATGCGCTTATATTTTCCACAGTTGCACTCATAATCTTTGATAGGGCCAAAAATCTTTGCACAGAAAAGCCCGTCACGTTCCGGTTTAAATGTTCGATAGTTAATCGTCTCCGGCTTTTTTATCTCTCCATTTGACCATTTTAAAATCTTCTCCGGTGAAGCCAAAGCAATCTTGACACCATAATAACGTTTTGGATCTTTAGGTTTTGCAAAGAAATCGTATAGCATTTCCATATATTCTTCCTGTTGGATTCCCCAAAAAATTTTATAATAACATAGGTTTTCTTGGCACACTTTTGCTTATGAAAGTATCAGGCTGGCAGTCTAAGAAAAACCTAAAGCAGAATACATATTTCGGAAGGCAAAATTTCAAAAATAGCTGAAATCTTATTTTACGGGTCCATCATTATTAGTGGCTGATCAACGAGAGACTAACCGCATAGTCTGATTTTTATTTAAAAAATTATGATGTTTTCGTATTTTTTCTTTTGGAAATGAATTATATAAGCTGAATAAAAATAATTCAGAACTCTCAAAAAAATAAATAAAAATCATCATAAGGATTTTCATTCAACTCAAAATTATTCGATGTTCAATTTTTGATGAATCAGCAGAAAGCCAAAACCTAAATAATCAGTATAAATGATTAGAGCGTGACCTTTTTCGGTTTTAAAATATTAGTTATATATCAGTAAGATATAAAATTAAGAATTCCCGAAAACTGTTGTTTTTACCCAAACATTTTTTCGGCAAGTTAAGTTCAAAATATTTATTTTCCAACATCCCGGCTATTTTAATATTTCTCTATTGATATTAGACTGTTACAGTGGAAAGAAATCAGACCGGTATGTTGACTTTTTTAAACCGATATTTTGTATAGTTTGAGGCTTATACACTCATCGATCCGGAATCATTACATAAAATATAATCTTATGAATTAGAACTAAAAAAGGTTGCACTCAAATGATTACAGTGTAGCTGGACCATAGATATTGATTTTTTATTTTTGGCTTTTTACCGATTCTTGAAACACAGACCTTAACACCTATTCTTCTTCCATAAGCGTTATATCTAATCCAAGTCCCTGCAATTCCTTGTTCAAAACATTAAAAGATTCGGGCAGACCTGGTTCCAGAGAGGTTTGTCCTTTTACGATTTTTTCATACATACGGGTTCTGCCTGCCATATCGTCTGATTTTACGGTCAAGAATTCCTGCAATGAATACGCAGCCCCGTATGCTTCCATTGCCCAACCTTCCATTTCACCTAATCGCTGACCACCAAACTGAGCTTTCCCGCCAAGCGGTTGCTGGGTTACAAGAGAATATGGACCTATGGATCGGGCGTGGATCTTGTCGTCAACAAGGTGATGGAGTTTAAGCATATACATAGTTCCGACTGTAATTTTTTCTTTAAAAGGCTCTCCGGTACGACCATCATACAATGTTGTTTGACCAGTAGTATTTAAGTTGGCCTCCTTGAGAAGTTCTTTTATTTCAGACTCTTTTGCTCCATCAAAAACAGGTGTTGTCATATGAACGCCATCTTTGTATTTTCCTACGAATTCCAACAATGAGTCTTGCTCCATCTTGTCGAGCATTGTTTTGGTTGGTAAGTCTGAAAATATGCGCTTTAATTTTTTTCGCAGTTCCTCATGTTTGCCGGCCTTAATAAGGCTATTCAACTGATTTCCAAGACCTTTTGCAGCATAGCCTATATGAATTTCCAGAATCTGTCCCACATTCATTCTGGAAGGTACACCTAATGGATTCAAAATCATGTCAACAGGAGTACCATCTTCAAAATAGGGCAGATCTTCCTGAGGAAGAATTCTTGACACAACTCCCTTGTTTCCATGTCGTCCAGCCATCTTATCTCCCACGGAAAGTTTCCGCTTCATAGCTACATAGACTTTAACCATCTTGATAATTCCTGGCGGCAGATCATCTCCTTTTTCATACTGGCTTATACGATCTTCAAGAATTTTTTGACGGTCAGCGCACTGAGTTCGGTATTGAGTCTGTATGTCATGTATCTTTTCTGTTAGTTGAGCATCTTCCAGAACAATTCCTTCTATGTCTGCCACTGAAATGCCGACAAGTGAGTCCATATCTATTTGAGTATCCTGAGGTATGAGAATTTTTTTATTCTTCTTTTTAATAAGGGATGCGCTACACTTATGACCAACGAGAAGGTCTTCAAGCTTTTTATGAAAAACTTCATCAATGATACGTATTTCATCATCAATGTTCTTTTTAAGTCTTTTAAGCTCTTCTGCCTCAATTTGACGAGTACGGGCATCTTTTGAAGTGCCACGCCTTGAAAATATTTTAGCATCAATAACAATTCCATGTACACCAGGAGGTACTCTTAGAGACGTGTCTTTAACATCTCCGGCCTTTTCACCAAAAATAGCTCGTAACAGCTTTTCTTCAGGTGAAAGTTGAGTTTCACCCTTTGGAGTAATTTTACCAACCAGCAGATCGCCGTGGTTCACTTCAGCTCCCAGCTTTATGATACCGCTTTCATCCAAATGCCTTAAAGCGTCTTCTCCTACACTGGGAATATCTCGTGTTATCTCTTCTTTCCCTAGCTTGGTATCCCTTGCTACAACTTCAAATTCTTCGATATGCAGAGATGTGTAAAGTCCCTCTCTGTGAACTCTTTCCCCTACCAGAATCGAATCTTCAAAATTGTATCCTCCCCAGGGCATAAATGCTACGGTAACATTTTTTCCCAGTGCAAGTTCCCCGGATTCAGTAGCAGGACCGTCTGCGATTATCTCTCCGGCTTTTACATGTTGACCTTTTATGACAATAGGACGCTGATTGACACATGTATTTTGATTACTTCTGATAAATTTTGAAAGGTTGTATATTGTCACAGTCGAATCAGAATAGTGCCCCATTATAATACGGGAACTATCAATATCCATGACGATTCCGTCACGCTTCGCAACAACAGTGACGCCGGAATCTTTTGCTACAACCCCTTCAATACCAGTACCAACCAAAGGAGCCTCAGCCGCCAGAAGTGGAACAGCTTGCCTCTGCATGTTTGACCCCATCAGCGCCCGGTTAGCATCATCATTTTCCAAAAAGGGAATCAAAGACGCTGAAACACTTACTAGTTGATCCGGTGATATGTCCATCAGTTGAATGTCTTCCCGTTTGACCATTGCAAATTCTCCGGCCACCCGTGAAGTAACCATACTGTTAATATACTGTCTTTGTTCATTGATAGGGGCATTCGCTTGTGCAATAGGATATTCTTTTTCCTCAAAGGCACTCAGAAACTTGACTTTGTCTGAAACAGTTGAGTCCTTTACAATATTATAAGGAGTTTCAATAAATCCATATTCATTGACTCTTGCATAAGTGCTTAGAGAGACTATTAATCCTATGTTGGGTCCCTCAGGAGTCTCTATGGGGCAAATGCGTCCATAATGTGAAGGATGCACGTCTCTAACCTCAAAACCTGCGCGTTCCCGGGTAAGGCCACCAGGTCCCAGAGCGCTGAGGCGCCTTTTGTGGGTAGTTTCAGATAGTGGGTTTGTTTGATCCATGAATTGAGAAAGCTGGCTGGTTCCAAAAAACTCCTTTACTACAGCGGACACCGGTTTAGAATTCACCAAATCATGTGGCATCAGCGCGTCAACCTCTTGTAGGCTCATCCGCTCCTTGATAGCACGTTCCATTCGAACTAATCCAATGCGATATTGGTTTTCTAAGAGTTCACCGACTGCACGTATACGCCTGTTCCCTAAATGGTCAATATCATCAACCATTCCTTGAGTGTCTCTCAATTCTACAAGAGTTTTTGCTGTCAGAAGTATATCTTCTTTCCTCAGAATTTTTAAATCAATAGGGGTATTTATACCCAATCGATGATTTATCTTAAGGCGGCCAACATTTGAGAGGTCGTAATAGACTGACTTGAAAAATAGATGATCCAAAAAGTCCTGAGCAACTTCAGAGGTAGCCGGATTACCAGGTCTGAGTTTTCTGTATATTTCAATTAAAGCATCCTCTTTTGTTTCAACCTTATCAAGTAAAAGTGTTTTTCGGATGCAATCACTGCTCGCTATCCCGTCAATATAAAGAAGGTCAAATTCAGATATACCAATATCTTCCATTTTTGTCAGAGTTTCTTCATTCAAAGCGTCGTTGGCCATCACTATAGGTATTCCGGTTTCAGGCTCAATAATTGTCTTTGCAGAAATTTTACCAAGAATATCCTCTCTGCCAACAGGCACGAGCTTTACCTGAGCCTTCTTTAATTTCTTAATTATACGTTGTGTTAATATTTGTCCTTTTGATACGATATTTTCTTCTGTTTCAGGATGCTTTATATCATTGCCAGCTTTTTGGCCTTTCAGAAAATGCTCATTAAACTGTTTAAAGAACTGCTTGTCACGAACAAATATTTTTTCCGTTTTATAAAAATAGGTCAGAATATCTTCGGTCACATAACCAAAAGCCTTGAAAAGAAGTGTAATTGAAAATTTACGACGTCTGTCAATTCTTATATACACTACATCTTTTGGATCAATTTCCATATCGATCCATGAACCGCGCACGGGAATAATTCTGGAATTGTAAATTATCTTTCCACTTGAATGGGTCTTACCTTTATCATGATCAAAAAAGACACCTGATGACCTGTGAAGTTGGCTGACCACGACTCGTTCTGTGCCGTTAATTATAAATGTTCCCTTGTCAGTCATCAAAGGAATTGTACTAAAATAAATTTCTTGTTCCTTTATATCCCGAATATTAGAAATGCCAGTCTCTTTATCAACATCGTACACCACGAGACGAACAGTGATTCGTATCGGCATTTCGTACGTCATACCTCTGTGCATACATTCCTGAACACTCTGTTTTGCTCTGGCAAATCTGTAAGAGACAAACTCAAGGGAAGCGCTTCCGATAAAATCCTTAATAGGGAATACAGACTTGAATACTCCTTGTAAACCGACATCTTTTCTCTCGTCAGGTTTCACATCCATTTGTAAAAATCTGCTGAAAGATTCCCGCTGTACTCCAATAAGATCCGGTATATCAACTACTTTTGGTATCTTGCCGAAATTTTTCCTTATGCGTTTACTCGCTAAAGGTTTTCCCGACATGGCATCTCCAAAACTTATAAAGGTTTATATATATACTCAACATACTTATGTTTTTCTTTGCACGCTTTTTGCAAACTGCTAACATTATAGGAATAATATCAAATAGTTATATTCATGCATGGAAAAATAGAAATTAGGAAAATTGATATAAGTCCCATTCTGGGAAAAACCTAAATCTGATTCAGTATAGCTCTTGTAGAAACAACATTTTTAAAATTATGCAAGAGGCTTATGATTTTTACATAAAGATTTGTCAAAAAGCTTTTTCGAAAATTTTAAAAGTGTGTCGCAAATATTACTATTACCCAACTCGGATAAACCGAAACCAAAATGATTTCAAAGTTATACATTTAAGCATTTAATTTGATTAGCAAAAAAATTAACGATATAAATATTTTGCCATTTTGGGTTAGAATTTAACTTTTTAGACACTAATAGTTAAAATAAATGGTTGCGCCACTTAACTATCTTATTTTACAGGAAAAATAGGTTTTACTCTGCAACACACTTTAAAATAAACAACAAGTTACCTTGTTTCTTTATTTTACTTCAACCTGAGCGCCTACTTCTTCAAGTTGAGCCTTAATTTTCTCGGCATCATCCTTAGCAATTCCTTCCTTGACCGGTGCAGGAGCGCCTTCAACAAGTGATTTAGCCTCTTTGAGTCCCAAGCCGGTGATCGCCCTTACCTCTTTGATCACTTGAATTTTTTTATCTCCAAAAGACGTTAAAATAACGTCAAATTCTGTTTTTTCTTCAGTTTGTCCTCCTCCGGCGGCACTATCTACAGAACCGGCTCCCATTACTGCAACAGGAGCAGCCGCAGAAACACCGAACTTCTCCTCCATTTCTTTTACAAGCTTGGATAATTCAATCACTGACATGTTTGCTATAAACTCAATCACATCATTTTTTGTGATATCTGCCATCTTATTTAACCTCCAGTAATTACTCTTATCTTTTATTAGCTATAAATAGCCATTACAATTAACTAATGATAAGCATATATTTTAGATTGTTATTAATTCTCAAACAGGTTCCTTTTGTTTTTTTATCGCCTGCAATACATTAAGGAACTGCACTGGTATAGCATTTAGCGTTCTTACAAAGCTAGTGGGAATACCATTCATGACCGAAAGAAGTTCTGCCAGGATTACATCACGCGAAGGCAAAGCCGACAGTACCTTGATTTTAGATAAATCAAGAACATCATCTTCCATAATTCCGATTTTTATTTCCAGTTCATCATGAGCTTTAGCGAATTCAGTCAATACTTTTGCGGGAGCCACCGGATCATCATAACTTATAGCAACCGCACTCGGACCTTTAAATGAGTCCTTTATCGAAGCAACAAGAGTTTCTTCTGCCGCCAGAGTAAGAAGTGAATTTTTAACTACCTTGTATTCAACCTTCGCTTCTCTTAGTTTTACGCGTAAATCATTTATAGTCATCACATCAAGTCCTTGATAATCTGTTACGATGACGACCTTTGATTTTGAAAACAGCTCGCGCAAATTTTTTACAATCGTTTTCTTTTCATCAAGTTTCACAATTCAAAAATACCTCCTTTCAAAATCCTTAAAAACCAGAGGCAGCAACATTAAGTGAAATACTATCTCGGCAGGCCAAATACGCTGATTAAACATAATGGATATGTACCTACGGTCTTTGACAGGATTATTATTTAGTAATGATAACAGAACAGTAAAAAAATCCGACTCCAAACTTTGTTAGTTCACGGTTACAATAATTTTTTGAGTGTCTAATCACTTTAACTTTTTGTGGTAAGTTAGCATCATGAAAAGGGGGAGTCAGAAGGTAAGGGGAAGAATAATAAGCAATCTATTATCCCCTGCAATAACACTTAAAAGAATATAGAACGTTGTAATTTAAAAAATTAAAAATGCCTTCAACCTTTAAGTGATATTGTAGAGACAATATAATACCTATAAGCCCTTTGGAGATATATAGCGTGAACCCAAAAAATATATGACTTTAATAAGTTAGCCGGATTTTTAAAAAATTTATTTGCTTAACTCCTTTGCAAGCAAGGTATCTACTTTAATACCAGGTCCCATGGTAGTGGAAATTGCGATACCTTTAACATAAATTCCTTTGTTAGAAGCAGGTTTAAGGCGCAAAATCACGTCAAAAAAAGCAGCGATATTTTCAACGATCCTTTCCACTCCAAAAGATACTTTCCCAACCGGTACGTGGACTATACCTGTCTTTTCAACTCTAAAGTCTATTTTTCCTGATTTGAGTTCTTTTATAGCTTTTGTGATATCAAATGTAACAGTTCCTGTCTTTGCGTTCGGCATAAGTCCTCTTGGTCCAAGGATCCTCCCAACTTTTCCCACAGCGCCCATCATGTCAGGAGTTGCTACGGCCTTATCAAAATCAAGCCATCCTTCTTTAATTTTTTCTATCAATGCGTCATTGCCTGCAAAATCTGCTCCTGCCTCAAGAGCTTCTTTTTCCTTTTCACCTTTGGCAAATACAAGCACTTTTACTTCCCGGCCAAGCCCATTCGGTAAAACAACAGTTCCTCTCACCATCTGATCTGCATGACGAGGATCAACGCCAAGTCGAACTGCAACATCAATAGTTTCATCAAATCCTGCAAAGGCTGAATCAAGTGCTGTTTTTACAGCTCTGTGAAAGTCGTAGCGTTCTTTTTTATCAACCTTTTTGACTGCCTCTAAATATTTTTTACCTCGCTTAGGCATTTTATCTTATACACTCCCTTTTGCGACCGAGTATTATTTTCAGTCTTCAATTGTTATCCCGTTTCAATTCCCATGCTTCTGGCCGTGCCTTCAATAATACGACTGGCGGCCTCAAGATCGTAAGCGTTTAAATCAACCATTTTAAGTTTAGCAATTTCCTGAATTTGCTCTTTAGTTACCTTTCCAACCTTTTCACGCTTTGGATCGCCGGCTCCTTTGGCAATCTTAGCCGCCTTTTTTAACAGCACACCGGCGGGAGGGGTTTTAGTTATGAACGAGAATGTTCTGTCTTTATAGACCGTTATAATAACAGGTGTAATCATTCCCTCTTCGTCAGCTGTGCGGGCATTAAAAGCTTTACAGAAGTCCATTATATTGACACCATGTTGCCCAAGTGCCGGACCAATAGGAGGAGAAGGATTAGCTTTACCTGCTGTAACCTGTAATTTTATTTGTGCAATAACCTGTTTAGCCATATTTATTTTTTTACTCCTCAAAGTTGTTACAACAGTTCACTTTGGGGTTGGTATCAGCCAGCCCTTTGCAAAAAAACATATTGTATTACCGGCATCATTCATATAAATACAAAAGTAGTTTACACTTATTTGAGTTGAAAATTCTTTTTCCCTTATTTTTAGTTTAAATTAGAGGGACCAAGAGGAGCAAAAAAGTGTAACCAAAAAATGAAGGATTCCTGAATATCATTTCCACTTGCAAACTGTTACAATTTATAATTTTGTTACTTGTACAAAATCAAGTTCCACAGGCGTTGATCGACCAAAAATGCTGACAAGAACCTTAATTTTTTCTTTTTCGGGATTAACTTCTTCTACTGTTCCACTAAAATTAGTAAAAGGCCCGTCAATCACACGGATTTCATCTCCGGGTTCAAAAGAGTATTTAGGTTGGGGCTTGAGTTTTCCAGCTTCCATACGGCTGATAATATCCTCAGCTTCTTCATCAGTAAGTGGAGTGGGTGCGTTTTTTCCACCCAAAAATCCGGTTACTTTAGCAGTTTCATTGACAACATGCCAAGTTTCATTATCTAGAACCATCCTCACTAATATGTAGCCCGGATAAAATTTACGAGATGAGGTCTTCCTTTTTCCCTTTACCAATTCAACAATTTCTTCGGTCGGTACAAGTATTTCGCCAAATTTTTGTCGATGCGCAAAAGAACTTATCCGATCTTCCAATGCAACTTTGACCTTATTCTCAAATCCTGAATAGACATGGACAATGTACCATTTAAGCGTCACTGAATATCTTCCCTGTTCATTATTGAAGAAGTACACGAATTAGATTTGACAATCCATAATCGATCACTCCGAGAAAAAATGAAATTATCATAACCAGAATAATCACAACTAACGTAAATTGCATAGTTTGCTTGCGGGAGGGCCATGTAACTTTTTTAAGTTCAATCTTAACTTCCCTGAAAAACTGCATTCCTTTGTTCAGAAGACTTTTTATCTTCCCTGGCGCAGCCTTACTCTCCACTGACGAGTTTCTTTTAGAAAGTATTCGCCCCTTACTTACATTTCCACTAAAGACTACATTATCAGTTCTGTTTTCTGTAACCTTGCTCTTCTTTGGTATAACAGAATCGGCAGCCCGCTTTTTTTTATCTAACGACTTTTTCCTTTGTAACCGTGCCATTATACTCCTAAGACAGAAAAATCTGAATGCTCAGGAAAACCTAACAGTAGTAATCCCGAGTTCTGAACTTTACTTATTAAAATAATTTGGCAGGCCAAGAGGGATTCGAACCCCCATCACCCGGATTTGGAGTCCGGTGCTCTACCATTGGAGCTATTGGCCTTCATAAATGTTATTTGCAAGATTTTAGCTTTTATTAAAGTTTAGCGTCATGATAAAAAGACCTATTTAATCTCTTTATGCGGCGTATGCTTACGGCAAAATCTGCAATATTTACTTAATTCAAGCTTGTCCGGAGTTGTTCGTTTATTTTTAGTCATAGTATAGTTTCTTCTCTTACATTCTGTGCATGCAAGAGTAACATTAATTCTCACCAGTAGACTCCTCGGCAATTATTTAAAGCTTACTCAAAAAAATAACTTTACATTTTTGAAGCTGGTTAATTGTTGTTTGACTGTATTGTCACGCTTTGCCAACTAAGCGATTCATTTCGAACAACTTTTATTGTTATTCAATTATTTCACTTACGACTCCGGCACCAACAGTTCGTCCACCTTCTCTGATTGCAAATCTCACTTCCTTTTCCATAGCAATCGGCGTGATCAGTTCCGCTGAAATAGTTACATTATCTCCGGGCATTACCATCTCAACACCTTCCGGTAAACTCAATATCCCTGTAACGTCTGTGGTACGAAAGTAAAATTGCGGCCTGTAACCACTGAAAAAGGGAGTGTGCCGCCCTCCTTCTTCCTTGCTCAATATATATACTTCTGCTTTGAACTTAGTATGCGGTGTAATCGATCCTGGCACCGCCACCACCTGGCCTCGTTCAACTTCCTCGCGTTTAGTGCCTCGAAGCAACACTCCTATATTATCACCTGCACAACCTTCATCCAGGATTTTTCTGAACATTTCAACGCCGGTGCATACTGTTTTCTGAGTCTCTCTAATCCCTATTATCTCAACTTCATTTCCTACATGAATAACACCTCGCTCAACTCTGCCGGTTACTACTGTGCCTCGGCCAGATATGCTGAAAACATCCTCTATCGGCATCAAAAACGGCTTGTCAATATCCCGTTTAGGTTCAGGGATAAAAGAGTCTATCGCATCCATCAGTTCAAACACACACCTCGCATCTTCACTATCAGGATCGTCACTTTCCAATGCTTTTAATGCACTTCCACGAATAATTGGAGTATCATCTCCTGGAAACTCATACTTATCCAAAAGCTCACGCAGTTCTAATTCCACCAGTTCTATAAGTTCTTCATCATCTACCATGTCGCATTTATTCAAAAATACTACAATTCTCGGAACTCCTACCTGCCTTGCCAGCAATATATGTTCACGAGTCTGCGGCATAGGCCCGTCATCCGCCCCTACAACAAGTATTGCTCCATCCATCTGCGCGGCGCCTGTAATCATGTTTTTGATGTAATCTGCATGCCCAGGACAATCAACATGCGCATAATGACGACTTGCTGTCTCGTATTCCACATGTGCAGTTGCTATAGTTATTCCTCGTTCTTTTTCTTCAGGGGCCTTGTCTATTTGGTCAAACGGGACATAATCCGCTAATCCCTTCAGACCATTGTGTTTCGTTATCGCCGCCGTCAGGGTGGTTTTACCATGATCTATATGACCAATTGTCCCAACATTTACATGTGGCTTGGTCCTCTCAAATTTTTTCTTGGCCATCTTTACTTTGCTTCTCCCCTAACTTAAAATTAATGGAGCCCACGACCGGAGTTGAACCGGTGAACCTCTTCCTTACCAAGGAAGCGCTCTACCTACTGAGCTACGTGGGCATTAAAGTTATACAGTTTCATAAAAATACAACATGACTATATTTTCAGAGTAAACAATGAAGAATTGGAGCGGGAGACGAGGTTCGAACTCGCGACCTCCAGCTTGGAAGGCTGGAGCTCTACCAACTGAGCTACTCCCGCATTTATAACAGCTTGCGAACTTGATCCCGATGCTAAACAAGACACCAAATCGTAAAAGTTAAAACGTAATGCCAACTCTGCAAGAATTAATGTGTGAAGCTGTGTAGTAACTAACGATTCCGCATTAAAGGAAAAATCTCCTACATTCAGCTTTATTATAAGGCTGGTGGTGGGGGGAGGATTTGAACCTCCGAAGGCTTAGCCGACAGATTTACAGTCTGTTCCCTTTGACCACTCGGGAACCCCACCAAAAAAGATATTTTTTTAGATATCTGGAGCCAGAGACAGGAATTGAACCCGCGACAGCCTCATTACAAGTGAGGTGCTCTACCTACTGAGCTACTCTGGCTTAATTGTCATAAATGACTCTGTTGATTTAGTCGAATATTAAATTTTTGTGTGCAACATATCGTAGCATAAAAAATGCTCACCACTACATAATGTATAGCAATTTTACAAACAGGCATTAAATCAACAAGGTCATAAATTTATATTAAAAAATATTTTTAACGTCATTATTAAGAATATTTTTGAAAGACCGTCATAAAATCAGTCAATATATACTGACTCAGGTAAAAAATTCAACTACGTTTATCCGGCATTATGACCGGATAATATCAAAATACACCCGGTTATAGCAATAATAACATATTATTCGCCTGAATTGATGCAAATTCTCCATACTTCGCTAAATATCTCTTTGGCTATCAGTTGAAAAACATATAAGACTTGACAAAAATAGTTAGCTTTGTGTAATCGGAGCTTAATTTGAACTTAATTTTAAATTATTTGTTGAGGCTCTTTCAGAAAAGTTTTTTTTGAAGAAAGCGTGCATCGTATTCTTATAGCTTAACTTTTAACCTTATCACAAATTGCATTGATTTTAAAATATTTTTGGCTGTTTTTTGTGAATTTTATACATTGAGATATAATTGGATTTTCTTGTACAGTTTGGGGAGCTTTAAGGCTAATAACTCCATTATTATAAAACAATTGCTCATCCTTTCGTATCAACACGTAAGATAGTTTACACTTTCAAATCAGGATTTCCTTTAAGGTTAATTTCCGAATAAAGTATAAATTGATAAACGACTCTACTAAAGGATGTTAAAAATTATTTGGGAAAGCATAAGTGATTAATTTACGGTTTATTTTTACATCAATAGTAACTTTTATAGTTATTTTTTGCGGATGTGCCCAGTCCTTGCATAATCCAACAGTTTCACAGACTCGGCCCGCTTACAACAACAAAAAAAACATTTCTCCGCTCCCTGAAGACGGAAATACAGACAATGTACAGCCTCTCCTGGATGCAGCGCTTAATTTTTGCCAACTTTCCCAGGCCAAATGGCAAAGAGGGGAAATTCAAAGCGCTGTTGATGCTCTTGATAAAGCATACTCCTATATTCTTAAAGTAAATGATGAAAATATCTCCCCCGGGCTTAAACAGCAAAAAAAAGACCTTCGGTTCACGATCTCAAAGCGCATTCTTGAAATATATGCTTCCCGTAACATAGTCGCAAGTGGTAATCATAACGCTATTCCTATGATCATGAACTCTCAGATTCAACAACAGATAGAAAGCTTTACAACTCCAGGCAGAGAAAGGAATTTTCTCGTCGCATCTTACAAGCGATCCGGAAAATACCGACAGCAAATCATTAAAGAACTCAAAAAAGCCGGTCTTCCCGAAAAACTCTCATGGCTCCCCCTTATCGAAAGTGGTTTCAGGGCCAACGCTCTTTCAAAAGCAAGAGCTTTAGGACTATGGCAATTTATCCCATCCACGGGTTACAAATTTGGCCTGAAACGTAATATATACATTGATGAACGGCTTGACCCCATGAAATCCACCAAAGCGGCCATTGCATATCTCAAAGAACTACATGGGATATTCGGTGATTGGGCAACTGTGCTGGCCGCCTACAATTGCGGTGAGGGCAGGGTTTTAAGACTTATAAGAGCACAAAATATTAATTATCTGGACAATTTTTGGGATCTTCATGAACGGCTCCCCCGCGAAACAGCCAAATATGTTCCTCGATTCATATCTGTACTTCATATTTTTAGCAATCCTGAAAAATATGGGTTGGACAAAATTGAGATTGATACTCCTGTTCAATTTGAAACTATATCAATAGCAAAGCAAGTTTATTTAAAAGATATCGCCATGAACACAGGGCTGTCGGAAGATACACTGAGCGAATTAAATCCTGAACTACGTTACAGGTTGCTGCCTAAGGATGAATATCAACTCAGGGTTCCTCCGGGAAAAGGTGAAATTATTCTGGCAAAGCTTGCCGACCTACCGGTTTCTGATACGCCAAGGGCTGCATATGTTTATCACCGTGTTAAATTAGGCGACACCTTGTCAAACATAGCCAGACGGTATAACAGCAATGTCCTGAAAATTATGCGCACTAACAAACTGCACAAAAGCGATTACATTGTTGTCGGCAAAAAACTTAAAATTCCCCGGTCTTCGGAATCCCAAACTCCTGCAGCGGTCGCAACCGGTGTATCGCCAACCCATAAAGTAAGAAAAGGAGATTCGCTATGGGGCCTCGCAAAAAAATATCATACTACTAATAAAAAAATTCAGGCAATCAACAATTTAAAGACAACAAAACTCATGCCGGGACAAATAATTAAAATTCCCAGTCGAACAGGCAGGCAATTCAAAACTTACAAAGTTAAAACAGGAGACAGTCCTTATCTTATAGCAATGGCTTATGAAATGTCTCTAGAACGTTTTCTTAGTATAAACAATCTTATGCCGAGTACCAAAATATATCCGAATCAAAAGCTTTACGTAGAATAAATCCATTATTAACCACGTTTCGGTGTAAAGCGCTAAGAGCTCAGCTATTTATAGCCTTGCGCAGGATATTAAGGTTTACTCTGTCCCAGTCTTTTTCATTATCCCCTTTTGGAGTTTCGATAATCTTGGGAATATCAAAAAGGCGTCTGTCTTTCATAATCATTTCAAAAGCCTTTATTCCGATATTTCCGAGTCCGATATGTTCGTGTCGGTCAACGCGGGAACCGCACTTTTTTTTGGAATCATTCAGGTGGATCAGGAACGCGCGATTCAGTCCCAGAACAGAGTCAAATTTATCAATGGTTTTATTGTATGATTCTTTTGTTCTGATATCATAACCAGCCGCAAAAATATGGCAGGTATCTATACATATTCCCACGTTCTCCGGGTATTTAATCCTGTCAATTATTGCTGCAAGCTGCTCAAAACTATGGCCTATGCCGGAACCCTGACCCGCAGTTGTTTCCAGAAGCACACGGGTCTGATTATCCCGAATATCAGAAAAAATATTATTTATACCATCTGCAATCCGGTCAATCCCCCATTCTTCTCCTTTTCCAAGATGTGACCCGGGATGAAGCACGAGCCATGGAATATCAAGCATTGAACATCTTATAAGTTCATGTTTAAGAGCATTATACGACATTTTGTATTTTTTGTTTTCATATGTTGCCGGATTAATCAGATATGATGCGTGAGAGGAAATAGCTTTTATACCAGTCTTTTTTTTGGCCTGGTCAAACTGATTAATCTGATCTCGCGTCAGAATCCGCTCCTTCCATGTAGTTGCATTTTTAGTAAATATCTGAACGGCATTGCAGCCATACGAATCAGCAGCAGTATAAAGAGCGTTATGAAGCCCCTTTGCAATCGAAAAATGTGCGCCAAGTAGTTGTTCCATTTTAAATCCTATAGTTATTGTTCATGCTTTGCCCGCAACTTATGCAAGACACTCAATATTTATATGTTTCTCTGTTTTTTCAACACTCCTACCGGAAATAGCTTAAATTTGGGAGCCATTCATTTACAGACCTCGTTAATTGACACTAAAAATAGACTGATTTTTTGGACAAAAATGGTTGTTTTTTCGGTATATGACCTTTTTTAAGGCTCTAAGGGAAGTCACAAAAACAAACACACCCGTCTTACTTGTCTTTTTATCCGTATTCTGCGTTGCGACAATGCACGAATATTACAATATGCACCCATTGTCGCGCCTTGAATACGAACAAAAATTCTACGTAATACAGGTATATTATTTTTTGCGAATTCCCTAACTTGCTTAATTTATTGATAGCGCTTTTAATTTTTGATGTCCAATTTTAGTAGCAAGGCTACATCTTGTTGATAAT
>Ga0233437_1002594_pt1 | contig 26521 bp, 21 predicted proteins | sample SI_122_August201_FD_182714 | JGI IMG/M metagenome (GOLD analysis project Ga0233437, IMG submission 182714) | Seawater microbial communities from Saanich Inlet, British Columbia, Canada - SI_122_August2016_200_MG | ecosystem: Environmental > Aquatic > Marine > Inlet | place: Canada: British... | reverse complement strand
GCCTATTAGACCAAAGTAGTAACATTAAGGTGGGAAAAAAGCCGTTTAAAATAAAACGTAATATTATTCTAAAATTGGATAAGTATATTAAATTAGAACCAAACACGTATATTCCTATTGGAACACAATATGTTTTTTCTAAAAATTCAACACCCTCAGAACATTACCAAATTAATTACTGGAGTCAAAAAGATAGAGAACTATACCTTAATAAGATTGAAAGTGCAATTTGTCAATTCTTAAAACACGAGGAAGATGGAGCGAAATAAGTCCTTTTATGATATTATATCTAACTATATTATTGAGATACCAATAATACAACGAGAATATGCCCAAGGTAGAATTACGGATAAAGTAACATCAATAAGAAAAAGATTTGTTGATGATTTAGTAAACTCGATTAGAACAAATGAAAAACTACATATAGGATTTGTGTATGGTAAAATTGAAGGCAAAGAAAATTTAGCTAAAAAGGAATTAAACAAAGAAGCTATTTCTTCAATTTTGAATGCCGTTAAATTTTATGCTGATAATTTAGAAATAAAAATCAATACGGAAATTGAAGATTCTCAGACATCTAAGAATGATAATGCAATAACACTTAAATTTATCCCATTAGATGGTCAACAAAGGTTGACTACTTTGTATTTAATTCATTGGTATATATATGTAAAAGGAGGGAAAATTAATCATTTAGAATGGCTCGATAATTTTAAATATTCTAACCGAAAAACAGCATTAGCATTTTGTAAAGAATTAGTTAAGGAACAAAATATTGCAACCATTAAACAAAAACAAAAAAAAATACCACAAACAGATATAAAAGAGTTAATAAAGAACACAAGTTTTTATCTCGACAAATGGACTAAAGATGCTACCGTAAGAGGAATGTTGGAAATGCTAAAAGCTATAGAGGGTGCATTTTCAAAAGAGTTTGATTTTTCAGAAGTAAATATTGAAACCCTACCTTTCCAGTTCGATTTCATGGATATACAATCATTAAGACAAACTGACGAACTTTATGTAAAAATGAATTCAAGAGGCAAGCAGTTATCCGACTATGAACATTTTAAATCCTGGCTTCAAGAATACTATGATGGTGATAGTGAAACAGAGTGGCTCTCATCCTTTTGGACAAAATTAGACACTATTTGGTTAAATTATTTTTGGAGAAATATTGATGCAAATTTTAGTGCTTTAGATAATTTTTACTACAATTTCATTAAGAATGTATGCTTAATGCATTGCCTTTCTACAAATACATCAATACCTTTTGATAAGCTTAAAAATTTATATGGCTTAATTCGTAATTCTGAGGTTTACGATGGCACAAAAATATCCTATATCCCACTAGAAAAGTTCACTATTAAATGGGAAGAGGGGGAGAAAGAAAAAAGTTACTTTTTCTTCAATATAAATGCTCTTAAATTTATTGAGAAGACATTTCAATCACTATTATATTTAGAACAGGATAATCATTTAAAAAGTTTAGAGTTAGATGATATTTTATCACCTCCTTTTATCGATTTTAAAATAACAGACCTATTTCTTCATTCAAAGTTCTTTACTCCATCACTATGGCATTCAGCGTATTTTTATGCATTCTTCACATTTGTAAATGACATAAAACCAGAAGAATACTCGACTGAGACTTTGAAAGAATGGTTAAGGTTTACACGTAATATTATATACAACACTTATATTCAAAATCCAGACAATTACAGCAATGCATTAAAACAGCTGCATTATTTATCCTCATATAAACACAGTCTTTCAGAATCATTATCATCTGGCAATGTCGAGAATAATTACTTTGACAATGAACAATTTGAAGAAGAAAAAATAAAAATGTCTTTATTAAGAGACAATAGCTGGAAAGCACCAATAATAGAAACTGAAAATCATCCATATTTTTATGGACAAATAAAATTCATATTAAATTTTGCAAAAAAAGAAGACGAGGGCTATTCTCTATCTCTGTTTGACCGTTACAGTAACCAATTATGTCTATTATACAATAATAACATAAGAACTTCTGATAAAAGATTATTAGAACGTTTTCTGCTTTGTCAAGGTTTTTATCTTCCCTATTACAAATCTGATAACATATTTTGCAGTTCTTCAGCTGGAGGGTTAAGAGCGAGAAATGAAAATTGGCGTCTATTTTTTAAAGGACATAAAATAGAAATATTAAAAGAAGCAATTGATAAGTTAGAAGAAGGTGTTAATGCCGATTTGTTAGAAAACTTTATTGAAAATTATATTGAAAATACCGAACTTGCTAAAAACCATTGGAAGTATCTGTTCCTAAAGTATCCTGAGGCAATAAGATATTGTAAAGCAAGTGCGATTAGAAAAAAATCAGATAGTGACATTCGGTTACTTAAAGGTTTTCCAATCACAGCATATCATGCTGAATTAAGAACATACTGTTTTTTTAGGGAACATAAAAATATAGAAGCTACAAACAACAATAGGATAGCACCTTCTATATTTTCGCCATTTAAGTATTTCTGGCAGTTTGAACAAATGAATACTGATGGTCACCCTGGTTGTTATTTAAGTGGTTTCAAACATTGCAATAAAGAATATAAACTTGATATTAGATATTCAAAATCAGGAGATGGCAATTTTGAGTTGTGCTTTTTTCATGTTGCAGATGAATACGAAAAGAGAGATTCAGATATCAGTATAGATTCTATTGGATATGTTTTTGATGAAAATTTTAAACATTTCTATAAATCTATATCATACGATACTATATTAAATGAAATTAAACAACTAACTAATTATCTTATAGAATTATGAGCGAAGTTGGTCAAATAGAACGAATTACACAAAATCGTGTGGTAAAACTTTTTCAAGATGAGTTGGATTACACCTACCTTGGCAATTGGGAAGAAAGAGAAAACAACAGCAATATTGAAGTTGGTTTACTTACTGCTTTTCTCAAACGCAAAGGTTATAATAAGACACAAATAGATAAAACTATTTACGAACTTCAAACTACTGCAAGTAACTTTAACGACAGCCTATATACAACCAACAAAAATGTATATGAAAAACTTCGCTATGGTATAAAAGTTAAGGCTGAAGCAGGTGAAAACTTTGAAACGGTACATCTATTTGATTGGGATAACTTTAGCAACAACGATTTTGCTATAGCCGAAGAAGTGACCATAAAAGGCAATAAAACCAAACGCCCTGATATTGTAATTTATGTAAATGGTATAGCCCTTGGTGTGATAGAACTTAAACGCTCTACTGTAACGTTAAACGATGGTATTCGTCAAAACATAACCAATCAACAAGACCGCTTCATACAACCATTTTTTGCCACCGTACAATATCTTTTCGCAGGTAACGATACTGAAGGTTTACGCTACGGAACAATAAAAACACCTGAGAAATATTATTTAAAATGGAAGGAAGATATTGAAGATATAAACCGAAACCTTTTGGATAAATACATCTTAAAAATGTGTGACAAAGAACGGTTCTTAGAACTCGTTTACGACTTTGTGCTTTTTGATGCAGGTGTAAAAAAACTACCACGAGTTCACCAATATTTTGGTATAAAAGAAGCTCAGAAATACATAAACAGATACGAAGGTGGTATCATTTGGCACACTCAGGGAAGCGGTAAAAGTATTGTTATGGTAATGCTTGCTAAGTGGATTTTAGAGAATAACCCAAATGCTCGTGTAGCCATATTAACTGACCGTGATGAATTAGACAAACAGATAGAACGGGTTTTTAAAGATGCTGATGAACAGATTTATCGAACTAAAAGCGGTAAGGATTTAATGAATCAATTAGCACAGGCTACACCTCGTTTATTGTGTTCCTTGGTGCATAAATTTGGTAAAAGAGACGTTACTAACTTCAATCAGTTTATAGAAGAACTAAAAAGTCAACCATCAAAAGCGGTTGGCGAATTATTTGTGTTTGTAGATGAAGCACACAGAACCCAAAGTGGTAAACTTCATAAAACAATGAAAGCGATGTTACCCAATGCCGTTTTTATAGGTTATACGGGTACGCCTTTATTAAAAAAAGATAAACAGACCAGTCTGGAGGTTTTCGGTAAATATATCCATACCTACAAGTTTAATGAGGGTGTTGACGATGGAGTTATTCTTGATTTGATTTATGAAGCACGGGATATTGACCAAAAATTAACCTCACAAAAAAAGATAGACGAATGGTTTCAAGCTAAAACGAAAGGATTAAATGATTTTCAGAAAATGGAAATCAAAAAGAAATGGGGAACAATGCAAAAAGTGTTGAGCAGTCGTTCCCGAATGAGCAAAGTAGTTGCCGATATTATTTTTGATTTTAGCGTAAAAGCCCGTTTAAGCTCTGAAGCTGGTAATGCGATTTTGGTAGCAAGTTCTATTTACGAAGCGTGCAGATATTATGATTTGTTTCAAAATACACCTTTAAAATGCAAATCGGCAATTGTTACATCATACAATCCGCACACAAGCGATGTAACCACCGAAGATACAGGAGCAAGTACCGAAACTGAAAAAGAGTTTATGTATAATTTATACGAAGAACTCTTAAAAGATGTAAAACAAGAAGCTAATAAGTCGAAAACTGAAAGCTACGAAGATTGGGCGAAAAATAAATTTACAAACGAGCCTGCCAATATGAAACTGTTAATTGTAGTTTCAAAATTGCTAACAGGTTTCGATGCCCCAAGTTGCACATATTTGTATATAGACAAAAGTATGCAAGACCACGGACTTTTTCAGGCAATTTGCCGTGTTAATCGCCTTGATGGTGATGATAAAGAGTTTGGTTACATTGTAGATTACAAAGACCTTTTTAAGAAAGTGGAGAATGCAATTTCTGTTTACACATCTGATTTAGATTACGATGAATTTGAAGCGAAAGACATCGACATATTATTAAAAGACCGATTGGAAGCAGGAAAAGAACGCTTAGATAATGCTTTGGAAGAAATCTCTTTGCTTTGCGAACCAGTTGAAGCACCAAAAGATACAATGGCTTATATTCGATATTTTTGTGGAAATCCTGAAATAGAAGTCGATTTAAAAGCAAAAGAAACACAACGGACATCGCTATACAAAAAAACAGTTGCTTTAATTCGTGCTTATGCAAATATAGCCGATGAAATAGAAGAAGCAGGTTATACACTTTCAGAAATTGAAGGTATAAAAAAAGAGTTAGACCATTATCTGAAACTTCGTGAAGAAATAAGAAAAGCAAGTGGCGAAACCTTAGATTTAAAAACCTACGAAGCTGATATGCGTCATTTGATTGACACCTATATTCAAGCAGAAGAATCCGAAACAATTTCACCTTTTGGTGATATGTCGCTTTTAGATATTATCGTTAAAACAGGTATTTCTGATGCAATAGGAACTTTACCAAACGGAATAAAAAGCAGTAAAGAAGCAGTTGCCGAAACCATTGAAAACAATGTCCGCAAAAAGATTATTAAAGAGCATTTAATTGACCCTGCATTTTTTGAAGAAATGTCGAAACTTCTTTTTGAGATTATCAAAGAAAGAAAGGCAAATGCAATTAGCTATGAAGAATATTTAAAAAAGATAGCAGAACTTGCTAAAAAAGTAAATGAAGGCAAAGGCGATGAAACGCCTGAAATTTTAACAACTATTGCTCAACGAGCCTTATATAATAATTTGGGGAAAGATGAAGATTTGGCAATGAAGATTGATAAAGCTGTGAAAACATCAAAACGAGATGATTGGCGAGGACATTTGGCAAAAGAGAATGAGATAAAAGCAAGTATTTACAAAAAATTAATATCATACCAAAAAGAAACAGGCAAAGATGTTGCCAATGAACCGCCTGAACCTTATGGTATTGAAAATAAAGTTGAATTCATTTTTAAAATTATCAGAGAACAAAAAGAGTACTAATGCAAAAAATTGAATTGGGAAATATAACGATTGAGGTCGAGCAAAAGGATATTAAAAATATTCATTTGAGCGTTTATCCGCCTGATGGTAATGTAAAAATTGCAGCACCTGAAAGAATGGATTTAGACACAATTCGAGTTTTTGCAATTAATAAATTAAAGTGGATTAAAAGACAACAGGAAACTTTTAGAAATCAAGAAAGAGAAGCCCCAAGAGAATACTTATCGAAAGAAAGCCATTTTTTCCAAGGCAAAAGATATTTGTTAAAAATAATTGAGCAAGACACTAAACCAAAGGTAGTATTGACACACAGCAAAATTGAACTTTATATAAGACCGAATACTTCCACCGAGAAAAGAAAAGAAATAATTGAAGAATGGTACAGAAATGAAATGAAAAATACTATTCCAAAATTGATTGAAAAATGGGAACAGAAAATTGGAGTAAAAGCCAACGAATTTGGAATAAAAAAAATGCGAACAAAATGGGGAACCTGTAATACCGAAGCAAAACGGATTTGGTTAAACCTTGAATTAGCAAAAAAACCTTTGGAGTGTTTGGAATATATTGTTGTTCACGAATTAGTACATTTATTAGAAAGAAGTCATAACGAAATATTTATAAAACATATGAATGACTTTATGCCAAAATGGAGGTTTTACCGTGACGAATTAAATCGATTGCCTTTTAGGCATATTGAATGGAAGTATTAATAACTAAAACTTCGCACTCAAGAATATTGACTAGTCATTAATACAATCACTGATCCAAAAACTGCAAAAGAATTTGTCTCAATATATTATATTGTATTCAATATTTAAAAGATACAAAATTTCATTCTAATAAATAAAACAACATAAGATTTGAATTTTTAATAAATATGTATTAGATTTGCAGTCTTCTTCCATTTGGGAGAAACTATACTGAGGATTTTAATGACCCTATTTTTTAAACAGGGGAAAAAGAAAAAAGTTTAAAAAATATAATGGGTTGCCAAAATCTGCATGGTTTACTTATTTACTCATAAGCGAAGATAGTATTTATTGATATGAATTGAATTACAAAATATAAATAAAACAAAAACAATGGAGGAATTATGAAAAAACTTTACAAAAACTATTTAATGATAATTTGCTTATTAACGTTAAGCCTATTATCAACAAAAGTAAATGCACAGCATTTTAACTTTGAAGGAGGAAATCCTTCCGAACCGTTTTGGACAATTTATATTGCCGAAGCCACATTAAGCAATGTTGATCTTGTAGCAGGTGATGAAATTGCCATTTTCGATGGTGAAATAATGGTAGGAGCATATACTTTAACTCAGGTTTGTACACCCGAAAACCAATTCGATAATGTTTTATTGGCATTTAATACTTTGGTAAGCGGAAACAACGGATACACACCAGGCAATAATGTGTTGTTTAAATGCTGGGATGCAAGCCTTGAAATTGAAATATCAGACTTTGAAATAAGTTTTGATAATCCTTATGGAGATGCATGGACACAAAGTGTATTCCCTTCCGGTAATGGTGAATATAGTATTGTTCACCTTGGTTTTGAATGGATAACAACCGGTACAATATTAGGAACTGTAACTAATGCAACAACAGCCGAGCCAATTGAAGGAGCTATGGTAACTGTAGAAGGTACTTCTTATAGTGCAATTACTACCTTAGATGGAAGCTATTCAATTGAAGATATTGAAGCAGGAACTTATTCAGTAACGGCAAATGCTGAAGGATATAATCCTAAAACAATTATTGAAGTGGAAGTGCTTGCCGGTGAAATAACAACAGTAGATTTTGATCTTTTATACCTTCATTCTTTTAATTTGGTTGAAGGATTTCAATTTGTTTCATCAAGATTGATTCCTGAGGATCCAGATATACAAAATATTTTAGTAGGAATATTAGATAATCTTGATTTTGTAAGAAACTCCGAAGGACATATGTTGAGGAAAATTGGTCCGAACTGGATAAACAATATTGGAAATTGGGTAACAATCGAAGGATATTTATTTAAAATGAGTAATGCAGACAGTTTTGAAATTAGCGGTTTAGATATAAATGAATGTACTCCTATTGAACTAAGTACAGGTTACCAAATAATAAGTTATTTGCCCTCCATCCCTAAAGATTGTATTGAAGTGTTTACAGACATATTGGACAATCTTCAATTTGTAAGAAACTCAGAAGGCTATATGTTAAGAAAAATAGGTTCAAATTGGGTAAATAATATTGGCGAAATGCAGCCGGGAGAAGGTTATCTTGTAAAAATGAATGCAGATGATGTGTTAATATATAATTATACTCCATTTACAAATTGCGGTGATGTAATTATCGACAATCGTAATTGGCAAGCTTACAACACAGTGTTAATTGGCGATCAATGTTGGTTGAAAGAAAACCTTAGAATAGGCGAAATGATAAATGGCAATGAAGAAATGACAGACAATGGTGTAATTGAAAAATACTGTTACGATAACGATGCTGCAAATTGCGAAACTTACGGCGGTTTATACCAATGGAACGAAATGATGCAATATACTACAACGCAAGGCGTGCAAGGTATTTGCCCTGACGGTTGGCATTTGCCGACAGACGGAGAATGGACTATTTTAACTGATTTTCTTGGTGGAGAAAGTGTTGCAGGTGGAAAAATGAAAGAAACCGGAACTACACATTGGAATTCACCAAACACAGGTGCTACCAATGAAAGCGGGTTCACTGCCCTTCCCGGAGGTTGCCGTAATACAGCTGATAATTTCAACTATTTGGGCTACTTCGGCTACTTCTGGTCTTCTACTGAGTACGGTTCAGATTACGCATGGTACCGGAGATTGTACTACAATTACGGCGACGTATTCCGTACCATCGACAATAAGAATTATGGTTTTAGCAGTCGGTGTTTGCAGGATTAAGTGTGCACTGAAATTTATATAGTGTGATAAAAAAATTATAAATGAAAAATCATCTCTTGATGGCTTATAATTAAATAATTTATATATTGTAGATAATAAAAAAATAAGTATTAAAAAAGATAAAATGTTTCACGCAGTATCAAAGAAATAAATAAAGATAAGATGACAAAAAAAAACTATATATAATGAAAAAACTTTACAAAAATTATTTAACGATAATTGGCTTAATACTCTTAACCGTATTATCAACAAAAGTAAATGCACAGCATTTTAACTTTGAAGGAGGAAATCCCTCCGAACCGTTTTGGACATTATATATTGCAGAAGCCACATTAAGTAGCGTTGATTTAGTAGCTGGAGATGAAATTGCCATTTTTGATGGCGATTTAATGGTCGGTGCAATGGTTTTAACTCAGGTTTGCACACCGGATAATCAATTTGAAAATGTTCTAATGGCATTTTCTACTATGGCAGGTGGAGGTCAGGGTTACACTTCAGGTAATGATGTATCGTTTAAATGTTGGGATTCAAGTCTGGCAATTGAAGTTTCAAACTTTACCATTAGTTTTGATAATCCTTATGGCGATGCATGGACTCAAAGCATATTCCCATCCGATGATGGAGAATATAGCATAGTTAGTCTTAACTGGATATATTATGGATTTCTTACAGGAACAATAACTGATGCAGCAAATTCTCAACCCATTGAAGGAGCTTTAGTAACAGTTGAAGGTACTTCGTATAACGCTGTTACAGCCTCTAATGGTACATATTTAATAGAAGATATTGAAACAGGAATTTATTCGGTAACAGCAAGCATTGAGGGGTATCATCCTGAAACTATTACCGGAGTAGAAATACTTATCCTTGAAACAACAACAGTTAATTTTTCTCTTTCATTGTCTCAAAATTTTAATTTGGTTGCTGGTTATCAATTTGTTTCATCACGTTTGATTTCTGAAAACCCCGAAATGCAAAACATTTTAAATGGAATATTAGATAATCTTGATTTTGTCAGAAACTCCGAAGGTTATATGTTAAGAAAAATAGGGCCGAACTGGGTAAACAGTATAGGTGATTGGGTAACTACCGAAGGATATTTATTTAGAATGAATAATGCCGATAGTTTTGAAATTGCAGGTGAAGCTATATATGAACATACTCCTATTGAATTAATTTCTGGCTATCAAATAATAAGTTATTTATCTCCTGAACCTCTGGATTGTGAAGAAGTATTTTCAGACATATTGGATAATCTTGATTTTGTTAGAAATACAGAAGGTTATATGTTAAGAAAAATAGGGCCGAACTGGGTAAATAGCATTGGAGATATGCAACCTTGTGAAGGCTATCTTGTTAAAATGAATAATGCTGACGAATTGATTTATTCAACACTAAACTACCCTCCTGAACCACCATCTTCTCCAATTCCCGTAGATGGTGCAGAAAATCAATCAATAGAAGTTGATATTTCATGGACATGCACCGACCCCGAGGGAGACCCTATGACTTATGATATTTATTTTGGAACAGAAGCAATACCTCCACTGGTAGCCACAGGGCATACTGAAACAACTTATGATCCGGGAACTCTGGAAATAAACACAGAATATTTCTGGAAAATTGTTTCTCATGACAACGCTAATCATACAACCGAAGGAATTGTTTGGAGTTTTACAACAAGACAATGGCAATGCGGCGATCCCTTTACCGATTCTCGTGATGGACAATCTTACAATTCCGTACAAATTGGTAGCCAATGCTGGATGGCAGAAAACATTAACTATATTACATCATATGGTAGTCGTTGTTATGGGTTTAATTCAAATAATTGTATTATATACGGTAGATTATATAATTGGGATGCGGCAACTGAAGCATGCCCTTCAGGTTGGAATTTCCCTAATAATTCTAAATGGAATACACTTTTTACTTTTCTTGGTGGAAATGGTTCTGCCGGTGGTAAAATGAAAGAAGCCGGAACAGTACATTGGAGTTCACCAAACTCAGGAGCAACTAATGAAAGTGGTTTCACCGCCCTTCCCGGAGGTTATTATGATGAGTATAGTAGTTGTTGGGATCTTGGAGATCGTGCATGCTTTTGGACACAGAGTGGGTACGGCAATTATCATGCCTGGGATCAATATATTTACTACAATAGCGGTGGCATATGGAGTAACTATTACGATAAGAACTGCAAATTTAGTGTTCGTTGCATTAAAAATTAGGATTTGATTTATTTGATAAATAACTATAACTCGTAATGAGTCAAGTTTTTTTTAAAATGGCATATTACCAAACCCTGTCATGTTTGAAATTGAAAATAGTTTACAAACGAAATATTGTGTAGTGAAAATCTTCAAATGAAGTTGCTCTTTTGTAAGCTAATCAGTATGTTTACATTTATCGGATAGAAAAGGAAGCAAAGTTGTGATTAAAAAAGTAATATTTTCTCAAACACATCCATTTAGTCCTAAACTATTCTCTAAAAATGTGACGATTTTTCTTTTCATATTAATCATTACTATATTCATTCATCACATTATCATATATAAAATACTGACTAACTGCAAAATAAGAGCCGACAAAAAAGTATACAAATGTACGACAATGTGCTCCTTTTAGAAATGTAATAGGCAAAATTCAAGTAAACGATGATTTGAAAAAACATATAACAAAAGTGATTATATTAGTTTGTCTATTATTAATTTTATCTAACTTTCAACATGCTTGATGTTTTCTTCTGTCATTATAGCAACTTTATTAATCGCTTTAGTATGGTCATAATGTTTGATAGCTCCATCCATTAGTTCTTTATCATCTTGGTATTTCTTATTAACGTAATTTTCACATCTTGTTTTCAGTTGTCGGTTTGATATATCTACATTTCTTAGGCATGTTTGGAATTGAAGGTGATGATATTTTTAATTACGCTCAATTCAAATTTAGGATTAATCCACAGCGCCAATTTTACAAAGACGTAAGGATTTACCCATGTTCCGGCATTTTTACCTCTACTTGCCTTTGATTTTACATATAACAGTTCAGGGGTATGTAAATCTTCGTCTATTGCTAAGGCATTCAGAAACTCCTTTACCTTCGGCGATGACCAAATCTTACTTAAATCTCGCTTAGGGATTCTTTTGCTTCGATCTCCTCTTGCTGTTGGGCTGCCAACCTTAACGCTTCGGCGAAGTTTTGGGGTATTCCTATTTGTAAGGCTTTTTTCTCCATCGACAAGAAGTAATCTCTTACTTTGTTCCCGATGTCCGTCTGTTCAGACATAGCAATTTTTTTGGCGGTGTCGATTGTTAGCCCATAATCAATTTTAACCTTCATTCCGTTACCGCTATGTTTCTGATTTTCAGGTTCAACAATATTGGTGAACCTGTCATTCAAGGGGTTACTTAACTTTAACCAATCTCTATTTTCTTCAAAAAAGGGATTGTTGGTTACTTTTGTTTTAATCCAATTTGAGAAATCTCTTTTAGATTCTAACTTTTTGTGCAATTCTCTTGCATCAATAAGACGTTGTCCGTCTTGCTCTGACACCGCTATCTTTTTGGCGGTGTATAAGGTTAAACCGTAATCAATTTTGTTATGGCCACCTTTTGATGCTTGCTCACCAGATTTAGTGAGCAAAACACAGTCCTCTTTTTCAGTAAAAAAGGATTTTCTATCACTTTTGGTTAACGGTATCATCAATTTTGTATTTTTTAATTATTAAGTTAACTACAAACAATATGTTCGTCAAATACTTTTTTAAGAACCTCTTTAGGATACGTTTTTACTATTCCAAAGCGAGGGTCGGGAATTGTTTCGGTTATATAGTCTAATTTTTTACAAACACTTGTAGCTTTCTTGCCTAATGATGAAGCAACTTTAAGACCTACTTCAATTTTATTTAAAGTTGCATAACCTACAATTGTAAAATAATCAGGCCTGGTTTTGGTTGCTGCTTTTAATTCTAAAACATCTTTTTCAATTACTTCCACCCTTTGCTCCTGTTTCCTAAGTTGCTTAATACTCTGTTCAAGAATATCGAGAGTGGATAAAGGTTTTGAAATTGTAGTTACACCATTTTTTAATAGTTCTTTTACACGGTCATTGCACCATAAATAAAAATCAGGGCTTAACCATTGGGCGAATAACATTGCCACGTCTTCATGCATCCATGTGCCGGGATTATTACCCCCTTTTATAACTTGCACTATATTAGCCAAAGTGAGATTCTTCACTTTGGTAAGTGCTTTTAATAGTGCATCTGATTGTTCGGTTTTTAACCAATCTATCGGTCTTTTTCCAAATGATTTCGCCATTTCCGTAGCGTTCACCATTACATTATCACCTTTCTGGAATGTGATGCTGTTTCCGTTGTAATTAAATATTTTATTCATTTTTTTTCCTCCTGATTTTTATCACATTATTTTCTATTGATTTTAATAATAATTTTTTGTTCTTTTAATAATTGTTCCATAGCATTTTAGTATTATATTTATTTTTCATATTCTGTGCTCCTATAATTTCTTCCCTTCTTTCCTTCTCGATAGCCTCACTTATTGATTTTAATATTGTTTCGGTTTTGGCTGTTTTGATGGATGTTTTTGTCTCATTTTCACTTGTTTTAGTTACATGTTTTCCAGAAACTTTTTTAATATGAAAAGAAGGTATGACACCAAAATTTTCTAAAAATACTTTTTCGATTATCTGTAATGCTTTTGCCTGATCTTTAGGTTTAATAATTAAAGAATCATGTATTGTTAATGGGATAATTCTATTTTCTACTAATTGCTTCGATATACAATCAATAAAAATAAAACTTTCCATCTTTTGCAAGAATATTGCAAGTTGTCGATGATCCTTCTCTTTGAGAATTTTTATGACATCATAAATATCAGGATAAACACTTGCGAAAATATCTTTCTCCTTTTTCCAAGGTATAAACCTCTTTATATTGTTCTGTGAAAACATAACCTTGAACATAATTTTCTTAACCTCATCTCTGGAAATATTTTTCTTAAATTTAGAAACGAAATCATCATAAAGGGAACCATTTTTAACAGAAGATTCAAAAGCTGATAAATTCGTAAAAAATTGAATTTTTCGTTTTTTACGAATTAATGAAATCTTCTTAAGATGTTTATATCCAAATACTTTAACAGTGTTATTAAACAAAGATACACAACATAAGGGGTGTATCACGTTCTTGATAGTTGAATTTATATTTTTATCTGATTTAATTTCTCTTTCAAATAAATATTTAAGTAGAAAACAAAGAAAAAATGGTTGTGAATTTTTAAGATCAATGCTGACATAATCTCCAATTATAAATTGTCTTAGATCAGATTTTAGATTAGTTAAATTTGTATGCAGTCTAAGGTTAGTTTTGTTCCTTTCAAAATATCTAAACCTTTTATCTTCTAATAAATATAATGAAATCTTATAACTTACTCTTTTGGCTTGATCTGGAACTTTGTCAACCCATTCAAGAGCTTTTTCATAATCAAAGTCCAAATCCATAAACTCCTGCCTCATTTTCTTTAAAAAATCTTCCTGCTTGCTGTAATTGCTTTTTTTATTCCTAATCTTCTTGCTTAACTTTTTAAATAATGTTGTCCCTGGTTTTATCGGAATATAGTTGCAATCTAACTCGTGATTATTTTTAATTCTATATCCGTTTGTTCTTTTTCTGGGTATGTATTTATTATCGCATTCTATTAAGTCGTAATTTTTTAAATATTTTATGTATCTGCTTGCATTATTGGTTATTACAGAGGTTAGTTTTTGTAAACTTATATCTACATAACCATCATTTTTCTCCATAATTCTCTTATCAAATAAACTTCCAACTTGAATTTTATGGAATATATAATAGAAATACTCTTTCTGAAATTTAAAATTGGGAGGTGATTCGATTAAGTGTTGATCTAAAACCCTAATTATTGAAGTAGGTACAAATAATTTATAGGGTTTACTTATTTTCATTACCTTTGCATTCTAAATGAAAGTCTTTGCCTGAGCCGGGCGGGGCTTTCTTTTTTTTTAATTTCTCCATTATTTTATTCTTTTTTTCAGTATCATCAATTTTGCAGTTTTTGACCTGTTTGGTACTTGTCTATTCATCTAATACAATCATTCGTAATTCCAGCTATACTATTGCTTATTTTGTGGAATTTTATAGCTGCTTCTTGGTAGGTCGAATACGTCCATCCATTTATTCCAAAATTTTTCGCTTTTGGATAAATTTCTCTAAATCCGGTTTCGGAATAAATTCGATTCATAAAATCAATACATATAGGAGTTGATTTTTTTTTAAAAACCTCAAAATGTAATTTTCCTTCAACATTGACTTGATAGATGTAAGCAAATTCGTTTTGTTTTATTTGGGTGAAGGAAAACCCTTTCACTTCGCCAGTCCCGATAAATGTTTTGGGCAGTTCTTCTAATGTGTATCGGTGTTGGTTCATTTTACTAATTCAATTTCATCAATAAATTCTAACTCATTTTTTCTACAACTAAACAGGTGTATATCACAGAATGTCTTCTCATTGTATTCAACACTCCACTCCTTTAAAAATGATAATTCTCCCCAAGCATCAACTATTTCAATTCCTGACTTCTTACATTTATATAATCCTTCACTAACTTCAACAAGCTCTAAAACTCTGTTTATTAAATTTTTGTGTCCTCTAAGAATTTTTATTACAATCATGTTCTTCTCCGATTTTTCTTTGGTTTGCTTAGAATGTTTTTCTTTACATTTTTGTTGTAAAGATGTTTTGGAGTTAATTTCATTTGTCATAATTTTTCCCTTTCTGGCCAATCAGCCGTTTTATCTCACTTTCCGGATAATATCGTCGATTTCCTATTTTTTTTCCATTAATAAGCCCATTTTTGTCCCAACGCCAAAGAGTTGCACTACATACATGGAATTTTTTAATTACTTCATACCTTGTATAAATTTTCTCCTCATGATTGTTGAGGATGGTTAGAGCTGCATTTGTTCCTATGCTTTGCCCAAACTTCATTAAATCACCTGCATTAATTGTTAAGTTTATGCCGGGATTTTCTTTGATGATTTCTTTTAAATCCATTTTTATATTTTTAAGTTTATGATACATTATTGGATGCAAAGCTAATTGAAGAAACTCACCTAAAAACCTAAATATCAAATATGTAAAGAAATATGTAAAAGATGTAATATAGGTGTGCTTTTATGTAAAAAAAGAGGTAAAAAAAGGATTAATCCTTAAATAGATTTATTCCAATTTTATTTAAGTCCAAAAAAAAACTGTCTTAGAGGGTGGTTATGTAAATTTTGGCTAAGCCGTTTTAGTAAAAAATCATGTACCTCTGATCTATTCATTTCCTCCAAAGATTTCAATATCAGAATATATGGGCTCTTTATAGGGGATGCTTACAATAAAATTATTCAGGACTTATCTGAATATAAAATTTAAGTCACCTTAAGAAATCACTTTTTTTCATGAAGTTGTTTCATAAGCACAGTTGGTCTTGATTAGAAAAAAACAAAGAGATACGTAAAGTATCAGGAACAAGAAGATTGAAAAAGTGATGAACGTTAATCTAATCTCTCTTTTAGAGTGTCTTGAAATTGAAGCCACCGTTTTTGAGTGTAGTCATTCACTATAATGTTATAACTTAGGTAACTTAATGTAGTTAATGTAATAATCTCGAAAGTTACCTATGTCTGTAATCCCTTTTTCCGGGAAATTATAATTGAGTACATTATACCATAATTTTTTTTGTTTTGATAAGTGGTATTTCTCATAAAGTATCCAAAATGCTTGGCTAAGTTGACATTTATTCATGTTCGGTGTGAAGGTTTTAATTTCTTTCACACCCATTGATGCTGCAAAATTTTGTTTTATAAAGTAATCAATATCGGTTTCACTCAAATAAATTTTATCATTCTTAGGATTTTTTCTGGTAAATAGGTTCACCATATCTTTTTTAAAAGTTTCAATATTACCATTGATTTGTAGTTCATTTATTTTTTTCAAGTCTTGTTGATTAGAATTTAATGTACTTTCAAGGCCTGTTGTTTGTTGATTTGGAGATTCTAATAAATCAATTTCATTCTTTAATTTTTTAATTAATAAAAAATCTCTTCTAAATTCTAAAAACATTCTAAAAAAATCTCTTTCAAGTATTTCACGACTAAGTGTGTTTATTTCTGATTTTAGACTACCCCTAGATTCAATTGTTTCTAAAATCCCAGATTCAATTTCATCTTCAATAGAACACTCAAGTGGTTCATAAAAAAATGCATCATTTAAATTCTTAAATAAATCTTGTTTTATTTGAAAAAAGAAATTTAGCTTTTCACTTTCAGTTAGTAATTGTGCTTTTAGGGTAATTTTATCAAATTCAATTAAATAATTGGATGTTGCATTCTCACTTAATAATTCCTCAATTTTAACAAAGATTTTTTTTTGATGTTCCTCAGTAATTTTATCATGCCCTTCTTTTTTATCAGAATGCTCTTTATTATTTGTTGATGTTTTCTTTGGGTTAATACTCCGTGAAAGCGGATTAACTGATCTTTCCTCTATATCCATAATATACTTATTTTGCAACTTTCATAAATTCACCGTTTTCTTTCCAGATTTTCAAAACTTTTTCTGCATGTTTTTTGGCATCCATTTTTATGTACAACAAAAATGCTGCTTCTGTTTTATGGCCGGATATTGCCATAATTGATAATGTAGGTATATTGTCCTCATAAGCATTGGTACAGAATGATCTCCGTCCGGTATGGCTGGAAATGAGTTCATGTTTAAAGTATGTTTTATCATGCTTCATGCCGTTGGTTGAGGTTGTTTTGGTGAAGGTCTCCTTAAGTCCTGCAAGTTTTGCAGCGATTTTTAAATAATCATTAAATTTTTGGTTACTTATCGGTTTTGGTAAGATACCATCATATTTTTTTAATATTTCTTTTACTGTGGAATATAAAGGAATTGCAACTTTACCACTTCCTTTTTGTTGCCTTAATTCAATAATATCGCCTTTAATATTATCGGATGTAATTTTATGAAAGTCTGAAAATCTTACTCCTGTCCAACAGCCAACAATAAATAAATCTCTTACCCTTTCAAGGCTTGGTTTATCACTAAAATCAAATTCATAGAATTGATTTAGTTCTGGTTTCGATAAATAAATATTATCTACATCATCAGATAATGTTTTGAATTTTCTGCTTTTATATTTCTGATATTTATTTATACTTTTCTCGGTAGCATCATTCAGAAATATTTTTAAAGTTTTTATTTTTTTTCCTATTGTGTTGATTTGTAAATCTTTATTTCTTAGAAAATCAACAAATTGATTGTAGAATTCTAAATCAATATCAATAAAATCAGGTTCTTTATACTTTTTAGCATATTCTTTCAAATAATTAAATGTTATAATGTATTCTCGTCTTGTGTTATAACATACAGGATTGCCCGTGTCTTCATTAAGCCTTAAATGTGAATTATTAATAAATTGCTGTATAAATCCAAATAAAGTATCTACCTGTAAGTATTTATCAGGGTTGTAATACTTATCAATTGTTTTGTTTAACCAATCCTTGGAAATATCAGTTTTATCTGGTGTATTATTGTAGCTTTTAATAATATGTTCTTCGAGTTCAAAAAGAGCCTCTTTCAAATCATCGCTTTCAACAAATTCTGCTCTTTGCCTGACGATTCCGGTTTTATTATTCCAATATTCAGGATTAATCTGTTGTTGTGATTGTGATATGAAGTCAAATTGCCTGCCACCGGTAAATCTTAATAATATTTTTGCTGGATTACTTTTTTTTGCAGAAATAAAGAATTTAACTTTTGCCATGATGATAAAATTTAAAATCAATTAGCAAATATAAACAATTATCCCGACATTATCCCGACATTTTTTAAATCTATTGAAAAGTTATTAACAATACTATAAAATATTAATATTTAATATAAATTCTATTAGGCTGTTTTTTAATGTGTATAAATAGTTGCAAATAATTATAGTTGGATTTTAGATTGAAGAGATTTTCATGGGTGTAAGTCCTGGTCGGACAACTTTTAAAAGCCCCGTTTTCTTTGATTACGGGGTTTTGTTTTTTAGTACTTCAAACAGGGCGAGAAGTTTATTTTTAGATAATGCCCTTTTATATTTGCACCCAAAAATATAAGAAAACTGGAGTGGTCATAGGTAAAACTATAAATTAGGCAGAAATATGGAACTTTCATCCATATCTTCTCCCCAATTTATTTCATCAAACTAAATACTAATCTTATACCTTTTTTGCAAACGGTGTCTGTCTTTATCTGCTGATTCTTCAAGTATCTCAATTATTCTTTTTCTATTAATATGGCTCTTTAATTGACTCAAAAGCCACCGTTTTAGTTTTACACTTACTTCAAGGTGATTAATGTTTATAGCAGTTTTTACATCCTCAAGGTAAAGGAAGTCACGTTTCATTGTGATATTATTGTGGGTGTTTATCTCAACAAACTCAACTGTCTTGGTTTTTGGTTTTTCATCTTTCTGATTTTCGGCAATATTTCTTATAGGTTTTGGATTCATGATGATTAGTATTTAATCAATTTTATGAATTCAATATAATCTTTTTTGTTATAATAAATGAGTATCTTTGAAGTGAATTAGATTAATTCCTGTTTCATGGAATTGATTTATTAAGTTTATAGAAACCCGCTATCCTGCCATAGCGGGTTTTTTGTAATTTTAAAATATTCTCTTGTTCACAAACAATGATTTAGATATTTAAAAATAGTTTTTATATTTGTGAAGAATAATGAACACCTTTTGCAGAATATAAATGAAAAATAAATGTAATATTACATATGCACAATTGTTGGCAACAAGGTTAAACATACTTCACTTAACAGATACAAAATAATGAAAGAAAAAAATCTATTAGCCTCGGTGGCATTATTTGGTCAACTTTACAATAGCGGAAAGTATACTGATATATCATCAATTATAGGCGAGTTTATCAAAGGTGCTGTTGTTCTTCATAAAAAATACATTTTGAGTTCTTACGAAGTCAAACAGTTACTTGAGGATTATTACAATTTTCAAATTCCAGAATCTGTTGTAAGAACAGTTATGTTTTCTACTCTCAAAAGTTTTGTTGTATTTGAAAATAGCCTTTTCTATTTTAACGAAAATGTTGCCACTAACTATCAAAATATTGAAAAAGAACTTGAAGAAAAAGAGTTTATCACTAATTCAATATTTTCATCACTTAAAACATATATTTCTGAAAAAGAGGAAAGGGAATTGAGCCAATTAGATGATTCAGAGCTTTTTGAAAATTTTAATCAATTTCTTTTTGATAATGGATCGTCTGAAAAATACACCCTACACATAAGCTCATTTATTATTAAAAATGAAAATGATATTACGTTTGTTAAAAACCTTAATACAATAAGGGAAGGTTTAATCTTATATCAAGGAATAAAATATACAGCTGACATTCATCAGTTAGGTATGTGGAAAACTAAATTAGTTATTTATTTAAATACTGAATATTTATTTAATGCATTAGGATATGATGGTATTCTATTTAAAGATATTTTCTTTGACTTTTATAATTTAGTACAGGAAATAAATAGTGCGAACACAAAGAATAAAATATCTCTCAAGTACTTTTCTGAAACTAAAGACGAAATTGAAAGTTACTTTTTTTCAGCAGAATCAATAGTAAAAGGAAATAAAATTCTTAAACTTGGAAAAACTGCTATGAAAACGATTGTTGAAAGCTGTTGTTCTCCAAGCGAAGTTATTTCAAAGAAAGTTGAGTTTTACACAGAATTAGACAGATTAGGAATTGAATTGCAGGAATTTGATTTCGTGGCTAACGATTATTCAGATTATAATGTTGAAGATGAGAATGTAATTAAAGAGCTTAAAGAGATTGCTAAGAACAAGAAAAAACATTTTGACGAAGAATCTTGCAATAATTTTTTTCGCATGTTTACCAAAGTTAATTTTTTCCGGAAAGGGAATAGTAAGAAATCATTTGAAAATGCAGGTCATATATTTATTACTAATAGTGGATTTGCTAAATATTTAGGACATAACAACAGTGTGAAGTTTGAAGAAACAGATATATCTTTTGCCAAGGATCTTGATTTTGCAACTACACGGTTTTGGATTAAGCTGAAAAAAGGGTTTTCTACGAAAACAGAATTTCCAAAATCATTTAATATTTTAAATAAAGCTAAAATCATTATTTCAGCTCAAATTAATAGTTCAATATCAAAAGAATTTGATAAATTGGTTCAAGAAACAAAAGATGGTAAATTAACCCAGGAGGTTGCATTACAGAGAAGTTATGCACTGAGAGAAAAACCTAACTTGCCAAGAGAAGTCACTGAGAATAACATAGAAAGTACTTTCGAATTTTTAAATAATGAAAATTATCTTGATAACATATTACGAGAAAAAGAAAGGAAAGATGATTTGATTAGAGAAACTCAAGCAGAAAATGAACGACTTAAACAAGAATTGAAACGTCGAGATGAAATCGAAAAAGCAAGGGAAGAGAAAATTCGAATCAAATTAGTAGCAGAAGAGGAAGAAAAACAAAAACAGAAGTTTCAAAAAGAAATGGGGATTTATATTGAATCAAATTGGAAAATAGTTAGGAATCAATATGTAAATAATATGTTCATCACTATGGGAGTTTTTATATTTACTTTCCTTCTTGCTTTATCCGCCTTAATTCTAAAAATAAATAGTACAAGTTCAGATTGGTTAAACAGTTTAGGGAATTATCAATATCTAATTTGGACAGGATACGCAATAATTATTGCATTGGAAGTAATGGGAAGGGGCTATTTATTTAACAAAAAGAGAATTACGGACGGCTGGAAATTTTTGAGTTCATTTTATAAATATAGGGACTTTAGAGAACAACAAAAAGAAATACTTAAATCAGCTTATATTGAAGGCAATCAATAAACCCAGTTACCAACACGCAATCATAGCCAATTGGCGCATTGTGGTTATCAAGACAAAGAAGTAAAAAATTTAAATATGTATAATTCAACAAACATCTTACGAAAGAAACGCCAACTGGCCATACCGCGGACACGTTGGGCGTCATTTTAAAAAGAAACAATGAGCATCTTACCAAAAGTTAATGATACATATTTTTCTGAAAGAGAAGGAGTTTTAAAAATTGCTCTTGAATTAAATAGATACGGATTAGTGTTTAGGGAAACTCCTAATGGAGATGTGGGTATTGATGGACAGATTGAATATGTAAATAAAGAAAATCAGGCATTAGGTAAGATTGTTGCAGTACAAATAAAATCTGGTGATTCATACTTAACAGATAAAGATGATTATTGGGCATTTTATCCTAAAGAGAAACATAGGATTTATTGGGAATCATATCCAATACCTGTAATTCTTTTAGTTTATAGTCCTTCAAATGATAAGACTTATTTTGTAGACGCACGTTATCAATTAAGTATTCCAGAAAAAAAAGAAAAATGCATTCGGATACCAAAAACTAATGTACTTAGTATACAATCCAAAGAATTGATTTTTGAGAGTTTTGGCCCTTTAAATGAGCCATTTTTAAGCATTGAAGATTTGTTCAATGAAATGATTAATAAAAAATGTACTAATCCGACTTTCTTGATTTCATATTTCGATTTGTTTATTAATGGATTGACCAATATTTGTAGACAGTTGTTTTTTTCTATTTCATTAGCCTGTGATATTGCAGAATTTAATAATGAAAGTGAATTTGGAATGTCAATTGGATCTTTGGAACATGAATTTCTTCATGATTATGTAAAATTTTTGGTTAGTCAGAATATTGCAAATATTGATTATGCCGATTATTTAATTGATTGGAATGAACGAGAACTTCAACCAACTTTTATTGCAACAATTACTCAACATGGAAAAGAATTAATGGACTTTATTACAGAGAAAGAAAAAGTTTTAGGAACTAATTTGTCTGACGTAAATATAATATGTGAGCGATTTTTAAAAATGGATAATTGCACATCAGACATAAAAAAGTTCGAAAAGGCAAAAATATTTAGAAAACACTTTGAAAAATAAAAAACGAACGCCCAATAAATAGGACTCTGAGCGATCTGCAAGAGCCAGCGATGAGTCCATGTTGAACTATCCGGTTTTTTGAAAATAATTGCAGTGTTTTTTCTATCATCTATCAAAAAGGCTTATTTTTGATCAAAATTTAAGAATTATTTGAGTATTAATGAAATAAATGAAGGTTTTTAGACAGTCTGACGTTAGCGGCAAGCAGGAAGAAATGTTCAAACAATATTAAAATTTCATCTGTGAAAGCAGCCTATATAAGAGAACTCAAACTAGAATTAAGTAGTCGTTCACAAGGTGAACTGTTGGAACTATGTTTACATTTATCAAAATTCAAAAAGGAGAATAAAGAATTATTGACTTACCTCTTGTATGAAGCATCCAATGAACCGGCTTATGTAGAAAGTGTAAAAAGAGAAATTAAGCAACTATTTGAACAGGTAAACAAACGGAATTATTATTTTATCAAAAAGAGTGTACGTAAAATATTGCGTACTATTAAGAAGTATATCAGATATTCAAAGAAAAAAGAAACAGAGGTAGAATTATTACTTTGTTTTTGTTGCGAACTAAAAAAAATGAGCCCATCCATGGAAAAAAATATAGTGCTTAATAATATTTACAAACGTCAAATAGAAGCGATCAAAAAAACCGTATATTCTTTACATGAAGATTTGCAATTTGATTATGAAATAGAGTTAAATAAAATAATATAATAAAACGAATATATGAATGCCAGCTGTTAATCGAGTAGGCGACTGACTCCGAAAAATCTCATGTTTCTTAAAAAAAGCTGCCTAAAAATTAATAGTACTTTTTCTTTTGCGTTTTCGTTTCTTTCATTACTTTTGGGGGACGATTTATAACGTACTAATACGTTTTGCACAAGAATAAAATTAAAGATGCATGAAACAATCAGATGAAGGATATAATACTAATTTTGTATTTTATATAAATTAAAATTATTAATTATGAGTAACGGAACAGTAAAGTTTTTTAACAAATTTAAAGGATTTGGATTCATTACACCTGATGATGGTGGAAAAGATGTATTTGTGCATCAAAATGAATTAACCGATGAGATAACTGAAGGAGATAAAGTAAGCTATGATGTAGAAGAAAGTCCAAAAGGATTGAACGCAGTAAATGTCAAAGTAGAATAATATAATATTACTTTTTGACTTTCCTGCATTGTATAAGCCTTTCAAATTTGATAGGCTTTTTTAAATTTTGAAAATGGATTATTCTTAAGTAAGAGAGTATTATTTATTGTTGTTTATTTACAAACAGCTCAAGTGCATAACACACTCTATAGTAAATAATTTGCTGTTGCAAATTACATTGCCATAGAGCCAACGTGATGAAAGATTAAATCAAAGTAAACCCTTCCCACACCCACCTTTTTACACCCACCCACCAAAACAACCACTCAATGATTTAGATATTTAATAATAATTTCTATATTTGTGAAAAATAAAGAACAAATATGTGTGAATTAGAGTTTAAATGTATTTACGATTCTTCATAAAAGGTGTGTTTTACATGCCTATTTGGAAAATATAGGTACTTTTTCAAAGGGGTAATGAAAATATATAGGTAATATTACCTATACACAACTGTTGTGCATAATTAAATGAGATTGAACGAAGAATATAAAAGACAGAGCATGTGGCGAGATTGGCTGCCATTTATTAAAACGCTTTCAATCGATAAACATAACACGTTATTGGATTTAGGTTGTGGTATCGGAACTGTAACAAAAATGCTTTCAAAAAATGCCTCCCATGTAATAGGAATTGACTTTAATAATGAACTCATTCAAGAGGCTGAACAAATTAATTTGGCAGAAAATATAGAATATAAAATCAGCAACCTGAAAAATATCAATGAACTTAATCTTCCCAAAGTCGATGGTATCTGGACAAGTTTTGTTACAGCTTACTTTCCTGACCTTAATCCATTACTAAACAATTGGCTTAATCTGTTAAAATCAGATGGGTGGATTGCAATTGTAGAAATGAGTGATTTATTTGGACATTCTCCATTAAGTCAAACTACACAGAATATTTTCAAAGAGTATTATAAACGTCAATGTTTAAAAAATATCTATGATTTTGAAATGGGTTGTAAAGTAAAAAACTATTTAATCGACTGTGGACTCTCAATAATCCATGAAGAAAACAAATTCGACAAAGAATTAACATTCAATGGACCTGCAGAATCTCAAATACTGAAGGCATGGGAAAACAGGTTTGCCAGGATGAATGCATTTAAAGAATACCTGGGAGAGAATAATTTTCTGAAAATCAAAAGGGAATTTCTGGATTGCTTGTCCAATAATAATCATGAAAGTAAAACTATTGTAAAATATATAATCGCTAAGAAATAACTATGCACAACAAAAAATATAGTGCATTTGGCAGATAGTAGTAAAAATGATATTAGAGTTAAACAAAAATCAGCCAGGCTAAGCACAAATTTAGTGTAAAGCATGTGCCTTTAACTTTGTAAAGCATGTGCCTTAACAAACACCAAAACAACCCCTCAATAATTTAAATATTTAATAATAATTTTTATATTTGTGAAAAATAAAGAACAAATATGTGTGAATTTGAGTTAAAATGTTTTAACGATACTTCATAAGAGTGGTGTTTTACATGCCTATTTGGAAAATATAGGTACTTTTTCAGATGGGTAATAAAAATATATAGGTAATATTACTTATACACAACTGTTGTGCTCAATGCAAATAAAATGAACCCAAAATGAAATATTTAAATTGGATTTATGCACTTACAATTCTGTTTTTAGTCCTGCTTTTAGGTTGTCAAAAGAATGAAAATGGAAATCCATACGAAAAAATTGTTCCCGTGAAATATTATCTATCAGAGGAAGATAAATCACTTTTAGATTATTTCAATGATAATAAAACTATTACATTTTCTGACCAGGAGAATAATGATTTAGTTTTTTCAACTGACTCGCTTTACAACATAACTGAAAAAGAAGAAAGCAACTTGAGAAATGGTGAAGAATTAATTATGCAATATAGTTGCATAACAGAATATTTCCCTAATTATTCATTTGTAATCACATTAGAAGCAGTTGACACTTCAAAAGTAAGTTTACAAATCATGTTTGCAACTGGAACATACTGGAATGACCGATACAATGATTATGTACTTTCCAAATTCATTATTGATCCAAAAAGTGTGACCAGTGTGGACACTACTTTTCCAAATAGACATATACTCAAATTCAATTATTATGATAGCTTAACATTTAGATCAGAACAGTTTTACAAGGTGTACCACATAACAAAACAAATAATAAACACTTCAATAAAACAAACAATGGACTGTTATTATACAAACGAACTTGGTGTTGTTGCATTTGAAAACCTTGATAATAAATTTTGGATAAGAAAAACACAATAAGAAATGCACATGAGCACAACATATTAGGATTTAAGGCTCAGTTGGCAAACAAAAAAAGCAAGAAGGAAGGTTGATTCTTCTTGCTTTTACCATTTTACCAAAAAAAGACATTGCCAATTGAGTTTTAAATCTTGTTGGGC
>Ga0233437_1002591_pt1 | contig 26555 bp, 22 predicted proteins | sample SI_122_August201_FD_182714 | JGI IMG/M metagenome (GOLD analysis project Ga0233437, IMG submission 182714) | Seawater microbial communities from Saanich Inlet, British Columbia, Canada - SI_122_August2016_200_MG | ecosystem: Environmental > Aquatic > Marine > Inlet | place: Canada: British... | reverse complement strand
AAAGTATTCTGGTATCTCGCAATAGTTGTTCAACCTCTGCTGATTTATTTGTGCTATTTATTAATAAAATCAAAAGGCAAGGCGGATTTTCATTTTTTGGGTAATACTGCAAAAATAATTATGTTAGCCGGAGTTTTATCAATGCAATTGTTTTGTATATGAGTTTGAAGAAAATCAATAATTATAAGATCATTCTTGCCTCTAAATCACCAAGAAGGCAAACTTTGCTTAAAGAATTATTATCAGCAGATAAAAAGAATCCAATTTCAATAGAAATTAAAACAAAAGAAACAGAAGAGAATTATCCAAAGAATCTTAAAGGTGAAGAAATTGCCTTATTTTTATCAAGACAAAAAGCAGATGCATTTTCCAATGATGAAATCGGGGAAAATACAATTCTAATCACAGCCGACACAATTGTTTGCCTCGACGATTTGGTTTTAAATAAGCCCCAAAATTTTGATGAAGCTGTCGGAACACTTAGATTATTATCAGGAAAAAAACACGAAGTAATCACCGCAGTTTCTTTGAGATCAATAGATAAAGAGAAATCATTTTCCGTCACTACTAATGTTTTTTTTAAAGAACTATCCAATGAAGAAATTATTTTTTACGTGACAAATTATAAACCCTACGATAAAGCCGGAGCTTATGGAATTCAGGAATGGATCGGCTATATTGGGATTGAAAAAATCGAAGGCTCTTTCTATAATGTTATGGGGCTTCCGGTTCAAGCACTTTATGAAGAATTAAGCAAGTTTTAAAAAATAAATATCTAATCACGCAAATAATTTAGTATAAACCCATAAATATCAGCCTTTTCTTGATTGCTTTTCATCCATTTTGCACTTCCGTAATGTCCGGATTTTTCTTCAACACGCAAAATAATTGGGTTTTTTTGAGCCTCCCTGTTTTGAAGCTTTGCTGCAAATTTATAGGAATGAAAAGGTGGGACCCTGTCATCATACTCCGAAGTTAGTATCAACATTGCCGGATAATTAACATCCTCTTTAATATTATGTAATGGTGAATAACTCAATAGATTTAAAAAATCAAGGGAATCTTTTGTAGTTCCGAATTCATCAATATGATAAACACCAACAGTAAATTTCTCTAACCTGATCATATCAAAGACACCAACATCAGGCACTACTACTTTGAATAATTCCGGCCTTTGTAAGGCAGCGGCAGCCACAACAAGCCCTCCATGCGAACCACCTGTTATTGCTAATTTCGATGGATTTGTGTATTTGCTTTCAATTAAAAATTCGGCAGCAGAAATAAAATCATCAAATGAGTTTTGCTTTTCGTCCCTTCTTCCTGCCCATGCCCATTCAATTCCCAAATCGCCACCACCACGAATGTTGGCAAAGGCAAAAACACCTCCTTTTTGAAGAAAATAAACTATTCCGGGATCAAATGTTGGAGTTGCAATTGCACCAAACCCACCATAAGCTGTTAGTAAAGTCGGATTATTTCCATCTAACTCAATTCCTTTATTGTAAACAAGAATAATTGGTGTCTCAGTTCCATCCTTCGAAGTAAATACAGTATCCTTATATTCAAATTTTCTGAAATCAAAAGAAACTGCGGTTTGCTGATTTTCAAACAATTTTCTTTCAAATGTTTCTATATTAAACTCAAAAACAACCGTTGGCATTGTATATGACCGATAGCTGAAAAGATGTACTTTGTCTTCATATTCTCCTGTAAAACCACCAATTGATGTTCCGGCTGCCAAGGTTGTACTATACAAAACTTTTCCCGAATAATCTGTAATAGATATTATTGGACGTTGATTTGATTTATAAAGACAAATGATTCTATTTTCAAGAGGAATCACTCTGGTTAATACTGCATTTGAAAATTCAGGAACTATCTCTTGCCAATTTAATGGATTTTCGGGATCAATTTCTACTACTTTTCCATTACTATTTTCATGTAAAATCTCACAAATAAATTTCCCATTATGACTTTCAATGAAATGAACATTTGTTTTCAAATTTATTAATAATGGTTTAAGCTTTTTTTCCGGAGATTCATAATCAATATAATAAACACTAATCAATCCAGCTTCCTCATTCTTTTCTTTTATAATAAAAAATCTTTCATTATGAGTGGTTAAAAAGGAAAATTTCAAGTTTGGATTTTTTCGTTTAAAAATCAATTTATCCTCTTCCTGTTTTGTCCCTAATTTATGATAATAAACCCGCTCTCCAACTGATTGTCCATATTTCTCGCCTCTTGGAAAACTTGAGTAGAAAAATCCATCATCTTTCCATTCAACATTTGAGAATTTCACATTATCAATATGATCCTTGTTATGGCTGCCGTTAACCAATGAAACAACTTGTATTTCTGCCCAATCGCTTCCATTGCGACCAAATTCATACGCTAAATATTTTGAATCTCTCGAAGGATAGTGTCCCTTCAAACTAATAACATCTTTCCTTGAAATAAAGTTTGGATCAATTAATAATTCTGCTCTATGCCGAATATATTTTTGATAAAATAAACAATACACACCTTTTACATCATAATACGCATATTTATAATAATACTTACCTGATTTTCTAGGAAAATTATATTTAGCATGAGCATTTTTACCAATTTTATTATATATATTATACTTGCTTGTAACTTTTCTTAAAAACTTCTTTGAGATGTCATTTTGCTTTTCAACCCATTCTTCAACTTCTATGTTTTCAGTATCTTCAAGCCAGCGATATTCATCATTAATAATATATGTATGAAAAGTGTCAGATACAATAACTTTCTTTGTTGGGGGATAATCAATGTCTTGAGAAAAAACACTAAACATGACTAAAAATAAAACAATTAGGATTGGAATTTTTTTCATAAAAAAAAAGAATTAAACTTGTAAAAATATTGCAATTGCAAATGTAAAATAAATAATTCATTTCTTTAAATATTTATGTACGATTTTAATAATTTTACGAGTTACGATTTAGGCAGGTGTGTGTTAAACCCGAAACCCGAAACCCAAAACCCAAAACCCAAAACCCAAACAATATATAAATAAACGGAAATAACTTAAAAGATAATTGTAATTTTGCAACGAAAAATTATAGACTTTTATGAGCAAAGCAAAAATATTAATAACGAATGATGATGGTATCAATGCACCCGGCTTAAGTGTTTTGATTGAAGTTATGAAAGAATTAGGAGATGTGGTGGTTGTAGCTTCTGAAAATTCAATGTCGGGAATGGGGCATGCTGTTACAATTTCTTCTCCTTTAAGGTTTGAGCAGGTTCAAACAAATAATGGTTACGAAGAATATAAATGCAATGGAACTCCTGTCGATTGTGTAAAACTCGGTGAGCAAATCATTTTGAAACAAAAACCCGACCTTCTTGTTTCCGGAATAAATCATGGCTCGAATGCTTCCATAAACATAATTTATTCGGGTACTATGGCGGCAGTTCTCGAAGGTGCCATCTGTGGTATTCCTTCAATAGGTTTCTCATTGATGGATTATAATTTGGATGCTGATTTTAGTGCGAGTAAAAAATATATTAAATTAATAGCTCAAAAGGTTTTAGATCAAGGTCTTCCGCAAGGAGTTTGTCTTAATGTTAATTTTCCGGCAGTCAATGGAAATCAAATTAAAGGGATAAAAGTTTGCAGACAGGCAAAAGCTCGCTGGGCCGAGGAATTTGATGAAAGAAAAGACCCGAGAAATAGAGAGTATTTTTGGCTGACAGGGAATTTTCAAAAACAGGAAATCGCAGAAGATACCGACATCTATGCTCTTGAAAATAATTATGTTTCGGTTGTCCCTGTTCATGTAGATTTTACTGCTCATTATGCACTTCAGGAAATAAAAAAACTTGATTTTGATGTTTAAAAAAGATTCATTCGTTTTTGGAATTATCCTCGGAATATTGGCTCCTTTTCTTTTTTATATTGTTTTACATCTCTTGTTTTATTTTATTGATACGCTTTTTAATACAGGCAAAATTCTACAAGAATCCAATTTTCAGTTTTTAAGTTTAATAGCAAATATATTTCTAATCAGGGTATATTTTAAGAACTTAAAATTTGAAAAAACCGGTAAAGGATTATTGATTGTTACTTTTGCATTTATTTTTTTCTTTATGATATTTAAAGAAATAAAGATTTAAAATTTGTTTTTCTATTAATTTCTATTGAAAAATAAAATAAAAACAATGTCCAATAACAAACTAAAATATGATCAAAGAGGTGTTTCTGCCTCAAAAGAAGATGTTCATAATGCAATAAAAAATATTGATAAAGGGATATTTCCTCAGGCATTTTGCAAAGTAATTCCCGATATTTTAGGGGGCGATGAAAAATGGTGCAATATTATGCATGCCGATGGAGCAGGAACAAAATCATCGCTCGCTTACATTTATTGGAAAGAAACAGGCGATATTTCGGTTTGGAAAGGAATTGCGCAGGATGCAATTGTGATGAATCTCGATGATCTTTTATGTGTTGGAGTTACCGATAATATTCTTTTATCATCAACAATCGGAAGAAATAAAAATCTCATCCCGGGCGAGGTTATTGCGGAAATAATTCAGGGAACTGAGGAGTTTCTCGAAAAAATGAGAAATCTGGGAGTAGGAATTCATTCAACCGGTGGCGAAACTGCCGATGTTGGTGACCTTGTCCGAACAATAATTGTTGATTCAACCGTTACAGCCCGCATAAAACGTGATGATATTATTTCCAATCATAAAATTCAGGCTTGTGATGTTATTGTTGGTTTATCTTCTTACGGACAGGCTACTTACGAGGACGAATACAATGGCGGAATGGGAAGCAACGGTCTGACTTCGGCTCGCCACGATGTTTTTTATAACAGCATTGCAAAACAATATCCCGAATCTTATGATCAGTCGATTCCAGAAGAACTTGTTTATTCCGGTAAGCTAAAATTAAGCGATAAAACTGAAATCGAGGGAGTAGATACCGGAAAATTGGTTCTTTCTCCGACAAGAACTTATGCACCCGTAATTAAGAAAATCCTTTCAGCTTTCAGGCCTCAAATTCATGGTATGATTCATTGCAGCGGAGGGGCACAAACCAAAATCCTGAATTTTGTAAATGATCTTCACATAATTAAAAACAACATGTTTCAAATCCCTCCATTATTTAAAATAATCAGGGAGCAATCGGGTACGGACTGGAAGGAAATGTATAAGGTTTTCAATATGGGCCATCGTATGGAATTATATGTTCCGGAAAATATCGCTCAGGATATTATCCGAATTTCAAATGAATTTAATATTGAAGCCCAAATTATAGGTTATTGTGAAAAAGCAAAACAGAGATCATTGACTATTATTTCGGAATTTGGGGAGTTTAAATATTAAGTTCAATCTAAGTTTAAATTCTTAGGACTAATAAGTTATATTTTTGTTTACATGTTTTTAGGTTTCGGTTTGCATCACCATTAATTCGAAATACTTTATCAAAAACTTGAAATAAAACATAAGATCAAAAAATTAAATTTCCATTTATCATAGATACATAGACTAATTTTCAATTTCTATTTATTTCTATCAATATCTACAAATATCCAAAGTTGGTTGTTAGTAGCCGGATATCACTTTATTCCGATATTTTCAACAAAATTATGATAATACATTATTAATTTGGATGGATATTCTGATATATATAAATGATCATTCGAAAGAAAAGATTCAATGAGAAAAATTTTCGCAAAGCCATAGATGGAATATAGAATATCGTCCTTACACTATAAAAAGAATGGATAAATTCAATTATAGAAAACAATAAACACGATTTCTATTGTGTAATATTGCATAAAATTTGCATATTTTAACAAAACACTTGACATTGGTGTTTTTATTGTGTATATTTGCAAAATAATTGTAAAATTAAAAAATAGAAAAAATGAAAAAAGAATTTTCAACATTTTGCGAAAACAATAAGTTAACATCAAAACAAAAGGAAGATGCAAAAACAAAGTATGAGGGAGTTAGCAAAAAATTACATGATTCATACTATGACAATGAATACGATGGAAGCATAAAATTTTTATTTGGCTCATACAAGACTAAAACCAACGTAAGACCATTAACAGAAGATCAGGATGTTGATGTATTGTTCAAAATCCCGAATGAAACATTTGATAAATTCGACAATTATGAAAGTAATGGACAATCGGCTTTGCTACAGGAGGTAAAAGATTACCTGAAAGAGAAATATGCTACTACTGAAACTATCAAAGGTTGGGGTAAGGTTGTTCTCGTTAAATTCTCAAATCCATATCATAATGTTGAAATTTTGCCTGCACTCGAAAAGGAAGATGGAACATTTTTAATTCCTGAAACAAAGAATGGAGGTAGTTGGGAAGATTTTGATCCACGTAAACAAATTGAAGAGTTTCAAACTTCAAATGGAAATACCAATGGTTTAACTGCCGAGTTGAGCAGAATGATTAAAACGTGGGTAAAAAATGTATTATCATTGGATTACAAATCATATATAATTGTAGAAGATGTTATCGAATTTTTAAAGACAGAATTTGAAGATGGTGCTGATTATGAAGAATATCACAATGTTGTAAAGAACTTTTTTGATTATTTAAAAAGAAGGTGTAGTGATGACATAAAAAGTCATGTAGAGACAGCTTATGTCAGATCCGTAAAAGCTATTGGGTACATGGATAGTGAAAAGCCAAAAGAAGCATCGGAAGAATGGAGAAAAATATTTGGTAATGAGTTTCCTAAGGTGAGTGAAAATCCGAAAAAAGGAACTAAAAGTGAAAGTCGTATTATAGTAAACCCATCTCCACCATGGAGCAGATAATATTTTCAGATAGGGATAAAGATTTTTTGCAAATTGAATATCCTTCGTTGGTGTATGATGATAATTTGAAAACTATTAAAGGTATTTTTATTGTAAATAGTATATATAAAGAAATACCAATAAAGGAGAAATATTGTATAGAGATTAGTTTAATTACAAAAGGAGAAAGTATTCTTCCTGTGGTTAGGGAAACTAAAGGTAAAATTCATAGGATAGCTAAAAGAAAAATGATGAAGCTAGAAGAAATTCATTTGAATAACTTAGAAGGTGAAATTTGCTTAATAATTCCACCTAAAGAAAAGAAACGGTATCCAAATGGTTTTGATTTGAAGGAATTCCTTAGTCATATCGAAGAACATCTTTACTGGATAAGTTATTATGACCGTTACGAAAGATCACCATGGAAAGAACAAGCACACAAAATTGATGGTTATATCCAATTGTATAATGAAGACCACTCATATAGACCTGAGGTAAAAAAAGTTTTGGAACAGATTGCAAAACGACCATTAAGCCGTAATGAAATTCGGAATATAATTAAACAAGAAACTAAAAGGAAAAAACTATGAATGATAAATTATTAGCAATTATTCGCTTTTATTTTGCACAATGTGTTTTTATGAATAGTATTCATTACAAGCCTTATAGTCGTTTGACAGAAGTTCAAAATAGGTACAGGAATATTACAATTGGTATATCAGGGACAACTCTTATAGTAATTATTTTACAAACAATTGGTTTCAAAGAAAATCTCACACAACTTTTAAGTATATTATCGTTTTGTGGAATGATTCTAACTGCTACAAGTTTGATATTTACCATGTACAGTAAAGAAGATATAGGTGAAATAAAAAGTCAACATAGAAATATTGCAGAAGAGTATAAAATATTACGGGATAGTTACATGATGTTAATTGAAGAAGCAATGAGCAATGCTTATGATGAAAAAACATTAAGAGAAAAAGGTCAGGAGTTTCAAAAATTATATAGTGCCATTGGTAAGTATGCTCCAGCTACAACTTACAATGATTACCAAAATGCTCAAAAAGGTTTAGGATTAAGTGGTAAAAAAGACGAAGAATTTACATGGTCAGATAAAGAAATAGATTGTTTTCTGCCACCATTATTACGTATTGAGGAAAAATAATCAAATTTTTTATTTTTGAAACAATAACTATTGTTGGTTTGTTGTTTTATTTTGTAATATTGCGAAATATTTGTAAAAACAAGAAACAGAAATAATGATACATTCACTTTCTATACAGAATTTTCTGTCATTTAAAGAAGTAGTAACTTTTAGTTTTGAAGCAACAAAAGATAAAAAACTTGATGACTTTCATGTTGTTGAGGTTGCAAAAGGCGTAAGATTATTAAAGCTTGGGATTATATATGGTGCAAACGCATCCGGTAAAAGTAACTTAATAAATGCTTTTGAGTTTTTAAAAGATTTTTGGTTTACAACAATAGATAGTAAAGATGAAAATACCGGGGTCATTCCTTTTCTTCTTGATGCAAAAACATCCAAAAAACCATCAAAATTCAAATTAGTATTTTTTGTTGGAGGTATAAAATATTTATATATCCTTGAAATATCAGAGAACTTTGTTTTATTTGAAAAGTTGGATTATTATCCGGGGACTCAACCTGCTAACATTTTTGAAAGAAAGCTAGAAAATAATGTTTCCAAAATTATTTTCGGTCCCAAAATAAAAGTTAGCCAGATTGCAAAAAACGAAATTGCCATTAAATGCTTGCCTAATATGTCATTTTTTGCAGCGTATAATCAGGTAAATACTCTAATAAAAGATGTTCACTCAGCTATAGATTGGATGAGTAATCAATTTATGGATACTGTTGAACCAAAAACTAGATTGGTTAATTATGTTGAAGGACTGATATCTGAAAATAGTGAAATCAAGGAAAATATTTTGTCTTATTTACAAAGAGCCGATTTTAATATTTCAAATGTAAATGTTGAGATAGAAAAAGAAGATATTCCAGACTTTTTTATTTCCAATATACTTGAATCAAATGTTCCTACTGAAGAAAAAGAGAGAATAAAAAAGGAACGAACTATAAATGTTACAAAAACTACTTTTGAACACAAAGTAATTAATGAAGATCAAGCCGAATCTTATTTCTCACTCCCAATTGAATTACAATCAGAGGGAACTCTGCGAATATTTGGTTTATCGGGAGCAATACTAACGACTTTAAAACGAAATGCATTTCTTGCAATTGATGAAATAGAATCCAAACTTCATCCCCGCTTAATTGAGTTTGTAATTGAAAGATTTTTAAGAGAATCTGAGCAAGCACAATTGTTGGTAACAACACATTATGATGGTTTACTCGAAGAAGATGATTTGTTAAGAAAAGATAATATTTGGTTTACCGAAAAAAATAAAGATGCCTCTACTAATCTATACTCGCTTTCAGATTTCAAAGCAGTTAATAGAATTACATCTTTACAAAAAGCTTATAAGTTCGGTAAGTTTGGAGCAATCCCTAATATTGAATAATAATGGGTGGTCGCCGAAAAAGAAATTTAGATTTAAGAGGAAGTGTTTTTGTGATTGGAGAAGGAATTACGGAACAGCATTACTTTACACATCTAAAACATTTAAAAAAGTATAAATGTGTTGTAAAGCCACGCTTCTTTGGTAAAACCAGCATTGATGAAATAGAGAAATCAGTTAAAAAACTATTGCAAGGCGAAGTCTCCGTCATTTGTGTTTTTGATGCTGATGTTTCCGAACGAAATATTGTTGAAAAAGAAAAACTTAACCGGTTTAAAAAAGAATATCAAAGAAATAAAAATGTTTTAATTTGTGATAGTTTGCCATCAATTGAATTTTGGTTTTTATTACATTTCGTAAAAACCACTAAACATTTTCAGAACTCAAAAGCTGTTGAAAGAGAATTGAAGAAATTCATCTCGGATTATAATAAAACTGATAATTATCTCAAGAACAGTCGTTGGGTTGAGCAACTTATTGAAAAATTAGAAATAGCTTGCGATAACGCAAAATCAATAGGACAAATAGCCGGTAGTTCATATTCAAATATTTTCAAGGCTATTGAAAAATTTGAAAAACTTTAGCCTTTAAACTTTAGCCTTTTAATTTCCTCTTCTATTCTTTTTCTGTATTTCTGAATATCTGATTTTTTAAACCTTTCTGCCTTAGCTTCAAGATCATCGTATTTTTTCTTCGCACGTTTCCCGAGATTGGGGAGTATTTTTTCAACTACTTCTTTCTCGGCATCTTTTAATGCAATTGTGAGCGATTCAACATCTATGTTTTTTAAAACCTGCTTAATCTTTGTATTTGAAAGATCCTTTATTTCATCAAAATTCGGAACTTTTTCTTTCTTTTCAGCAACTATTTTTTTTGCTTTACCAATAAATTTTCCGGTTTTCTCTTTTAGTTTTTTTTCTAATTTATCAGTAATTTCAGTTACTTTTTCTTTTATCTCCGAAAAATCACTTTCTTTGGTTTTTTCACATTTTTCAACTCTGATAATAAAATCGGAAAGCACATTCATAAAGTTGATAAAAGCCTCATAAGGCGTGCCGTATGGATTAAAATATTTGTGAACATCGCCATCGGAAAACCATTTTGTACACATATAATAAAAATGATCGCTTGTTTGAAGATATTTCCAGTCTCTTTGTATTTGCCAATCATCACAAAGTTTAACTTTATCGGAAATAGAATATAAACTATCGAAGGCTTCATCCTGTAAATCATTACCAAGCCAGGCGGTTAAATCTCTTTCTTCGTCGGCCCATGAAATCGGGTAAGGAACATGAATTGCAGAAACGGGTTGCAAACTTCTGGCAACTTCAGCAGGAGTATTGAATGTGAAATTTGTACGCTCAAAAACCATTCGCGGAAGATGTTTCATAAAATCGAAAATTCCGGTTTCAACCCATTGATGCTCACCGAAAGTTTCGTAATCCATAAACAAATTAACAACTTCCTCAGCAGGGTCAATCTCATTCAGCCATCCAACAAATTTTTCGGTAGTCAATGGCCATGCATCCCAACTTTGTTGCGAAAATCTGAAAGCAATATCATCGCTGAGCCTGAAATTTTTCAGTAATAATTTTAATTTCGGATTAATTGCGTTACAATAAAGATAATTCGGGCTTTTCCAGCCGAGAACATGTTTTGCTCCCTCAGTCAGCATTGTACGAAAACCCATTTCCGAAACCATTTCACCTATTCCATCCGAATAGATCAACTCTGTGTTTCTGAAGGTTTCCGGATTGACACCGAACAATTTCTCAATCTTTTGTTTATGAGCATTAACTTGCTCGAAAAATTCATCTTTATTTTTTAAGGATGAAAGCGAATGCGAATATGTTTCGGACAGAAACTCAACACAACCTGTTTCAGCCAGCCTTTTATAGCTTTCCAAAACATCAGGAGTATATTGCTCGAATTGATCCAAAGCGGTTCCCGAAATTGAAAACGAAACTTTAAATGCCGAACCGAATTCCTTTATCAAATCCAATAATAAATTATTCATCGGGATGTAACATTTATCTGCAACCCGTCTCATAATAGCTTGATTATTATAATTATCAAAATAATTATGATCTTTTCCTATATCAAAAAAACGATAATTGCGAAGCCTGTACGGCTGGTGAACCTGAAAATAAAAACAAATTGATCTCATAAACTCTGTATTTTAAATATTCTTTTTCTAATTTTAAATTTATAATGATAAAATGCTACAATGCTTAAATATTTCATGACGATTAAATATTTGATAATAAATGGCTTTAATATTATAATATTAGGTTTTTTTATTTTGCAACGTTTTTATTATCGCATTTTAGCATTCAATCATTTTCACATTTATATATTTTTTCCACTAAATTCGAAGTAGTACCAATTATTCAATTGCCAACTTGTAAACATCATTAACTTTTATGGCGGCATTTTCCCATTTCAATTTATCAACTTCATCTTTACCGAATTTCTTAAATGCTTTCGATAATGCATCATAATGAAGCAAGCCGTAAATTGAATCGGCCAAAGCATCAATATCCCAAAAATCTACTTTTAAAGCATGAATAAGTATTTCGGAAACTCCCGATTGTTTAGAAATTACAACCGGTACATTCGATCGCATTGCTTCAAGTGGCACGATACCAAAAGGTTCGGAAACCGAAGGCATCACAAAAACATCACTCATTGCAAACATAGTGTCAACATCATCGCCTTTTAAAAAACCCGTAAAATGAAAGTTCTTAGCGATTCGCAATTGAGCAACGCGGCTTACCATCTTATTCATCATATCACCTGAGCCTGCCATCACAAACCGCACATTTTTATCAACATCAAGAATTTTCTTGGCTGCTTCGATAAAATATTCCGGCCCTTTTTGAAATGTAATTCTACCAACAAAACTCACAATTTTTTCTTCAACATTCTTTTTTGTCAATGAAGAGGTTTTGCTAATTGGCTCAACGGCATTATATACAGTGAAAACTTTATCAGGATCAATGCCATATTTTTCAATAACTATCTGGCGTGTAAGGTTGCTGACTGTAATAACTTTGTCGGCTTCTTCCATACCTTTTCGCTCAATATCGTAAACACTTTGATTAATATTTTCGCCCGAACGATCAAACTCAGTAGCATGCATGTGAACCACTAATGGTTTCCCGCTTACACTTTTAGCAGCAATTCCGGCCGGATATGTCAACCAGTCGTGAGCATGAATTACATCAAAATTGCTTTTTGCGGCAACAGCAGAACATATTAAAGCATAGCGTGAAACTTCATCCATTAAATCTTTTCCGTATTTACCGGAAAAAGTAAAGTTTTTTGAAAGGACGGATTTTTCTTCCTCAACCGAATCCAATTTATTTTGTTCAACAATATGTTTAAATTCCTCGGGACCTACATAAGGGATCAGGTTTGAGCCTATTTCCATATAAGTTATACGGCTCCAGTATTCCTGATAGCTTGTATCTTCATAATCAATCGAAATATCACTTGCATTTACAAGTTTTACGGCTTCCTGATTTTCATCACCGTAAGCTTTTGGCACTACAAAAATCACTTCGGTGCCATGTTTTGTTAAGCCTTTTGTCAAACCGAAACAAGCAGTTCCAAGTCCTCCGGTAATATGTGGCGGAAATTCCCACCCAAACATCAATACTTTCATTGTTTATTTTATATTTCGATTGTATTTTTATTATATTTTTTAATCAATTGGTTGATCCTTAAAAGTTCAGCAACGCTCCAGGCTTGTGAAATTGCACCACCTGAATTATATGGCGGATCTCCGTCATAAACTTCAGAAATGGTTCCGATACCAGCTTCTGTCATAACATTTTCAAATCCCTTGTAAATAGATTTGATAAAAGAAATGCCCGCTGAGCCATAAAGTTTCAAATAGCCTTCGGAAAAGTGTCCTAATAACCATGGAAACACAATTCCCTGATGATAGGCAAGGTCTCTTTCTTTTTGATTTCCTTGATAAGTTCCCTTATATGCCGGATTTTTTGGTGATAAAGTTCTCAAACCTCTTGGCGTAAGAAGTTCATTTTCGATAGTATCCAACACACATTTTTTAATTGTATCATCAATTGGAGAATATTTTAAAGAAGTAGCAAAAACCTGATTCGGCCTGACCGACCAATCCTGATAATTTTCATTTACATAATCAGCGAGATAGCCTTTTTCTTCATTCCAAAATGTTTCATTGAATGAAATTGCGATTTTTTCGGGAATATGTTCCCATTTTTTTATAAAATCTTTGTCACCCGCTAATTGAGCCATTTCAAGGCAGAAGCGGACTGCATTATACCATAAGGCATTTATTTCAACTGCATAACCGGTTCTTGGTGTAACTGCCTTTCCATCAACAATTGCATCCATCCATGTTAATGCTTTTCCATTTTCACCGGCGAAAATCAAGCTGTTTTCATGCATTTTAATATTAAAATCAGTTCCATTGCGAAAACCATTTAAAATTAATTGCATTTTTTTTCCGTAATTTTTCCAGATAGTATTTTCAGTACCCGAAGCTTCGGCGTATTGTTGCAAAGCCCAAAAAAACCACAAAGGAGCATCAACCGAATTATAGGCAGCATCTGTAGAGTCACCGCAATTTGGAAATAATGGCCCTTTTAGATCCTTTAACATAGTGTCAATTACAGACTTGCAGGTTTTGTGATCGCCAAGTCCTAAAGACAGGCCGGGTAAAGAAATAAAAGTATCACGACCCCATCTTCCAAACCAGGGAAATCCGGCAATTACCTCGGTTTTTTTATCTTTATCAACTATAAATTGCTTTGCAGAATTTATTAAACAATTTTCAAAACTGTTGCGTTGTATTCTTTTATTGATTTCAGTATTAAATGATCTCTTTATCGAAACAGGATTAATTTTTTTTAACCCACCGGCAAAAACAACACTTTCGCCTTTTTTGATTTTAATTTCAAAAAACCCCGGAACATACAAATCTTCAAGTGAATCATAACCTCTTTCCCTTTCTCTAATATATTCGACATTATAATACCAGTGAGGAACATGTGTATATTCAACATTTTTAGAGAATTGCATGTACAAAGGAGAATAAGGTTCATACATTTGAACTTTAATTCCATTCGGGATACTCTCGTATTTATTGTTTAATCCAATGTTTGCAGTGCTTAACTGATGAACATTTCTGAATGCAAGAAAAGGTTTAAAACGTAAAGTAAAAGGTATAAGAGCCTCTTCAACAGTATATTTAATTAAAATACGGTCGCTGTTGTGAGAAAAAAGCCTTTCCTTGGTTAGAACTATTCCTCCAACTCTAAAGGTTAGTTTTGGAATTGGTTCGGTACTAAAATCTCTTATATATTTGTGTCCCTTAGGATCATAAACTCCACCTTCGTACATATTAATACCAAGATTAAACTCAGCATCTTTCTGAATTATTGTTTCATCAAGATTTGATAATATTACGTGATTATCATTATCAATATTAGGTTGAGGTGTAATCAATAATCCATGATATTTTCTTGTATTGCAGCCGATTATTGTAGTACTTGCATAAGAACCAATAGTGTTTGACCTAATAAGCTCGCGTTGCAAAGAGTACTTCAAATTAATCAATTTATTCTTATCAAAATTAATATAACTCATATTTAATTCCTTGTATTTATCTTTTAACCGAATATTAAAAAAAGTGCAAAATTATATAATATTTATTAATTGGTAGAAAAAAATTTATTTTTAACAAAAATGTAATCTTTTAAACTATTATAAGACTTAACAGGTTGTAAATTACATATTTCTGAAATTATTTTAAATAAAAAATTCTTAATAAATATTATTATTGTATTGGGAAATGCGGAAAATAACAATTGAATGACTACTTAATGACTATTGAATGACTATTGAATGACCATCGAATGACTTAAACCTGTATTTCCTTTATAGCATTATTAAAATCTATCCTTGAAACTAGAAAACAGGAGTTAATTAACCGGATGATGTTCCCTAAATTTCTTTAAACGATATTCAAGGTCAGGGAATTGATTTTGATGGACGAGTGAAACACATGCCCTCAATCCTTCGGTTCTCTTACTTCCCGTAATTGTTAGTGAAATTCCGCTTATACCATAATATAATAGTTCTTCAAGTAATTCTTCACCCGTAAAATCCGGGTAAGAAAAAGTAAAATAAAAACCGTGAGCAATTGGAACATCTTCATCCTTATCGTAAACGATATTAAAGCCGTTTGAAGTAAATAATTCTTTCATTTTTTCAGCTCTTTCGGCATATTCCAGAACATCTTCACGGTAATTAAATTCTTTATTGTTAACTGCTTTTAAAATTGCAGTAACTGCATATTGTGGAGAATGAGCAGTTCCGGCATTAATAGCATAAAGTGAACCATAGATCAGGGCTTGTCCGAATATGTCGGAATTATAACTCATCTTCAATCTTTCGGATGTTAAATTAAATATTTTATCGGAAACCACTAGCATTCCCAAACGCTGGCCTGCATAACTAAATGCTTTAGAACTTGATATTAACAAAATATAATTATCGGTATAATTTGCAACGGTAGGCTGATAAGGTGGTTCACCTGGGATTGAATAATCTTTTCTGAAATCCATACCGAAATATGCAAGATCCTCCATAACTATCACATTATATTTATTTGCCAGGTCTCCGATTATTTTCAATTCTTTTTCCGTGAAACAAATCCATGACGGATTATTAGGATTGGAATATAAAATTGAATTGATGTTACCTTTTGCCAAATGAGATTCTAACTTTTCCCGTAATTTATCTCCTCGATAATCGTAAACATCAAAACTTTCAATATTATGATTTAAGGCACGTAATTGCTGTTTATGTACAGGAAAACCTGGATCAATAAATAAATGTGTATAAGGTTTATCATATAAGTTACCAAGTGTCATAAACGATGCAAAACTCCCTGATGTTGAGCCGACCGTAGGAATACATCCCGATTTTTCGACATCAATATTCAGAAATAATTTAACAAAACGTTGTCCCTCGGTTTTAAATTCGGGGATTCCTTCAATGTTAACATATTTTGAAGCAACTCCTTTTTTTAGAGCTTCAATTTCAGCTTCAACTCCAATTTGAACTGCTTCCAGTCCGGGAATCCCCATTTCCATCCTGATAAATTTCTCACCTGTTTCTTCCTCAATCTGATTAACCACCTTTAAAAGCTCTCTGATTGAGGCTTTTCCAATGTTTGGGAGTTTGCTTTCTTTTATCTTTTTATTTACAACTTCGTGATTTATAGGTGTATTTCTCATATTGATATTAATATATGTGCATAATAAAGCTTTCAAATGTAAGAATAATGTTTTAATCTCATAGTTTTTCTTGTTTTTTTGTTTTAGTATTATTTTGTATATTTGTTTTTTATTGAACCAAAAGTGATTTGTATGAATAATTATTCACTAAAAAATAAAGCATCATGTCAAAACAAAAAACACATTTAGCAGTATTTGCATTGTTGTTATTTGCCGGAAGTATTTTTCTTTTGGTTAATAACCGGCAACAAGATTCAACCCAGACTGATAAAAGTCGGGTATCCCAGAAAAAACTTGCTAAAGGGTACTTTGCCCTCTACAACGCAGAGCAGGAATTTCTAAAAACCCGCAACCCTCAAACAGGCAGGATACCTGAAAATATAAAAGCAAAACAACTTGCTTTTGTGAAAACCCTTCCGAAAACTAAAAATTCAAGAGAAAATCAGGACTGGAACCACCGGGGCCCGTTCAATGTTGGGGGCCGGATGTTATGTGTTGCCTTTGATGTAACAGATGAAACTCACATGCTTGCCGGTAGTGCATCTGGAGGTATGTGGCAATCGACCAACTCGGGAGAATTATGGGAAAAAGTTACACCGGCAATCGGGGAACAAAGCGCTACCTGCCTGGCCCAGGATATAAGGACCGGGAAAACCGATACATGGTATTATGGCACGGGTGAAATACTTAACACTACAAATCGTAACGTGAGCACCAACGTAAGGACCATTGGTGTGGGAGATGGTATTTTTAAATCAATCGACAATGGTAATACCTGGCAGCCGCTTCCATCAACACAAGGAAATAATCCGGGCATTCTTGCTAACATTTTTCAAGGGATTTGGAGTATTGTGGTTGATCCCACAGTGGAAGACAAAGACATTGTTTACGCTGCCTGTTATGGCGCCATCATGCGTTCGAAAGATGGTGGTGAAAGCTGGGACATTACACTCGGCGATCTAACCAATAAATCCTTTGCAACCGATATTGCCATTACTTCAGATGGAATCCTGTACGCCGCTTTGAGTTCATATTCCACATCCATCATGCGGCCATTGAAGGCCGGTGTGTGGCGATCGGAAGATGGGATAAACTGGACGGAAATTACACCCGAAGCCCTGCCAAATGTTTTCCGTGTAATGAAACTTGCCATTGCACCTTCCAACGAAAACATTGTATATCTGATGACGGAGAGGCCTTCGGAAGTCCACGTTCCTTATTCAGGTATTTTTAATTCGGATAATACATTTATGAAATATACATGGAATAATGCCGATACCAGCGGAACATGGGAAGATCGTACTTCCGGTATGTTTGGAAAAGGGAAAGGGGATTTTTTGAGTTACCCCAATGCACTGATATCCTATGGTGGCTATACCTTTGTGTTGGATGTTAAACCGGATGATGAAGATGTAGTTTTCATGGGTGGGATGAGCCTGTTCCGCTCAACAAACGGATTTGCCGACACACTGCAAACAATGTGGATGGGCGGCGATCCATACGACATGGATTCCCTACATTTACTGCATCCCGACCAGCACGGTATTACATTCCTACCCTCAAATCCTGATGTGCTTGTTATGGCATGTGACGGTGGAATCATATCAACCGAAAATTGTTTGGCCGATCACATTTACTGGAACAGACTGAATACCAATTTAGCAACTTCACAATTTTATTCGGTTACGATTGATCATGCCACTACTGATGATGATTTCATTCTTGGCGGATTGCAAGATAACACCTGGTATTACACCCCTACGGATGATCCCGCTGAGTTTTGGTTTATTGTGGATTTGTATTACGATGGTTTTTCAAGCAAAGTGGCCGACAACCATGAATATGCATTATTGGCTGCCTACAGCGGAAACATCTGGACCACAAAATTCGATGAAGGCATGCATACCAAAGATATTTATTATCAAACCCCTGACACCTTATTAAGTTTTTACAATCCAATTATTGGCTCTAACCCAATCTTTCCATTTTACTGCAATTTTGCGTTGGACCCGAACAATAATGAAACTTTTTATCTTCCCACTATTAATAGTATTTGGCGCAAGGATAATATGAAGGCTGCAGCTTCTGATACCAACCTGAGAAATGTGGGGTGGAACCAATTGAATAATATTTCACTTAGCGAATCAGTGGAAATAACTGCGTTAAGCCTTTCTAAAAATCCGGCCAACATACTCTTTTTTGGTACTAACAACGGCCACGTTTACCGTGTTGATGACGCCCATGCGGGAAATCCTCCGGTAGTAGAAATTACCGGCGACAACTTCCCGTTTAATGCTTACGTTGCATGTATAGATGTTGACGAGAATGATGCCGATAAATTATTCACGGTATTTTCTAATTACGGAGTAAAAAGCATTTATTATTCGGATGATGGAGGCGCTTCATGGATGCATGTAAGTGGAAACCTTGAAGAATATCCTGATGGCAGCGGTAATGGCCCTTCGATAAGGTGGATAAAATCACTGACATACAATGAAAACACAGTTTACTTTGCCGGTGCAAGTGTCGGTTTATTCTCTACAACTTCACTTGATGGGGATAATACAGCCTGGATTCAGGAAGGCCCAAATTCCATCGGTACCATCATGGTGGATATGATTGATGCCCGTAGCCTGGACGGTTACACGGCCATCGCCACACAAGGAAATGGGATTTATAGTACTTATTATGATCCCAATGCTGCTATCAATGAAATTTCAATTAATAAACAGCAGATCAGTATTTCAAATTCGCCAAACCCTTTTCAAAACGAAACGACATTAAGTTACGAGATAAACCAAGCGGGTAATGTCAGGCTGGCACTATTTGATATAAATGGCCGGTTGATCAGAAAACTGTTTGATGAATATCAACAAAAAGGAATTCACAGGTTCAATATCGGATCGGGGGGACTGTCACAGGGGATTTACATTGTTGAGTTGAATTTAAACAACACAACAATTTCACGCAAGATTGTTAAAGGAAATTAGATCCTAAATAGTCAAAACAAAGTTATAATCTATGGTACGATGTAGTAAAAAAATATTAAAAAAAACTGCAATCATTTTGTCAACTCAAAAAAACTCTTTTGAGAAATGCAACCATTTTAGTTTTTATTCAGTCTAATTCTAAATAAGAAATAATGCGAAGCTAATGAAAGAAATAATCTCAGCTAAATAACATGAACGATAATAACGAAAAACCAATTAATGAAGTATTAATAGCTGATAATGCTAAACGCAAAATAATTCCCGTTGAAGGTTCAAGGTGGGGTGAATTGATAATCCCTGCAAAAAATGAAAGCTTGCAAAAAAGCAGTAATGGATTAAGGGTTCTAGCTATCAATAGCTTTTTATTAGGATACCTATTATTTGAAACTCTGAAAGAGTGTGAAAAAAGATACCCAAACAGATTAAACATTGTTGGGCTTGTTACAGATGATCCTGCAAACCCGGATGCAAAAATTTCAATTAAACGAAGAATATGGAGGTTATTTGACCGGAAAGAAAAGGTTGAATTGGAAAGAGAAATGATAGAATCGGCCTTAAGTTTTGGTGTACCCTGTTATACGGGTGAGGTAAAATCAGAGTATTTCAGGAAACTTCTGAAACTTTGGAAACCTGATGCGATTCTTGTTTGTGTTTTTGGACAAATTGTTGATAAACCAATAATTGACTATCCAAAATACGGAATTTATAATTTTCATCCTGCTGATCTTGCACATCATCATGGTGCCGGCCCCCGGCCTTATGAGGATTTAATTAACAGGAAAGCAACTTCTTCAAAAGTAACAATCCATCAAATTACCGAAGATGTTGATGCCGGCCATATTTTATGTCAATCGCCTCTAATAAATGTAAAATTGCAAGACGGCAAACTCACTGATAAAATCCTTGTTTTGGATGATAAAATGCTGAAACCTATTGACCAAATGGGAGCCAAACTAATTTCCGAACTTATTCTGAAAAAAGAATCAGGTAAAGAGGGGGAAATAGATAAACTCGATGTTAAAAACTATTTTTCGGATAAATACAAAAATGAATTATTGCAACCTATTAAATCCAATAATCCTAACAATGTTTTACCTGTTATTGATAAAGACTTAAATTTTTTTACTTAATACTTTTATAAACACACTTAACTAAGGAGATTATTATGAAAAGAAAACTTTTTACAACTTTAACGATTGTTATATTGTCTTTTACTGTCATAGCACAGCAAGGATGGTATCCTCAAACATCAGGAACAACTTCATTACTTATGGATGTTTATTTCACTGATGTACAAAACGGATGGGCCGTTGGTATAGCTAATACAATCCTACATACATCAGATGGAGGAGATAACTGGATTTCACAAGATCCAATACCCTCTGTAAATTATTATAGTGTTTATTTTACTGACTCGCTAACAGGATGTGCTGTTGGAAGTACTGTTGGTGGTGCCGGAAAAATCAGGCGTACAACCGATGGTGGCGATAATTGGGTGGAAATCACAGCACCCAGTCTTTATAGCCTTTGGGAAATATATTTTGTTGATGACAATAATGGTTGGATAGCAGGAGGCCGCGAATATGGATTTAATATTGATCCAATCCGAACTATTCATTACACCAATAATGGAGGTATGAGTTGGACAACCCAAATGAGTGTATATGATTCTTTGCCGCTTCATGGAATTCATTTTTATGATGAAAACATTGGTTGTGTTGTTGGAGAACACGGGAATATTTTCTGGACAAATGATGGTGGTACAAACTGGATTCAAAAAAATTCAGGAATTGTAAATCACTTGTGGGGAGTGTATGTTTTGAATGAAACTACAGCATGGGCAGTAGGTGTAGTAGGAACTATCATTTTTACAACAGATAGTGGTGAAAACTGGACTGTGTATAATTCTGGTTTTTCACATGGATTCGGTGAGATTATTTTCACGGATGATGTTCATGGTTGGATAGTTGGCGGAGATGCAGACCAAAGCACAATTCTTTATACATCTGATGCCGGAAGCACTTGGGTTGAACAAACTTCAGGAGCTGATCATCCCCTTATGGGTGTTTCTTTCGCAGATACTTATAATGGTTGGGCTGTGGGAAATATTGGTACAATATTGCATACAGATGATGGTGGTGGAATTTCACAAGAAATTCAATTATCTCTTGGTTACCAATTTGCTTCAGGCAGAATTGAACCGGAGAATCCTGACATGTTAATTGTATTACAGGAAATTTTAAACGATGATCTTGATTTTGTAAGAAATTCAGAGGGAAATATGTTGAGAAAAATTGGACCAAATTGGGTAAATGGCATTGGTGACTGGGTTTGTACTGAAGGGTATTTATTTAAAATGAATGCAGACGCTTCATTTCATATATCAGGAAACACGCTTGATCCACTTTCGCCAATTTCATTGATTGCCGGATATCAATTTATAAGTTATTTACCTGAAATTTCAATAGATGCCATAATCGCATTTGATAATATTCTTAACGATAATCTTGATTTCATTAGAAATTCGAATGGAGAAACTCTAAGAAAAATCGGACCAATCTGGGTGAATGGAATTGGTAATGCAAATCCGGGTGAAGCTTATCTTATTAAAATGTTTGAAGAAGATGTTTTGATTTATACTTTTCCATATGAATAATTTCTTTATTAAATTTATTTCATTCATCGCAATCGGAAATGGTGTATTTTTACGCGATAATTATAAAAAATAATAAGTAAAATATTAAAGTAAAATGAGTTGCGGTAGTTGTAAAATATTTGGTGGTGAAAAGATAAAATTTCCGATAGATATTAACCTGAAAGTAGTTATAGGTTCAGAAAACTCTGTAGAAACAACAAAAGAACAACTGGTAGTAATTTTTAATGAATTAAAATTCCTTTCAATGATTGGTCAGTTCGTCCGAGTTCAAAAGGAAAATATAAAAGCATTACGGTTTTTACTAAGCTTGAATCTGAAGAAATTATGGATGAGCTTTATAAAAAAATAAAATCAATTCCGGGAGTATTAATGGCAATGTGATCTTTTTTGTAATTTAATGCTTTTTATTTGTAATTTTTAAATACTTATTTAAACTTTCGGACTTTAATGTCGGAGTGTAGTTAGCGACTGTTTCTTTACTTCTTCATTTTCGCAATTAAACCATTTTTTCCTACTATCCAGATGTTTTTATCAGTTGTGGTAATCCGATGGATGTCGGGAAAATCATTGCACTTTTCCCAGTTTTCTCCATTATCACTTGAGCTATAGAGTACTGCTCCATCATTTTTATTATTATCACCGGCAACAATCCATTTCTCTCCTCCCAAATATGCTATGCTTCTTAAGCGGTTTGTCGTTATTTCTTTGTAGCTAAATGAATCACCACCGTTTGTTGTTATCAAAATCTTCCCATTAAAACTGATCCCTATTCCAAGTTTGTCATCGGCAAATTGAATGTCTCTGATTTGTCCAATGATTCTCAGAGTATCTCTGAAAGCATATTTCCATGTATTTGTTTGAATTCCAATTCTTACAATAAATCCATTACCTGTTGCGAATAACTCATTATCTTTTTCTTCAAGATTTAAGATCATGTGTGGAATATCCTCGAAAATTGCTGTCCAGGTAATTCCACAATCATTTGTTACATATAATTTTGGTTCAAATTTCCTATTATACATTACAGCACCTGATAAATATCCTGTTGAGTCATTTATAAAACACATACCATATAAAAGTAAATTTTTGTCATTCACTGTTATTGATAAGTCTGTCCATGTCGTGCCGCAATCTTGAGTTCTTAATAATTTGCCCTTTTCTCCGCAGATCCAACCAAGCTTTGAATTGACAAACTGTAATTGTTCAAAATAGATTGAATCTGTTTGTTTGATTCTTTTCCATGTGTTACCTTCATCAATAGTTTTGTAGATATTACCGGTCCCATAAGAATATATGAATCCCACATTATCATTTACAAATTCAATATCGTGTAAAGGTTCAGTGATGTCAGTGTTAATAACTTCCCATTCATTCTGAGATAGTCCGGGTAGTTGAGAAAATATTAAAATTATAATTGTGATAGATGTTTTCATATTTCAATACTTTTTAGGTGAAATAAGCACTAACTTTCAGTTTTTATGCCAAATCTAATAATATTTTTCTTAATACATTGCATTATTATTAATTTGCTTTTCTGATCCGAATACAAAGATTCTGGAGGATCTAGTTCAACAACTGCTTCAATTATGGGTGTAACAAAGTTATTGACGTTTTCTTTATGCCACTATTGATTAGCCACAGTTTATTAACTTCTAATACATACTTATTAAAGTTCAACACGATTTATTTTATAATCATCAGAAACAAGCACATTATACTCTTTAATAAATTGCAGACTACCTTTAGAAACAATTTCAGCTAAATATTCCGTTCCAAATTTCTCTTCAATTATTTTGCACATATAAGCACCTGCAATGTAGTATGCTCGTTGGGATACTCCAATGTCCCATATTTTCTTATACAATGTATCAACTGTCTCGGTTTTAGTCATCTCAAGTAACTTGTTTATTCCGCCAATAGCATTTTTTATATTTTTTTCATCCTCCATTAGTTTGTAATCATCATGCTTATAGTTTGATGGAAAAAGATTCAGAGCTTTATATGCTACATGGGTTGCCATTCCTTCGCTTAACATATAAGCATAATTGAAATTAATAAATTGTTCATTATTTATTGGGTCTGAATTAAGATAAGTTGTATCAGGTGAATTCAACCTATATCCTACATGATATAATTCATGAATCATTATATTTAATAAACATTCGGAGTCGAAATGCCATTCATCGGCAGTAACCTCTAAACCTATTTTATTTTGCTCCACACAAAAAGCATAAGGAATCGTAAAGGCAATAAAATAAACATAGGCATTAAAAGAAATAGTTTTAGGTAAATAGGATGCAAGATGCTGTTCTATTTTTTTATGCTCTCTTTTTTCAAGAATACTTATATTATTAATTAATTTTAATGACTTTGTAATTAAAGATGTATCATTATTGGTGAATTTGTCCAGGCCTCTTTCCCATAATTCCCAGGTAATAGGGTAAGAAGATTTCTCGTGCCAAACATGGGTTATTCTATAGCCCTCAAAAGTATTCCAGATAGAATCTCTCTCCTTTAAAGCATTTACCGGATTTTCTAAAACATATCTTGCTGCAGAATCATTAATAAAAATCTTAATATCCTGTTCCTTTTGTTCGATAATTTGGGCAGAGATATCAGCCCAGATAAACATCAGACAAAACATTGTTAATATTTTACGAATCATATCTATCGCCTTTATTTTTTTTACTTTAAGACGATTAAAATGTAATTATATTACGCCTATTTTTCTTTTCAAAACTTATCTGTACGAAGCGTAGCTTGCGACACGCTTTAGTCTGGATGGATTCGATTTAAACAGTATCATTTATGCTCTCCGGCAATCCCCAAATTCTCAATACAATACTCTAAACTTATCAAGATCAATAACGAAGTTACTATTAAGGATTTAGTTTAAATTTGCTATAAACTCGGCATTTCAAGCAGTTTGGAGCTTATTTATTAGTCAACATTTATTTTATTTTTTCTAATAATATTCCAATATAATAAGTAGAAAAGACCTACCAAAAAAGTAGGAGTTGCAAATATTGGAGGCCCATCGAAACCAGCGATAATAACATAAAAAATACTTGCAAGAATGATTATTATTGAACCCCATAGAGGCTTCCACCAAACAATTACGTATCCAATTATATATGTAAAAAATAATGCAGTCGGATCCTCCCAACTGACAAAGGCCTTTGGAATTTCAATTAAATATTCAAATCCTTCTTCACTTATTTTTATTAAGATTTTTGAGCCAAGAGCTAATAGCATTAATGAAGTCACAATAATACCATAAATCAATGACAAATTTTTTAACCATTTTATATCTTTCATGTGTTTAAAATTTGGTATTCAATTTATACTTAGTGCTTTATTAGCCGCGAATACACTAATATTTATTCGCGTATTCGCGGCTTATTTTCATCATTCTCCTGTGTGGTAAATTTTCCTTGCCATGGGTATTTCATATTTTTATATTTTTTAATGATGCATTACTGCTGTTAACGGTTACTATTTATTCTTCTAAAAGCTCATCTATCAATTTATACAGTTTTTCCCCTGAACTTGGTCTTGGTGCATTGAGATAGGCAACACTACCTTTTTTATTCACCAGAATGTACTTTGGATATCCTTTGGCAATTCCGGGAAGTTCTGAAATAATGGTATCCTTTAATTTTTCAGTCATCCAAATATGATAACCTTCCAAATTATATTTTTGCATCTCCTTCTCCCATTTCGACATTCGAAATAATCCATAAGATCTTGCCAGATATAAAAACACAACATCTTTATTTTTATATCTGTTTTTCAATTCCGGCAGATGTTTGAATTCGGCAATACATGGGCTGCAAGGTGCTACCCAAATATCAATAAAGATTACTTTGTTTTTAAATTCTTTCAGTGAAAGAATTTCTGCAAAACTTGAAATTTTATCATAGTTTTCAATAATTCTTATTTCAGGATTGTTACCATCAGAACTTTCCTGACAAGCTGCTAATGAACAAAACAGCAATGGGATAAGAATGAGTGTCAAAGTAAATCTGTTAATTTTTGTTTCCATTTTTTTGGGTTACTAATAACGGTGAGTATAGGAAAAGTAAACAATTTCGAAGCACAAAACTTTCAATTTACTGAAAAGTTCAAACGGGCTACAAACCTTGATGTTACTACTATCTCGCTTATTTTTTATATACATTGTTGAACTAAACCTCACTATCGTTCGGTGGTTTTAATTTCCATAATTCTTTTAGGAATATCATATTTGCATAATTAATAATAAAACATATA
>Ga0233437_1002590_pt1 | contig 26568 bp, 39 predicted proteins | sample SI_122_August201_FD_182714 | JGI IMG/M metagenome (GOLD analysis project Ga0233437, IMG submission 182714) | Seawater microbial communities from Saanich Inlet, British Columbia, Canada - SI_122_August2016_200_MG | ecosystem: Environmental > Aquatic > Marine > Inlet | place: Canada: British... | reverse complement strand
GGCAAAAAACATCAAGATTGATTGGCAATTCTCAATCCAAACGGCTCGCACCAAACTCAATTCGCATTATGTGAAGGTTCAATCTGAAAATCAGAAATTCAATATTACTTAGTTTACGGTGTACTTAATTATAAATTCAAAGATTGGTCTACTTAAAATCTTTTAGACCATTTGCAAACCAAATAACATCGTTTTCTAGAGCAAACATTACTACTTTACAAAGTAATACTGTTTGCTTGTGAAAGTAGTGCTGTTTACTTTGCTACACTGACTGAAATAAAAAACACCCTTCTAAAAACTATCCGGATGCTTTTCCAAAATCTGTATTCTCAATAACTTTCTTGAATTCCTTGCCCGGTGAAAATCGAGGTAATATTTTTGTTATGCTGCTGGCATTGACGGCTTCGGGGGTTTCTTGCCCATTGCTTTGAATTCGCAGTCTGAAAGAGCCAAATTCACCCAGGTCAACGATATTGCCATCGGCCAATTCTTTGGGAACAACTTGCAAAAATGCTTCCAACACAGCCAGAGTATCGATGCTGCTGACTGTTGATATACTGGCAATTTGTTCTGCAAGCTGGCGCAGCTTTAGTTTTCCTGAACTGATATTACTTGCATAATATTTCTTGGGTGCTTCGGGGTTTGCCGGATTTCCTCTGGCAACGACATTATATTTTGCACTCATTCCGTTCCTCCTCTACTTGTCCAATGACCCTGATCCAACTTAAAACAAAACTGCCTGGGCGCAACTAAAACCTGCCAATGCGCAGCCAAGCAGCCTGGTGTACAAACTTTCAGTGGAGATCGTAATTATCCCCAAAACAGCTTTCCCCTTTCTATGAAACCGCAATGAACTTACTTGATAACTGACATTATAGAAGAATGAACCAGGCGAGTCAATCGAGCATATGTTCTAAATTACACAAATATGCTTCTCACCCAAAAAACGGATTCCCCCGCCGCTCCTCGCCCACCGTAGTCGCTTCCATGTGCCCGGAGAGGATGCGCGTTTCGTCGGGGAGGGTTAGGACTTGCTCTCGGATGCTGCGCATCAATGTCTCAAAATCGCCGCCGGGGAGGTCGGTGCGGCCTATGCTGTGGCGGAAGATGACGTCGCCGGAGAAGAGCAGGTTTTCGGCAGAGCAATAGAACATGACGTGGCCTTGAGAGTGGCCGGGGGCGTGGCGCACTTCGAACTCGTAGGCTCCCAGGCGCAGAATCTGCCCGTGTGAGAGATCAATTGTCGGCTCGGGGCCGGGATCATCCAGGGGGATCCCGAAAAGCGCCGCGCCGCCTTTGGCTTGCCACAGGGGAATATCTTCGGGGTGCAAGGCTACCTGCGGGGGCTGAGGGCAACCCTGCGCCACGTCCGCCGCACCACCAAAATGGTCAAAATGCGCGTGCGTGTACCACATCTGCCTGATTTGCCAATCCTGCTCCTGAGCCACGGCCACTATCTTGTGACCGTCCCAGGCCGGGTCAATCACAGCGGCATCTTTGGTTTCGGTATCCGCAATCAGGTAGGCGTTAGTAAAGGCTGGGCCGAGAATGAAAGAGATTATCTTTAGCATAGGGTTTGATTCAACGAGTCAACGATATGATAGGATGGATAGAATGTGCAACCTGTAACCTTCAACGTGCAACCCATCTATTATACCCGCGCTTTTTCACTTGGAATCGCTCCCGAAGCATGTTAAACTCATAGAGCGAATCTTGTACACAAGAAACCAAAATCTTTCACCACGAAGACACGAAGAACACTAAGTTAGCTTTGTGTTCACCAAGAAAAACTCTGCGTACTTTGTGCCTTCGTGGTAGATTTCTTGTTTATTGACCTAGTCACCTGACAGTTTAATCACGACTAAAAACGAATACCCGAAGGGCACATATGACACCAATGGCACGAATATTCATTTTTTGAAGCGAAAAAAACACAGCTATATTCGTGACATCGTGCCCTTCAGAGTAAATTCGGCAAATTCGTGCCCACGTGTGCCCTTTAGGGTATTCATGAGTAGTTTTGAACATTTTGATAAAAGTGTCAGGTAGCTAGTTGACAAGAATATCAGGTGAAAGAAAATATCCATTTTTTGGAGGCATTGCATGGCAAATTATCCCCCCGAACCCTTCCGCATCAAGATGGTTGAACCGATCAAAATGACCGGCCCCGAAGAACGCCGGGCAGCGCTAAAACGTGCTGGCTATAATGTCTTTGGGCTGCTGGCGGAAGAAATTTTCATCGACCTGCTGACCGACTCCGGCACCGGGGCGATGAGCCAGCACCAGTGGGCCGCCATCATGGAAGGGGATGAATCCTACGCCGGAGCCAGATCGTACCTGCGATTGACGGAAGCCATGAAAGATATTTTCGGCTTTCGTTTTTTTGTGCCCACGCACCAGGGCCGCGCCGCAGAGAATATTCTTTGCGCCGTGCTGCTCACAGATGGGCAATATATCCCATCCAATATGCACTTCGACACCACCGAAGGCAATATCCGCGCCCGCGGTGGACGTCCCACCAACCTGGTCATTGATGAAGCCTTCGATCCCGATTCACAGCATCCCTTTAAGGGCAATATGGATTTGGGCAAGCTGCGCGCCTTTATCGAAGATGTCGGTGTGGAGCAGATTCCCTTCGGGATGATTACGATCACGAACAACGCCGGGGGTGGGCAGCCGGTCTCGATGGAAAATCTCAAGGCCGTAGCAGCGATCTATAAAGAATACGGCATCCCCTTTTTCATTGATGCCTGCCGCTATGCTGAAAATGCCTATTTCATCAAGCTGCGCGAACCGGGCTATGAGACTATCAGCACACTGGAAATCGCCAGAGAGACGTTTGCCCTGGCCGATGGCGCCACGATGAGCGCTAAAAAGGATGCGATTGTTAACATCGGCGGTTTCCTAACACTGAATGACGAGGCCGTCTTCCAGCAGGTGCGCAATGAGTTGATTCTGCGCGAGGGCTTCCCCACCTATGGCGGGTTGGCCGGACGCGATCTGGATGCGATGGCGGTAGGTTTGTACGAGGGGCTGGATGAAGATTATCTGGCCTACCGGTTGGGGCAAACGGCCTATCTGGGCGAAAAGTTGCTCGAAATTGGGGTTCCCATCGTCGAGCCGCCGGGCGGGCACGCCATTTATATCGATGCCGGGCGATTGCTGCCGCATATCCCCCAGGCCGAATACCCCGGACAGGCGCTGGCGGCAGAGATGTATCTCGAGGGCGGCATCCGCGCCGTGGAAATGGGTTCGGTGGCCTTCGCCTATCCTGACCCCGACACAAGTGAGATGATTCATCCCAAAATGGAGCTGGTGCGCCTTGCCATTCCGCGGCGAGTGTATACCCAGGCGCATATCGACTATATTGCCAAAACGCTGGCGAATATCGTTGCCCGCAAAGACAGCCTGCGCGGCTACCGCATCACCTACGCCCCGGAGTTGCTGCGCCACTTCACGGCGCAGTTTGAACCCATCGTCTGAAGATTAGCAACTCAATCAACCGACATGGAAATCTGTGCAGGTAGATACTCGCAGAGTCGAAAAATGTAAAGGAGATTGAAATGTCCAGAGATAAGAAAGAATACCGCTTAGTGACCCGCAGCGACATGGATGGGCTAGTATGCGCAATGCTGCTCAAAGAGTTAGGCATGCTTAATTCTATCAAATTCGTGCACCCAAAGGATGTCCAAGACGGCAAAATTGATTTAGGTTCTGGCGATATCACTACAAACCTGCCTTATGTGGAAAGCGTTCATCTGGCATTCGATCACCATGCCAGCGAAACAATCCGCATTGACGATAAAAAAGAGAATCGTATCATCGACCCAAATGCGCCCTCGGCTGCACGCGTTGTTTATCAATATTTCGGTGGCGAGGGAGCATTCCCAAATTTCTCGATAGATATGATAAACGCAGTCGATAAGGCTGATTCAGCACAATATACCAAAGATGATGTGCTCAACCCGCAAGGATGGGAGTTGTTGAGTTTCATTATGGATGCGCGGACTGGTTTGGGTCGGTTTCGAAATTTCCGCATCTCAAATTATGACTTGATGATGGACTTGATTGATTATTGCCGCGACCATACTATTGAAGAGATCTTACATCTGCCTGATGTGAAGGAACGCACTGATCTCTACTTTGAGCACGAAGTTCCCTTCAAAGATCAAATCAAGCGCTGCTCCACACAGTATGGCAAATTTGTCGTTCTGGATTTGCGCGCTGAGGAAATCATCTACTCGGGCAATCGCTTTATGATTTACGCCCTCTTCCCAAAATCAAATATCTCAATGCACGTGCTTTGGGGATTTAAAAAACAGAATACCGTCTTTGCAGTGGGTAAGTCGATCTTTGACCGTTCATCTCAAGTGCATATCGGTGAACTCATGCTGAAATACGGCGGCGGCGGCCACATCGCCGCAGGAACTTGCCAGATCAACAACGAAAAGGCCCAACAAGTTCAGGAAGAACTGATCGCGGCGCTTTCGGTATAGAATCACATATCCGAACTTCACCTGAAAGGGAAATACATGCCCAACACGAAACGCACGATTACAGCCGAAGATTTATATAACTTTGAACTATTGTCGCCGCCGCGCATCTCGCCGGACGGCAAGCATGTGGTCTACGCCCAGCAGCGCGTGGATGCCAAGACCGAGAAGAAATACAGCAATCTGTGGATTACCCCTACCAACGGCAGCGGCGCTCGTCCGTTCACCATTGGCGACCAAAATGACTCACAGCCGCGCTGGTCACCCGATGGCAAGACGATTGCCTTCATCTCGAACCGCGGCGATGAGAAACAGCCCCAAATCTATCTGATCCCCTTCGAGGGTGGTGAAGCCCGCGCCCTGACCGAACTCAAAGGTGAAATCGGCGCGCTGGAATGGTCACCGGATGGAACACAATTTGTGATCCAGTTTCGCGCCAAAGACGCCGAAGTTCTGGAGCGGGACGGGGACGAGCAAAAGAAAAAACTTGGTATTGTCGCCCGCCACTACGAGCGTGTTTTCTATAAATTCGATGGCTATGGCTTTCTGCCCCATGAGCGCTGGCACATCTGGACGGTAGACGCGTCCAGTGGCGTAGCCAATCAACTCACCGCGGGGCCAATCTTCGATGAACTCCAACCCGCCTGGTCGCCCGATGGCAAATCAATTGCCTTTATATCCAATCGCAACCCCGACCCCGATCTGGCGCGTGGCGATACCAGCCTGTTCGTGATCCCGGCGGCAGGCGGTTTAGAACGCCAAATCGAAACCACTTCCCAGGCGCTTCTGCCTAGTTTTTCTCCCGATGGCAAGTTGATTGCCTATATCGGCCAACGCGACTACACGCAGTGGTGGCAAAATAACGATCTGTGGGTTGCACCGGTTGACGGCTCCATGCCGCCGCGCAACCTGACCACCAAATTCGACGCCACGGTCGATACGGCCAGCATCAACGATCTCAATTTTGGGCATAACCCGCAAGCCCCGGCCTGGTCGCCAGATGGCAACACACTTTTCTTCCAGGTCAGCAAAGATGGCAGCAACCTGCTCATGTCGGCGAATGTCAGTAACGGCGAGTTGAGGACCGTTCTCGGCGAGAAGGGTTTTGTGGGTGGGTTCGATTTCGACCACGCAGGAGAAACGCTGGCCTATTTCTTCGGCACGATGAGCGACCCGGGGCAGATTTTTGTGCATCCCGTGGGGGGGCAGGGTTCAACTCAGATTACGCGCGCCAACCCCTGGCTACAGGAAGTCAATCTCGGCTCAATGGAAGAAGTCTGGTTCAAGGGGCGTGACGGCAACGACATCCAGGGATGGATTCTAAAACCCCCGGCCTTTGACGCCTCCCAAACATATCCTTCGATCCTCGAAATCCACGGCGGTCCGCTGGCAATGTACGCCGAGTTTTTCATGCACGAGTTCTACTACCTCGCCGCGCAGGGCTATGTGGTCTATTTCAGCAATCCGCGCGGCGGACAGGGTTACGGCGAAACGCATGCCAAAGCCATCTGGCAAGATTGGGGCAACGCTGATTATGCCGATCTGATGAGTTGGACAGACTATGTGGCGGCGCAGCCCTACATCGATACCAATCGCATGGGCGTGACCGGCGGCAGTTACGGCGGCTATATGAGCCTGTGGATTATCGGCCATACCCAGCGCTTCCAGGCCGCCGTGCCGCAGCGCGTGGTCAGCAACTTTGTCAGCATGTGGGGTTCCAGTGATCTGAACTGGATTTTCCAGCAAGTGCTCGACAACAAACCGCCCTGGGAAGATTTGGAGAAATACTGGAAACACTCGCCGATGGCCTATATCGGCAATGCCAAAACGCCGACTTTGCTGATCCACAGCGAGAACGATCACCGTTGCCCGATCGAACAGGGCGAGCAGGCTTTTGTGGCGCTCAAAACCCTGGGTGTAGATGCCGAAATGGTGCGCTTCCCCGAAGAGCCACACGGTCTTTCGCGCATAGGCCGCACAGATCGGCGCATCGCCCGCCTGAATCATATTGCACGCTGGATGGGTAAATACCTAAAGTACCCATAGCTCAACCTTGAGACGCCAAGTTTGTGAAACTTCGCAGGCCTGGTATCGTATAGTGTAGACAGAAAAGAGATTTCGGCTCGAAACTGAGCCATCTCAAATTAATCGAACACAAACGGAGGCGAAAATGGCTGATGTAATTGATTATCAAATTTACGGCGACGATCTTCAGCTCGTGGAAATTGAACTTGATCCCGGCGAGGGTGTACGCGCCGAGGTTGGAACAATGACCTATATGGAAAACGGCATCGAGATGCAAACTGACACCGGCGGCGGGCTCTTCAAGGGCCTGAAGCGCATGGTAACGGGTGAGAGCTTTTTCATCACTACATTTTTAAATAATGCACAGATAAAATCTCACGTAGCATTTGCAGCCCCCTACCCTGGCAAAATTGTAGCCTTTGACCTGGATCAATTTAACGGCCAGGTGTTATGCCAAAAAGACTCCTTCCTGTGCGCCGCTCAGGGCACCGAAATCGAGGTTGCCTTCACCAAGCGTATGGGCGCGGGTTTCTTCGGCGGCGAGGGCTTCATCTTGCAGCGCCTCGTCGGCGATGGGATGGTATTCGTCCACGCGGGCGGCACGGTCATCGAAAAAGACCTGACCGCGGGCGAAACCCTGCGCGTGGACACCGGCTGCATCGTAGCCTTTGACACCCGTGTAGACTACGACATCCAGATGGTTGGCGGCTTCAAGAACGCGCTCTTCGGCGGTGAAGGTCTCTTCCTCGCCAAGCTAACCGGCCCCGGAAAAGTGTATCTGCAAAGCCTGCCCTTCTCGCGGCTGGTAGACCGCATCAAGAGCGGTATCAGTTTCAGCCAGGGCGGCGGCGAGCAAACCGGCGTCGCCGGAATCGGCAGCGATATTCTCAAGGGGATTATCAGCGGATAAACAACAATTCAGCAAAAATAAAAAGAGTGGCAGCGAGCTGCCACTCTTTTTATTTTTGCTTTGCCTCTTGCCACAATTCTTCCATTTCTTCCAGCGGCATCTCCCCCAGTTCACGGCCCTGCTCGCGGGCTGATTGCTCAATAAATGCAAAGCGCGTGCGAAAACGCTGATTAGTTTCGCGCAGGGCGCTTTCGGCATCAATCTTTAGCCAGCGCGCCAGATTGACAATCGCAAAGAGCAAATCACCAACTTCGGATGCGCGGGCTGCGTCATCGGGGGCGGTGCGAATTTCTTCAATCTCTTCGCAAATTTTATCCATCACCCCTGAAATATCGGGCCAGTCGAAACCTACACGCACCACCCGATTCTGGTAAGTCTGCGCCTGAGTCAGGGCGGGAAGAGCGTTGGCAACACCATCCAACAAGCCTTTCTTCTCTTCACCATTGGCCTTGCGTTCTTCGGCTTTCAGACGCTCCCAATTTTTGATTACTGCATCGGCCTCATCAAGATTTACATCGCCAAAAACATGCGGATGCCGTCGCACCAGTTTGGTATAAATGCCGTTGATGACATCTGCCATCGTAAACTCACCGTATTCACTGGCAATCTGGGCGTGCAACACAACCTGGAGCAACAAATCGCCAAATTCTTCGACCATCGCGATAGGATCGTCTTTATCAATCGCATCCACCACTTCATAGGCTTCTTCGAGCAAATTGGGGCGCAACGATTGATGATCCTGCTCGCGATCCCAGGGACAGCCCTCGGGCGAGCGCAGATGCGCTACCAATTCTTGAAACGCTTCCATGGATGTCGCCGGGCCAAGCGGAGACAAATAGAGCGAAGTCAGCAAACCAATATGCTCGCTACGGTCAATCGCGTAAAGGGGTAAATCTTCAACCAGCTCAGTAGTGGAACCGGCGCCATGCACCAACTGAACGGGATGTTCATCGGGATAGGCGGCCATGAGAGTGATCTTGACTTCGGCGGCGATCTGACGGTCGTAGATTTGGGCGATCAGGACGGGCGCATCGGGCGGGAAAGGGGGGTGGTGGCCGCTCACGAGGGTCAGCGCATCCACAAGGGATGTGTGTGGTAAAGGGTCTAGCCCCAGGGCAGAGAATGTCGGTTCGAGGAAACTCAGCCCACCTACGAGCGAGCACGGAATTCCCAACGCTTTAGCCTGGCGAACAATCTCCGGGCCGGTGGACTCAGCGATAAAGGGATGTCCCGGGACAGCATAAATTACCCCTTCGGGGCGTTTTCCCAGGGCAATAATCTGTTCGACAATTTGCTGGTACACCTGCTCGAAGGAATCATACTGCTGATAAAGGTCATCAAAACTTTTCACGCGTAGCGAAGGCGGGAAACCTTTTACCGCCGGGTGCTGTTCGGTGCGTAGGTAGATTTCATCCGCAGTTTCAAGCACTTGCCAGGCCTGACGCGTGATGAGGTCTGCATTGGCAGGGCCAAGCCCTAAAATCAGGATTCCAGCCATAGATAATCCTTAAACAAATACCGCGGAGAACGCGGAGAGCGCAAAGTTTTTATGCTCTGCGTTCTTCGCGTTCTCCGCGGTTGATATGCCTGTAAAAGCAGAACCACTAACGCTTGGTGTAAGTGGGTGCCTTGCGGGCGCGCTTGAGGCCGGGTTTCTTGCGTTCTTTTTCACGCGAGTCACGCGTCAAGAAGCCGCCCTTGCGCATTGCCGACCGGTAATCCGGGTTCATTTTTATCAGTGCACGAGCCAAGCCCAACTGAACGGCATCGGTCTGGCCGGTGACACCACCGCCTTTGACCAATACACTCACATCTACTGAGCTGTCCTGCCCAACGGTAGATAGCGGGGCAACGATATTTTGTGAATCGCCCATACGAGTGAAATACTCTTCGAGGGATTTCTCGTTGACGATAATCTGGCCAGTGCCGCTCATCACGCGAACACGAGCCGTACTGGCCTTGCGGCGACCGACACCTTCGTAATATTGATTCGCCATAATTACTCCTTAGTCGAAGATAAAACTTCTTCGATGGGTTTCGGGTTTTGGGCTGAGTGGGGGTGCTCAGCACCTCCGTAAACGCGCAGTTTTGTCATCAATTTGCGCCCATAGCGATTGTGGGGCAGCATACCCCAGACCGCTTTTTCGATAACGCGCTCAGGGTGCTTGTCAAGCAAGTCACGCAGGCTAATGGATTTCAATCCACCCGGACGGCCACTGGTACGATGGTACATTTTGTCTTCCAGCTTATTGCCCGTTACGCGAATATGTTTTGCATTGACGACAACAACAAAATCGCCCACATCAACACCCGGCGTGAATTCTGGCTTGTGTTTGCCAAGCATCACAGTGGATATCTGTGTTACCAGGCGGCCAAGTGTCTGCTCGTTGGCATCAACGAGCACCCAGTCGCGCTGGATATCTTCAGGTTTGGGATAAAACGTTTTATACACGATTCTCCGCTCTCCGTTTTTTCTATTCAGGTTATATTACCTGTTACTTACGCTCTAGTTAACTATTCTCACAATAATGTACATTGACCAAAGTCAGCCCACATGCCGGGGCCAGCCCTTGAATCGGCTGCGCCGGATGATGCAGATGGGAGCGTAATTGCTCCATATCCATCAGTCCTTGAACAACTTTGATCTGGGTTGACACCAAGCGACGCACCATATGATAGAGAAAAGCATTTGCCGTAACGTCAAAATACAGGATGCCGTCGGTTTGATGCCATTTGGCCGAGATCAGATCTCGGATCGTGCTGCCGCCAGCGTGCATTGGACTACCAAAGGCGGCAAAATCATGCACGCCTACCAACTGGTCAGCCGCTGCTTGCAACACATCCATATCCGGTGCAGGCCACACTCGCCAGGTATAGCGTTCTAAAAGCGGATTGGCTGTTTCCTGACAATAAATGCGGTATTGATAACTTCGGCTAAGCGCATGATAACGCGGATGGAAATCTTCAGCAACAATCTCTACCAGCGAAACAGCTACATCTTCGGGAAGCAACGCGTTGAGTGCGCTACGCAGGTTGTCTACGGGGTGGCGCCAATCCAGGTCGAAGGCAGCCACCTGTCCCGCAGCATGAACTCCCGCATCGGTGCGTCCAGCCAACAAGAGAGTTGTCCCTTGCCAATTCAATTTGCGCAAAGTTTCTTCGACAACACCTTGCACTGTGCGCACATCCCGCTGGCGTTGAGAGCCATGAAATTGAGTGCCGTCGTACGCGAGAATAATTTTGTAACGTGCCATTGGTCAGTGGTCAGTGAACAGTGGCCAGTCAACAGTCGAAACTGTTTACTGCTCACCGGTCACTGATTACTGATTGATTCTACTCTTCTACCAGCTCTAAAATGACCATATCGGCCGAATCACCTTGCCGAGGGCCAAGCTTTATCATACGGGTGTATCCGCCAGGGCGATTTTCAAAGCGCGGCGCGATATCATCAAAAAGTTTTGAAACAACTTGATTATCACCCAGGCGCGAGACTGCAACGCGTCGAGCATGCACGGCATTGGCGCCTTCGGCCTTGTTACCGCGTTTTGCCAATGTAATCAGTTTTTCAGCAGGCTGTCGAATAGCTTCAGCCTTGGCACGGGTAGTTTGAATTCGCTCGTGCTCAAACAACTGCTTCACCAATGTGCGGCGCAATGCAATGCGATGACCTTTTGATCGTCCTAATCGATAACCAGCTACTTTATGTCGCATTTTGCTTACTCCAATTCAAGGCCGTCAAGGATACCTTCCATTACATAGCCCTTTTCGACCATTTTATCTCGTAATTCCAAGAGGCTCTTGACACCGAAATTGCGGATGGAGAGGACTGCATCATCACCTTTTTCCATCAATTCGATGATCTCACCAATATTCGTGATTCCAGCCCGCTTCAAGGAATTGAAAACACGCACAGAAAGATCGAGGTCTTCTATCGGCGTTTCGATGATCTCTTCGCCCAGGCCTTCTTCTTCGACATGTTCTTCTACCATTGCAGCCAATGATTCGGCGCTAACACCTGCCAGATGTTGCAAATGTTCCATCAGGAGCTTTGCACTGGTGCTAAGCGCTTTTTCAGGCTCAATCGTACCATCGGTCCAAATTTCCATGATCAGCTTGTCATAATTGGTACTTTGTCCCACACGGGCAAAACCAATATCGTAGTTGACGCGCTTCACCGGGTTATAGATGGCATCCACGGGAAGTTCACCAATCGGCAGGCGGCCAGAGCGGTCATCGGCGGGCGAATATCCGCGGCCTCGCTGGACGGTTAGTTCGATCTCCAGAGGTGCGTCACGGTCATCCACTGTGAAAAGATACAGTTCCGGGTTGATAATTTCAACATCAGAGGGCGCGATGATATCCGCAGCCGTTACCACGCCAGAGCCATGTACTTCCAGGTGCATTCGGGCAGTATCCACATCATACAAGATCATGCGCAATTTTTTAATTTGCAACATGATATGAATAACATCTTCACGCACGCCAGGGATATCCCGATACTCATGATGAATATCGGCGATCCGAATGGACGTAATGGCCGCGCCGTCCAAAGATGATAGTAAAACCCGGCGCAACGCATTTCCCAAAGTGAGACCATAGCCACGCTCAAGCGGGCCAATTGCATACTTACCGTAATTTCGAGATTCTGCTTCGCGTTCGATTTTTGGCGTTACCATACTACTTAATCCCAACACCAGACACCCCTTTCAACTAAATATGAGGCTCTATGCTGTTTACAATTCATCACGATCCTAATTACCGTCGCGAATAGTACTCAACAATGAGTTGCTCGTTCAGGTTGCCATCAATTTCAAGGCGTTCAGGCAGACGAACTAATTCGCCCGACAAAGCTTCTACATCGCGACCGATCCAATCCGGAATGGATTTCTCGGTTGCTATGGAGCGAAGGTCCTTGAAAAACACACGCTTGCGTGAGCCATCTCGTACGGCGATGTGATCGCCTGGAGAAAGCAACATTGAGGGCACGTCTGTACGGCGTCCGTTGACATCAAAATGGCCGTGCGTTACTAGCACACGCGCCTGGGTGCGGCTACTGGCATATCCCATGCGATAAATAACATTATCTAAACGGGATTCCAAAATTTGCAGCAAATTCAAACCGGTCAGGCCGCGTCGCTGAAGCGATTCTTCGTAATAGCGGCGGAACTGACGTTCCATCACACCGTAAATCCGGCGAGCTTTCTGTTTAGCGCGTAACTGACGCGCAAAGTCGGATTCGCGGCGGCGACGGAATTGTGAGCTGCGTCCATGATCTCCCGGAGGGTACGCTCGACGTTCAAATGAACACTTCGAGGTGTAACAACGCGCACCTTTCAGAAAGAGTTTTTCTCCTTCCCGCCTACACAGCTTACAAGCGGGTCCACGATATCGTCCCATAATACTTTCCTCTATTTATTCCTTCTCGTAGTCGCTGATTGAAGATGTAAACACATCACAATAAGCGGAAACTATCCTTTATACACGGCGCTTTTTCGGAGGGCGGCAACCGTTATGTGCCACGGGGGTCTTATCCGTAATTGCGGTGACCTTCACGCCCATTGTCTGAACGGCACGAATAGCAGCTTCGCGTCCGCGACCGGGGCCATTGATAATTACTTCGGCTTCACGCAAGCCCATATCCATGGCTGCCTTCACTGCATGTTCTGCTGCCAGGCGAGCGGCATAGGGCGTACTTTTACGAGAACCTTTCAGCCCCATAATGCCGGGGGAACCCCAGCAAACCGTATTACCCTGAGGGTCAGAAACCGTTACGATCGTGTTGTTAAACGTTGCGTAAATATGCACCTGCCCCGAAGACAGTGTGCGCTTTGTTTTTCGTGCGCCCTTCTTCCGACGCGGTAAACTTTTTTTAGCCATACGACCTCACACTTAATTTGTGATTCTGCTTTGTGGTTTTGTTATGGACAATCACCCACCATGCCGATCAGCCACGGGAAGAGAGGAAGGATTCCCAATCGAACAGGCAGGTGCAGGCCACAACAGAGCTAACAATGCTTAGCCGGGGTTTGATCCTGCACAAAAAAACAGGATACAGCCCCAGGCGTTCACCAAACTACGTCTTGGCAACACCTCTGCGGCGTCCGCGTCCGGCGACCGTTTTCTTGGGGCCTTTGCGGGAACGCGCATTTGTGCGCGTACGCTGACCACGCAACGGTAAATTGCGGCGGTGTCGAAGCCCGCGATAGCTGCCAATTTCAATCAGGCGTTTGATATGCATTTGGCTTTCGCGGCGCAAATCACCTTCCACTTTGTACTTTTGGGAGATTTCCTCACGCAGCAAACTGGCTTCGTCATCGGTCAGATCACGAACACGCGTATCAGGATTAACACCAGTTTTCGCCAGGATTTCATTTGCGCTTGAGCGGCCAATGCCAAAAATATACGTTAGAGCAACCTCTATCCGCTTTTCACGAGGTAAGTCTATACCTTCAATACGAGCCATAATTCACTATCCCTGTCGCTGTTTATGTTTTGGATTTTCACAGATTACGTACAATCTACCTTTGCGCTTTACAATCTTGCATTTTGCGCAGCGTTTTTTTACAGATGCTGATACTTTCATAATGCCTCACTTCTGGCTAATACTACTCTTCTAGCCCAGCCAAAGTTTCGATTATACTAGCCTCTTCGAATTCAGTCCATAGCTTTCATTGAGAATGGTTAGAATTTGCGGGCCATTTTCGGTCACTGCTACGGTGTGTTCAAAATGAGCCGTCAAAGAGCCATCCGCCGAAACCACTGTCCATTGATCGGGTAAAACCCGAGTTTTGTACGCGCCAGCTAACAACATTGGCTCGATGGCCAGGGTAATACCCGGCCTCAACACAAGCCCGCGCCCTGCGCTGCCAAAATTTGGCACTTGCGGGGCTTCATGCATCTGGCGACCAACACCGTGCCCCGTATATTCACGCGGTACGCTATATCCATGGCCTTCAACATATTCCTGAATCGCCGCCGAGATATCGCCAACCCGATTACCAGCCTGCATTTTCGAAATACCAATTTGCAAGGCTTTTTCAGTAACTTCAAGTAAGCGCCGGGCCTTTTTCGGAATTTCACCAACGCCAACCGAAATAGCCGAATCGGCGACAAAACCTTTGTAAGTCGTGCCGCAGTCGATGGAAACGAGATCACCCGACTGCAATTTTTTTTTGCCAGGAATGCCATGCACCAACGCTTCATTGATGCTAATGGTCAGCGTAGCTGGAAAGGGATACGGGCCGGGGTAGCCTTTGAAAGTAGGCTCCCCGCCATGATCGCGTATCACCTGTTCGGCTACGGCATCCAGCTCTGCGGTTGTGATGCCCGGCTGAATCAGATTGCGAACAGTTTCATGAACCAAGGCATTAATATGCCCAGCCTGACGCATGATCTCTATTTCTTCGGATGTTTTTATAATTACGTTACGCTGCCAAACCATAATTTCCTACAACTTTGCGATGGCAGCGAAGAGCGCTTCCGAAACTGCATCGATAGCCTGAGCGCCGTCAATCTCAACCAAGACACCTTTCTGACGATAGTAATCGATCAATGGCTGGGTTTGATCAAGATAAACCCGAATGCGCCGCGATACTGTTTCAACGGTGTCATCTTCTCGCTGATAAAGTTCAGTGCCATCCACATCGCAGATGCCATCCACCTTGGGTAGATTAAACTTGACGTGGAAAACATGTCCATTTTGGCAGGATCGCCGCCCGCTAAGCCGTTCAACAAGCTCATCATCGGCAACGATGATGCACGGGACAGCGTCCACCTGAGTATTTTTTTGATCACGCAGTATTCCATCCAGCGCTTCGGCCTGAAATACCGTGCGAGGAAACCCATCCAGTAGCACGCCTGCCTGACAATCGGGTCGCGAGATGCGTTCTTGCACCATGCGAATGGTGACATCATCGGGAACCAATTCACCTCGATTGATATATCCTTCAGCCAATTTTCCTAATTCGGTTTTTTCACGCAAATTTTCGCGAAAAAGGTCGCCCGATGAGACATGGGGAATGCCCATTTTCTCAGATAGAATTTTTGCCTGAGTGCCCTTTCCGGCTCCGGGAGGGCCAAGCATCACGAAGTGCTGTGCCATTATTCACCACTAGCGGACTAAAAGTGTTTCATCATATCCGTGCAATTTTAACTCTGCGTCAATGTTAAAGAATGTATCTCTGACAACACCTACCACAATCAACAAACCTGACGAGGTCACTAACAACGTGCCAGTGTTATCGCCCAGGGGTAAAATCAATCCAACCAAGAATGGGATCACCGCCACCATGCCCAGGAAAAAAGCACCGGGGAAGGTGATACGGCGCAACACTTTGGTGAGGTAGCGCTGGGTTGGTTCGCCTTTGCTCACACCAGGGATTTGCGCACCAGAGCGTTTTAGGTTTTCACCATAATTTTGCTGGGCAAATAACACATCGGTGTAGAAGAAAGCGAAACCGACAACGAAAACGAAATAGATGGCCCAGTACCAGGGACTGTTGCCACCAAAAATATTCTGCGCACCCAAGGCCAGGTTCGCCACCCAGGTGGTTTCAGATTGCAAGAAGAAACCTGCAATAATAGCCGGGAAGGTGAGCAATGATTGGGCGAAGATGATCGGAATCATGCCCGCCATATTTACGCGCAGCGGCAAGGTGCCCTTGACGGGCATCGACATTCGACGGCCAACGCGTCTGCCCGGGTACATAACGGGAATATTACGTTGACCTTGCTGAACAATGACAATCACGAAAATGATCAAGATCATCAAAATGATAGAGAAGATCAACACCAACCAGCGATATTCATTATTGAGCAGTCCAGCAAAATTTTGCGGGATACGCGAAACGATGCCTGCAAAGATGAGTAACGAAAGCCCCTGATTGCGAATGCCAAATTCTGAGATCAATTCACCCAACCAAATGGCAAACATTGTTCCAGCCGTCATACTAAAGATAATCGCCAACGATGGCAGCAATGCGCTGCCGGAAAAACCGTAGTTATCAATAATAGGCACACCCGCAAAACCGCCAAAGATACGAATTTGCGATACAGCTTGTAAAGCCGCCATCGGAACTGCCAGAATATAGGTCCATTTCTCCATCCATTTCTGACCTTCACGGGGATCATCCTCCATGCGTCGCTGCAACGCCGGGATCACCGGTACCAGCAACTGGAGGATAATCTGAGCTGTAATGTAGGGATACACGCCCATAGCCATCACGGAAAAATTGGAAACTGTACCGCCAGACAGCATATCTAAGATGCCTACCAGAGTGCCTGCGGCACCACCACCAGACAAGATAGAAGCAAGGGCAGCGCGGTTCACGCCCGGCACTGGCACTTGCGCGGCCAAGCGATAGATCACCATAATGCCTAATGTGATCAGCAATTTTCGTCGGATGTCTCGGGCTGTCCATAGATAGCGCCAAGCAGACCGCTTCATAAATTGGCTCCTTAATAGTTAGTCGCATTCGTCGTATTGGTCTCATGTGTCTGAACGATCTCACGGCCCGACAAATCAGACACGTGAAACAAATTAGACTACACGTTGCACCAAATCAGACTATTTCGACCACTCCAGAATATCTACACTACCGCCAGCCGCTTCAATTTTGGCGCGCGCACCATCTGATATTCGGTGTACGCTAACCTTGAGGGCTTTTTTGATTTCGCCTTCACCCAAAATTACAGTGGGGTTGCGCTCATCTTTTATCATGCGGGCTTCAGCCAAGGTTTCTGGGGAAACTTTGGCGCCTTTTTTGAAATCTTCCAGTTGGTACAAATTAATTTCATTAAAGGTGATGCGATGAGGAGGGGTAAAACCACGCTTGAAAGGTAAGCGGCGGAAGAATGGCAAGTTGCCACCCTGATGCCACAGCGAGGTACCACCACCACGACGAGAATTCTGCCCGTTAGAACCGCGACCAGCAGTTTTACCTTGCCCTGCGGAAATACCGCGGCCCAAACGTTTGCCTCGTTTTGTTGCACCGTCATTCGGCTTTAAATCATGCAATTTCATCGTTCTACCTACTCTTCAACCCGCACCAGATGGCTAACTTTGTTCACCATCCCGCGGATAACCGGTGTATCTTGTTGTTCAACGGTATGATTGATACGACGAAGCCCTAAAGCGCGGACTGTACTTTTTTGTCGCACGGGGTAACCAATGGTGCTTTTCACCAGTGTGATACGCAGCATTTTCGGTGGAGTTTTTTTCTTAGCCATATCTCTTATCCTTTATTCCAGAATGGCAGAACTCGCTCAACCGGAATACCGCGCTCATTGGCAATTTGCTGGGGATTTTTTAACTGATCCAGCGCATCCATTGCAGCATAAACGACATTAAGATCGTTATTGCTGCCAAGCGATTTCGTCAAAATATCTGAGATACCTGCGGCTTCTATAACCGCGCGCACGCCACCGGCTGCAATAACACCCGTACCACGGGAAGCCGGTTTGAGCATCACGCGCGCACCACCCACCTTACCCAGAACTTCGTAAGGAATAGTTGTGTCAAAGATTGCCACGCGGTGCATATTTTGTTGTGCCTGCTTTACAGCTTTGCGAATGGCATCGGGAACCGAATTTGCTTTCCCGCTGCCAACGCCGACACTGCCAGCGTTATCACCAACCACAACGGTCACACGAAATGAAAACCGACGACCACCTTTTACAACTGTGGCAACACGCCGAATCTCAATTACACGCTCATCGAATTCTTTTTCAGCTTGATAGTTCGCCATGTTTGTTCTCCTCGATTAGAACTGCAAGCCACCTTCGCGAGCGCCATCGGCGAGCGCACTCACACGCCCGATATAGCGATATCCACCGCGATCAAAGACAACTTGTTTTACACCAACCGCCTGCGCTCGTTCAGCAATGGTTTGACCAACTAGCTTGGCCTGTTCAATCTTGCTCAAACTATCCATTTTCTTGCGCAGTTCACCATCAATAGTTGATGCAGAAGCCAATGTATGACCTGCCTCATCATCAATCACTTGAGCATAAATCTCGTTCAAACTGCGAAAAACATTTAAGCGGGGTTTTTCCGGAGTTCCTGCAACTGTCTTTCGTACACGCGTATGACGCCGTATACGAGCAGCCGCTCGAGTTTTTGATTTTGCCATAATTACACCTTACCAGCTTTACCTGCCTTGCGGCGGATACGCTCGTCCTGATATTTGATGCCTTTGCCTTTGTAAGGCTCAGGAGGACGAATTTTCCGAATATCAGCAGCAACCTGACCAACCTTGGCCCTATCGTAACCTTTAACATGCACAACGCGGTTACGATCTTCTACAACAAATTCAATGCCTTCGGGTGGTTCTATCTCAACAGGGTGAGAATACCCAACGTTGAGAACCAGATTCTTGCCATTCAATTCTCCACGGTAACCAACGCCATTGATTTCAAGAATTTTCTCAAAACCATCTGTAACGCCAACTACCATGTTGTTAATAATTGCTCGTGTCATGCCGTGCATGGCGCGATGTGTACCTTCATCTGAAGGGCGCTCCACAGTGATCACTCCTGTATCCAGGGTAATCTTCATTGACGCAGGGAAGGTGTGCTCCATCTGCCCCTTGGGGCCTTTGACATTCACACACGTTCCCTTAATTTTTACATCTACGCCCTGCGGCACATCCACTGGTAAACGACCAATACGTGACACAGTTCAACCTCCTGGATTATTGATCAGATATTTCTGATCTCCAATCGTTATTACCAAACTTTACATACGACTTCGCCGCCCAGGCCCAGTTTACGGGCTTCACGGCCAGTCATCACGCCTTGCGAAGTGGAGAGGATGGCAACACCCATCCCAGACAACACCCAGGGGATATCTTGTTTTCCAGTGTACACCCGACGTCCCGGTTTGCTGACTCGCTCAATACCAGTCACCACCGGACGACGGTTACGCCGCTCACCAATATACTTCAAACGAATAGTGAGAACTTTTTCTCCAACGCGTTTGCCATCTTGTACTTCGTAATCGGCTACAAAACCCTCAGTTTTTAAGATTTTGGCGATTGCTACCTTTATCTTCGAGCTGGGCATTGTGGTCACGAGCTGACCTGCCATAACAGCATTTCGGACACGAGTAAGCATATCGGCAATGGGATCACTAACACTCATGCTTCAACCTCCACCCGGATTACCAGGAAGCCTTTCTCACGCCAGGGATCTTGCCATCCAGCGCTAATTCACGGAAACAAATGCGGCATAAGCCAAAGCGACGAATATAGCCGCGCGGGCGTCCACAAACTTTACAACGATTCCGTACGCGAGTTTTATACTTACGTCGGTCTTCACGAACAACCATGCATGTCTTAGCCATTGTTTATCCTTCCTTCCTAAACGGCATTCCCAGCATACGCAATAATTCACGGCCTTCTTCATCGGTTGTCGCGGTAGTTACAATCGTAACTTCCAGGCCGCGTAGTTTATCGATTTTATCGTATTCTATCTCTGGAAATACCAGTTGTTCACGCAGGCCTAATGTGTAGTTGCCGCGCCCATCAAAAGAATTCGGAGAAATGCCCCGAAAATCTCTCACGCGCGGTAATGCGATGTTCATCAAACGATCTAGAAAAGCCCACATCCGTTGACCACGCAGGGTCACTTTCGTTCCAATGGGATTACCTTCACGCAGTTTAAAACTGGCTATGCTTTTTCGGGCACGAGTAATGATCGGTTTCTGCCCAGTAATCTTAATAAGATCACCAACCGCCGCTTCAAGAGCTTTGGCATTTTCTAAAGCCTCACCAACACCGATATTGACAACTACTTTCTGAATGCGGGGAACTTGCATAATATTACCCAAATTCAGCGTTTTCATCAGGTCCGGAACAATTTCTTCGTAACGTTCTTTTACTATCATTGTTTCACTCTCACAGACCTCAGTCAATCAGCGCGTCGCAACGCTTGCAAACACGATGAGAGCCATCTTCATCGCGCTGGATACCAACACGAGTGGCCTCACGACAAGAAGGGCAAACTAACATCACATTCGATATGTGCATTGGAGCCTCAAACTCGATAATACCTGGGGACATATTACGCCCCTGAGCCTGATATTGACCCTGATGCTTCTTACGAATATTGATGCTTTGCACAGCAACACGGGCTTTGTGAGGATAGACTTTAATCACCTCGCCGCGTTTACCCTTATCTTCGGAGCGGCCACTGATAATTTCTACAGTATCGCCTTTTTTTATTTTAGCATTCACGTTTTTCGCTCCTACTACTCACTGGCTTACAAACTTTCAGGCGCCAGCGAAACAATTTTCATATAGCCTTTTTCGCGCAATTCACGCGCAACTGGCCCAAAGATACGCGTCCCTTTTGGATTGAAGCTATCACCATCAAGGAGGACGGCCGCGTTATCGTCAAATCGAATAAAGCTTCCATCCGGTCGACGCCAACCCTTTTTTGTGCGCACAACTACGGCGCGGACAACATCACTTTTCTTCACAGCACCATGCGGCGTAGCCGATTTCACTGTGCCGACAACAACATCGCCAACGCTGGCATAGCGTCGTCGTGATCCACCTAACACTTTGATCACGAGCAACTCGCGCCCACCGGTGTTATCTGCAATCCGTATTCGCGATTCTTGTTGGATCATCTTATACCTCTACTTCATCCACGCTGGCTACGGCTTGATCTTCCTGAAGACGCTGCTCGACAACCCAGCGTTTGCGGCGCGAGATCGGACGACTTTCAACAATCGAGACTTCATCGCCAATCTGGCAGCCCAACTCATCATGAGCCATGAAACGGCTGCTATCAGATACAACCTTGCCATAGAGGCGGTGACGATAAGTGCGGGTTACTTCGACAACGACTGTCTTTTGCATCTTGTCGCTAACGACGACACCGGTTAAACGACGGCGGTTATTCATGCTTCACCTCCCGCGGATACTTCTTGCTTTCGCTCATTCAGGATAGTTTGATAGCGAGCAATATCACGGCGGATAATACGTATTCTAGTAAAATCAACCAACTCACCCGTAGCTTGTTGAAAGCGGAGTTTCATTAGTTCTTCTCGCGCTTCATCAATTTGCTCATTGATTTCGTCGGTCGTGAGTTCTCGAATTTCTGCTGCTTTCATCACTACTCTCCTGCCGAGTCGCTGGCTATGATTCTGGTTTTGACAGACAATTTATATGAAGCCAGTTTCAAAGCTCTTTTGGCAGTATCTTCGGGGATACCACCACCAATCTCGAACATAATCCGTCCGGGTTTTACGACTGCAGCCCAAAAATCCACATCACCTTTCCCTTTACCCATTCGGCTCTCGGCCGCACGCTTGGTGATGGGCTTATCCGGGAAAATACGGATCCATACTTTTCCACGACGGCGCATGGCACGTACCATTGCACGGCGGGCAGACTCAATTTGGCGGGCAGATACCCAACCCGGCTCAAGAGCCTGGAGGCCAAAATCGCCAAAATGGATGTCGGAACCGCGCTGTGCTTTGCCTTTCATGCGGCCGCGCATTTGTTTACGATACTTTACACGCTTTGGCATCAACATAGTTGATCACTCTCTCGTCATCTGAATCGACTTGCGGCGATTGCAGAGATCACTACTCACTTATATATACACCTTCAGTAGCTTCAGGTACTTCGGTTACTTCAGGGAAGATCGTTCCCTTATAGATCCATACCTTGATGCCAATGCGCCCATAAGTCGTATTAGCTTCGGCTACTGCATAGTCAATATTGGCACGCAGGGTTTGGCGGGGGACACGACCTTCACGCATGTGAATGGTTCGAGCCATTTCAGCGCCACCCAAACGTCCAGCTACCTGCACGCGGATACCTTCAGCGCCCTGGCGCATGGCCTGGCCGATCGAACGCTTCATCGCGCGCGAGAAGCTAATCCGCCGCTCTAACTGTCCGGCAATATTTTCTGCCACCAGATACGCGTCCAAATCGGGATTTTCGATCTCTTTGATATCCAGATCAATTTTCATCCCAACCAATTTTTCCAGATTGACGCGAACGACTTTAACATTAGCGCCTTTACGGCCAATAAATACACCTGGTTTGGCAGTATGCACAACCACGCGCACCTTGCCAGGAAATCGCTCTATTTCGATGCCAGAAATACCAGCGCGGTCGTTCTGGGTGTGAATCAGTTGGCGAACAGCGAGATCCTGGTGCAATTGGTCAACGTAGTTCTCACCTTCTGCATACCAACGTGCATCCCAATCACGGTTGATTCCTAAACGAAAACCAATAGGATTAACTTTGCGACCCATAATTTCTCCTCAACTAAGCCTCTCGTTCTCGCAAGACAACGGTGATATGCGATGAACGCCGCAACAACGGCTTGAACCGACCTCGAGCGCCAAAACGACGCCATTTGCGCGTGGGGCCTTGATCGGCAAAGATACGGTAGATATACAGATCATTACGGCTAATACCGAAATTTTCTTCTGCATTTGCCATCGCCGAGGCGATAACTTTGGCTACCGGCTTGGCAGCTTTATTTTGCAAAAATCTTAGCGTATCCAGCGCAGTGAGGGCATCCTCACCACGCACCAAATCAACCACCAGACGGGCTTTTTGTTGAGATATTTGAATATTGCGGGCATGAGCGCGAATATCTTGTGTCATGATTTACCTCACTTCCGCTTTTTCTCTACAAGATGCCCACGGAACGTGCGCGTATGAGCAAACTCACCCAGGCGATGACCAACCATATTTTCGGTAATATAAATCGGAACATGGCGGCGACCATCGTGAACGGCAATTGTGTGGCCGACCATTTGGGGGAAGATCACACTCGCGCGGCTCCAGGTACGAATTACTTTTTTGTCGCCACTTGCATTCATGGCTTCAATTTTTTTCAACAGTTTGGGGCTAACAAACGGCCCTTTTTTGAGTGATCTTGACATATCTCTCTAGTCTCCTGGTCTCCTGGTCTCTTAGCCGCACATCGTATAGCCCTGAGGGCTATCTGACTACCAGACTAACTGACCTATCTGACTATTTGTTAGCGACGCTTCTTCCCGCGACGCCGAACAATGTATTGATCGGTGCGTTTATTACTGCGGGTTCTTTTACCAAGCGTTTTCTGGCCCCAGGGGCTTTTCGGGCTTGGCATACCAATCGGAGAGCGACCCTCACCACCACCATGCGGGTGATCGCGGGGGCTCATAGCAGAACCACGAACGGTTGGGCGAATGCCCATATGGCGTTTGCGACCAGCTTTACCGAGTTTAATATTGCCATGATCCAGATTCCCTACTTGCCCAATAGTGGCGTAGCAATCACGATGGATCAGGCGAATTTCTCCCGATGGTAAGCGAACATGAGCGTAGCTGCCTTCTTTTGCTAATAATTGCGCCGCGGTACCTGCAGAGCGAACCAACTGTCCACCACGTCCCGGCTGAAGTTCGACATTATGAATCATCGTACCGGTTGGAATGTGGCTGATTGGCATACTGTTGCCGGGGCGTACATCAACATCGGCACCAGCCACTACCATATCATCTACCTGTAAACCAATTGGGGCAATAATGTAACGCTTCTCACCATCCACGTAGTTCAACAAGGCCAATCGTGCTGTGCGATTCGGATCATATTCGATCGCGGCGACGCGGGCGGGAATACCCCGTTTGTTGCGTTTAAAATCAACCAAACGGATCTTACGCCGATGTCCACCACCACGATGACGCACTGTAACACGCCCATAGGCATTACGTCCACCGCGGCTGCGGCGAGGCACCACCAACGAGCGCTCGGGCTTGGACTTGGTAATTTCTTCAAATGTGTATCCTGTTCTATCCCGCATACCGGGTGTTACAGGTTTATATTTCTTTACAGCCATGATTACCGTACTCCTTCGAAGACATCGATGGTATCGTCAGGGGCCAGGGTCACCAATGCTTTTTTGTAAGCACTACGGCGAACCAAAAGCCGACGACTGAGCGCACGACGGCCGCGCTTTGCGGGCATTATCATGGTATTTACGCGCACCACTTCCACATCGAACAGTGCTTCAACCGCATCTTTGATCATCGCCTTCGTTGCAGATTTATCCACTTCAAACGCATATTGATGCAATTTTGAAAACTGGTGGCTGGATTTCTCCGTCCACAACGGGCGCTTCAAAACATCATAAACACTAATAGCCATATCTACCTCTCACCTATCCCAAGTGATCTGAAATCGCATCCAAAGCTTGAAGAGGTAGGATGAGTTTATCGTAGCTCAACAAATCACGAATGTTGAGGTAATTTACGTGCACGGTTTTGGCCGAGGGCAAATTACGAGCTGATAATTCAACGACTTTATAAACTTCATCCTTTGCAGGAATTACGATCAAAGCGCTGGCATCTTTTGCCAGGGCATCCAGTGCCTGTGCCATAAGACGGGTTTTTACTTCATCAAGTTTGAGCTCATCCACAACAATGATTTCATTTTCTGCCGCTTTGACTGACAACGCAGAACGAAGGGCGGCTTGACGCATTTTGTGGGGCATTTTCTTGGCATAATTACGCGGACGAGGCGTATGAGTTTTTCCGCCACCGGGCCAAAGTGGTGAACGAATTGAACCATGGCGAGCTCGTCCCGTGCCTTTTTGACGCCAGGGCTTGCGCCCACCACCAGAAACTTCGCCCCGGCTTTTGGTCTTATGAGTTCCCAAGCGTGCGTTTGCCATTTGGCGCACATACGCTTGGTGCATCAGATCAATATTAATTGGGGCCTCGAAGATTGAAACCGGTAAATCAACGGTATCAACTTTCTTGCCATTCATATTCAGAACATTAACTTCCATGATCGCTTCGCTCCACACTCTACTGCTTGCGCGATTCCTTGATCAAAACGAGGCCGCCCTTGGGGCCAGGAACAGCACCGCGTACACCGATCAAATTGCGTTCAGCGTCTACTAAGACGATTTTCAAATTTTGAGCAGTAATACGTTGATTGCCCATATGACCAGGCATACGCTTACCAGGGAAAACTCTGCCAGTTCCGGAAGTAGCACCAATAGAGCCTACTGCCCGGTGACGATCTGACTGACCGTGGGTTTTGGGGCCGCCTCTAAAACCGTAGCGTTTTACCGCACCGGCAAAGCCACGCCCTTTACTTCGTCCAACTACGTCTACATGATCGCCAACTTCAAATACATCTACAGTAACCTGATCGCCTTCGTTCACATCTGGCTTTTTAGCCTGAAATTCACGCAAAAAGCGCACAGGTGGCAAATTATTGCGTTGTAGATGTCCAAGTTGACCACCTGTCAGACGCCGAGGTTTCGATTCACCAAAACCCAGCTGCACTGCAGAATATCCATCTTTATCGATGGTGCGCACCTGGGTAACATAGCAAGGCCCAGCTTCGATCAATGTAATCGGGACAGCTTCACCGATATCATTGAAAATCTGGGTCATGCCAATTTTCTTTCCAATCAGCCCTTTCAACATCTCAATTGTTCTCCTTGTTTTTTCTTAGACCCGCGGCAAATTCAAATGCCACATTCGGGTCTGGTATCAAAGGACTGCCAGTCTGGGCTTGACCGCATCATCCCGAAATAGCGCAGTTAGTTATCAGCCAGCGACACGCAAAATGTTCTGTCGCTGGCGCAATAGCTCTTTCGCTATTTTTTCGTGCAATTGCCTGGCTCATGCATTGTCGGATTAAAATACTCAGACACTGCACGAACTTAGCAATAGTTACAACTAAATCTTGATTTCAATATCCACGCCAGCGGGTAGGTTCAGCCGCATCAGCATATCAATCGTTTTCGAGTCCGGCTCAATCACATCAATCAGACGGTTATGTGTACGGATTTCAAAGTGTTCGTGTGAATCTTTATCAATAAAAGTCGAACGGCGAACAGCAAAACGTTCGATCTTCGTTGGCAGGGGCACTGGTCCCACAACGCGTGAACCTGTGCGCTCGGCGGTATCTACAATACGCTTTGCCGATTGATCTAAAACTCGATGATCGTAAGCCTTGAGGCGGATACGTATCTTCTGGCTGGCCATATAATTTACCTACTCAATGATCTTGGTGACGACACCGGCACCAACAGTTAGGCCACCCTCACGGATAGCGAAGTTCTGACCTTGCTCCAACGCAACTGGCACGATCAACTCTACCAACATATTCACATCGT
>Ga0233437_1002588_pt1 | contig 26596 bp, 17 predicted proteins | sample SI_122_August201_FD_182714 | JGI IMG/M metagenome (GOLD analysis project Ga0233437, IMG submission 182714) | Seawater microbial communities from Saanich Inlet, British Columbia, Canada - SI_122_August2016_200_MG | ecosystem: Environmental > Aquatic > Marine > Inlet | place: Canada: British... | reverse complement strand
TATTTGCCGTGCGAGCCATCAGGATTTCCCATGTACCAGAGCTTAGGACTACCTCATTTTCTTTTACTCCTGAACCAAAAATGGCAAACTGGGTATCATGCCCGGCTGCAATTACTAGTACACCCGAAGGAATACCGGTTTCTTTGGATACATTTTCGTTTATTTTTCCAACAATATCACCCGGCTCAACCATTGGGGGAAACTTATTATCAACTCCGATAGCGGCCAGAATCTCCGTAGAAAAACTTCTGGTTTTGATATCCGTCATCATGGAAGTGCCTGCCATGGTAGTATCCGTAACAAAGCTACCTGTGAGTTTATGAATTAAAATTGACGGCATAAAAACAAAATGATCCATCCGGTCTAATATTTCAGGTTTGTTTTCTTTAAACCAAATGAATTTATTAATGGTATTAAAACTGAATTTATTAACACCGTTAATCTGATATAACTTTTGCGGAGAAATATATTTATCAATATTATCCATGATAGGAGCAGTACGTTGGCAAACCCATGAAATAACTGGATAAAGTAATTCTCCTGATTTTTTCATTGGTGCACCATCCACACCAAAAGTGGTTGCAGTTATGCCAACAATTTCTGTTTTGTTGATTTTAGAGATTACTTCTTTTGTTGCTTTGGTTAGTTTACTCCAAATTTCATCAACATCCCAAATAACACCACTTTTATAATTCGGATCAGGGTGAGTATTATTTGGATATGATTTTTGGGCTAGGATTTCTCCTTTCTCGTTTATTGCAACCGAACGGACATTAGTGGCTCCGCAGTCAAGAACTATTATTATTTTTTGTTTCATGCTTATAGCTTTAATTATTCTTTTAGAAGCACTGTTATCCCCTCATTTTGTTGAATAGTACCTGGCGTACTTCTACCTTCATCAATATATTTCTGCATTAATGCTGTAAGCTCTTTAACCAATTTAGGATTACTTTCGGCAAGGTTGTTTTCTTCTGCAATATCCTCTTCTAAATTGTATAATTGGACAGGAAACAATTCCAATTCTTTTGCTTTTTTAGGTCGGGGAAAACTCCATCCACCCGAACCCGGGCAAAACTCCAGTTTCCATTTACCTTTACGGATAGAGAACGAGCCATTAACAGAATGATGAACAATTGCTTCACGGATGGGCCGTCCTGTTTTTTGACCTAATAATGCAGGTAGGATATTATAACTGTCCTCGCCTTCGTCATTATTCAATGTATCACCAACTATTGCTGAACAAGTTGCCAGCAGATCGGTGGCACAAATGATTTCGGATGATGAAGTACCCGCATTAATCCTGGCCGGCCATTTGGTAATAAACGGAACCCGGTGGCCACCTTCAAAAATGTCAGCTTTATGCCCTCGAAATACATAACTTGGGTCGTGACCTAACCCTTCAAGTTCTGCAAAATCGGCCATGGGTGAGCAACCATTGTCGCTGGTAAAAATAATCAGAGTATTTTCAGCAACACCATTTTCCTTTAATGCCTGCACAATTTGGCGAACCACATCATCAACCATCAAGACAAAATCGCCATATTCGTTGGTGTTACTTTTTCCCTGAAACTCTTCGGTTGGAAGAATGGGTGTGTGCGGGGCCGGCAATGGGAGGTATAGAAAGAAAGTCTTGTCTATTTTGGATTGTTCTGTAATAAAACCAACTGCCTTTTCAGTCAGTTTCGGCAAAACTTCAATATGCTTAAAGTCATTTCCACACAAGCCTTTTCGCCAAAACGCTTTGCCTGCCATTTTATCAACTGTATCTATTTGGGTGGCAGTAATCCGGTCGTTTTCAACATAGAAATAAGGAGGGATATCCAGGGATGAAGGTATAATAAATGAATAATCAAATCCGATGGTATTAGGAGTGTTTTTGATTGGGGCAAAAAAATCGAAAGTATCAGTAGAGTCTTTGGCAAAGTCCAATCCCAAATGCCATTTTCCTATGCAGGCTGTTTGGTATCCATTTTTCTTTAATAAAGAAGCTACAGTTGTTCTTTCGGGATTTATCAGATGTCCGTCTGTTCCCCATAAAACACCGCTTTTCAATCGTGTCCTCCAGGCGTACCTACCGGTTAAGGTTCCATAACGCGTTGGCGTACATACTGCCGAATTAGAATGTGCATCGGTAAAAATCATTCCCTGCCCAGCAAGTTTATCAAGGTTTGGGGTATTGATTTTCGAGCTATCATTTAGACAGGAAAGGTCTCCGTATCCCAGGTCATCAGCCAGAATATAAACAATGTTGGGATGCTCAGTTTCGGTTTCTTTTTTTTGTTGGCATGAAGTAATGCTCAGGACCAATCCAATAAATAAAGTCAACAATCTTATCATCTTAATCATTTAGTGCGTTTTTTGTGATTTTATAATTTTTTCTTTACAAATTTCATTTTAAACGAACCTTTAAATTCGTCACCAACATTAAGCTTTTTACGCTCATTTTTCAAGTGAGCTGCATAAAACATATCACTACCTCCCGTTACAAACCCGGCAACCATAAAGCTAATATTGCTTTTATCAGCAAAAGCCCTGAACGAATCATCCCCATCTGATAAAACTACAAGCCCATTACCTGTATTGCTGGTCAGGCTTGCCCAATAGATGTAATCTTTGGTTGACCTAAAATCATTTGTTCCTAAAAAATTGCTATCAAACCTCCAGTCCCACTCAGGCTGCTTTCCAAATTTGAATTCATATTTTCCTTCTTCAAAAAGTTTGGCTTCACCTTTAGTCCTTCCAATATGATTTTCAGGATATGCAGTCCATTGCCCTTTTCTTTCCCAGTTTAGCGTTTCATATACCCTGTTGCAGGTATAAACCAAACCTATTTGCCTTGGGTCAATCTCAATTTTTGCTTTAAATTGATAATCAATAACTATTTCGCCATTGGCCTTAAAAAGGTATATTACACTTCCCTCAGCTTCTTGATAACTTCCTTTTACATGAACCACAATTCCTTCTTCTGATTCCTTTGCATCAACACTATCAGCTTTCCACATTGTACATAGATCATTGAGAACGGAAACTTCCAGACTGTGCTCAGTTTTACAAGGCCCGGTTGTTAAAGGCAACAGCATGAGTGTACATCCTCCTGTTAAAACTTCGTTTTCACCAATAACAGCTTTTTCAATCATTCCACTCTCAGCATTAAAAATCCATTTGAAATTTTCATTGGAAACTACAATCTGCCTCTTGCCTTTTTTAAGTGAAAACTTGTCAAAATCTATACATTTATAAGGATTTACAGGAGTTTTATTTTCTCCTATTGATATGTTGTACTCATCAACCAGATTGTTGTATGAATCATACACTTTTAAGTTCAGCATCTTTCCTTCAAGGTTTTTATTTTCAGGAAGTAGTTTTGCAAAACCAAAGTTACGTGGTTCAATATCCGGTTTGAGTTCGCCTATTTCATCTCCAATTGTCCACTCAATACTGCACTCATTCAAGTTGGTAAAGTCATACCTGTTTTCAATCTGTAATATTATTGGCTCGTCCATTTCAGGCAACTTTATATTCTTGTTGTAAATTTTAACCGGTGAATAGGTTTTCTTCAGATGCCAGTATTCAGGCTTTTCCCTTCTCCAGCCATCAATAGGACCCCATTCCCCGTATCCTACAGCTTTGCCTTCCGGAAGGTAAAATACATCATCAACACCTGACCATATTGCACCACCTAAACATCCGGTAGAATAATACATATTGTCCCACATTGTTTCAAAACCTCTGCCCCAGGCATCACGAACACCAGGGTCGGTGGCAATCTCTTTCCGATTGTAAGTATTCAGGTGTGTATATTCACCAAAGAGTATTGGCCTTTGGTATTTCTTCACATAAGCCGGGCCATCAGGGCCTGGATAATGAATGTTGGCTATTGCGGTGGTGCTTGCATAATTGTTCCAGGTTCCCCAGGACTGATCGTGAAACGCTTTAGGGCGTGAAGGATCAAGTACATTTATATAATCTTTTATTTCACTCCATTGATCTGTCCATGCGGACTCATTGGCCATTGACCATATAATAATGGACGGGTGATTTCGATAAAACTCAATCGTTTCTATAAGGGTTGATTTAAAGATATTTCCAAGTGTATCCTCCAATGAATCTTTATCTTTAAATTTGATGTTTGCCGCATGGCCCACCCAGCAAAATGGAGCTTCCAACTCTACAAACAGGCCAATCGAATCACAATAAGCAATAAACTCTTCGGCAGGAGGATAGTGTGATGTTCGGATATAATTACAATTTGCCTTCTTAAATAATTCAGCATCTTTTTTCCAGAGTTCATCTGTTAAGCTACGCCCACGTAAAGGGTGCACTTCATGCCGATTGGCTCCGCGAAGTTTGATGGGCTTACCATTCAGGAAAACCTGACTGCCAATTACCTCAATCTGGCGAAAACCTACCTTTTGTGTAACAATCTCTTTTTCTTTGCCATTCTCCAATTCAACTGTTAGGGTATAAAGGTTTGGGTGTTCGGCATCCCATTGTTCAGGCGATTGTACTTCAAACACAATCTCTTTTTCTATTTCTTTTGCTGAGATTATTTCAGGCAACTCAATTTCATTATTTTCTAACTGAACAGGCTTCCCTGAGGGGGATGTTAAGGTAATATGCAATTTTGTGCCGGTTAAATTGGATGTTGAATTATTTTTAATTCTAAACTTAATACGCAACTCCGCATCTTTGTACTCATCATCAAAATGAGTTGTAATATCCAATCCTGAAATATGAGCTTCAGGAATGGCAAAGAGGTATATTTTTCGGGTAATTCCTCCCAGTTGATGTGCTGCATATTGCGTTGCACTTGCCAGAGTATCGTTGAAAGATTCACTCATTACACCAATACTAATTGTATTTTCTCCGGATTTAATCAAGGAAGTGATATTAAATTCAAAAGCATTAAACCCTCCCAGGTGGCTTCCAACCTTTTCGCCGTTTATCCATATAATTGCATCGCTATATATGGCATCGCATCTAAGAATAATGTTTTTGTTGTTCCAATTAGCCGGCATATTAAATTTTCTGACATAAGCGGCTCTTTCACGGGGTTCAACATTAAATCCTTGCATTACCCACTCACCCGGCACTTCAATTTCTTTCCAATCGTTTGTAGTACCTGATTTCCAAAAATCCTTTTCGGGAGCCGTGTTAAATTGCCATTTGCCATTTAAGCTAAATGTTGATTTATTAATACCGCTTACTTTTTCAGGAACCGGAGTGTATTGCTGGGCGTACAAGCTCAAAGCAAAAATTAAAAGAAATGAAGTTGTTATGTATTTCATAATAATCTATTTTGTCTTATTTGATTCATCATAATCCGGATTTAATTCCTCAGGAACCGGGGCATTTGTTTCCCTTCTCCATTCAAGCAGTGTTTGATATAGTTTTTCAACTACTTCAGGATATTCTTCAGCCAGATTATTCTGCTCGCCAATGTCAACTTCTAAATTATAAAGCTCAATGTTCCCATCTTCAAAATATTCATGCAATTTCCACTTTCCGGCCAGCACTATGGAGCCGGGCCTTGTCCTGAAATACATATCCCTACCATCTTTAAACTGATGATTGGAAGATTGCAGGTATATAGGAAAATGCCAGAAAAGGGGACGCTTAGAGTCAAATTCATTTCTACCCAAAAGCAGTGGCATCAGGCTTTGGCCATCCAGATTATTAGTAATAGGCTCTTTAATTCCGGCAGCTTCAAGCAAAGTTGGATAAAAGTCGATGTTTGAGACCGGAATATTGCTTTTCGTTTTGGGTTTGATCTTTCCCGGCCAACTAACGATTAAAGGCACACGAATACCTCCTTCGTAATATGAACCTTTGCCATAACTTAAAGGATATTGTGATGAGGTTTGAACAACTCCACCATTGTCAGATGTAAAAATAAGTAGCGTATTTTCTGATAGTTTTAGTGAATCCAGTGTAGCAATGAGCCGCCCCACATTTTCATCCATTGCCTCAACCATAGCAGCATAGACAGGGTTGTTTTGGCCTTTGGCACCTTCTCTGTTTTCATATTTTTCAATAAAGTATTTTTTAGCCTGTAATGGTGAATGCACGGTAAAATATGGTAAGTAAAGGAAAAATTTATTGTTTCTGTTTTGTTCAATAAACCGGATAGCTTCATTGGTGAGACGGTCGGTTAGATATTCACCCTCAATACTATCTTTCAAAGCTTTGTTTTTATAAGGACTAAAATAGGATTTTGGATGACCTGAATGGGTTCCGCCTACATTAAGATCAAAGCCTTGGGTGCATGGGTTTTCTCCAAGATGCCATTTTCCAATGGATGCAGAAATATAACCGGCTTTTTGCAGCTCTTCGGCAATGGTTGTAATGGTATCGGATAGAACTGTATTGTTGGGTGTGGGAATTAGTTTTCTTAATTTTTTATTTCCTCTTTCGGATGAGTTAACTGTGTATATTCCATGCCGGGGCGGATATTGTCCGCTAAGCAGGCAGGCCCGGCTGGGCGCACAATTTGCTGCTGAAGCATAAGAATTGGTAAATAATATGCCCCGGTCAGCCAACTTGTCGATATTGGGTGTTTGGTAGTAGTTGCTACCGTAAGTATGCAAGTCTTTCCATCCTAAGTCATCCACCAAAATCAGGACAATGTTTGGATTCTTTTCTTCCTTATTATTTTCCTGACACCCCGTCAATGAAAAAAGAGATACTAATGTTATGAATGAAAATACCAGTATATTTTTCATTTTTCTACATAAATTTTATCACTAATGCATTTTTTCGTTTTCTGAACTTATTTCGCATATTCAAAAACAGATAATATCGCCCTATGGTCTGAATTAAAGAAACCACCAGACGGATCATCCATCACAATTTTTGAGGATTTTACTTTCAACTTATCTCCTTTATAATAGATAAAATCAATCCTGTCAGAGATGATGTTAGCGTTTAAGAAACCCCATGTCCCATCTAAGGTTTTTAAAGGATCAGGATTAGCTTCCCTGAAAGAATCTTTAAAGCCATTATCTATCATTTTAGTACTTACGGGCCATTCAACCACCTTGTTATAATGCACATGTTTTGTACTTCCTATCCAATCAAAGTGAGAACCGGAATTAAAATCTCCACCTATAATAACTGGCATTTGTGTGCTTAACTCCAAACTTTCAATGAAAGCCAGGATGGAAGAAATTTCATTCAACCTGGTCTTACTCTCTCCAGCTATTAAAGAATCCGGGGAAAAGTGTTTTATATCCTGAAAATAATCAGGAAGGTAATGTAGCCAAATATTAAAACACATCAGTTTCTTTCCATCAACATCAATAATAACTCCTTGCGAATTAAATGGCTTAAAGATATTTATGGTATCAATAATAGGATATTTGCTGTGTATTGACAGGTTAGAACTTGCTCGCCAGGAATAAGGATAACCGGCTTTCCGACAGATTTCCATTCCACAACAATAGGTTTCCTGCATAAATAAAATGTCAGGTGCTTCAAATTCGATAACTTTTAGCACATTCAATGTGTTGGTAGTATCTTTTTCAAATCGGACAGATTTTGCTCCGTGAAGCCCACCATGCCATATATTCCATGTCATTACTTTGATTGTGGTCTTATCTGGTGAGCAGCCTAAAAGCAATGCTCCTGAAAGTAATAATATTATTAGTTTGATTTTTTGCATGAAATTTTTTGTCTTCATCTGTTTATAATTTTTTATTCTTCAACAGGAATTCAAATTTTGTCATCCATTATGGAGTGGAAACACAAAATATTGCGTCTCTATCAGGATTTTTCAACCTGTTACAAACCATCTATTGCCTCCAATCTAAACCGTTTAATGGTTGACATGATGTGCTCATTTTTCATTATCTCCTCCATTTTTTTAACAATATCAGGATTTGCTGCCGCCACATTATTTTCTTCTTTTATATCATCATCCAGATTGTATAATTCAATCTCCATATTCCCTTTCCTAATATCTTTTCTAACTGCTTTCCATTTACCCATTCGTACAGCCTGTTGGCCACCATATCCGGCAAACTCCCAATAAAGGTATTCATGGGTCTTTTGTTCTTTTCCAGATAAAACCGGAAGAAAACTTATGCCATCGGTAAAATCAGGTGATTGAATATTTGCAATATCACAAAATGTAGGCATTACATCCCAGAAAGCTGAGATATGGTTTGTTTCTGTACCGGCTTTGATTTTATCGGGCCAGGAGGCAATCATGGGAACACGAATCCCTCCTTCGTACAAATGACCTTTAGTACGGCCGGTTTCTGTTTGAAAAGGTTTGGCACTTTCGAACCATTTGGTATCAGCATCAATATATGTGGGGCCGTTGTCGCTGGTGAAAATGATGAGTGTATTCTCATAAATTTCCAGTTTTTTCAATTTTGAAATCAATTCGCCGACCTGTTCATCAAGATAAGATATCATACCCGCATAAGCTGCCCGCGGATAACGGTGAGGATAATATCCTGCTTTTGCCAGAGGCTCCTCATCCCCAAATTTATCCACATAATAATCCACCCATTTTTTCGGGGCCTGCAAAGGAAGGTGAGGTATTGGTGTAGCATAATATATAAAAAATGGCTTGTCCTTATTATCTTCAATAAACTCTAAAACTTCCTTATGCATAACAGTTGGTGCATAATCATTCAAATTAAATTTGTAGTAGCTTGCCATGTCATAGGGGTCGGCACCTTCTTCCAGACCAAGGTGAGGTTTTACCGTATCATTATTTAGATATAACCTATTTTCATTTTTATAAAGATGAACAGGATAGTAAGTGTGGGCAATACGCTGGCAGTTATATCCAATAAAAAAATCGAAACCCATTGTATTGGGGATACTGTTGGTATGTGGTGCCCCAAGCCCCCATTTTCCAGCCATCCCTGTAACATAACCTGCACCTTTCAAAAGGTTAGCAATTGTAATTGTGCTATCGGGTAAAGGATACTGGCCTTCAAGGGTCGAGTCATTAATCATTGCCTCAAAGTTCCAAACATTCCCCCGGCTTCCCCACTCGTGATTACCCCTGATGACAGCATGGCCAGGATGCAGACCGGTCAATAAATTGCAGCGTGCCGGAGCACAAACAGGCGAACCTGAATAATGTTGCGTAAACCTCATCCCGTTTTCAGCCAGTTTGTCAATATTCGGAGTTTCAATTTTTTGTTGCCCGTAACAACCCAATTCTCCATAACCGAGATCATCGGCAAGGATGTAAATGATGTTGGGTTTTTTAGGTTTTTCCCTTTTCTGTTCCTGGCAGGCTGTTATTGCCATGGATGAAACCAGGATCAGGATGATGATTTTTATTCGTGTTACCATTTATTTTAGATCATTTATTTGTGAGATGTTGTGATATGTAGAGACGCAAAATTTTGCGTCTCTACGAAAACCACAACAAATTATTTTATCCATACAACGGCCCATAATTTTTACACGCCCTGTAATCGGCACCTTCTGTTTCCATTCCGTGCATTCCCCATGCACTTGGCCTGTAAATTTTTTCTCCATCTACATTGTGCATATTCACCGGAATCCGCAACATGGAAGCTAAGGTTATTAAGTCTGCTCCAATATGTCCATAGCTTGAAGCACAGTGGTTAGCTCCCCAGTTTGCCATTACTGAATACACATCTATAAACGCTCCCTTTCCTGTTAATCTTGGAGCAAACCATGTTGTTGGCCATGAAGGATTTGTTCTACCCGTTAAAACTCTATTCACATCTTCTGGAAGTTCAACGGTATATCCTTCTGCTATTTGCAGTACAGGCCCTATTCCTTTTACCAAATTTATTCTGGAAACGGTTATCGGCATCCCTCCTTTGGTTAGAAACTCTGATGAGAACCCTCCTCCGCGAAAATATTCACTAATGGCAGGACACCACGAAGTTGCTTCTAAACATTTATCAACCTCTTCATCAGTAATATCCCAAAAAGGTTTAATAGCAGCTTTTCCGTCTATCTCTTGTTGTCCCGAAAAATCAAGGGCGGAAGCACCTGAGTTAATCAAATGAATTAAACCGTTTGCTGTTAATCCTTGCGGTTTTTTGCCCGATACTCTTTCTATTGCTTCAGGGCTCCAGTATGTTCTGATGTCTGAAAACATTTGAGCTGTATTGGTCAACAGGTAACCAAAAAGCATTACTACTCCGTTCAATGAATCGTTTTCAGTAGCTACAAGGTGTGGAGCTCTTTTCCCATTCCAATCGAATGAGGAGCAAAGTATAGCTTCAAGAAAATCACCATTAGGCTGATAGTCGGTCCATTGACGTTGTCCCTGGAAACCTGCCAATATTGCATTATGGCCTAAGCTTTCTTCACCGAATCCCAGTTCTTTTAATCGTGGATTGCCAACCATCAGATCGCGTGCTATCATAGCCATTTTTACTATCTTCTCCCACTCAACATCCTTTCGTTCTTTTGTCTTGGGAATTTTATTATAGTCTTTTCCTTCCTTGCAATTTTCTTTGGTCCAGGCCAGGGCTTTTTTAAATTCTTCTTTGTCATAAACCTCTTCATCTATTCTTCTAAGAAACTCAGTCATATCAATATATTCGTTACGCATGCCGAGGTATTCCTGAAAAAAGTCGGCATCAACAATTGAACTTGCAATTCCCATAGAAACGGCTCCCATTGAGAGGTATGATTTGCCCTTCATTATGGTAACTGCCAATCCTGCTTTAACAAAACGTAATAGCTTCTCCTGTACATCTTTCGGAATGGAGATGTCTCCTGCATCCTGAACATCTTTGCCATAAATACCAAAGGCAGGTATTCCTTTTTGGTTGTGTCCGGCCAATGCTGCGGCAAGATATACTGCTCCAGGTCTTTCGGTTCCGTTGAAGCCCCAAATAGCTTTTGGAATATACGGATTCATGTCGATGGTTTCACTGCCATAGCACCAGGCGGGAGTTACTGTAAGGGAAACACCAACGCCTTCTTTTTCAAACTTATCAGCTGTGGTAGCAGCTTCGGCTACTCCACCTATACATGAATCGGCAATAACACATTCTATTGCTTCTCCGTTTGGATATTTCAAATTCTCAGACAAAAAAGTTGCGGCTGATTTTGCCATGTTCATTACTTGTTCTTCAAGTGATTCTCTAACGCCACCTTCTCTACCATCTATGGTTGGGCGTATTCCGATTTTTGGATAAGTCATATAATTAATATTTTTTGGTTAACAAGGTGTCACCCCTTTCTTAAGAATAATATTCCCATATTTAGCAGTCTCGCCGGTCATTACTACTGCAAAGGCTTCCTCAGCACGATTGTAAAATTCGAAGCGGTCAATCCGTAAAATGGGTGAAACATCAGGATTGGTTTGATAAATACTATTCAGGTATGATTCTTCAACCGAAGCGTCAAGTTCATCGCCTTTAACAGTAGCCATCATTATTAAGGGATGGTCAACGTAAGCATCCAGTTCAAACAGCGGAAGGATTGCTGCCAACAAATCCGGTATCCTTAAGCCATCGGCACGTATTACATAGTCATTGTACTTTTCGCCGGGGAAGTGAGCATCGGCTAAAATGATTTCGTCTCCATGCCCCATGCGGGCCAATACTTCCAAAAGTTCAGGACTAATAATTGGTGAAATTCCTTTTAACATAGTTTATTTTTTTATTTTACCCCACCTTGAAAGGTGGAGTTAGTGATACTATAATTATTGTTTAACTATATGAACTTTTACCGTTCGATAACCATAAATGGCAATCACAATAAAACTAATAAACGGCAATATAAATGAGAAATTCACAGCCGGCATCCCGGCAACTGTTCCCATGTCGATGATAGCTCCCTGCAAAGGAGGCATTAAAGCTCCGCCCACAATGGCCATCACCAGTCCGGCAGCACCAAGAGTTGCATCATCTTTTAAACCTTCAAGGGCAATTCCATAAATGGTAGGGAACATCAGGGACATAAATGCCGATGTAGCAATCAGGCAATACAAGCCACCCATTCCCTGAATTAAAATTGTGCCCATAATCGTTACCATTCCACCCAATGCAAATATTGTTAATAACATTCGTGAATTCATATATTTCATCAACAGTGTACTAATAAACCTGCTCGACAAGAATATTCCCATAGCTATGATATTATAATTTTGGGCTTGTGCTTTCGGAATACCCAAATTATCAGCATAATGAATAATGAAAGTCCAACACATAATTTGTGCAGCTACATAAAACACCTGGGCAATCACGCCTTCCCTGTATTTCAGGTTTTTTATCAATCGTTTAAATGAATCTAAAGCATGTATCGAATGATCGGCATATTTACGTACAGGCATTTTTGCAACAGCAATAATCACAATCATGACAAGCACAACAAAACCCAGCATAACATAAGGGTCGCGGATAATTGCCAGGTCATTCGTCCGGATAGCAGCTTTCTCAGCAGTACTCAATGTGTTAAAAACCAAATCACCTGCTTCATTCCTGATATCAGATTCCAAAGAAGTAAGGATAAATTTTGAAGCGACAAACATCCCGAACAATGATCCGATAGGATTAAAAGATTGGGCTAAATTCAACCGGCGGGTAGCTGTTTCTTCATCGCCCATCGATAAGATATAAGGATTTGCCGTGGTTTCTAAAAATGCCAATCCAAAAGTTAAGATATAAAGCGACACTAAGAAGAACCCAAACATTTCGAATTGTGCAGCCGGATAAAACAATAATGCCCCGGTAGCATATAAAGCCAGCCCAACCAGTATCCCTTTTTTATAGCTATATTTTTTTACAAAAAGGGCAGCGGGTATTGCCATAGTTGCGTATCCGCCATAAAAAGCAAACTGGATCATTGCAGCTTTTGCATTTGACATTTCCATTACAGTTTTAAATGCAGCTACCATTGGGTTTGTAATATCATTTGCAAAACCCCAAAGTGCAAACAGGCTGGTTATCAAAATAAATGGTACCAGCACTTGCCTGGAAACAACTACTTTTTTTACATTTTTCATTTTAAACTTTCATTAAATTTTAGTAATAAATAAGGGTATAGGGGGTATAAAGGTATAGGGGCGGTTATCTCCTTTATTTCCCATATTTCCCATATTTCCCATATTTCCTCTATTTCCTAATTGTCATCAAACCAAAATATCCACTTCGGTGAAAAGCCGGTTTATCAGCCCTGGTACTACTCCAACAAGCAAAAGTGGAATTCTCTGATGAACATTTCCAGTCCTTGTTGTTTTGTTTTTCCTGAAGAATAATACGGTAAAAATTAATCCTGAATTGGTTTTCCTTTTCTGTATCAGGATATTGGATCAGTGATAAAGGTAATAACATGTACCCTTTCCACGACACGGTTTCTTTATTTACTTCATGAACAATACCTGATTCATTTGGGTTGATAAACTCAAAACTTAGCTCAGAACCAAGCTTGTCGGGGTTTTTTACTTTCGCAATAAAAATTGCATTATTCGGATTAATTTCAATTTCAAGATAATCCGTTGGATCGTCTTTTCCATTTGCGATAAAAACTTCAAAAACTTCCTGGTTCCACATCGCAGAATTATCATTAAAATAATAATTATCATTCACAAAAGGATCATTCAGACAATTAAAGCGAATCAGTAAACAATCATTTTCAACAGATAATTCAACAATAGTTTTTTGATCAACCTCTTGTCCTCCTACCGAATGTTCAAAGTAAGGCTCAATTATGGTATTCTGATTTCTATTAACAACTATTTCAGATATTGTTGGGTTCATTTGTTTAAGAGATAAATTTTTCTTTTAATTCATTAAATTATTATTTATTATGCAGTCGAACTCAGACTTTCTTTGCTATAATATCTATTTCAATTTTAAAATCATGGTGCAGTTCACGTGTGGGGACAATTGCCCGTGCCGATTTGTGGCTGCCAAAATAGGAAGCATAAATTTTATCCACGCTACCCCAAAGGGCAATATCTGAAATATAAACAGTAGTTTTTATAACATTTTGCAGATTGCTACCGGCAGCTTCCAAAATAGCCTTAACATTTTTTAAAGTCTGGTGTGTCTGGTCATCAATGGAGCCTAAAACTTTTTCATTGGTTTCAGGATTAACCGGCAATTGCCCGGAAACAAAAATCAAATCATTAAACTCAACAGCTTGGGAATAATGACCAGCCGGAGAGGGTGCATTTGGTGTTTCTATAAACTTCATTTTATGATAATTATATTTTATTTTACCATTTCGTAAATCCTTTTTCTTTTGAATAATCACGTTTTAAAGGTTGTCCCATTAATTTCACACGATAAATAATATCAGATGCCTGTTCAACACCGGTTAAAACACCCAGGGCATCTTCGAGAGTAACACCTTTGGCAAAAACACCATGCGCTCTTACAACAACTGCCGGGTAATTTTGCAATGCAGGGGCTACTTTTTCAGCTACTTCATAAGAGCCTACCGGAATATCACATTCGACTACAGGTATCTTTTTATATAAAAACATCCCTTCGCCATCGATACACGTAATTTCATCTTCTATCATTGAAAGGGCTGTAGTTGCCGGTGCATGTGCATGTACGATAGCCATTGCATCGGTAAGTTTATAAATATTTCGATGAACATTTGATTCGGTGCTGGCGATCAATCCACTGTGGGCGTCCTCTTCTTCCAGGTCAATTGCAACCAGGTCTTCAGGCTGCAGCCAGCCCAACATAGCTGAGCGACGGGTGATGATAACCTTTCCGCCACTTTTCATTGATAAATTTCCGGCATGGCTGCTGTTGTATCCCCGGTTGCTCAAATCTTTTCCAACAAGGTCGAAACTGTTGAATGTTTCTTTGTCTATTTTCATGTGTTTTTTTAAATCCCCACCCTAAAGGGTAGGGTTATTGATTATTGTCATTCAGGGATTTAATCCAAAATCAATCCCAAATCCTCCAGTTTTTTCTTTGTCGGTACACCGTTTTCATCCCAGCCCCTTACATTATAATATCCCGACAGCATTTCTTTTATTGGGACTATCTTATCTTTCGATAATCCTTCTTTAAAGGGTGTGGTTTCAAACCTTTCGGGCAGTTTGTCTTCAGCATTGCTAAAACCTGCACCAATATTGAAGACCCGTTCAAGATTGTAGATCCGTTCACCTATTTCTAACAAACGTGTTACATTAAAATCAAGTCCGGTAATAGCAGAAACAAACCTTGCCTGATAATCAAACCCCAAAGCATATCCTGAAAACTTACAGTTAACAAGGCTATCTTCTACGGCACTCTGGTTCTGTTTTAAAACCAACAAATCCGCTTTCCCGCCAAGAGTGAAACGAGGAATTCGTTTAGGAGCACTAAAAATTTCCATGGCAGCCATGTATCCTGTGAGGTGGCAACCCCCACGGTTACTCGTAGCATACCCCAACGCATGGCCCATGGCACCCCGCGGATCGTAAGCAGGAATTTCCAAACCCTTAACCTGAATGGCTGTTTCAGCATCGCCATATTTTTCAGCGAGGCGCTTTGAGCCTTCCGCAAGTTCGGCACCCATTTCCTGTTTATATGCTGTTTTTTTAACCAAATCTATTAAAACATCTTCATTCCCAAACAAAACTTCTTTATAAGGGAACAATCCTTTTTCCTGTAGCTCCATGGCACATGAAATGGTTACACCCATCGAAATAGTATCCATGCCCAACTTATTGCACCAATAGTTTGCCTGTGAAATTTTTATAAGGTCAAAAATCTCACAATTAGCACCCAAAGCCCACACCGATTCATATTCGGGGCCTTTGCCTTTCATACCACCGGCTTTGGTATATCTTCCGCACCGGATGGTGCAACCGTAACAGGCTTCTGATTTTTCAAATATTTCTTTTCGGATAGCTTCTCCACCTGTCTGATGAGCTTTGTCGTGTTGGCCATACTGAAAGTTTCTGATAGGCAACATTCCGAGATCATTGGTTACATGCAATACGCCTGCCGTCCCAAATAAAGGGAAAGCCGCCCGCGTAACAGGCAGGGCTTTTTGTTTATCAAAGGCGGATTTAGAATAATTTTTCAAAAGCTCAGGATCGTGGACTACTGTTTTTTGCTTTCCATTTTTAACAACAATAGCTTTTAAATTTTTTGACCCGAATACAGCACCAACACCACCACGGCCAAATGCACGCTCAGCATCATTCATGATAGAGGCAATAAGTACCCCGTTTTCACCTGCCGGGCCAATTTCGAGGGTATGTGCACGCTTGTCCTCAACCTCTTTTAATTTGTCAAAAGTATCTTCCGTGTTCAATCCCCATAATTTTGAAGCATCTTTTATTGTTACACCGGTTTCTCCATCAATAACAATATAACAGGGTTTATCGGCTTTGCCTGAAACAATTAATCCGTCAATACCACACCTTTTCATGCTAAAGCCAAACATACCTCCAGTGTTGGAATAAAATATTGTCCCGGTCAATGGTGATTTTGTAACCAGTGACATCCTTCCACTGGTTGATACGGATGTTCCAGTTACAGGGCCGATTGTAAAAACCAATTTATTTTCCTGGCTCAAAGGCTCTGTTTTGGGAGGCACCCTGTCGGTGAATAATTTTACACCTAATCCACGGCCTCCCAGAAATTTTTCATAAACCTCATCCTCAATCTTAACTTCCTGATGGGATTTATCTGTCAGGTTAATAGATATTATTTTGTTAAAAACGCCTTTCATTATTTTTTATTCTAAAATCAATTCAATCACCGGAACCTCAACATTTGGTTTCACCATTGGTAATATAAGGATCACATCATCTTTACCTTTTTTTTCCTGATGAGTAACGTTATGCCGTGGTTTCCCAAATTTTATTTCCGAACCATCGTGCAAGAATTGAGCATACTTCACTTTGCCCTCATAACCTTTTAGTGTAAACCATTTCATGGGGTAATCCAACAAATGAACATACAGGCGGTTTGTTTCAGGATTGTAAGTTAGCAGGCTATTATCAGGAATCGAAAATTCCGGCGAGGCTTCTGTGCAATTATAAATCGAACGCTTATTGTATTTCAACCATTCACCCATTTCATCCAGTTTTTCATTGGCACGGTAATCGAAGGTGCCTCTCGCTGTAGGCCCGACATTCAACAATAAATTACCGCCTTTACTCACCGATTCGATTAATAAAACCAAAAGTTGTTTGGTATCTTTCCAGGTCATTTCATCACGGTAATATCCCCACGAACCGGAAAAAGTCTGGCAGGTTTCCCAGGGCACTTTCACCCCATTTTTTTCAGGCCATTTCGATACTTTGTATTGTTCAGGGGTTGTAAAATCCCATCCGCCTTCAACATCAAGCAGGTCAAGGCGATCGTTAACAATAATGCCGGGTTGTAATTCGCGCACCATTTTCAACAAGTTTTCCGAATCCCAGTCAAAACGGTCTTTTCCATGATCGTAATCTTTTCGGGTGGGAAAAGAATAATCCAACCAGATAATGTCTATTTTTCCGTAATTGGTCATTAGTTCCCTCACCTGATTTTTAATATATTTCCGGTAAACATCCATATCTTTTCCTTTATTCAGACGGTCATATTCTTCATTAGAAGATGCACTTAAAGGATGATTGCGGTCGATGGTGTAATCAGGGTGATGCCAGTCTAACAAGGAATAATAAAAACCTACTTTTAAACCTTCAGCCCGAAATGCCTCTACCCATTCTTGTAGAAGGTCTTTGCCAATCGGAGTATTGGTCGCCTTATAATCCGTAAATTCTGAATCAAAAAGGCAAAAACCTTCATGGTGTTTTGAGGTGATAACGGCATATTTCATCCCTGCTGCTTTTGCTTTTTTAGCCCATTCGGCAGGATTATAAAGATCGGGATTAAAAATCTCGAAATACTTTTCGTACTCCTCATTGGTCATCCGTTCATACCTTTTTACCCATTCGTGGCGGGCAGGTGAAGCATACAAACCCCAGTGGATAAACATGCCAAACCTGGCACTGGTCCACCATTCCATACGCTTTTCTTTTTCTTCGGGTGTTTCTTTTGGTAATTGGGAAAAACCGGTCAGGTTTAATGAAGCTAACAAAACTATTACAACAATCAATTTCTTTTTCATTAATCTAATTTTTATGTTTTTTGCTAAATGGATTTAGCTTTATTTTAAAAAAATATTAACAACAAGAATCTCTAATAATAAATTCGGTTGGTAATACAATTTGTGTTTTTTCTGATTTTACATTTTTTTGTTTTATTTCATTAATTAAAATTCTTACAGCCTCACCACTCATCAGGTCAATTGGTTGTGCTATAGCAGTAATAGGCGAATAACAAATTTGGTATCCCTCCGAATCATCGAAACTAACCAAAGCAACATCCTGTGGCACTCTTAAATTCATATCATTAATACATTTAATTGCAACCATTCCAATTATAATAGTTGCAAAAAATAAAGATCTCAAATTATTTGGAGGAAGCAATAATTCTTTCACTGCTTCACGTACACTTTCATCAAAGTTGTTATAATCCACTTCCCTAATAAGATTTCCATATCCTCTCACGCCAAAATTTTTCATAGCATCCTTATATCCTTGTAAACGTTTTTTCATGTTCGACAGGCCGGATGAAACCGTAATAAATCCGGTCTTTTTATATCCCTTTTCAAGCATGAATTTAACTGCATTATAAGTAGAATTATAATTATCGGCTACTACATAATTAGTTTTAATTGGCGGTAAACAACGGTCAATCAACACGAAAGGAATGTTGTTCTTTTTTAGTCTTAAAATATGTTCTTTTGACTTTAAAGTTGGAGAAATAATAAATCCATCAACCTGACGATCAATTAGTACATTAAGTAACTCGCCTAATTTATCGGGATTTTCATCTGAACTTGAAAAAATAACTTTATATCCATGCTTATCAGCTTCATCTTCCACTGCCCTCCCCATACGTGCAAAAAACTGATTTGAAATATCAGCCACTATTAGTGCAATTGTTTCGGAACGTCCTAACCTAAGACTTCTCGCCATTTGATTGGGCTGGTAATTAAGTTGTTGTGCGAGTTTTACGACTTTCTTACTTATCTCGTCTCCAATCCTGTTTTGTTTTGCCTTTCCATTAAGCACGAGCGAAACTAAAGACTTAGAAACTCCCAGTTTATTTGCAATATCACTTAAAGACGTTTTTTTCATAAAATGAATCTCTCAAAAGACTTCAAATTTATTACTAATAATTTAATTGAGCAAATAAAAATTGATAAAATTTTATGCAAATTTTGTTACAATCTATTTACCTGTATTTTATAATGCTAAATCCCTTTAGCAGAAAAATAAAAAAATTATGTTTTTATATAAAATATTGTTGATAGGGCGAATCAAGGGTTGAAAACACAAAACTGCAAACAATTCCTTTTGATTTTGAAAAATCTCTTATTTTTGCTTTCTATAATAAGATAATAAATGCCTGAGAAAAAAAGAAAAGTTTTAATTATTGATACTAATCACGATATTCTTATTCAGGAATTATCAAAGAATGGTTTTCAATGTGATTATTTTGAAGGTTTTACGCGGAAAGATTATCTTTCAATAATTGACCGCTATTTTGGGGTGATCATCAGAAGCAAAATTAAATTTGATAAAGAAATTTTCGAAAAAGCAAAAAACCTGAAATTCATTGGAAGAGTTGGGGCAGGAATGGAAAATATTGATGTAGAACTTGCTCAAAACTTAGGAATTCGCTGTTTTAATTCTCCCGAAGGAAATAGAGATGCTGTTGGCGAACACACACTTGGCATGCTTTTGATGTTAATGAATAAACTTTTGAAGGCAGATCGTGAAATTAGAAACGGAATCTGGCTTCGGGAGGAAAACAGAGGCTTAGAAATAAAAGGAAAGACAATTGGGATTATCGGTTATGGAAATATGGGTAGGGCTTTTGCACAAAGGTTATCAGGTTTTGAAGCTAATGTTATTGCATTCGATAAATACAAAACCGGATATTCAGATGAATTTGTAAAAGAAACTAATATGGAAGAAATTTATGCTGAATCAGATATTTTGAGCATGCATATTCCTTTGACCGAAGAAACCACTTTTTTGTTAGACGATGAATATTTTAATAATTTCAGGAAAAATATTTTTGTAATAAATACTTCTCGCGGAAATATTTTAAAAACAGATGATTTGGTTAAAAACATAAAATCAGGTAAAATTTTAGGAGCTGCTTTAGATGTTTTGGAGTATGAAAAACTCTCGTTTGAAAATATTGATAAAGAGCAATTACCTGAATCTTTCAAATATCTTGCTGCTTCAGATAAAGTTGTTTTAAGCCCGCATATTGCCGGCTGGACTATCGAATCGAAATATAAACTGGCAAAAATAATGGCAGAAAAAATAATTAAAGAATTTGGAGAGTAGAAATTAGAAATTGGAAATTGGAAATTTGGTGTTCCCTCTAATTTTATTCCAAGTACTCAAGACTAATTAAAATGATTATAATGAAATTGAAAATAAAAAGAATTGCAGATTTGAGATTGAAAATTGAAATTTTGAGTCTACTCCGAAAAATAAATAAAATGATATTGCCACTAAGACACCAAGTCACTAAGAACCACAAAAAGCTTATTTTTAATATTTTATTCTTAGTGCACCTTTGTGCCTTCGTGACTTTGTGGCTAAAAATGGCTTTTCGTAGGAAACTCAAATTTGGTGTTCTTACGAATTTCTAATTTCTAATTTCCAAACTTGTCCGTATGAAGCGAAGCAAATCCGTATGGATGGATTTTTAAAAATGTAATCAAAAAAAATAATTAACTACAAAACATACACATGAAACAAAAAGCAAAAATATTTAACGGGAAAACACTTGCAATTCTTTCGGGAGGTGGTGATACTCCGGCAATTAATTCAAGCATTGAATCAATCAAAAACAGGGCTTCATTGCTTGGTTATAAAGTTTATGGTATTCGCAAAGGGTGGAAAGGCCTTCTCGGCGATGGTGATATTGTAGATTTATCCAACCAGCCTTATAACGGGTGGTATGGAGGAACAGCTTTGCGATCAAGCCGGACAAATCCTTTTCCATCAAAGAAAAATCCTGAGAGCAGGGTGCCTCAGATATTAAAAAATCTCGAGCGATATAAAATTGATGTTTTAGTTACAATTGGTGGAGACGACACAAACGGTGCTGCAAAACGTCTTTACGAAACAGAGGGAATACCCGTGATAGGTTTCCCGAAAACAATTGATAATGACCTCAGGACACGAACAATGCATTATTATAAAGGTCAGGAAATTGAAGCTGTTCTTTGTCCGGGTTATCCATCAGCTGCACGAGCAATAACCGAATTTACTGCAAATATTAAAACTACCGGCGAATCGCATTCAAGGATAATTGTTCTTGAGGTTATGGGCCGTGATGCAGGTTGGCTCACCGGAACCGCAATATTTGGCAGTGCAGATATGGCTTTAGTTCCCGAGTTTGAAATAACCAAAGAAAGAAAAGATTTTTTCCTGGAAACAGTGAAGGAGGCATACATGGATTCAAAAAAGAGAACTCTGATAATTCCTGTTTCCGAAGGAGTAAGATGGTATGATGACAAAAGCGGAAAAGTTGATGTAGTTTATGCAAGCTCAGAGGTTGATGAATATGGCCACCCACGGTTTGGTGGAATTAGCGGAATTATTGCTTCCGAAATTTCAAATAAACTGGGTATTGAAGCCCGGGCACAAATATCAGGTTATTATGCCAGAGCCGGTGCTTGTAGAAAATACGACAGGCGGCTAACCGAAACACTTGCCGACAAAGTAGTTGATTTGCTGTTAAGGGAAGATTATGGCCAAATGCCTGTTATGAAAAAAATTGTTTCTTTCCCCGAACTTGAGGAATATAATACTTCAAGTATTGATATGGGAGAGATTGGAAATCGTCCGCTCCCTGAGGCTTATTATGATATTGAAAAGTTTAGATTCACCGATGCTTACATCGACTTTTTATCGAAAATCTTGAAACGTCAACGATACGAAGATTTTGAATATGATTTTCCGGTCGTTATACCTTAGCTACTGAATTATATAATTTCGAATAATCAGACTTTAACTTTGGATAATTTGATAAACTATTTTTAACACATAAAATATATGCCATATTTTATGTGCCATACTTTATGATATTTTTAAACCTTCCTCGAATTTAACCAAAATACGTTTTCTCGTAATCTTAACAAGATTACTGCTTTTTAAAAATAGTAAAGGCCTGACTAAAAGTCAAGCCCTTACTGTGCACTATATTTACAATAAAAATTAATTAATGCAATACAATAGTAAATGTTTTACCATTAATTGTAACAGTTGCAAATCTATCGCATTCTCCGTTACCGTAATCTAAAAGTCTTTCAGGCTTATTTGAGGGAGTAATCTTTACTGTTCCACTTACAAACCACCTACAATTTAATTTTTTCATTATAGGCTCAACGATTTCTTTTGTAACGCTTTTACCATTTGGCCTGACAGTATTTCCATTTCCACGAATCAAATAAACATCATCCCAACGATAATGGGTTTCTTCTCCTTCAATCCATTCTCTTGTTCTTTCCGAATGCCATGTAAAATCACCTCCTTTATCCTCAACAAAAATTATTGTACCATCCGAGAAAATCTCCCATGTAAGATTACCTAATTCATTTCTACCAATATTTGTAATAGATTTATCGAAAATGACCTGATTGTCGTTTACAAAATATTCTTCGGAATTAGCATTTTTCATTGATCCCGAATCGGCATAATGGCCGAAATAGGAAATCAAGATCATTCCCCTGCGATATCTTCCATCACGGCAAAGGCAGTTTGTATCACCAAAATCAATAGTTATCAAATGCGGAATTGAAATAGTGTCATGAGTTATTATAGCACATGGCCCTATAATTTTTCCATCATCATCGCCGGATTTAAAGTAACCCGAAAAATCCATAAAAACTTCATCAATAATATTATCAATATTATCGGAAACAGTCTCGGCAAAGGCCTCATCGCTTACATCGCTGATATCAGTAGTAGTTTCAATTGGATCGGTGTCTTTTTTACAACCGGTCGAAATTGCAATAATTAATAAACCAATTAATAGGCTTGCAAATAAATTTTTTGTTTTCATTTTTTCTATCTTTTTTTGTTAATAATGATGATTAGACTTAGCGGAAATTAAAAGGTTTAAGATTTGTGAAAAAAAATGTCACAGGTTTCAAGTTTCGGGTTGGGTTTACCTTTACTCCATTACTCCATTTCTCCATTTCTCCATTACTCCATTTTCCTCTATTTCCAATTTCTGTCGATTAGTATTACTTTTGCAAAATTGAAATTTTGGAGGAAAGATTTGTGGAAGTAAAAAAATTACAACAAAGATATTATGAAAGTGAAAATATTTCTAAAATAATTACACTTTTAAAAGAAAATAAACAAAAGCATTTTAACCTTAACGGATTGATCGGCTCATCGAAAGCTCTTGTTTCGGCTTCAGTTTTTGCAAATCATTCAAGCCTGAATTTTGCAATACTTCCTGATAATGAATCCGCAGCATATTTTTATAATGATCTTGAAAACATTTTTAACGAAGCCGGTCTAAATTATCAAAAAAAGAAAATTTTATTTTTCCCAACTTCTTATAAAAGAAATTATGACGGTGAAAATATCGACACCACAAATGTTTTGTCGAGAACCGAAGTATTGAACCGCATTTATTTAAGCCGACAAAAAACCTTTGTTGTAACTTATCCCGAAGCACTTTGCGAAAAAGTTGTTACACGTAAATTTTATAAAAACAATACAATTGATATTAAAAGAGGAGAGAAACTTTCGGTTGATTTCTTTTCTGATGTGCTTTTTGAATATGAGTTTGAAAGCGTGGATTTTGTTGTCGAACCCGGACAATTTTCGATACGCGGAGGGATAATTGATGTATTTTCTTTTGCCGGTGACCATCCTTTTCGAATTGAATTTTTTGGTGATGATATTGAGTCGATACGAACTTTCGATCCTGTAACTCAACTTTCTATTGATAGTTTTGCAAAGATCACAATTGTTCCAAATGTTCGAGAGGGTGCGAAAAATGAAAAAAGGGATTTTGTGCTTGATACTCTCAATCAAAATGTTTTGTTTTGGATTGATGATGCAAAATTCATTTCCGACAGAATGAATCTTGAATACGAAAACATCAATGAAGTTTTTCTCTCAATAGATGAAATTTCTGAAGATAAATCGTTTAAAGATTTTTTTGTTAATGGAAATGATTTTCTGCAAAAAATAAATAACTCAATTGTTTTTGAATTCGGAAAACAAAAATATTTCGATGATTCATTGCAAATCAATTTTGAATTAACGCCTCAGCCTTCTTTCAATAAAAATTTCGATCTGTTTTTTAATGACTTGAACGAAAATACCCAAAAAGGCTTTGTAAATTATATACTCGTCGATAATCCGAAACAAATTGACAGAATTTATTCCATAATCGAAGACATTCAAAACACTAACAACCATACTGATGAAATAAATTTTGTTACACTTAATTTATCTTTACATGAGGGATTTATTGATAAGAATTTAAAAATTGCATGTTATACCGATCACCAGGTTTTCGATCGTTATCATAAATTCAGGCTAAAAGAAGGTTATAAAACTAAGGAATCATTAACCCTAAAAGACCTCAGCGAACTAACACCCGGTGATTTTATAACTCATATTGATCATGGTGTAGGCCGTTTCGATGGCCTTGAAAAAATCGAAAATAACGGTAAAATCCAGGAAGCTCTTCGCCTAATTTATAAAAACAGTGACATTCTATACATTAGTATTCATTCACTTCATCGAATTTCAAAATTTGTAGGAAAAGACGGCACACCACCTTCTTTGAGTAAGTTAGGTTCTAATGTCTGGAAAAAATTAAAAGAAAAAACAAAGAAAAGAGTTAAGGATATTGCGAGGGAATTGATCAAACTTTATGCAGAACGAAAATCTTCGGAAGGTTTTGAATTTTCGCCCGATACATATTTGCAACACGAACTTGAGGCTTCATTTCTTTACGAAGATACTCCCGATCAGCTTAAAGCGACAATCAGCGTAAAAGAGGACATGGAAAACCCAAATCCTATGGACAGGCTTGTTTGCGGTGATGTTGGTTTTGGAAAAACCGAAGTTGCAATGCGTGCGGCTTTTAAAGCAGTTGCCGACAGTAAACAGGTTGCATTGCTCGTCCCGACAACAATTCTTGCCCTTCAACATTACAAAACTTTTTCCGAAAGGCTGAAAGATTTCCCCTGCATGGTTGATTATATCAACAGGTTTAAATCGGCAAAGCGTCAGAAAGAAACAATTAAGGATTTGGAAGCCGGCAAGATTGATATTTTGATCGGAACACATCGCCTTGTCAGCAAAGACATTCAATTTAAAAATCTTGGACTTTTAATAATTGATGAGGAACAAAAATTTGGTGTTACGGTAAAAGAAAAACTTAAAAAATTAAAAGTTAACGTTGATACACTAACACTTACGGCAACACCGATACCGCGTACTTTGCAGTTTTCATTAATGGGTGCGCGAGATATGTCGATCATAAATACTCCTCCGCCAAACAGATATCCTATACAAACTGAGATTAAATCTTTTAGTAAAGAAACAATTAGCGATGCAATAAATTATGAACTTTCAAGAGGGGGACAGGTGTTTTTCGTTCATAATCGGGTTCAGAATATTGCTGATGTCGAATACATGATTGAGCAATTTTGTCCGGGAGTAAAAATCGCTGTTGCTCACGGTCAAATGGCTGGAAATAAACTAGAACGAACCATGCTGGATTTTATCGAAGGGGTTTATGATGTGCTTATTGCTACAACAATTATTGAATCGGGGCTTGATATTCCGAACGTAAACACCATAATTATTAACGAAGCACAAAACTTTGGACTCAGCGATTTGCATCAATTGCGGGGCCGTGTCGGCAGGTCAAACAAAAAAGCATTTTGCTATCTTTTAACTCCTCCGATGTCGGTTCTTTCAAATGAAGCAAGGAAACGCCTCACGGCAATCGAAGAATTTTCAAATCTCGGAAGTGGTTTTAATATTTCAATGCGTGATCTTGATATTCGGGGAGCAGGAAACATTCTCGGTGGCGAACAAAGTGGTTTTATTTCCGAAATAGGTTTTGAAATGTATCATAAAATTTTGGACGAAGCTGTTCTCGAACTAAAAGAAAGCGAATTTAAAAACGTATTTAAACATGAAATTGACAAAACTTATGTTAAAGATTGTCAGATTGAAACAGACCTCGAAATTTTAATTACCGATGATTATATCCATAATATTTCCGAACGATTGAGTTTGTATAAAGAACTTGATGCCCTCGTAACGGAAGAAGAATTGCTTATGTTTCAAAAAAATATAACCGATCGTTTTGGTAAACCGCCGGCACAGACAATGGAATTAATAAATACTATCAGATTACGAAGGCTGGCAAAAAAATTGGGTTTTGAAAAACTTGTATTAAAATTAGGTCGGATGTCGGCGTATTTTATCAGTAATTCCGATTCAATGTATTTTCAGTCGGAAACATTTAAGGGTATTTTAAAACATGTTCAAAATAAGCCCGAAAATTATAGGTTTAAAGAAACCAAAGATAAACTTGCTTTGATTGTAAACAAC
>Ga0233437_1002586_pt1 | contig 26627 bp, 23 predicted proteins | sample SI_122_August201_FD_182714 | JGI IMG/M metagenome (GOLD analysis project Ga0233437, IMG submission 182714) | Seawater microbial communities from Saanich Inlet, British Columbia, Canada - SI_122_August2016_200_MG | ecosystem: Environmental > Aquatic > Marine > Inlet | place: Canada: British... | reverse complement strand
CTACTACTGTTGGCAGGGGGACTGTTCCGACAAAAACAGGTATTCCTTTAGAGATATATTGGCTAATAAAATCAACCAATTTCTCAATACTGGCATCGGCAAAGTCACGGGCTTTGATGGGATCATTTTTAGCTTTGATCCAAATGCTAAATCCGCAATCGACTTCACCTAATGAAAATAAAATAGGGTCCTGTGGAGATATATTGTTCAGTGAATCTTGAAAGAAGTTCATTGCACGTGTTTCCGAATCAGGGTTTGCCATACCCGATGCTGTTGCGCCCCTTATGGATAATACTTGAATTTCAATGTTGGACAGAGGAATGTTGCTTTGAAGGTATCTGTAATAACGGCAATGGCTATCACCAACAACAACTAATTGCTTTTTTCTTTTAATTCTGTTCAATCGGTATTTAACCCTAAATTTTAAAGATTTTAAATGGCCTTTCAGCAAATTGATGTTAATGAGTTTACACATTGTATCCCGCCTCTCTAAAAAAGTTAAGGAGTAATTCAGTTTCTTTTTCGTCGAAGTCTTTTTTCCATTTATTTGCTTCGGCTGAAGCAAGTCTTTTAGTGCTGTAACCTTGGCCTGGTTTATTGAGTTCAAGAACTTTTTTTTCAACAGAACTTGTCCAGTCAAAACCACAATGTTGATAAACTTTTTTAAAACCACTGACAATATTTACACATATCTCTTCATGTACAACTTGAATCACATTTTCTTTTCCGAATAACTTTGACAAACTCCATTCGAACCACAAAAACTGACAAGAGCGTTGGATGTCGGGATGAGTAAAATCAAATTGAGCAGAAAAATTAAAATGTTTCTGTGCCCAGCATACGGCCTCATCTGCTCTGCGTAAACTGTCAGGCATTTTCATTCTTCTCCAGCTTGCAAGGATTGCCAAGGGATGTCTGGTCGGGATAATAATCTTATCTGGTTTTAAATAAGAAACCAGCCATTCGGCATTAAGAACAGCGTGAACTGATTTTAAAACTAAAGTTTTATTAGATGGGAATAAATTGAATATAAATGAAACCAGAGTTCCCTTTGAGTTAGATTTGTGAGGTTGTTGTTCTTTTTTAGCAATCGAAATTTCAACATCTTTTCCTAAAAGAATTTTAGTCAAAAGACCTCTGCTTAATATAGGAGATAAAGATGATGAGGATGCCAAAGTCCAAAGCTTCTGATAGGAAAGGTCATTTTCACTTTCATGATCTGTGGGAAATCTTGAAATTTTGTTCTTGAATTTTCTGGCAAGAAAACTTGTTTTTTCATTGTCTGGTTCAAGGATTAGCTGAGTGTTTGTTGTCCATCCTAAAACTTCGGCTATAAAAGTTGTACCAGATCGAGGCAACCCCAAAATTAAAATTGTTATGTTCATTTTTTATTCCTTAAACCTATCTTCTAAATTCATTTTGAAAATACCGCCAGCATCAAGTGCAATGGCAAAAATTTCACCATTTTCTTTACATCTGATTTTTGAAAATGAATCGTTTCCCATAAGGCCGATTTTACTAAGGAGTTTCCACTCTTTTAGATCAGTTGAACTTAGAATGCCCCGGTTAAAAGTAGATGCGAAAAAATGCTCAAATTTAGGAGAAAAACATATATCAGTGATATTGTTTTTAATCACTATTTTTTCAAAAATTGTTTTTGAATTGTTCAAAGTGATTTTGTATAAATATGCTTGTTTCAATGTTTTGAAAATCAGATAATTACTGTTAAACAGATTGATCTCTTCGACTTTTTGAGAAGGAAGAGAAAAGTCGACTTTAATCCATTTGTCATTGTATTGAAAAATAGATAATTTCTTTTTTGGTTTTACAAGTGCATAAAGTCTATTTTCAAATTGGAAAAGATCAATTATTTTTTTCTTTCTTAAACCAATACAATTCCATTTGATATAGTCATCTGCAGAAGTAGCTTCAAAAACACCTTCTCCATAAACTGAACTATAAATTGATTGATTGATTCTTTCTAATGATGTAGTTGGTTGATTCGGGACTTGGTTAATGTTTTTCCAACTTTTTCCCTTGTCATGAGAAACTAAGATACCACCACCATTTGTTTTTTTAAAGTGGTTTCCTTTTTGATAGGAGAGAAAGTAAGTTTTCTTATCTGAAGAAGTTGCAAAGTCTGTTGCAAATCCAAATCCTGCAAAAGGTCGTTTAAAGCTTTTTCCATTATCTTCAGTAATGAAAAATAGATTATCATGGTACCGTATAATGTATGATGAATCAGAATGAGGAAGAGAGTGGATGCCGTCAGCTACCATTAAGTTTAGGCCATTACCCGAAAAAGAGCCATCTGTTGTTGTTTTTGTATAGATCTGTTTAAGGGTATTTCCTTTCCAGTGTGTGTAATAAACAAAGCCCTGAAAACCAGAAATAAAAATATCTGAAAACCCATTTTTGTCTTGCGCAGTTAACTCTTTGAGTCCATTGGCTGGTATATTATAACGTTGCCAGCTTTTAAATTCTTTTCTTCTGTGTTTCTCTAAAACCATTCTGAGTGAAACAATAGTAGTCCATTTCAACTTATTTTCATATAAATTTTCGAGTTTCAAAAGCCCTAAAGGTGATTTAGCATCCCCAATTAAAAGAATCTGTTCAGGCTTTGTTTTAGATCTAATGAATTTTCCTAAACCAGCTTTTGTATTAATTTGTTCAGAAATATGTTTCCATTTATTTTTTCGGAAATCTGTCGTGTGGTAAAGTCCGCCACTATTTGATTGTTCATTAAGTAATATAACGACATCATTTGGTTTTTCGATATTTTCTTCCAGACCTATAATTTCAGTATGGGGAAGGTCAGTTGAGTTTAACTTGTTAAATTCCCAGGTATTGATCTTTTTCTTTCCCCAAAAGAGCCCCTGATTCGTACTGATCTTCAATTCATTGTTAACCGTAGCACCTATTGCTGTAATGTGTAAACTTTTCTTTGAGCTAATATCTGATTTTAGAATTTGGATTTGGTCAATTAATTTGAAACTAGAAGCCTGTTCTGTAGGAAAAGAGAAACTGAAGATTTTTCCTGAATGTTTTGTAGAAATATTTACAAACTGATTGAGTAGAATTCTGTTTAAATTTCCAACTCCGACAAACAGAGTGTTCTTTTCTTTATTAACGGATATATGTCCAAGAGGGACACGTTTGTCTAATGTTTTTTGAGTGTTTAGAAGTATTTTCCAGTTAACTTTTTTAGGGTCTTGAAGTTCAAGGGAACTATAGTAAAGTATACCGCCTGTTGTTGTAGCGAATACGTAGCCGTTGTTTTTTTGTTCAACAATAAATAGGTCTTGAATGTTTTTATGGGATCTCTTCTCAAATGAAAAGCCTCTATTTATTGTGATCCAAGTTTGTCCTTTGTCTTTGCTCCATCTTACTCCGCCCATATCACTGCCGAGATAAATGATTCCCGAATTATTATGGACGGCGATGGCTGGCGCTCCTCCTCCTCCCCCCGGATCAATTAATTGCCACGAAGCGACTCCTTTCTGGCATGAAAGGAGAAATGCTAAAAAGAACAATTGTAAAGTTTTTATTCTCATCAGTATATTAATTGAAAAAAAAGGAACTATAAATCTGTGTGTGGTTTCGCTCTTTCTTTGAAAATTGGAACTAAATATTTAGTCTCACAGAATTAACATATTGCGAGTTTTTTGCCAATTGTATTTTTGGGGGTTTTCCACAAATTAGCGTTGGCAGCCTTTACACATAAATTTTCGTGTCCCGTTGTCAGTAGAACCCTTTTTGGTAAAATTTTCAGATTCACATCGTGTGACAATTTATCATTTTTCATTTTCTCCTTGAAAATTTAAATTTTTTTCAAGATAGTGATACAAAGTGTGTAACCGCATCTATAATAATTTGATCTATATTAAACTCAGAACTACTTGTTAATGACCACCAAAATTATAATAATTTATTAGGAATTATCCGATTGAAATCAATCTTTATAATAGGCTGCCCCAGGTCCGGCACAACTTTACTTCAAAGTCTTGTTGCCGCATGTGATGATGTTATAACCTTTAAGGAGAGTCATTTCTATGACAAGGGGTTTGGCATCGGAATAACGGGATGGATAAAAACCAAACAATTCAATGAAGTAATAAGACAATTTTTATACAAAAACGGTTTGTCCGCAGAATATCTTAACAGCTTCACGGGAAAACGTAATTGTTATCAATCTTCACGACAGTTTTTAGAGATTCTTGACAGGGCCGCACTGGCAGCACGTAAAACTGCTTGGGTAGAAAAAACACCGGATCATTTATTTCACATACCTATTATAAAAAAAACAAGGCCGGAAGCAAAATTTTTACATATTGTACGTCTCCCGGAGCAGACTGTGAAATCATTATTCACAGCCAGCAGGCTTTGGGGAAAACCCCGAAGCAAAGCAGCTTTTAAAATCAAATGGCTGATTACCAGTATAATTACGCTTGCATATCTGCCCAAAAAAAATCACAAGGTGGTATTTTATGAGGATATTGTGGAGGAGACTGAAAAAGTAATGACAGAAGTCTGCAAATGGCTTGAAATAAACCCTCGTAAAGATTATATTGAATCTTATCAGTCAGAAGCAGTGAGTATAATAAACCATGATGAAATATGGAAATCAAAAAATTTAATGCCGATAAGCGGGACTGAAAATATTGCATATAATTCATCTGGTATCACGCTCTTAAATCGGCTTTATAACATCATCAGAAGAATAAACAGGTACTATCATTGACGCTTTATTATTTATTTTTTTTATCAATAATGCTTGCTGAAATAGCAGGATCATTATTTAGTGCCTCGCATTTCATAAGGGCCATAGCTGTTTCAGGCGTTATTTTATGTACAGGACCTTTTTGTTTGCTGAAAGCATATCAAAGTCAGGAGTTGAATAAATTTAACATAAATCATTATCTCACGGGTTTGTGGCTGACAGGGGCATTTGCCACCTTGATTGCAGGTATTGGCAATAATAGCTTATACTATGTTCTGGCAGATATTTATCACTGGCATATTGAGTTGATTTTAGTCTCGTTTTTTACCGCGTCAATCCTTGTTTTAATGGATGAGTACAGAATAATTCAATTGTTAATATATGCCTCTCTTATTTCCGGAGTATTCGGATGCTTTTTTTTATTCTTGTCATATTCCGGCCTGATAAACACCGGAGGCCACATGGTTAAAGCGATAGATATGTGGAGGCTTACTGCTACCAGGGGGTTCCCGGAATATTCTCTGATTTTTTTGACAGCGACTTATCTGTTTCAGGGAAGCCTCTCCGATAAACTGTATTTATTAAGAACAATCAGTATGTGTATTCTTTTAATTCTTTTAATCTTTACACTGAAACGGGTTGCCTGGATATCATATTTCCTTTCACTTCCTATCATTTTTCTTAGTAGAAGGCTGCTGAAAACTATAATTAAAGCCGGGTGTATTTTACTTCCTGTAATGATTTTTATTATACTCAACTATCCTATGCATGTTATTTTTTTTATAAGCAATCTTTTGGATTTTTTAACATATAATCCGAATTATACGGTATTTGATACACTTATGGACAGAGTTCGTCAATTTACAGAGCTGTATCCCTATATGAAAAATAATTCCATTGGATACGGTTTTGGAGCTGCATACGATTATAAGCCGGGTGAGGTAGTACATTACGTGCATAATTATTATATATATTATTTCCTTCAGTTAGGATATCTGGGCATGGCATCCTTATTGTTGATAACAGCCGCTATTTTCAAAAAATCTTATAATATATTATGTACGACATTTCGGTTTAAATGGATAAACAGATTGAGTCTGGCGGTTTTATTTGTAATGCTTTTCAACGGATTGACTTTGCTCTCTACACATACCGTATTTTGTGGTATCGGATACGGTTTTATATTTGCATCTTTCAGATTGGTAAAACATGAAAATACTGCTGCTGCTTACGCGTAATCCTTTTGGCAGGGCTACAGGTCGTAAACGGGTCATTAACACGATTATCGAAAGTTTGATCTCACTGGGGCATGATCTTGATGCCTGCATATTCGATAACAGGCCATCTGATTTTGACGATTCGGCTTTTAAGGGCAGGCTCTTCTGGATGGGTAAGCCAAAATCACTTAACCTGTTTATTTCCTGTATTAAATTTTTGTTTTTTAAAAACAAACCATTAAATGAAACCATTTATTACAGCCGCAGGAAGCTTTCCTGTCTTTTGAACATAACTGCCAATTACAAATATGATATGTGTATAGCGGATATGATAAGAATGGCTGTATATGCAGAAGCTGTCGGAATTCCCTGGATTCTTGACATGGACGATCTGCTTTCAAAACGATACAAAGATAAATTGAACAACAATACAGAAAATGAACATTTTTTCGGATATGCCGAAAAGATCATTCCCAAGTTTCTTAAATTCTTTTTTATGCTCTTTTTTAAAAATGTACTGATTAGAGAATCCGGATTGCTTGCGGACAGGGAATTATACTGGGCCAAAAAAGCAGATGCTGTTTCACTAGTATCCTATGTTGAAGCAGAAATATTAAAAAAGGAGATCATGGGTAAAGTATATACCTGTCCTATGTCGGTTAACATACCAAAAGAGCAATATAACCTTAATGCCGGGATTAAGGCGGGCGTATTTGTTGGGGGAATGGATTACCAGCCGAACCTGGATGCTTTGCGATATTACAGCGAAAAGATACTCCCTTTGATAAATGCCGATAAACCGTTATCTGAATTTGAATGTCACATTATCGGAAATACTCCTGCTGACATACAAAAGGAGTTTGCCGGAAAACCATTTCTGTTTTTAGGATATGTCGATGATTTATTTGCGGCTTTGAGCAGATATCCCATATTTGTTGCGCCGATTGTAACCGGTACCGGAGTAAAAACAAAAATACTCGAAGCGTTTGCTCTGGGGCTGCCTGTAATAACAACCCGTGCAGGAGTTGAATCTATCCCTGTAACAGATCAGCGACACTGTCTTATTGCGGATTCTCCCGAGGAATTTGTGTATTCGATTAAAGAAGCTATCAAGAATCAGGAATTAAGAAACCGGTTAAGTATAAACTGTCGCAATTTGGTAAAAAAATTATATTCACCCAAAATCTTGAAAAACAAATGGGAACTTGTAATTAATGATGCAAAAAAAGGGTGTTGCAAAGATCACAACTATCTTTAATAAAAACAGTTAGTTAGGCCATAATGAGCTTTTTAATCAACTACTTGATTTTATTAGAAAAATACTGTTACTTCGCAACACCCTTAAAAAGCCAAAGATAATCACCGGTCATTCCCGGTCTGACCTGGAAATAATATATAATGTCATCTCCATAATATTTTCTTTCTTCTTTTATACTCCCAAAGGCTATATTTTATGATTTTAAATCTGCAAAACTGTAGATTTTATCTTTCAGGAACAAACTTCCCAGATTCATAGATTGTACCCTTTGTAAGTATATATTTTTGAGGTTTTGGATGAGGTTCTTAAATATTTATAAACCGATTCGGGATCCTTCATTGATATATATCTGCTCCGTTTAGCTCTTTCATTATTTGGAAGAGAGACTTTGGTCCCGCTCATTCCGGTATCTTTCACTCTTAGGAGGTGAGACTTTAGTCTCGTTTATCCTGACATCTCTTTGCGGGGCTAAAGCCCCGCTTCCTTCAATCATATGATTTTTTGCATTACGGATTCTGATTTTTCAAAATGTTTGAACTATAACCGAGATTTTTATTGAGTCCGACATTTTTAACTCTTAATTGGTATATCTGACTTTTATTAGGTTGTTGTAAATTTATAATTAAAAATGGCAGTTGCCAAATTGCTGCAGCCGGTTTTCACACGCTCCCAATCATGCCATTTGGGATCAAGATACTTGTATTCGGATAATTCCGGTTTAACCTTGTCCAAATCGAATGGCAGTGGGTTCGCCAGTTGTACCTGTAGTTGTTGTAGTGGTGATTCACCATTCTTCTGTGGGTACAAACGATCAAAGCTTTCCAGTTCGGTTTATATCTATTTTACCGGTGGTTAAAACCACCGGCTGCAATACACAATCCCTTCGGGATAATAAGATCAATCTCATTATTTTCAATTATGAATGTAAGCACAAAACTTTATCCATAAAAACTAACGTCATAGGGTACCAGTTATAATTTAATGAGGCTGCTTTTGATCTTGTTCATGCAAATTTGGTCGCAATCACCCTAAGGCTCTTCTTATCATTTTAACCCTTACCTTTTTTTATCAATAAAATTAGTTAGTTCAGACCCAAAAAAGAGTTACAAACCGTCCACCTAAAAATTTGAATGAAAATGTCTGAACTTTGATTTTTAATGATTGAAATGATGAACATGATAAAACCCGGGTTTTAATAAAAGGCACGGTCTGAAATCATGTTAATCAGCTTAATCATAGTTCAGACAATGAACGCAAAGCATGTGGGCTGCATTCCTTTGCTCCGCATAGGAACAAGCGACTTATTTAAATAGTATAGGAAATTCCATTTTTTTGACTGTGATATCAGACAGATATTAAAGTCCGCCCGAAGGGCGCTAAGTCCATAGAGCTTAATAGAGCTTGTATTTGTTCCTCTGTACGGCAAAGAGTCCGGTGAAAGCAGAAGCAGGCTTGCAGTTGAGGTACTTGATTATGAAGTAGAGCTTTTGAAAAAAGACAAATTAATGGATAATCTTGTAATGGCTACAATAATAATGGTCAACAAGATTGTAGATAAAGGATTGTTAAAAAGGATTTATCAGGAGGTAAAGCATATGCTTGATATATTAGAGATAGCCAGGGAAGATGGCATGGAGCAGGGCTGGCAGAAAGGGAGACTAGAAGGGAGACTAGAAGGGAGGCTTGAAGGGACGTTTAAAGGGAAAGCAGAGAGTAAATTTGAGATGGCAAGAGGGTTTAAACAGGATGGTATTGATCTTGCTATAATCAGCAAACATTCGGGGCTTTCAATAGAAAAAATCAAAGAACTCTGATATCACCGTTTATTTTAGTAAGAAGATTCCGTTTTTACACTCCACTTGATTTTCCGGCAAACACACGAAAAGTTTTCAGCAGAATCACAATATCGTACCAGAGCGTCCAGTTGTTCACATACCATGAATCAAAGTAAACCCTTTTTTCATAATCCACATCATTCCGCCCGCTGATTTGCCACAAACCGCTCATTCCTGGTCTGACCTGAAAATAATATTTAATATCATCTCCATAATATTTTATCTCCTCTTCTACTATGGGACGCGGGCCAACAAGGCTCATCTCTCCTTTCAACACATTCCATAACTGAGGCAGTTCATCAAGACTTGATTTGCGCAAAAAGGCTCCAAAACGAGTAATCCTCGGATCATTTTTCAATTTAAAATTTTCCCTCCATTCTCTTTGTGCATCAGGATCCGAAGCAAGGAGTCGCTTAAATATTTTTTGGGCATCAGGAACCATAGTCCTGAATTTCAGGCATAAAAAATCCTTGCCATTTTTTCCGATCCGCTTATGGGAAAAAAACACCGGGCCTGTCAGACTAACTCTCAAAATCAAATAAACTAATAAAGGAGAGAGAAGCAGAAGCAACAAAGATGAAACCGCAATATCAAAAATCCGTTTTACTGCCCTTGGAATAGGCCTTCCCAAGTTATTGCTCACCCTGCAAAGCAAAATTTCATGTCCGAAAAAATGATCCATTTCCATGCCATAAAGAGGCACACCCGGCATAAAGACTGCTAATGATATTTTCTTATATTGATAAATCAAATCTTTGATAATATCTTCATGATCAAAAAACTCTCTCTCGTCAAGAGCAACAACCATAGCAGGATGTCCGAGTTGATTCAGGGTGTTGGAAGGGGCAGCCCCTAATTGCTTCACCGGAATACTGACACCATCCGCATATATTTCGGATTTACCACCCGAATTACCGTTAATATCCCCAAAAGCTATCACATCCAGCCCCATCAGCGGTTCACTCTTCAGTGACAAATATGTAAGCATGGCATTTCTGCCTGTGCCGAGTATTACGGTCGGTTCCTGGTAGTATCCTGTTTTTATCAAAACCTTTTTTATTATATACCTGAACGCAATGATAAAAAACGGAACAGAAAGCCAGGCTGAAATAAGCCATATGCGGGAAAAGTTTGCTTTAAGGGCAAACATAGAAGCAAAAGCGAATATAGCCAGAATGCAAACAAGTTTTATAATATTTTGAACTTCATCCCAAAAGGGCCTCCGCGTTGTGTAGTGCCCTTTACTGAGCATAAATCCTGGTATAGCGGCCTGGGGCAGCAGATAAAAGAAGGGGAAAAGACTATTGGCAGTAAACCAGTTGTCATATAATTTAAATAGTCTTGTAAAATCATGCTCCCATGCAAATACAAGGCCTCCGAAGGCATTTGCAAAAAAAATAGCGATTATATCCGTGGTTACCAGGGCCAGCAGGAAAAGCCGGTGTCGTCTTTTTGTCATTAAAGACCTCCTCAAAAGATATCTTATTTACCTTTCATATGCAGCCGGGCACTGCTCCATTTCCAATCTTTAAGCATTCTTCACAAAACCTGCCCGTACAGGATTCAATTCCGCATATTTGATGCAGGCTGGCAGAAAATCTGTATAGTTGAATCCAATTCCTTAATATTATAAAAGTTGACTTTATATCCGCCTCAAGCTCAACATATTCTTCCCGGGGCATTTACTACCCCGAAATACACGTTCCGTTAATCGTTCCAGGGATGTCAATATTTGCAGTATAGCGTAAAGATTCCCATCTCCCCTGAACTCTTTATTAATGTCTTGAGTTACATCTATTTTTATAGTACCTGATATTTCATTCTCCCCTTTGTCTTAGTTTGTAACTAAATCATGCTTCAAAAATTATTTTTGGACAAAAGGGATAATATACTATATTTATATTATTTTCAATTCCTTAACAAAAATACTTTTACAGAAACCAACACATTTAGACTTATGCGGCATTTTGGACAGAGCATTATGTTATCTCCTTAAAATTGTTATTAAATCGGAATTTAGCCTGTAAGGCGATTTGCCGACGTTTTCGTTCTGGTAATTACAGGTAAATTATTAACCGCTAAATTTTAACATTTTAGTTTACCACTATGATGTTTATCACCCCCCTGTAGTATACCCTCAAAATGAAGGACGCCAATCAGATGCCAATCGCTGTGAAAAGAATAATCACAAGCCTTGTGATTATTCTTTGTACGTCATATTTTACTTTTGCGGAGGACCAGTGTTTAAGCGATAATACAGACTGTAACCAGATGCTGAATGATACCGTGCCTCGCACAGATCCACAGGTCCGGAGAATTTTTACATACATTGATAAGGACATGGACAGGTTTGTGGATGGGCCGGTCAACAGTATCCATGACCAGGATCCGTTTGATAATGCAGGAGAACAAACCCTGTTTCATACGGACTCGGGTTCTGAAATAATGCCATTTACCGGACTGCAGGATTATGAACAGGTTTTGAATCTGATTGAGTATATCCGGGAAAATTACATTTCAGAGACAGCAGATATTTTGGATTTTGCCGGAACTTCTGTTTCAGAGCCTTCAGAAAACTACCACATTATCTACAAAGACGAGTCGTATCAGACCTTTTTTGATGAATACAAAAACAGGGAAACAGTTGTATATTTGGGAGCTGCTAATGGCATGATTCATGCTTTTACAGCTTCCACTCCTGACAAGCCCACAGAATGTGAACTCTGGACATATATACCCGAGAGCTTTTTACCTCACCTCCAATGCCTTACCCCTGAAAATTATTCTCCTGTCTATTTTGCGGATTTACAGCCAAAAGTATTTGATGCAAAAATACTTACTGACGACACTCATTATTCGGATAATGATTCAGAAGAAAACTGGGGCACATTCATTCTTGTCCCTGTTAATCCGGGCCATGGCCATATTCAAATAGAGGCTGATTTTGATTATAATCCGGATTCTGTTGATACGTTCAGAACATTTTCTCCGGGTTATGCATTAATTGATATTACTGATCCGGATTCCCCAAATCTTATGTGGGAAAGAAGTTATGAGAATCTGGAGTTAACAACATCTCTCCCTGCGGTTGTTAAAACGGGAGAGAACTGGTTTGCCGTATTTGGATCAGGCCCTGTAAACTGTGCGGGAGAAAGTTCACAAAAAGGGCATATATTTGCAGTGGATCTGAAAACAGGCGATCCGTTTCAAAACAGCAACAATGAGTGGCTGTTTCAGACTGGCGAAAGCAATGCTTTTATGAATACACCCTGTGCTTTTGATAATGATCAGGATTTTGATGTTGATGCTGTTTATTTTGGAGAAACTTACTTTGAGGATGGTATATGGAAGGGAAAAGTTTACAGACTCACAACATCTGAAAATATACCGGATTTGTGGGAATTATCACCTGTTTTTGATTCTCCGGGGCCGATAACCAGTCCGCTTGCTTTAAGTATTGATCAAGAGAAGAATCTTTGGATTTATGCGGGCACTGGCCGTTATTTCAACACTCAGGATAAAATCAGTTCGGACACTGCATACATATTCGGTATCAAAGACCCGCTTTTTGAGAATGGTGACGCATTAAGCGAACTTTCTGTTTCAGACCTTTTTGATTCAGACAGCTATACAAGTGATTTTGACTTTAATACTATCCTTGACACAGCGCGCAAAAAAAATGGATGGATACGAACTTTAACAACGTCAAAAGAACGGGTTTTATTTAAATCATTCATATCAGGCGGCATTGTTTTTGTTCCGTCTTTTGTGCCGGATCCGGACATTTCCAGTTTCGGGGGAGAAAGCTTCCTCTACACCCTCTGTTTTGAAACCGGGACTTTCTGGACTGTTTTGAACAACGAAGCAATAACGGACGCGGATCCTTTTAACCCCGAGAATATTGATGATAAAATTCAACTTGTATCAGACAAAGCATCACCTCTAAGCATACAAGCGGATCTGGAACAGCAAATAAAAGAAATTGTCCGGCAAAGCACAGACGCTATTTTGTCAGAAACGCTGTCGGCTCCTGTTAACATCAAAAGCAGGTTCGAGTCGTGGAAAGAAGAGTGAAAAAAATCATGCAACATCCTGATATAAATCTTTCAGGCTGTGCCAGGAGATATTCACCAGCTTTTTTTTAACAGGATTGCGGCTGAAAATATGTAGAGCAAGTGTGTAATTTTGGGGATTAGGATAATGGACTAATTTGGACTCAATTTCCTGTTTCACAGCTTTGGGTGAACGTATTGGCCCCCATTTGCATTCACCCAGATCAATCCAGTTATCATCGCGGATTCCAACAGTATCAATCTGTGTCTTAGGGTTCCAGTACTCTCCGATTTTAAAAGCGGCATTCACCTCTTCTTTATTATATATATACGGAATCGCTTCACGGCACAGACGCTCAAAGCAGTATCCGAAATAAGAATCAAGATGAGGTTTTATCCTCACTTGCATGGCTTTTTGCCCCCCTGCATGTAAAATATAACTTATATTCTGATAGATAAATTTGAACCAAAAACGGAGCAAAGGGTCATCCAGAACATAGCGGACATGCCTTTGCACTGGCAGGCTTGTGGTAAGCGGATATTGGCGGGAAATATAACCAAGTTCTGTCAATTGTTTTAAATAATAATGAAGGGCTCTGCTATCAATTTCTGTATTTTTTGCAATATCTGTTTGTGATGTAAATCCTGATGCAATTGCCATAAGTATTGCGTAATATTTGTTTACATCGCGAAGTTCTTCACGTAAAAGAAAATCCGGTTCCTGGAAAAGCGGGGCAAACTGGTTTAGCATATTAACAGTAACATTCATTTCAACAGAACGTTGTGTATTAAAAAAGTCTAAATACCAGGGGATACCGCCGCAGATAAAATATGTTTTAGCGCGATCAACTACAGAATATTCAGGGTGAAACTCGCTGGCTTCCAGATATCCGAAAGGTTTTAAAAAAATCTGTCCGGTACGCCTGCCAAACAGAGGGCTTTTTTTGCCGAGCACTTTCCGTTCCATGAAACCGATATAGGATCCGCAGACAATCAGAAAAATTTTTCCGCTGTTTTTCCAAACTCTGTCCCATAAATTTTGCAGCACTGAAATCAACTCAGGACTCGCTTCCACCATCCATTGGAACTCGTCCAAAACAAGAACTAACTTTGCATTTTTTTGGTGCGCGTTTACAACTGTCGATAGTGCGCTCTCCCAATCAGAAGCAGAGAAATCTTTCAACAGTGGCACATTAAGCGAAACAGATGATTCTCTGAGAAATTCCCGAATCTGGAGCCCGGGCTGCGCTCGTTTGCCCAAAAAATAAATGCCTGTCTTTTTTTTAAGAAATTGCAGAATCAGTTCACTTTTGCCAACACGTCTTCGTCCGTAAACTGGTATAAAAACGCTTGATTCAGAAGCAAAAGCATTTTCGAGCATACTTAATTCTTTTTTTCTTCCGACAAATTTTTTCATGCATAACAGCATAGTAGTCAAAACACGTTTTGTCAAGTCTAGACTTGACAAAACGTGTTTTGTTATTCTTTATTGAGATTATTAGGGAGTTCACAAGAAATAATATACCTGTATTACGCAGAATACGGACACAAAGACAAGTAAGACTTAGGGTGTTTGTTTTTGCGACTTCCCTTATACGGGGAAATTGTTTTGGCCACATTCCTTAGCAAAAGCACATAGTTAAAAGCCGAATGGCAAGTCATTAACCCAAAAAACAGGTAATTGATAATTATGCATAAAATTCTGATAATAGATGACGAAGAGGCAAATGTAAGAGTTCTGTCAATGTCGCTGCGAAGTGACGGATATGACGTTGTTACTGCGTACAGTGGCGAAGAAGGGGTTGAAGTATTTAAGAAAGAGTCTCCTGGCATCGTTCTTACAGACATAAGGATGCCCGGAATAGATGGCCTGGAAGTTCTGCGACAGATTAAGAAGACTGATTCAGATACAGAAGTAATAATTATTACAGGACATGGCGATATAGATTCTGCAATAGAGGCCCTTCAAAAGGGCGCGTCTGACTTTATTAATAAGCCGATCAAAGACGAGGTCCTTTCAATTTCTCTGAAAAGAGCTGAAGAAAAGCTTAATATTCGGAGGCAGCTCAAGGCATACACTGACGATCTGGAGGGTATGGTTAAAATTGCCACTGAAGAGTTCCAGAAAAAATCGAATTTTCAGGCCAAACTTATCAGAAGTTCCCACGATGGGATTGTTGCTACAGATGAAGACTGGAAGATTGTTCTTTTCAATCCCGGAGCTGAAAAAATTTTTGGATATTCCAGGTCGGAAGCTATTGACAAAATGGATATCAGAACTCTTTATTCTCCTGAGATGGCTAAAGCTTTTGACGAAAAAGTGGCGAGCAAAGACAAAAAAGAAATACCGTGGAAAGAAACCACTATTACGTCAAAATCCAAAGAAAATATACCTGTAAGATTTTCAGGAGCTATTTTGCATGAAAATAACAAAAAGGTGGGAGTTGTTACCTTTTTTCAGGATCTGCGGGAAATAAAACGGCTGGAAAGAGAACTTGTCCATGCTGAAAGACTTGCGGCTGTGGGCCAGACAGTGGCGGGTATGGCACATTGTATTAAAAACATTCTTCATGGGTTTAAAGGGGGAAGTTTTCTTGTAGATATCGGGCTTGACAGGAATGATACTGGCAAGCTAAAGAACGGCTGGCAAATGATTCAGAGAAATATAGGCAGAACATCCGAACTGGTTCTTGATCTGCTTTCCTATTCTAAAGAAAGGGAACCTGAATATAAGAACTGCTTTCCTAATGACGCTGCCGAAGATGTTTGCGAATTGATAAAAGAAAATGCTGTAAAGCATAAAGTAATGATCATAAAAGATTTTGATCCTTCTATTAATGAAGTGTCAATGGATCCCCGAATCGCTTATCGCTGCCTCCTTAACATGGCTTCAAATGCTGTTGATGCCTGTCTGTTTGATGAAAATACAGATAAACAACATAAGGTTTGTGTAAAGACGATTAACGAAAAAGAAGCTGAATTCATAAGATTTGATGTGCAGGATAATGGTTTGGGAATGAGCGATGAGGTTAAGGCAAAGCTTTTTACATCTTTTTTCAGCACAAAGGGTTCAAAAGGCACGGGGCTGGGCCTGCTTGTTACAAGAAAGCTGATAGAAGAACATAACGGAACGTTAGAGGTTAGTTCTGAGCTGGGAAAAGGGACTACTTTTACGTTCAGGCTTCCGTATAAAGCCGCTGCATAAAGAGCTGACTGTCAGACTGTTTATCTGTATGACCCGGGAACAGGGAAATTAACTTTGCATTTGCAAAAAAGCTATCGTCAAGGGGTGGATTGTCCGGATCAAAAATAGCATTTTATCAATTCTTTGCCAATCTGTTTTTGATTTCTTCACAATAGCGTCTACTTTCTCTGGCATTCGCTTTACGCATGGAAATAATACGGACAGTATTTCCACGCATTGTGAATACAACGACTATGACCCGGCGTTTCAGCATTCCGATGCTGATGTAACGTTTTTATCCGTAATCCTTTCTGGTATCGTAAAAAAAGATCGGATTATTCTTAAAAAAATATTTTGCATCAGTAAAGTCGAGTCCATGTTTTTCAAGATTAGATTTAAATTATGTTTATTCGGGTCCCATTCAAAATTCATACATACAAAAGTATGCTAAATTTTGTAATTATGTCAACATAGGATTTTGAAAAAAACAAGAATAGTAGTATTTAAAGGAGGATTTACCATGAGTAAAAAAGTGCTTGTTGTTGATGACGATCCTGATGTGAGAATGTTTAATACAACCGCAGTGGAAGAATGCGGTTATACACCGTTAGTTGCGGAAAATGGCGAAGAAGGACTTAAAAAAATTAAGGAAGAAAAGCCGGATCTGGTTATTCTTGATGTTCTCATGCCGAGACAAAGCGGAATCAGATTGTATCGCGAACTAAAAACAAACAAATCTATGAAAAATACTAAAGTTATTCTGCTTTCGGGAATAGCTAAAAAGACTTTCCTTCGTTCCCAGAAAGCTTTGACGGAGTTTGGAGGCGAAGAAATTCCGGAACCTGAGATTTACCTGGAAAAACCTGTTGAACCTGAAGAACTGATCTCGGTTATCAAAAAAGTAACAGGTTAATGTCCCGCGATTTTTTCGCAACATTCAAGATTAACAGACTCAAAGTGTGAATCTTAACGGAGCCGGATATGGATATCAAAAAGATGTTGTTTGTAACAAAATTTGAAGAATTATGGTTTGACGCATTGCAGTCTTTGCTGGATCTGAATAAAGCGGCTCTTAATCATGTTGTCTTTCTTCATGTGATTCAAAGAGATAAAGTTGCCATGCGCAGGGGAGCCGGATATCAAAAAGAAGAAGAAATCAAATTAAGAGAAATGGCGAACATCCGTTTTATTGACTGGGCGGAACATCTGTTTGAGCAGGGCATGGAAGCAGGCGTTTATATTGTGGTTGGAAATTTCGCTCCTCAGGTGATTTCAGCCGCAAAAAAAGAAGCAGCGGATCTAATTGTGATAGGACCTGAAAAAAAAGGAAGGCTCGAAAAACTTTATTCCGGTTCGGATATAATGGAAATTATTCGCAGTACTGCATCTCCGGTGCTGGTGTACAGTAACATATCCGAAGATCGCAAAATAACCGAAAGCCCATTTGCAAGCCCCCTGCTTGCAACAAACTGGACTGATGCTGACCAGCGATCTGTTGAATATCTTAAAGGGCTCAGCAATGTTGTAAAGGAGATTGATATCATCCATGTGGCTGACGAAAAAAGTCTGGACGGCAGTTCAGCAATGGGAGTACAGAAAACCAGGAAACAAGCCAGACAAAAACTTGAAGAGATTTGCGATATTCTTGAAGCCGGCGGAATAAATGCAAAACCTCATGTTTATATAGGAGAGACTGTTTCAGAGGTGGAAAAAGCCGCGCGTGAATGCCGGTCAACCATGATTATCGCCGGAGTTCCCGCAAAAAGTGCGTGGAAAGAGAGACTACTGGGAAGAACATCCAAAGCCCTGGCTGAAAATTCAATGTTTCCTGTTTTGTTAGTGCCAGCGCTTCAAATAGCGGAGTCATAACTGGTTGAAATTTAGCAGAAATCGCATTGTAAGTTTATTTTAAGTAGAAAGAACTGAACTTGTGGACGGGGTTACAAACCCCGTCCAGCGAGGCAAAGTAGCGAATATTTATAAGGGAAAATCTTTGACCATGTATCGTGATAGTGATACACTTTATGTATGAAAGAATTCATCGCATACGATGGGAAAACTTTAACTGTTGAGTGGTTTTTTGATGAAAAGGGGAAGAGTGAAGCTCTTGATTTTTTTGAAACTCTTTCCAATTCTCAAAAACGCAAAACATTGATGCTCTTCAAAAGAATTGGTGATTTCGGTAAAATATCTGATATTACAAAATTCAGAAATGAAGGCGAGAAAATATTTGCCTTTAAGCCTCAGCCTGACCGATTTCTATCGTTCTTCTATGTAGGGAAAAAGATTGTGATCACACATGGTTTTCGCAAGAAGACTCAAAAGTTGCCCAAAAAAGAAAAGGACGCTGCTCTAAAAAGAATGAGAGATTACGACTCAAGGGTAACAAATGGAGATTATTATGAAGAATAAAAAGCAACCAACCTTTGATCGAGTTATGAACGATCCAGAACAAAAGGAAAAATTCGAAAAAGAATATATGCAATTTCTTTTTTCTGAGTTGTTGCTTGAAGCTATGGCTGAAGAGCATATTAGTGTAAGGGCGCTTTCCAAAGAATCCGGTGTCTCTACCTCTGTCATTCAAAATATGAGATCGATGAAGCCGACTAATATTACGATAAAAACTGTGGCAGCATTATTAAAACCATTGGGTTATCAATTAGCAGCTAAAAAAGGCAGAAAAACTGTAAAATTGTCTGCGTAAAAAATCCGCTAACAATCGCATTGAGAGGGACGCCAAGACCTCGTCGGTTGTTCGGTCTTAATCTTTTGCGCCATGTTCATATAGTGTGTTTCACATGACTTCATACTAATTTTTGAGCTTTAGTGCTGTATTTAATTAATATTATTTTAAAAAACTATATTAAGTCATATGAAATGTACTATAGTGGCGGGCAAAATTTGTTGCCATGAACTCTTGGCGCCCCTCATGCTCAACGTTAGCTTCACCAAACACAAACATAAGGAATTCTCATGAACAACAAAGTTTGCATCTTGTGGGATATTGAAAATGTAACACCTTCCAAGGATTCTTTGTTTGTTGACGGGTTACTTGACTATGCAACAAAACACGGCAAAATATCTACTGCAATTGCAGTTGGAAATTGGGCTGAAGGATCGATAGGTCATATTTCCCAGAGTCTTTCAGAAAAGGGATTGGACTTAGCGCCCTTCGGGCGGACTTTAATATCTGTCTGATATCACAGTCAAAAAAATGGGATTTCCTATACACTTGAACTATTTCATATGCCCCAACCTACGCCGCTGTTAGACAAGTTTGCGTATTCTTTCTTGAGAAAATATGAATATAAATGTATAAATTTGATTGAAAACAGCAGACAAGAAGGCGATCTAAAACAAGCGGATCCCTTCAATGAAGCGAAGACATCCACCCTTGTAAAACCTGTTGTAAGGAGAATGTTAGACAGGGGGGCGTGGCTGACATAAAGAGAAGCAAAGAGGTGGCAACATGGCATTTAGTGATTATAAAAACATTGCTCAAGTTCAACAAGAATTTCAAATTACATATCGTGAGGAACATTTTATCCCTGAGCGAGAGAAGCAGCCCTCACAAACGTTCCTTGAAGAGTTTGAATTTAATCAGGAAAATCTTGACGTGTATTCCTCTGAAGCCTCAAGGACTGAAATGGTTATTGGACCTATTTTGCGAGATGTCTATAAGCATTATTATCACGAATATGTGTTTTGGGTGCAAAAATCAATACGCTATGATCAACAATTAACCGGAACCCCAGATTATATGATTGCAAAACGGTCTCCTTTGGGAAAAACAGTGGTTGAATTCCCAATCATTTTAGTCACGGAGGCCAAGAAAAATGACTTTGAACAGGGATGGGGACAATGTTTAGCGGAATTAGTCGCTGTTCAAAAGTTGAATAAAAATCCTGAAGCAACAGTCTATGGTGTGGTTACAGATGGGAAACTCTGGGAAGTTGGTAAATTGTGTGGTCAACAGTTTGTCAAAAACAAAGAGGGGTATACTGTTGATCATCTCAATCGCTTATTTGGCGTATTAGATATTGTCGTTGATGCCGCTACACATGGGCATGATCTTCATCTATAAAGGAGAATTTCCATCAGGAAATCCCCTAAAACACACGTCTTTCGGTACATGGATGCCGGGTATACGGACATTGCCTGAGATGGATAGAGGACTTTGCCTTTTGTTGCAGGCTCGTCCCACAATGCACGCCTGACCCGGTTTCTGTTCGTCCCCCGTACCTTTGCGGCACCTGCCTTGGCAGGGCAGCTTCCTTCCGATGCGCTGTCGCCGGTACCCCGTTGTTTGCTGCTACACCCTTCGCCTTCATCAGGCCGGATATAAGACTTACCAAAATTACCAGGTGAATGGTAACCTTGGCTTACTTTTAAGAACGTGTGCCGTGCCCGGCACACAACTTGTGCGTACAGCGGACCTTTTTCGTCGCTGCTCTCCTTTTTTGGTTTTTCCTGGCACAATTCTTGCTAATTATTAACGTAACAACAATGATCTCAGATGGTTGCAATAATAAACAGAAAACAGCAAAATTGATATAGATGACTCTGTTGACTTAGTCGAATATTAAAGTTTTTTATGCAACATATCGTAGCATAAAAAGTGCTCACAACTAGATAATGTATAGCAATTTTACAAACAGGCATTAAATCAACAAGGTCATAGATGCATTCTGAGAAAAACCTAATTAACAATTTCATCCTTTCAATACTTGTAATTGTAACTGGGTTTCCGGTGTTTAAGATTTCGGTTTTGATTAAAAATACCAGTTATATACCAATGCTAATGCGCCTAGTATCCAGCAATAAGGAGCAAAATAATATAATCTTCCGTTTTTGACTATTTTCATTAATATTCTAAGGGCAAAATATCCGACAAACGCGGCAAGTAATGTTCCTGCAAGGATATTACCGAAAGAAACAGAGGTTTGGGATATTGGTAAATCAAGCCTCACAACAAAAGCGCCGAGTATAGCAGGAATTGATAAAAGAAAAGAATAACGGCCAGCGACTTCTCTGTTTATTCCAAGGAACAGGGCAATTGATATTGTTGAGCCTGAGCGTGATATTCCCGGAATAATGGCCATGCCCTGAATTAAACCGATCAAAAGCGCATCCTTGATATGCATTCCGGAAATAACGCGTCCCTTGTGATTTACCAGTCTTGTAATCCACAAAAGCGTACCGGTTATTAAAAGCATTATACCAACGATCCATGTTTCTCCGAAAATCCTGTCTGCTATTTTATTAAATAAAAAACCCAGAATACCGGTAGGTATTGTTCCTGCTATTATGAGCAGAGCTATTCTCACATCCTGATTTGTCTTAAAAAGAATTTTTACGCTCCCGGATGTTCTTATCAGGTGCGGTAATTTAAACATGGTTTGGATTATAGATATGATCTCTCTATAAAATATAAAAATCACAGCAATCAGTGTCCCGACATGCAGACAGATGTCAAATAAAAGCTCTGCCTCCTTAAATCCAAGGAGATTTTGCATTAAAACAAGATGTCCGGAACTGCTTACCGGTAAAAACTCTGTAACACCCTGTAATATCCCTAATATTATTGCGTGAAAAGTTTCGATTTTTTTCACCCCTTAACTACAGCTATTGGTCGTAACTTTGCGATCTTTTTCGAGATTCCCGCGCCATGAACTGCTGCAACTATCTGTGATATATCCTTATAAGCTTCAGGCATTTCTTCTGCCAGGGTTGCCCGGCCCCTCCATCGGACAGATATTCCTTTTTGTTCCAGCTCCTGATATATAGCCTTGCCTTTGCTTTTCTTTTTTGCAGCGTTTCTGCTCAAAACCCGGCCCGCCCCATGACATGTGGAACCAAAAGTCTGTTCCATCGCTTTTTGAGTGCCTGCAAGTACATAAGAACCTCTTCCCATATCTCCCGGAATAATCACAGGCTGGCCAGTGCTCTGATATTTTGAACAAACAGCCTTGTGTCCCGGGGGAAAAGACCGGGTAGCGCCCTTCCGGTGTACGCACAACTCAACCTTTTTACCTTCTGAAACGTGTGTTTCCTTTTTTGCTATATTATGACAAACATCATAAACAAGCTTCATATCTAATGTTCGTTGACCTATTCCAAGAACCTTTTGCAGAACTTCTCCTGCCCTGTGCATTAATATCCTGCGATTAACCCATGCATAATTTGCAGCACACGCCATTGCATTGTAATATTTTATTCCCTGTTCTGACTTGATTCTGGCATAAACAAGCTGACGGTCTGGCAACCGGGCTTTATCAGCATCTTTTATCATTGAACGTAGAAAATCATCGCAAACCTGATATCCAAACCCCCGGGATCCTGAATGAAGCATAACAGCCACTTGTCCTTCATAAAGCCCGAAGGTTTCCGCTATCTTATAATCATATATATCTTCAACCACATCAAGTTCAAGAAAATGATTTCCGCCTCCCAGACTCCCGAGCTGTTTTCCGCCTCTTTTCAATGCTTTTTCACTCAACAGTTTTGGGTCAGCATTTTGCATGCGCCCATTCTCTTCAGTGCATTCTATATCATTATCCTCTCCAAAACCATGTTCAACTGCCCACATCACGCCTTTTTTCAGAATATCTTTTTCTTCCTTTACTGAAATCTTAACACAGCCTCCTGAACCTATTCCGCAGGGAATGTGAGAATAGAATGAGTCAACAATCTGTTCAATCTTTTTTTTAACATCATCTTCGGTTAAACATGTGCTGGCAAGACTAACTCCGCAGTTTATATCATATCCCACGCCACCGGGACATATAATTCCTGTTTCCCAGTCAAACGCGGCTACCCCGCCAATCGGAAATCCATATCCAGGATGCATATCAGGCATGGCATAAGATGCTTTTAAAATTCCCGGAAGGCTTGCAACATTCGCGACCTGTTTTAAAGCCTCTTTTTGCATCGGAGATCCAATCATTGATTTATGACCATAAATAATACCAGGTACGCGCATATCACCGGTTTTCGGAAGTTCCCAGACATATTCGTTCATTTGTTTAAGTTCCATATTTTGGGGATCCTCCATAGTTTTTAACATGGTTTTATCATATCCATGATTGCAAATTTTTTTGTTTATCTGAACCGAATAATAAGGTATAATAATTTCCTGAATTTTTCAAAGCATAAAACTGACATGAGACTACAGGTTCTGAATATATGGCGTTTGAACATATTACGAGAATCAAGTGTATCATGACATCAGAAACGGAGAAAACATATTATGCAACAAACAGACCTTTATTCTGCCGCTCATCTTATTGTAGCTGTAATCAGGATCCTTGAATACCGAAAAAAAGATCCCGCTTCAATTGATTCAATTTGTAAAGAATTGTCATTTTCAAAGGAAGAGTGCAATGTCTTAGTCAAAAGGCTTACTGAAATGGGAATTATCGAACAGGTAAGCAGCGCTTATGATGCCAGGCTGTATATAAAAGATCATCTGAGCATAGAAAATATTCCCAATGAATGCAAAGAGAGCAAGCTTGACGAAGAACTGAAAAAGTTCCAAAGCAACAGGAACAGTATGATGCACCAGGTTCAATCTTTTCAGTTAAAACAGGAAGCAAAAAAAAAGAAACTTTTTGCAGAACTGGAAGAGCAGCTTAAAAAAGGAAAAAAAGTAAGTAAGTTTTTATGATAAATGAGGTCTTTAATCTAAAATCTTCAAAACTTTCATTGACTTGACAGGTGTATTGTGTTAAAGATTTTCCGTTTTTAGTTTATGTTTCAGCGTTTATTATATTATACACTAAGGTGACTTTCCGTGAAAAGTGCAAAACTTCGTTCTGTAAGAACCCTTGCATATTACAGTAGTCTTGGCCTGCAAGTTGCATTTTCCATATTTATTGGACTGGGAGCCGGGATATATCTTGACAGGCGGTTTGAAACATTGCCGTGGATGACACTTATCGGATTGGGACTCGGAATTGCGGCAGGATACAGAAATATCGGACTAGCCATAAAAAAAACCAGAAAGTTCTAATGCCCAAAAAGGGCTCTTATGCCAACAAAGGCTCTTATGAAGATACAGAAACAACTTGTAGAATTTGTTACCCGTGCTAACTGGGTTATATTTTTTGCGGTAAGCATGGTGGGATTGCTTACTACATCCTACTATTTTGCTTTTGGAATTATATGTGGGGGCCTGATTGTAACAATCAATTTTCATCTTCTGGCCAAAACGCTGAAAAAAGCGCTAACCCCGGAACATCTGTCTTCCCATAATGTTGTACTAGCAAAATATTATATCCGTTTTATTATAAGCGGATTGATTATTTTTATACTTATAGCAGGACATTATGTTAATCCAATAGGTCTTGTCATCGGTCTTTCGGTCGTAGTTGCCAGTATTATGATCGCAACCGTGCGTGAAGTAATAAAATTTATTCTATTGAAGGAGGCTATATAAGGTGGAACATCCCTATTTGTATTGCGTTAAACTGTTGGAGTGGATTGGTAACGTATCAGGATTAGAAGGGCTGGGCCATTTCGCTCATGCATATCCATGGGTTATTTATTCATGGGTAGTTATGCTTTTTCTGATTGTTGCCGGCGCTATTGGTACCAAGAGTATAACTATGATTCCCGGTAAATTTCAAAACGTACTGGAACTTGTAGTGTCAGGCATGGAAGATTTCATGGTTGATCTTACAGGCGATGAAGGACGGTGGTTCTTTCCGCTGATCGCAACAGTCTTTATTTATATTGCGGCATGCAATCTTTCAGGACTTATTCCCGGATTTTTTCCGCCCACAGCGAGTCTGAACACAACTCTTTCATGTGCACTTGTTGTGGTTATCTTTACGCACGTAATAGGCATAAAATATCATGGTGCAAAATATATTAAACATTTTCTGGGGCCGGTTTGGTGGATGGTTCCTATTATCTTCCCTATTGAAATAATCGGACACATTGCCAGAATTATGTCACTTACTTTCCGGCTTTTCGGGAACATGATGGGCCATGAGCTGGTGCTGGCTATCCTTTTTATGCTGGCAGGAGCATTTTTTGCTCCGCTTCCGATAATGGCAATGGGTATATTTGTAGCGTTTGTACAGGCCTTTGTATTTTTTCTGTTGTCAATTATGTACTTTACGGGAGCAATGGAACACGCTCACTAATATTAAAGAATTTAAGTTCGCGTTCATCTGTTAATATGAACGCAAATTAAAATGAGGGTTTTATGGAAGAAGCCCAATAATTAATCTCAAAAAGGAGGCATTAGGAGAATATGGAAAAAGCATTAGAATTTTTTATCGCATGTGCCACAGCATCAGGTTTTGGAATTGCAATTGCAGCATTTGGGTGCGGTCTTGGTCAGGGGCTTGGTTTAAAGTCCGCAGTAGAAGGGATTGCGAGAAATCCGGAATCATCAGGTAAAGTTACAGTTACTATGCTCATCGGTCTTGCTCTGATTGAGTCACTGTGTATTTATGCACTGGTTGTCTCTCTGATTCTTATTTTTGCACACCCTCAGGCATCCGCTATTGCCGGATTGTTTGCTGCTCACTAAAATAAAGCTTTAGTAACACTAAGCTATTAAAATCTATAATGCGCTTGTTACTATATCTGAGTAGTTATAAACTTTTTTAAAAAAAAGGCTGCGTCTTTAACAGGCGCGGCCTTTTTTTTGTTGTACGGAGTACGGAAAATTATAAAAAAGAGACATCCTTGAAAGGATAAATTAAAATGGAATACAAAGACATACTTTTTTCCGATAGTGATGGTATCGGATTTCTCACGTTGAATAATCCTGAAAAAATTAATGCGCTATCTGTGAACATGCTAAAAGAGATTAAAGACGTGCTCACAAATGTTTCAGTAAATGAAAATGTTAAGGTAATAATCATAAAAGCAGCGGGAAGGCATTTTTGTGCGGGACATAATCTGTCTGAAATGGTCGGGGCCGGTATGAAGGAGTATAAGTTTATTTTTGATCAATGTACAAAGTTGATGGAATTAATTCATGAAATTCCTCAGCCGGTTATTGCTCAGGTTCAGGGTATTGCTACGGCTGCGGGTTGCCAGTTAGTGGCATGGTGTGATCTTGCAGTGGCAGAACAAGGAGCAAAATTCTCCACACCCGGAGTTAAAATCGGTCTGTTTTGCACTACTCCAATGGTTGCAATTACAAGAGCAATCGGGAGAAAGGCCGCGATGGAAATGCTTTTGACAGGCCGTTCTTTTCCTGCTGAAGAGGCCAAAGCTTTGGGGCTGATCAACAAAGTTGTGCCATTGGCAGATTTAGAAGCGCAAACAGAAAAAATGGCCCGGGATATAGTCAATGCCAGCGGACTTGTTTTAGGAATAGGTAAGCAGGCATTTTATGATCA
>Ga0233437_1002584_pt1 | contig 26651 bp, 25 predicted proteins | sample SI_122_August201_FD_182714 | JGI IMG/M metagenome (GOLD analysis project Ga0233437, IMG submission 182714) | Seawater microbial communities from Saanich Inlet, British Columbia, Canada - SI_122_August2016_200_MG | ecosystem: Environmental > Aquatic > Marine > Inlet | place: Canada: British... | reverse complement strand
TATGAAAACCTTGCGTGACCATTTCAATTGTGACGTTGGTTATAGTGGACATGAAACAGGTCGTGTGGTCTCGCTAGCTGCCGTCACTCTAGGGGCTACATCCATTGAAAGACATATCACTTTAGATCATGCGATGTATGGGTCTGATCAAGCTGCGTCCATCAATATATTTGATTTAAAAATGCTAGTGAATGATATAAAATCTATCATTAGCTCCCTTGGTGACCCCAAAAAACGTATCATGGACACTGAGATTCCTATTAAGGCTAAATTAAGAAAATATTAAACTCATTATACGAGTAAATATAGTATGAATATATCCGCCTTTATTACTGTAAGAACCACCTCAAGTAGGTTACCCCAGAAGTGCCTCTTACCTTTTGGCAAGTGGAACATGATAGAGCATATTATACACCGTACTAAGCATTTTAAATTAGATCCCATCGTATGTACAAGCACCGATCCATCTGATGATATTTTAGAAGAAATAGCTAAGAAAGAAGGAGTAAAAGTATTTAGAGGATCCATGATAAATAAACTCAAACGTTGGTATGACTGTTGTAATCAATTTAATGTTGATAACTTCCATACGGTGGATGCTGATGATCCCTTTTTTGATGGAAATCTGATGAGGCAAAGCATGATGTTTCTTGAAAAAGGTTATGATGCGGTTTGCCCTACCGAGGCATCAAGTGCAGGTAATGCGAGTGTTGGTTATTCACTTAATAAAGGAATAGTTTGTCAAGCCTTGGAATTGGTTGGCGATGATACTGACACCGAAATGATGTGGCATTATTTGGATAAGGTTGAAGATCTAAAAAAAATTATATTGCCTAACCCCAATGAGAATCAAATTAAAGTACGTCTTACTTTAGATTATGAAGAAGACTATTGGCTGTTACTGACAGTAAGGAGGATTTTAGGCAATCTGGCTGAAAGAGAAGATGTAGAACAGTTATTTCGCAATAATCCAGATTTATATAAAGTTAACTGGTTCAGGAATTCTGAGTGGAAATCAGGACAACTAGAAAAGAAGATTTGAGGTTTTAAAATGGATTCAAATTATACAAATAGCAAAAACCCTTTTGGAAAATATAACGGGAATGAAGTCGAATATGTATTACGGGCTTTAGATTCAGAGACTGTTGAAAATGGTGGTTTTCCATGGGTTACAGAATTTGAGGATAAGTTTTGTGAACTATCTGGAGCTAAGTATTCTATTGCAGTTAATTCTGCAACCTCTGGCTTGCACGCCGCTTTGGTTGCTGCAGGCGTTGGACCAGGAGACGAAGTGATACAGCCAGGATTGACCGTGGTAATGAATGCCTTCGTCACATTAGAAGTTGGGGCTGTGCCAGTGTTTGCAGATATTAACCCTGCTACATGGAACATTGATGTAGAAACAATTAGGTCAAAAATAACTAGCAAAACAAAAGCAATTATGGGCGTTTCGCTATTTGGCCTCCCTCTAGATATAGACCCCATAATGACACTTGCCAAAGAGAATGACTTAATCGTTATTGACGATTCAGCGGAAACAATTTGCGGCAGTTACAAGGGTCGTTTTGCTGGAACCCATGCGGATATTGGAGTATATAGCTTTGAAAATAAGAAACACATGAGCTCTGGATCTGAAGGCGGTATGGTTATTACATCAAATAGTAGCATAGCTGAAAAAGTAAGGAAGTTTGCTGGAATTGGTTATAAAAACTTAACGGCGTCTGCTGGAAGGACCAGCCTTGCTTCATCAGAGTTTCAGAACCCTAATTATCAACGGCATGATGTGCTGGGACTAAACTATAGAATGAACGTGGTTTCAGCTGCGGTTGGATTGGCTCAATTAGAGAGGATCGAACATCTTGTGCAGAGAAGGATTTGTATAGGGGAAATGTTTAATAGAGCCATAGAGGGCTGCGCCTGGCTAGAACCTCAATCAAAAATGGATACCGCAAATCACACCTATTATACATGGGGTGTTTTATATGACGGTGAGCGAGTGAAGAACATTTCTTGGGAAGATTTTTATACGCGTTACGCTAAACTTGGCGGGAACGGATTTTATGCTGCCTGGGTTAACCCATATCTGGAACCTGCATTGAGAGGAAAACGGTCAGGAGCGGTTGAGTTTGAGCCCGGTTTGTGTCCTATTGCTGAGGACTACCAAAAAAAAATCATGCTGTTTAAAACAAATTATAGAAACCTTTCAGAAGCAAGACGTGACGTTAAGTATTTGGGTGAATTAATCAGTTCAATTGGCCCCTGATCTATGAACCAGGAGAGAATTGGAATTATGCAGGGGCGGTTAACGGATCCTCCAAATAAGGAAGGTTTAGATTGGTATCCTGTGGATTGTTGGGAGAATGAATTCTCGGTTGCAAAAGAGCTATCCCTCGCTAGTATAGAGTTCGTGATCGATAGAGCAATGAGAAATGATAATCCCATTTGGTCTAAAAATGGTAGGGCTAAAATCAAAGAGATGTACAAATTCTATCATATGACCCCTATAGCTAGTTGTGCAAATTTTGTTATCGACCATTCATTATCATCTAAATCTACGATCTTCAAAGTCAGGGAGGTTATCAATTATTTAGCTGAATTAAATTTTCGCTACATTATTGTACCTTTGTTTGGGGAAAGCAATCCCGAATCAGATAGTTCTTTTAAAATAGCTAGCTCTATTGCACAGTTGGCCAATCATGCAAGTAAAAATAAAATAAAACTACTTCTCGAATCAAATCTATCGGGAATAGATACAAAATTATTTTTAGACCAACTTGGAAACAAAAATATTGGCATTGTTTATGATATTGGAAATGCAGTTTATTGTGAACACGATATAGCACTAGATATGAATGTTTTGGATGAGAATATAGTGCACATCCATCTTAAAGATAAAAATGAACAAGGTGATAATGTTGTCCTTGGGGATGGAAAAGTCAATTTTAGTCAATTTTTCGATATTCTTAAAATGAATAAATATACCGGGGATTTCACATTAGAGACAAGCAGAGGAAAAAATGCTATCTCTACCGCTACAGCTAATATTGAGTTTATTAGGAGGAGCTTTCATACATAATATCGATTTAGCATCTTTAATGAGAACAATGACAAAAAAATTAGACTATTTCGTCAAAATCGAGCGAGCTGGTAAGATGGTTTTTGAGAAAGAATACCATGACATATCAACTGATCCAGATGGGAGAAAACGCGATTTATTAAATGAGCGTGAGCATAATCTCCTAGGTATGCATGAAGTGACCACCTTTTTAGATAAACAACCTGCTGGTCGCATTCTAGATATTGGTTGCGGACCAGGCTGGCTTCTTTCTCACCTCTCAGCTGATTGGATAAAATATGGAATTGAAATTAGCACGTTTGCTTCAAGTGTAGCAAGTAAGTATGGAGAAATCTATAATGGTAATTTTGAGGAGTATCACCATACCGGTGAGAAATTTGATATTATTGTTATTTACCATGTAATTGAGCATTTACATGACCCCTTAGCTGCATTAATAAAGATACATGACCTACTAGCTGATGGAGGGACATTAATTTTGGGTACACCTGATTTTGATTCAGCTGCAGCGAGGCGTTATGGTAAGAATTTCCGTATGCTAGACGATCCCACTCATATTAGTCTTTTTTCAAATGACTCTATGCACAGATGCCTACGGGATCACAATTTTGAAATTCAGAAAGTAGAATATCCTTATTTCGATACAATTTGGTTCAATAAAGAAAGTATTATGAAGATATTCGATGTTGATACTGTCTCTCCGCCATTTTATGGTTCCATCATGACATTCTTTTGTAGCACCAAATAACGCAACCCACAAGGGTGCCAATATTTCAACTTTTATCGGACGAGAATTATATTAAAATGCAGACAAATTCATTGTTAAAAAAGTTTCTCTTAAAGGATGAGGTAGCAATTATTACCGGCGGAGCAGGCTTGCTTGGGAGAAAACATGCTGAGGCAATCGCTGAAGTGGGGGGGATCCCAATTTTGCTGGATATCGACAAACCAAATGGAGAGATCATCAATGAAGAGATATCTAAAAAATATCAGACTAAATGCTCTTTTGAACAGTGCGACATTACAGACGAAGATAATTTACGGTCGATTAATAAAAAGATTCTAAGAAAGTATAAACACATAGATATTCTTATTAATAATGCTGCGATTGATCCTAAGGTAAAGAAATCCAAGATAATTCAACCCTCTCGTCTTGAAAATATGTCCTTGGAACAATGGAACATGGAACTCTCAGTTGGATTGACTGGAGCTATGCTTTGTAGCAAAGTATTTGGTAGTGAAATGGCAAAATTAGGTGGTGGAACAATAATAAATGTGTCTTCTGATTTGGGTTTAATTTCCCCTGACCAACGCCTGTATAGACAGAGTGGATTGTCTGATGAGCAACAGCCAGTGAAACCAATTACCTATTCTGTTATAAAGCATGGGATTATAGGAATGACAAAATACTTGGCTACTTATTGGGCAAAGCAAGGAATAAGGGTAAATTCCATATCTCCAGGAGGAGTTTACACGAATCAGCCCCAGGAATTTGTTGAGAAAATATCAGAATTAATTCCAATGGGGCGCATGGCAAATGAAAATGAATATAAGGCTGCCATAGTATTCCTTTGTTCAGATGCATCTTCATACATGACTGGGGCAAATCTAGTAATTGATGGGGGGAGAACAACTCTATAATAGAGTATAAATTCGTAATAAAAACATATGATTGAAATTGGAGTTATTTGAGATAAGTATGGTGAAAAATAAAAACATTCTGAGTAAGAAAGATATTAATTCTACACTTGATAAGGTCCTTCCCGGCGGAAAGGTGGAAGGGATATTAGAATTACAACCTAATCGTCAGTTACATTTCACTCGATTGTCGATGGAGGGACTCGAGGAAATGCATGAGTATTCTAAGGATGAAAGATTGTACAAATATTTTGAATTTAAACCTTTCAAAAAGCTCCAGGAGACAAAAAAATACCTACGACGCCTAATTAATCTTGAGGGAATCGGTTCATCAGAAAGGACTTCAATTGGTTGGTTTATTAGGAGAATTAGTGATAATCACTTGGTAGGCACGGCCCGCCTTACAAATTTGAATTACGATCGAAGATCCGTTGAGTGGGGGTATGGTATTGATCCAAATTTTTGGGGTGATGGATATATATTTGAAATTCAGGAAATTTTGAAAGAGTACATATTTACCGATTTAGGATTGAATAGATTGTATGGAACCACAATGATGGATAATAATCGTACTAAATCGGCACTGATAGCTACGGGTTGCCGGCAGGAAGGTATTCTGAGACAATTCTACCGTGATTATCAAGGAAAATATCATGACGGGTGGTCATATAGCCTGCTAGCAAAAGACTATTTTACAAAAGAGAATCAAATTCCAATTAAATCTGATTCGCCAAAGTACACTAAATTGGCAATCACAAAAATGATTGCAGAAGAGCTAAAAATCAACATGGTCAGCGAAAACGGAGACATGAATTCAATAGGGGCTTGGGATTCCTTGACTCACATAAGTATTATTCTTGCCATTGAGAAACAAACAGGATTCAAGTTCTTGCCCGCTGAAATAGCTCAATCGAATTCTATTCAAAACATATATAACATTCTAAACAAATAAAAGCAGTATCGGCTTATGCTAATAAAAATTGATAAAAACTTTGATAACAATTCGGAAGCATTAAAAACACTCATAGAGCAAATTTATTATATAAATAGTTCAATTATAAGGTGCCAATATGTTGATAAAGGGCTTAAAATTGATTTTGAATTAGATTATACAGAAAATACGAATTATTTAATAAATGAGGTACACAACCTGGCCTCTTCAATCTTGAAATCTTTTGATCGTGTCGAGGCAAGAATAATATTTGAGAATATTGGTGAGGTTTGCAGTCATAAGGATCCCATTGAGTACTTAATGAAAACGAACCAGGTCATTGAAACATATCCTGGAGTTTTTGCATTACAAGGTGACTTTCTAAATTGCATTAATGAGATCGATTCCGTTTTTAGATCTTTTGCAATGGAAAGAGATGCTGTAGAACAACATTTTCAACCAACACTTCCCACAAAAAGCCTAGTCGAAAATGGTTATTTGTCAAGTTTTCCACAACACCCTTTATTCGTTTCTAGCGTCCAACGCAATGCCGATATTATCAATACCCTTTCAAATGATGCCAAAGTGAAACCAATTAAAGATATACATGAATGGCTCGAGGATAAATTAGATCATCATACTCAAATTTTATCCCCAACTGTATGTTATCACTGCTTTGAGACGCTTCGAGGGCGCTCAATACCGGCGCAAGGTGTACAATATACTGCTATCGCTTCTTGCCATCGTCACGAAAGTTTGAATATCAGTGGCCTTTCCAGACTTCAAACATTTACAATGAGGGAAATTGTGTTTTATGGAACTGACGAATTCGTTGAAACGTGCAGAAATGAGATACTTTCTCATTGCCAATCCTATTTTGTAAATTTAGGGTTAAAATTTAGGGTGATAACTGCATCTGATCCATTTTTTGCATCAGGAGCCGAAAAAAAACGAATATTTCAATCTGCGTTAGAATTGAAATACGAAGTCCAGGCATATCTACCTCACTCAGATAGTTGGATATCTGTGGCCTCATTTAACAATCACCAACAGTCTTTGGTATCAAAATATAATATTAGCTTCGAATCAATGAGTTTGTTGCATTCTGGTTGCGTCGGGTATGGGTATGAGCGATTAGCATATGCTATGTATTCACAATTTGGTTATGATCGATCAGCATGGCCAAGAAATAATAAATACAAAAATGAAATATAGTTTGCGGGAGCTTACTAAAAATAAAATTTATACACAAAGAAAATGTCTGTAATACACAAAATTATCATACTTGCTAATGAAAGACGTCTAAAAATAGTCATAAAGGAAGGGATACGATTTCGTATATACTTGCCTGTTATTAGATATTATAACCTTTTACTAGATAATTATTATAGAATTGATACTGAAATCAGGATTGAATTATCTTCCCTCGGAATAGACGATAATATAGGACACAGGCATGAATCAACTTCAATTCGTCATATTACAAAAATTATGAAAACGCTGAATATTTCAGAAGGGGATGTATTTTTGGATGTGGGGTCTGGGAAGGGGCGAGTACTATTGGTAGCAGGTAGGTACCCCTTTAAGAAAATTATTGGAGTAGATGTATCATCCGAGATTAATAAAATATGTCAAGAAAACGTTCGAAGAATGAAATCAAAATTAAAGTGTAATAATATACAGACCATCACTTCAAATGCTGCAAACTTTAAAATCCCTAAAGATATTACACACGTATATTTTTTCAATCGTTTTGGTTTAAACGTAATGAAAAGTGTTATTGACTCAATTTATAATTCAATTACAAATTATCCGCGAAAAATAGTACTTATCTATTACAATCCGAAATTTGAAAAAGAAATTGAAAGTATATTTTCTATTGAACGGCTGAAAGAAATTAAGTGGCATAATTGTGGTTTGTTTGATTCCAGGTGTATCATATACGAAATTGGTAACATATAGATATACAACTGTGATTACTCAATTCATGAATAAAGAAATCCATTATAAAAGTCCACCTTTATGTGATATAGTCATATTTGAAAAAACAGGAAGTCAAAGAATTAGAAACTTAATTATCCCCGATTTGGATGTTTTCATTTTTGATTCTTCCCTTGATAACATATTTATAAGTTTTCAAGTAATTCGATATTTTATTAAGTCTTTATCTCTATTCAAGATTAATTATGTTAAAAGCTACAAAAATGTCCTGAGGGGATTCGGCGCTCATTTTAGGCTTATTTATATAGCAAGCGTTATCAGAGCTATTAACCCAAAAATTGTTATTACCCTAATTGACAATCACACCGTTTTTCACTGGCTGTGTCAGTATTATGTTGGCGCCGAATTTATTGCCATTCAAAATGGGACTCGTACCAAGGGCGAGATAATGAAAGTAAAATCAAAAATTAGACTCCAACATTATTTTTGTTTTGGGAATTACGAAAAGGATTTATTCAGTGGACTGGGATATAAGATTAATAATTACTATCCCGTTGGATCTTTATTAGCAGGAAAATACATTACAAAGCACAACGGTAAAAATAAGCCCACTTACGATATTTGCATTGTGTCAGCCTGGAGAGGCAACATCGAACTATCCGATGATGTAAAATGCTCAATGAGTGCAATGAGGAAAATGGACATGATGCTTTCAAAGTATATAGAAGCATCAAAAACTAATGCGTCTATTATTATGCGCTCAGAACCTAATAGTGATGATAGGAAAATTGCTATTTACGGAGATGAAAAGGAATATTTTAAAAATATTTATCCGGAGTCGGTTGTTTTGATCGATCCAGATATCAAACATAGAAACATATATTCCGAGATGCTGAAAGCAGTGCTAATCATCTCCATGGGGTCAACTGCACCCAGGGAAGTATTTGGTATAGGTAAGAAAATATTGTATTGCGATTTTACCGATTCAAATCTTTATAATGATTACAATGATACGATATTATTTAAAGAGAATAATTATGAGCTGCTCAAGCAACGGATAAATGAATTATTAAAAATGCCTGGAAGTGAGTATGAAGAGAATACTAGGGAATACGCCTCTTATATGATGAATAATGATTTTGACCGTCCCCCGCATCATGTTATTAGAGAGATGATAGATAACTATTTGTGTGTTTCAGGTAGTTAATTAGTCGTTCTGGATCATTAATAAAAGTATGAGTAGTAGATATGGTTTTATTGGGAATTCATCAATCTATATGTTTTCATCAATATTCTCCTTTGCTGTCAGTATTTTAGTTCTCCCTGTATATACAAGATATTTATCTCCTGCTGATTTTGGTATTATAGTTCTTTTTGTGATGTTTGGAAAATTATTAGTTGGGTTACTTTCTTGTAGTCTACACTTCGCATCATATCGGTATTATTTTGAGTATAAGGATAATCTGGATAAATTTAGAATACTTAATTCGACCAATATGTTTTTTCTTCTAGTAATATTTTCGCTTTCAGGAATATTTATATATATATCATCAAGTTGGCTTTCATCATCTCTATTTTCAGGACAAATATCAAAAAAAATGATTCTACTGTCGTTCTTTAGCGGGTGTTTGGATTATCTTTTCCTTTATATGACAACGCTTCTCACTGCTCAAGTACGAGCAATTCCATTTACATTAATGACTATCTTGCGAATTCTTTTAAACACCGGGTTTTCATTGTTTTTTATTTTTCAATATTCCTTGACTTATATGGCACGGATTAATGCTATTATCCTATCACAAGGCCTGCTTGTTTTATGCCTCATAATGATCACAAAAAATATGTATAGTAGCAGGATATCAATGGACAGTTTACAGAAATCTTTAAAATTGACCTTACCAATGATTCCCCATCAACTTTTAGGAATAATTCAGGGATCTTTTGATAAAACAATGCTTAATAAATTTACTGGTCCATCTTCTGTCGGTTTCTACTCTTTCGGTGAACGGTTTTCTTTGATTTTAAAAACCATGATGGATTCTGTCGGGAAGGTTTGGAATGCTTTCTTTATGGAAAAAGCACATGAAAACACAAAAGAAAGCAAAAAGGCAATCGTAACTCGCTTTTACGAACTAGCATTTATTTTCATGATAATAGGTCTTTGTTTAATATATTTTTCGGAAGAAATGATAAAAATTCTAACAACAAAAGAATTTTATCCCTCGATGTATGTGGTACCTATCTATGTTTACTTTTACCTTGTAGCAATAATAGGTACACTCAGTATGAATCAAATTAGTTATTCAAAAAAAATGATATATATACTTCCCGCCTCCATTATTAGCGTAATTATTAATGTAGTTCTGAATATTATATTTATTCCTCGATTCGGTGCTGTGGGTGCAGCTGGAGCGACTTCAATTGCTGCATTATTCCAACAGATTATACTCTTTTATTATGGGATGAAATTGTTTCCATTGCCTATAAATAAAACGAGACTTTTTCGTTTATATTTTATCCTTATTGGGATGACAGTATTTGCTTACCCCATTATGGTAATGGATATTAATGTATTTATCAAAATAGTAATGAAACTAGTGATTATTTCCATTTTCATTATTATGGGAATAAGAATGAAATATATTTCACAAGTAAGTATTGGTAATGCGTACGCCAGGTTAAGATTTAGATAATACAAAGCATTAGAAAACTATATACTTTCAATCCTGACGGATTTTAGAAACCTTATATGAAGGACTACACAAAATGAAAAAAATAATTGATCTCTTCCGACATACATTTAATACCCCTTATATGATTGGTGAAATTGGCATTAATCATAATGGAGATATCAACATCGCAAAAACGTTGATAGATGCATTGAATGCCTGTGGCTGGCATTCTGCTAAATTTCAAAAAAGAAATCCCGATGTATGTGTCCCCGAGCATCAAAAAAATATTACTAGAGATACACCTTGGGGCAAAATAAAATATATTGACTATAAACATAAAATTGAATTTGGCCCAAAAGAATACGAAACTATCAACGATTATTGCCTCGAGAAATCTATGGATTGGTCTATTTCAGTATGGGATATTGATAGTCTTAACTTTGCCTTAAATTATGACCTACCTTATATAAAAATACCGTCTGCGCACATTACTAACAATGAACTATTAGAAGAGTCAGCACGGTCAAATATTCCAATTATTTTGAGCACTGGAATGTCAAATTGGGCTATGGTGGATAATGCTGTTGAGATATTGGGAAAAACAACAAATGAGTTTGCGGTTCTTCACTGTAATTCAACCTATCCCGCACCAATCGATGAATTACATTTGAATGTTATTCCTGAAATGAAGAAGAGATATGGATGTATAATTGGTTATTCCGGTCATGAATATAACCTCGAGCCATCTGTTTTGGCAGTTGCTATGGGTGCCCAAATAATTGAAAGGCATATTACGCTTGATCATAATATGTGGGGCACAGATCAGGGATCGAGTTTAGAGGTCCACGCCATGGACTTGCTTTACAAGCGGATAAAAGAAGTCAATAAGATATTAGGTAGTAATGAAAAAATTATTACGGATACTGAAAAACCAAATCTTAGGAAATTGCGAGGTTAGATGGCCAGCGATCTCAAGACGGAGCTGCATTCCATTATTCTAGCAATAATACTTCACCCATAATCATATATATCACGATTAATTGATATCTAGAAATAAATAATTCCAATCATTCGATATATAATTTTTATAAATACAACTGTTGAAAGATTTGAAAGAATGATAATAAAAATATATAATCGGAGTAAATAGTGTAAATTATACTTAATGATGTTGTCTGTATAAAAGTGTTTTCAGACTATCCTAAAACCCATAGATGATCTAAGTCAATATTTCCAGGTCAATCTATGAGACTTTCGAGATTGTGCTTCCAGTAAACATGATTTCACATAGTCTAAACGAAGTCAGATTATCAAGTATTTCTGTGAAATACAGACAGATTATAGATCAGTGGTAGGTTGATATTTATGGATAATCAATATTATCCAATCCCTGGAAATAGTTTAATTACTTTTATTCATGGGTGGAGATCAGTCCTACCAGTAGAATAGTTTTATTTACATCGATGAATGATTTATTGTCAACAAGGGTAGAGGCTTATTAAGGAGACATAATCAATAATGATTCATTTAATTGACGCGATTAAGTGGGCAAAAGAAAATATTACGGCCATGCCAGCAATTAATATATTTTCTCTTGATTTCATGGTATTTATAGCCCAATTCTCTAAGAGATATAATTGGCCTGTAATAATTCAAACCTCCACAAAAACGGTGAATCACTATGGGGTTCCCACTATAGTTGCTATGTTTAATGCAATCAAAAATCATTATGGGGCACCAATATTTCTTCATCTAGATCATTGCAATAACATTCCATTGATAAACGAATGTATTGAATCTGGCTACGACTCGATAATGGCTGATTTCTCTTCTTTGCCTGTAAAAGAAAATATTAGGGAAATAAAAAGAATTGCTGATGTAGCAAGAAGTGAGGGATGCTTGATTGAGGGTGAGGTAGGGCAGCTTGGCATCGAGGATGGTGTAGGATCTGAAGTCATCACCCATACATCAGTAAAAGATGCACTTACCTTTACTTCTGCAGGACACGTAAGCTTATTTGCTCCTGTGTTTGGAAATGCCCATGGAAATTATAAATCCTCTTCTCCCTCTTTAGATTTTGCTTTGTTCAAGGAAATAGCCACATCAGTCGGGATCCCTTTGGTATTACATGGCGCAAGTGGATTGTCACCAGTCCAAATCAAACAATGTATAAAATATGGAACAGTTAAAATTAATTACTCTACTGTATTCAAAAACATATTTTCAGAATTAATTGACAGTAACACTCTTTTATCAATCAAGTCTAACAACCCTTTATTATTTAACGATAAACTTAAAACAGCTATAATTAGTGAGCTTGAAAGTATTTATAAAGTATTGAATTATAATCGAACTACCATAGGATGACATTGTGATAACAGCAATAATTAATTTGGGACTTAAAAGTGTCAGAGCAATAATATTTGATAATAATGGCATAGCGTTATGTTCAAATATGGAACCAGTTACAACAATTATTAACAAAGCATGGGTCGAACAAGATCCAAATGAGTGGATAGAAAAAGCAAAAAATGTTTTCATAAAAAGTTTAGATCAAATAGGTGAAAATTTATTAATTGAAAAAATTAGTTTTACCACTTCAGCCTCATGCCTAGTATTTATAAATAGAGAGGGTACTCCATTACGAAATGCGATAATGGTGTCCGACAAACGGGCATCAAAAGAATGTGTTACTTTATGGGCAATGAATGAGTTTCAAGAAATTTATAAATCAAATAGTATTAAGCCAACTCCAGATTTGTATATTCCCAAAATCCTTTGGGTCCTCCATAATGAAAGACAGATATATAATGACTGTTGGAAGATGGTTTCTCCTGCTGATTATTTAGCCTATAAATTTGGCTCTTTATTGAGGAGTGATCCATATTCTGCAACAAAATTCCACTATAATATTGAAATAAAATCGTATCCCAAAGTTCTATTGGAAAAACTCAATATTGATTTTCATAAACTTCCAAGTGTAGCTGAAATTGGAGCAGATATTGGTGCTGTAAATGCAAAGTTTATTGCACATCCAAAATTGTCCCCTAACGCAAAAATAATATTATCTACTTATGATGCACTCTGCTCAGTTATTGGTTCTGGTGCTACAAGGGTTGGCGATGTATGTGATGTGTCAGGAACAGTAACGTCAGTTCGCCTTGTAAATGATAAAAAGGTTAATGACCCCCTGTCAAGAGTGTCTACTCAAGAATGGTTTGATAATTGGTTAATTGGTGGTTCAAACAACTTAGGTGGTGGCCTAATTGAATGGGTGAAACAATTATTTTTCGAGGAAAATAATGAAGCAGTATATCAACGAATGGAAAAAGAAGCATCTTCTGTGAGGATAGGAGCCGAGGGGTTACTATTTTTACCTTATTTATTGGGTGAACGGGCACCATTGTGGAATCAAAGCGCAAGAGGAGTATTTTTTGGTTTAGAAAGAAAGCATCGTAGAGAGCATATGATTCGTGCTGTATTTGAGAGTACTGCATTTGCTTCATTTCAAATCATGGAGGTCATGAAAGGACTGGGCATGAATATTAATAAGTTGTATGTTTCTGGTGGACTTGCACAATTAGATATAATTTCACAGATAAAAGCTGATATTTTTAACGTACCAGTAGTTGTCCAAGATAATTATGAATCAACTGCGCTGGGATCATACATGCTTACATCAATGTCGAGAGAGCAAATATCAAGAGGGACCATTGATATAAGAATATATGGCAACAGAAAAACATTTTACCCCGATTCAAATGCACACATTATTTATAGTCAGATGTATGATTTATATAAATCGTTATATCAAAATCTCGAAGGATTATTTTTGAAGAGAGAATCCCTCTATGATTCTCTTGATAATATTCAAAATAATTACAATGATGAAGTGTTGCAAAACCTATGAAAAATTATTTTAATATTAATAGTCCCACTTCTATTATTTGCGATTCAATTGAGAATATTGATATAATAAATATTATACCCAAAGATGTTAAAAATATTTTAATCGTCAAAGGAATGGTGTCTCGATCAGAAGCAATAGATAATTTTGTGAATATCCTAAAATTAAAATATAAAGTGTGCATCTATGCTGTAAAATCCGGCGAACCCACATACAAAATGGTTGATGAAGGTACACAAATATCACAGAATAATAATATCGATATAATCATTGCGATAGGAGGTGGTACAAAAATTGACTTAGCAAAGGCGATTGCAATACGTCATTATTTCGCATTTACAACTAGCGAGTTAATGAATGAGCCCATCAAACACAAGATTGAAAAGGCTTTAAAACTTATAGTAATTCCGACAACTGCTGGAACAGGATCTGAATTATCAATGGGCGCAGTCTTGACTGATGAAAATAGCAATAAATCAAGTCTTCGCAGCCCCTTAATTCTTCCTTACATTACAATCGTAGATCCATTATTATCTACTACATTGCCAAGGAAAGCTACTGCGATAACTGGATTTGATGTATTCACACATGCAATTGAAACTTATTTTTCAAAATATGCATCCCCATTTACTAGACAACTTTCTGAATATGTCATGCAAGTATGCCATTCAACATTACCTGAATTAATAGAAGATTTAAAAAATTTAACTCTACGAGAAAAAATGTCAAAATCAAGTCTTTGGATGGGTTATAATTTAGCAAATTCATCCACATGTTTGCCTCATCGAATCCAATACACCTTATCAACATATACAAACCTGGAGCATGCTGAGTGCTTAGCAGTGATATATCCTACTTGGCTAAAGCTAATTCACATGGAATATCCAACAGAGTTAGAGGATTTAATTGAAATATTTTCAATGGGAAAAAGTCGTGACGTTGATTATATGGTAGATTGGATAGGGCGGTTGCACATTCGAACAAACTTGAGTGATCAAGGTATAGGAAGAGCACAATTGTCCGAAATATCACGCCTAGTTAATGGTAACTTAAAGCTCGATCCTGTTTATAAAGGACGAGAGACAATTGAAAAAATATTGATTGGCTCATTATAGGATTAAAAAGATGCAAGTCGTAATTATGGCAGCTGGCAAAGGTTCAAGGATCAAAGAATTAAGTGATGGAAATCCAAAAGGATTTCTTGAAATAAATGGACAGCCTCTGATAGATTTAATAGTAAATAATTTTAATAATTATAAAAGGGGAGTAGAAATAATACTGGTAGCCGGATATAAAAAAGAGTGTTATGAGAATCATCTGGCTCGCAAAAACATTCAAATTATACATAATCCATTTTATGATGCTGGTCAGGTATTATCATCATTCTGGTTCACTTTACCTTTATTAAATAATGATCAAGAATTAATATTTTGTCATGCAGACACCATTTATGAGGAAAGTATTCTTAATGAGTTAATGGATACACCTGGTGATATCGTTTTGGCAGTTAGTAAGACAAATGTTGATGAAGAAGCAATGAAATTTGTTTTAGATAAAGATGAGAAAAATATTATTAGGGTAAATAAAAAGATATCATTACCACAGGCTGATGGAGAGTTTATTGGTTTATGTAAAATAGCCCCTGATGTAATAAATTCATTAAAGCAAGCTACCGTTGAATTAGTCTCAAACATTGACAACAGGAAAAGTTGTTATTTCGAAGATGCTCTTGAGCTTCTGCTTTCTCAAAAAAAATATACCTTGACACCATGTTTTACAAAAGAGATGAAATGGGTTGAAATAGATGATGCTAGCGATTATGCCCATGCAATTAAATTATTTGAAAAATAAATAATATTTGTCAAATAATTCCACTAAATATTATGATATTCGCCTAAAAGTAATTGTTTTAGTTGATAGAAAAAGTGATACTGGTACTGGTCTTAGTTTAATCAACAACTATTATTATTTATGATAAATCGACAATCAATTTGAAATATTATTTAATAATATCATAATAATCAGAATTTGGATCAACAAGTATGTTTCTTATTACAACTGCCGATGAAAGATCTTGGAAGGAAGATGAAAAAGTCATGTTCTTGGGGGAGTGGTGTAAAATCTACTCACGGAGACATAAATGGAAAAAATATGAATATAATACGATTCCATATCACTGGTCTGATCGTAAAAGATTCTTCCAGGAGCATACTATTCTTACAACCATTTATGAGAAATACCTAATTGAACTCTCTTCGAAACTTAACAAGATTCATAATACCAACTATTCCACACGGTATTGGCGTATAGTTATTGGTCCGTGGCTTCGTCATTTTATTGATGTCATCTTTGATCGGTATTCATCCATAAAATCTGCCATAAATTGTGAGTGTATTACAAATACGTGGATAATAAGCAGAGATGAAGAATATTTGGTACCAAAGGATTTTGAACAATTTTATTCCAATATAATAAATGATTCATGGAACCATCATATATATGGGGAGATTATTAAACTGACTAATGGCTTTAATTACAGCATTAAAAAGGATAATGTACCTTCAAAACGCATGTCCCTAAATGTAAGCGATTTCAATATAATTAAAAGTATCAAAACATTATTGTTAAATAATTATTCGAATTTAATTCCAGACCGATTAAACAAAATTGTATTTGTTTCCAGCTATTTTTCACATAAAAGAGATCTGATGAAACTTCAAATAAGTCTCAACCAAATACCTTATTTATTTAGTCCCATCATTGAGATACCAAACATACCTGCTAACTTTAGAATTCGTAATCAGCTAATGATCGATTCATATTCTACTGAATTTGAGCATATTCTAAATAAAATTATTCCACATCAACTCCCCAAGTCATATCTGGAAACATTCACGGCTATACAGCTGAATGTCGACAAAAGATTTCCGAAAAAAGCAAAAGAAATATTTACAGCGAATGCATATTCTCATGATGATGGATTTAAAATATGGGCTGGTGGTCTTACTAAAATTGGTACGAAATTATTAATAGGGCAACACGGAGGAAACCTTGGAACCGCCTTATGGGAGCAAAGAGAGGATCATCAAATCGCAATTAGTGATAAATACTATTCATGGGGCTGGGATCGTCAAAATTGCTCAAACATTAAACCAATGCCAGCAACAAAATTGGTGCATTTGAAAAACAATATGAGGTCACAGAATTTTGGACCTATCCTAATTACCCTAGCATCATTTCCACGTTATTTTTATTGTTCATTTAGTATGCCTGTAGCCAGTCAGGCTTTGGATTGCTATTCGCAACAGGTAGATTTATTAAATATGCTGGATCAAAACATATTAAAAATTACTAAAATTCGATTGAACACTCCTGACCATGGTTGGGAGTTAAAAGAACGTTTTTCAGCTGATGGGTTTGGCAATATTGTAGAAGGGACGGATATTAAATTACTCGATCGATTAAAGAAATGTCGATTATGTATCGCTACACAAAATGCTACAGTATTTCTCGAAACTTTCACTGCTAATTTTCCAACAATTATAATATGGAATCCAGAATACTATGAAATTAGGGATTCGGCCAAAGGGTATTTTTATGAATTGGAGAAAGTAGGTATACTTCATTATACGCCTAAATCAGCATCAATATTACTTAATAAAATATACAATAATCCCATGAAGTGGTGGAAGCAAGATATGATTCAAAGGGCAAAAAATCGGTTCTGTGAACGATATGCATATGTTGGGGAAAATTGGATGGCTGAGTGGAGAGGAGAGCTGTCACCATTCGTGGAAGGATAGATCGTAACTAGCATCCTATGAGGAAAAAATTATCTTGAGCCCAGTGAGACTTTCCAGTTTATGGTTATGCATATTAGATCGACTGATGACAGTACCTGAAAGAGTCGCAATAATACTAATATTCAAAAGATAGTATACATCACCTAATTATATGGCTATAAATTAGCTGTGTATAAAAGAATTGATAATTTATGCGCAATTATTTAATTGCGTATCAGAATGCAAAGGTTAACTAAAGATAATATTCCATGAGTATATTAAAGAAAAACAACACTTTTGCGTTTATAACGCAAAAGAGAAAAAGATTAAAAAGTAAGGGTAAAAAGTGGCAAAAGTAACTTATAGTGAAGTTAAGGAAGAGTGTATCAAAGGTAGATACTTTGCGTATGACTCGTTAACTGATCGAATATTCGTTCCCCCATCAAAAATATTAGTATGGTTATTCGTGAGATTGGGTTGGAGCGGGAATGCCGTATCAGTTCTTTCTGGTGTCATCGCTTTGGTTGGTGGTGTTATGATGGCAAGTTCAAATGTTTCTACGGTGATAATTGGGTCATTTGGATATGCTATATACAAAATTTTAGATTATGTAGATGGTGCAGTGGCTCGATTCAATAATGTAGCAGGAATTGGCGGACAATATATGGATTGGATAATGCACGTGGTGTCTGGTGTTGGTATTATGACAGGTATATTCATTGGGGCACATAATGCTTCAGGTGATTGGATAATACCGTTCGGAGTACTCACTGTCGTAGCTTCTGCACTTGCATTAGATCGATTCTCATTTGCATGGTTTGCAATCTGTATGCACCATCAGCAGCAGCGAGTGAAAGGAAAAGAAAAAGAACCTTTTATCGAGGGTACCATAAAAAAGACACCCTTAATGCAAAGGATATTTAGACGTTTGACAGCCTATATATTTTATGAGAACTATTCACTTGCTCTATTTCCAATTTTGGCAGTTACCAATATATTTATGATACCTTATTATGATTTTCGAGTATTAATTATCGTTTTAGGGGGAGTTGTTTACTTTCCTGTTTTAATGTATGATATTTGGTTAATTGCAACTACCGGCCGAGTAGATGATGCCTACAGAAAGCTCTTTTTCAGCAAAGAGATTCCAAAGTTACCAGATGATCACTTCTTAGGCTATTAAAAGTTAAAGCTCTATTGTTTTGAATCACCAGAATATTTTGACTTGTGGAACCTAATTTTAGTGAATTATTTGAGTTAAATACAAGCCAGATTAGACAGAATATATAATTATATTGTGAAAAGAATTTAGTTGTAAGTGGATCAAAATATTTTACCCTGAAAAAAGGAGAGTTAATTGAAAAATAATATGCTTGATGATATCCCCGTGGTGATTCTCTGTGGTGGTCAAGGTACACGGTTAAGTGAGGAGACTTCATTAAAACCTAAACCAATGGTAGAAATTGGTGGTAGACCGATATTGTGGCACATAATGAAGCATTACAGCTCATTTGGATATAATCGATTCATCTTGGCTCTTGGATACAAAGCTGATTACATTAAAAATTACTTTTACAATTATAAAGTCACTAATAGTGACTTTACGATTACTCTCGAACCTACGACATCGCCAATATTTCATAACGCGGGTGATGAAAGCAATTGGGAGATTACATTTATAGATACGGGATTGAATACATTAAAGGGAGGTCGCATAAAAAGGATAGAAAAACATTTAAAATCTGATATATTTCATTTGACCTACGGAGACGGAGTTAGCAATGTTGACCTCGCAAAACTTGTTGATTTCCACAAAATTCACGGAAAAATTGCTACCGTGACAGCTGTTAGGCCACCCTCAAGGTTTGGTGAAATGATAATTGATGGTGACGATGTAAATGTTTTTGATGAAAAATCTCAAATGCACACTGGGTACATTAATGGTGGATATTTTATCTTGAATACAAAAGTATTAGACTATTTAACTGAAGACAAAAGTTGTGATTTTGAATTTGGACCATTACAACGAATTGTTGCAGAAAAACAATTGAAGGCTTTTAAGCATAAGGGTTTTTGGCAATGTATGGATAATGTCAGAGATCGAGATTTATTGGACAAGTTAGTTGAAAATGGGGAAGCCCCTTGGATAACATGGAATCACTAGAATATGTTTAATGAAATATATAAGAATAAAAGAGTATTAATAACAGGTAATACAGGATTTAAGGGGGGGTGGCTTTCAACCTGGTTATTGAAATTAGGTGCTGATATTTATGGAATCTCCAAAGGAGTTCCTACCAATCCGTCAATGTTCGAAGAGCTGGGATTGAATGATAGAATTAATTATTACAAAGGAGATATCAGAGACTTAGACTCAGTAGTCAGAGTAATAACTGAAGTCAAACCTGACTTTATTTTCCATCTTGCGGCACAATCGTTGGTTTCAGTCTCGTACACAGACCCAATTGAAACAATATCCACAAACGTCCTGGGAACTACAAACGTATTGGAAGCCTTAAAAGAATCAAATCATACCTGTACGGGCATAATTATCACCAGCGATAAATGCTATGACAATGTTGAGTGGTGTTGGGGTTATAAGGAAACAGATGGTCTTGGTGGCAAAGATATCTATAGCGGGTCAAAAGGGGCTGTTGAAATTATATTCAAATCATATTATCACTCATTTTTCAAAAAAGAAGGCTCAAATGTCAAAGTCGCTACAACTCGGGCTGGGAATGTTGTGGGTGGGGGAGACTGGGCTCAAGATCGGATAGTCCCAGATTGTATGAGAGCATGGAGTAATAATGATATTGTAGAAATCCGAAGCCCAAACGCAACGAGACCCTGGCAACACGTATTGGAGCCATTAAGTGGATATCTAGCACTAGGTCAACAATTATATGAGAAGGGAAAATTGAATGGGGAAAGTTTCAATTTTGGACCAATGTCTCAATACAGCCACACAGTCGAAGAACTTCTAGAAGGTTTGAGCAAATACTGGAATATTAGAAATTCATCTGCCGCCTATAAGATTACCGATAATATTAAGTTTCACGAGGCAGCTCTTCTGAAGCTTAATTGTGATAAAAGTCTATTTCACCTTAAATGGTTACCGACTTTAAGCTATGACCAGTTGATTGAATTTACTGGAACTTGGTATTATAATTTTTATTCAGGCAATGTAAACATGCTTGAGTATACACTAGAACAGATAGACCAATATGAGCAATTAGCAATTGGTTTAGATATTCTATGGACAAAATAGATATAGACGGGGTCATCCTCACTCCGCAAAAGCAGATCCACCACCCTAAAGGGGACATCTATCACTGCATGAAAGAGAGTGATATAGGATATTCAAGTTTTGGAGAAGCGTATTTTTCGACAATCAATGCCGGTGAAATAAAAGGTTGGAAAATGCATAAAATGATGACCTTGAATCTACTTGTCCCATTAGGTGAAATAAAATTTGTGTTATATGACGACAGACCAAAAAGTAAATCGAAAGCAAATTATTTTGAGGTTACACTATCACAAACTAACTATCGGAGGTTAACTGTTCCTCCTGGATTATGGCTCGCTTTTAAGGGAAAAGGGAATCAACAAAATTTAATTCTAAATATAGCAAATATGGAACATGACCCCAATGAGATCGATCGCCTGGAACTGCACCAGATTTACTATGATTGGGATTCGAAATGAAAAAAGTTCTGGTGACAGGAGCTTGTGGCTATTTGGGAGCTAGATTGAGTCTGTATTTAGCAGAATCTGGGTATAGTGTGACGGCATTTGATAGTTATAATCCGTCCACCCACATTCAATGGATTTCGCTGATGGATGATGTAATTATTGGAGATATTCGCGATGAATTAACAATTTCAAATTTAGTTGAAAAACGATTCGATATCGCTGTTCATTTAATATCTTTAGATCATTATAAATCTGAGGCTGATCCAGAGTATGTTTCATCTATTAATGTACTACCAACATGGAATATGTTAGATAAGCTAACAAAAAATGGATTAGAAAAATTTATCTATTTTTCTACCGTACATGTTTATGGAAATCTACCAAGAAAAATTATTTCTGAAGATTTAAAAACTAATCCAAGTAGTGCCTATGGGCTAACACATTTATTATCAGAAAATCTGTGCAATTACTACCACGAAAATACTAAAACAGATTGTATAAATGTTAGATTATCCAACAGCTACGGTAGCCCTACTTTTAAAGAGAATAATTGTTGGAGGCTGGTAATCAATGATTTTTGTAAAGCTGCTTATGAAAAGAATAAAATTATTATCAATTCAGATGGATCGCCACAGAAAGATTTTATTCACGGAGATGATGTTGTTAAGGCAATTGATATTTTAATTACGGCAAAAATATCCGATAGGAATAATGTTTATCATATTGCCTCCGGAAAGTCATTAACAATTCTTGAATTGGCGCATATCGTAAAAGAAGTTTACTCTAAACGTTATAATATCGATGTAGATATCATTTTACAGGATAACTCCATTTCGAAAAAGCTAAAGATATTCGATGATATTGAAAGATATTCATTTAGCACAAAAAAGCTGGATAAACTTGGATACAAAATAAATACAGAATTACACAGCGGAATTGATGAGATATTTCAATACCTCGAGAGTTTCTCTTGATCAGCATAATGTTGTTTCGAAAAATGCTGAAAAGTATTTAGTGAAATAGTAGAGTTTTATAAGTATATGAAGAAACACCTTGATACCAAAATTACAACCAGAGATTTAGTCTCTGTCATAATACCAACATATAATCATTCTGAATTTGTTAAAAAGGCACTTCAGTCAGTCATCGACCAGACGTATACAAATTGGGAGGCGATTGTAATTGATAATCACTCTGACGACAACACAGATTCAGTAATAAATTCGTTTGCAGATCCAAGAATCAAATTATTAAAAATTCATAATAATGGAGTAATTGCTGCCTCGAGAAATGTGGGTATTCAACATGCAGGGGGTGTATGGGTTGCATTTCTTGACTCAGATGATTGGTGGTATCCGAAAAAACTTGACCGTTGTATACAAGAATTAGAGCGTGGCTACGATTTGATTTGTCATGGTGAAGTGTGGCTTAATATTAGGGATGATGTGCGAAATGCTCGAAATATTTTTTATGGACCTGAAAGTCGCGCAATCTTCCAATCATTGCTATTTAACGGAAATTGTATCTCTACTTCCGCGGTTGTGGTTCGTCGTCATCATTTGGAAATGGTTTCTGGCTTTGATGAAAGCCCAAACATGGTGACTGCCGAAGATTACCATCTATGGCTAAAGTTGTCTCGCGCCGGGGCACATATAGGCTTCCTAAATGAATTGTTAGGGGAATATCTTATTCATGATGGAAATTCAAGTAAGACCATTTTACATAATATGAACGCCCTTAGAACAGTATTTGAAAAAATTTATTCTGAAATTAAAATTAAACCTGTAAGAATTCGTATTTTAGCTCATCGACGACGAGCCATTATCGACTATAGTGGTGCAAGAGGATTTCAGAGTAATGGAGAATACAAGAATGCATGGAAATTACTCTTCAGTGCAATTGTCAAGTGGCCAATTATCCCTAAATTTTATGCTGCATTACTTTTAAATATCATTCGTAAGAATCCTCTGAGTTAATCCTGAAAGATAACCGCCAGTGTCAATAGGAAAAAATCTCGAACTCCCTCAGGACGCTCATTTATCTAGATACTTCCGACTAGGGAGGCATGCATTATTTGCTGGCTTAAAATTGATTCAAGTTAGTATTGGTGATCGTGTGTTAGTTCCTTCTTTTATATGTCGCGATCTTTTGGCTTCAATTCATGCCGTAGGAGCAATCCCGACCTTTTACGAAATTAATCGATGTATGGAACCCATCTCATTGCCAAACATGGAGGGTATACGTGCAATCGTAGCGGTTAATTATTTTGGATTCCCTCAGGATTTATCTTTATTTCGTGAATACTGTATCCAAAATAATGCATACTTGATTGAAGATAATGCTCATGGATATTTAAGCCAAGATGGAACAGGCAATCTATTAGGATCGCGTGGTGATTTAGGAATATTCAGTATTCGAAAAACATTTTTATTACCTGATGGTGCGATGTTATTAGTAAACAAAAAAGAACTAAAAAGTAACGTGGCTCAACAACTTCCTTTTAGAAGCGGAGGATTGTCGATCAACTTTCTAATGAGGCAAGTCTTAATAAAACTACAGCATAGTACTGGTATAGGTATGCTGACGATTGGGAAAGATTTAAAGCGTTTTTTTCGATTATTATACACCGGATATCCAATTACACCCTTACGACCTGAAGACGAATATGAACTCCCACCTGAACCAGCGCCACATAGGTACATAATCAAATTTTTGCATAATATCGATGTTGAAGGGGAAATTACACGAAGGCGTAGACTTTTCCATCTGTTTCATAATAAATTGGCATCACTAGATATTCAGCCTGTTTACACTGAGCTAGCTCCTGGAACAGTCCCATATGGGTATCCTTTTTTTGGTGAAGGTCAAGCATATAAAGAGGCAATCATACTTGCTAAAAGTGAGGGATATGACTGTTTTTATTGGCCAGATCTTCCATCAAGTATTGAACATGATGCGCCTTTGTATTATAAAAAGCTATTAATGATCAATTTTACGACATAAAATTAAACACATGAAAGATTCTGAAATGCATTGGAAATTATGGCAGGGGGGAGGGCAAGAAACCTGGGATTCCTTATTATTAAAGCATTCCGACTTCACCATCTATCAAAGTTATGCGTGGGGCGAACATAGAGCAAAATTTGGCTGGCAACCCCTAAGATTAGTTCTCCAAGAAGATAATGAAATAAAGGTCATGGCTCAGGTATTATTGAGGCGTTTTCCCTTAAGTATTGGCTTAGCCTGGATTCCAGGTGGTCCAATAGGGAAAATAGAGTCATGGGGTAAACATTTTCAACATGCTATTAGCCAGGTAACGGGATTAAAATTTGTCTATTGTAGAATTAATTCAATGCACTCATATTTTCAAGATGATGAATCAATGTTATTGGAAGAAGGTTGGGTAAGAAGTCGCTATACAATAAATAGTGGGCTCAGCCTAAATTACTTTCCTTCAAATGATGAAGGCACCAGGATGTTACAATGTAGTAAAAATTGGAGACATAATCTTCGTAGAGCAACAAAGCGTAAAATACATTCTTACCTATGGGAAAATCCTCATCCAGCAGAAATGATAGCAGCATATTCAAAAATGGAAGAGCACAAGCAATTAAAACAGCAAACAAGCCTCGAACAGATTGAGTCGATCAGAGCAGCATTTGGTAGTAATTGTATCCTAGTCCGATGTGATGATGAAGAAGGAAATCTATTAGCCTTTCGTGGGGCATTATTATTAGGGGGAAAAGGTTGGGACATGTATGCAGCGACAACTCCTGAGGGTCGTAAATTATATGCATCGCATTCCGCTTTTTGGGAACTGATGACCCAGTGCTCAATCAAGAAAATCAAATGGTACGACATGAGCGGAGTTGATCCAATAAAAAACCCAGGCGTTGCCAATTTCAAAAAAGGTACGGGTGCAAGAGATTTAAAATATTTGGGAGAATGGGAATACTCCAATTCAATAATACTAAGACGATTAGCGAACCATATATTCAGGATTAAACTTGCATGAGGTGGCAAAATTTAGTAACGAAGGCAATCGCAGAATTCTATTCACTTTTACAACTACCAAGTACCATTCCTAGCGGGTTACGGATCCTAATTTATCATGCTGTTGAGTCGCCGGTATATGAGGACCATCTTGGATTAAATACAATAAAGGTAAATCTCTTCAACGAACATATTAAATTGTTATCGAAAATGGAGGTTATACCTCTTTTACCACTAAAGATAGCTCAACATAAAATGCAAGTGGTCATCACATTTGATGATGGTTATGCGGATAATCTCAAAATAGCCGCGCCAATATTAGCTGAAAATAATTTACCGTTTACTGTATTTGTAACTACTGAATTTATTCGAAATAAAAAAAGTGGGTTTTTAACTCCAGATGAATTAAAAGAACTGTCACTAATTCCAGGAGTAACTATCGGGTCGCATACCTCAACCCACCCACATTTGACAAGTTGTAATAATGAAAAACTAGTTGGCGAGTTGGAGGAGAGTAAACTTTATTTGGAAGATTTGCTTGGACAGGCAATTAATGCTATCGCATATCCTTACGGTGATGTGGATATGCGTGTAAGAGATGCAGCACTACAAGCGGGTTATGAGGTGGGGACCGGTAGTCGTGTCGATATAAATCGGATTGACCGTGATCACCTAATGCTAAATCGTTGCTTTATATTGGGCAGTGACTCCCCTCGTATATTAAATCAAAAGCTGAAAGGGGGTTGGGATTGGTATCGGTGGCGAAATTATGATCCTCTTCTAAAAGTCAATCCCTCCAATTAAGTCATTATTCAAATTAATAAGGTTATAAACCGAAAATGTACATTTTAGCAAAACCATTGTACGAGCGAAGAAGTAATTAGTTAGGAAATCAATTAAACACATAAGGCTATATTAGGGGTAAACTGATTATGGAATATGCAGTATATGTGTTAATTTATATTTGTGCGATCATTTTTAGTATTTTTCCGTACGTAATTAAGGAAAAATATTTTTT
>Ga0233437_1002582_pt1 | contig 26696 bp, 26 predicted proteins | sample SI_122_August201_FD_182714 | JGI IMG/M metagenome (GOLD analysis project Ga0233437, IMG submission 182714) | Seawater microbial communities from Saanich Inlet, British Columbia, Canada - SI_122_August2016_200_MG | ecosystem: Environmental > Aquatic > Marine > Inlet | place: Canada: British... | reverse complement strand
ACTGATATGCAGTTGCATACATTGGTATCCTTCTGGTCGGAGGGTGAGGCGATATTTAAGATTAGAGAAGCACCTACGATGGACACTGATGGTACGATTCATCCTGCTAATAATCGATGGAGAGCTGGTACACCGAATACTACAACAGTATTAGATAATTCAACAGGTAGTTGGGTTGCAGGTAATTGTACGATAGATGCAACTGTGTTAGCTGGTGGTAATATTATCAATGGTGGCGGTGAAGGTGAGCAGATAGGTGTTGGTAAGTTCAGTGGCGGTTCTGTTGATGCTGCTCATGAATGGGTACTGGAATCAGATACAGAGTATTGCTTTGAGTTCCTAAATGGTACAGTGTTGGCTAATGAAATGAGTATAGGTCTTAGTTGGTTTGAAGTACCTAATGCACAATAATAACATGAATAAGGAGAACACCCATGAGTGATGTAACGATGACACTAGGTGAGTTAGTGGATTGTAACTCGAGTTTTCAGAAACTGAGTGCAACCAATTTGAAGAATGTCGTGCTGTCGTATAAGGTAGCGATGTTGAAGAAGAAGATTAAAGAACACGTAGAGGCATACTATGAAACGATACAGACTGTATTCAAGGATGCAGGTGCAGTTGATGAGCAGATGTCATTACCAGATGGTGGTGTATTAGGTATGTTAGTCTTCCCAAAGGATGATGATGGGAAAGAAGTTGTTAGTAAGAAGAAGCAGAAAGCGTGTAATGATCAAAAGAAAGAATTACGTGAGAAGGAAATCACGATAGAGGGTGTACCGCAGGTGACGACTGATATGCTGAAGAATGAAGCACATCCATTGACACCAGATGACTTCCTTGCACTTGAATGGTTAATTGAACTAAAGGAGTAGCATGATGGAGTTAATACTTAAGCATCGTGGAGAGGTTGTGGCGGCCAAGTTTAATAAGATTGGCAGGCTTGTCGATGTAAAGAGTGATAAGGTATACGGTGTCCTTAATGAGGATGTTGAGTTCGTTGGTGTTGAAGATATTGACGTTGCACCGAAGTTGAATAGTAAGACTGCTGTGTTGAAGAAGTTCCTTGATAAGAGGCAAGTACCTTATGGTATGAAGGCTAGTAGGAAAGAACTAATGGAGCTTGTGAAGAAGAACCGTTAAACCTTCCTATTAAATTTAATAGGTAGATTCAAATTGAGGTGAAGTTGTGACAATTGATCTAGTACAGTTAGCAGTGACACATGGTCTTGATGTTGTGATAGGCGGTGCAGTTGTTGGTGGTGCTGTAGGCATGCAGGCCATTAGAAGGGAAATAAAGTATAATACTATACGTATTGTGAGTATGGTTTATGCACTTGACAAGGAATCTAAGAATGGTTTCATGAAATCTTATATGTTTAAGAAGAGTGAACTATTGGAAGAACACGGGTTCAAACATAATAAGGGAGTAAGTGATTAGTATGAGTGATCTATTAATTTGGTTATCGGCGCAGACTGGTATCACGGAAACTGCATTAGCATGGATAGGGTCAACAGTGATATTCCCTTTCCTTGGTTGGTTGATGAAGGAGATTGAATGGAAAGAATATGAACGTGCTGTATATGTTGCAGTATATGCATTCGGTCAAGGCGTCAATGATGCAATCCTTAAGGTGAAGGGTCTTGGTTACGTTTGGGAGAATTGGTTAGAACCATTCGTCATTAAATTCATTGCTGGTATCTTTAGAGTGATAGCACAGATACCTATGGCCTTTACAGCAGGCCTTAACAGTCGTGGCGAATCGTTAGTAGAGAAGTAAGCACGTGTACGCTCATGAAATACCAGATATAACTAATGCCAGTAAGGCAGAGGTTAAGGACATCATGGCGGAGTGTGTCAATGACAGAGCACTGGCCTGTAAGGTATTATTCCCTGAGCGTTTTGAATTACCATTTGCTGAGAAGATACATGGTAAGATTTTTGACATGATTAATAGCGGTGTTCAGCGAGGTGCTATTGCGGCGCCTCGTGGCATCGGTAAGACAACGGTAGTGAACGTCGCGATACCTGCCACTGAGATACTATTTCGTAGCGCCAAGTACATCGTCCCGATAAGTGCAACGAACACTATGGCTGTTCAGCAGTCTGAGTCGTTGAAGTGGGAATTGATGACTAATGAGCGTATTAAGAAGTTATTCGGTAATATGCAGAGTAATATGTTTAGTAAGGAACAGTGGACAGCGGATAACTTCCGTGATGATCCACGTTTCCCAGGAACTGGAATAATGCCAAGGGGTGCAGGACAGCAGGTTCGTGGTATGAACTATTACGGCGTACGTCCTGACTTCATCATTGTGGATGACCTTGAAGACCCTGAGCATATGGATAGTGAAGATCAGCGGCTTAAGAAGAAAACGTGGTTCAATGCTGACGTACGTAGGGCTGTTGCAAGGTATAAGAAGGATTGGCGTATCTTCGTTATCGGAACTGTGTTGCATGAGGATAGTCTCCTTAACAATTTGTTAGAGAGTCCTGACTGGGAAAGTGAGATGCTCGAGTTATGTGATGATGACCTCGTTAGCAATTGGCCTTCATACATGAGCGATGCTGATGTGAAGGCGGAGTATGATGAAGCCGTCAGGGATAACATGGTTGATGTATTCTACCGTGAGAATAGGAACCTGCCTGGGGCTAAGGAAGCGGCGGGGTTTAAAGCATCTGACTTCATGCCATATAATGAAAGTGATATTAATGATCCCTTTCACCGTATTAAGGATATGCCGACTGCTATTATCATTGATCCAGCTAAGACTGTTAAGATGGAAAGTGCGGAGACTGGAATAGTAGGAGTTGGATTTGATACTCTTGGTAATGGCATTTATGTGCGTGATGCTCTTGGCCTTAAGTTACATCCTGACGAAATCTATGATGTAGCAATTGACATGGCCTTTCGATTGAAAGCAGATGCAATTGGCGTTGAAGTCACATCGTTAGATCTATTCATCACTAAGCCGTTGAAGGATAGGATGAGGGAGAGGGGCTTCTACGGACCACTGATTGAATTGAGAGCGAAGGGTAAGAAGGAAGAACGAATAAGGGCAATGGTAAAGTACTATCGTCAACATCAGATGCATCATAATGTAAGTAGATGTACACCTGTTGAGTCACAATTATTATCCTTCCCACGAGGGAAGAGGGTTGACGTTATTGATGCACTTGCCTACTTCATCGTATTGATGGAGGATGGGGAACTTGAGTTTGGTCCAGCTGATTGGGATGAGAAGAATGATGATCCTGAATTAGAGTATGCAGAACTGGAAGAGGAGTATGATCCAGTTGTTGAATATAATCGTATTATATAAAGGTATGTTATGGCTAATATAGCACAAGGAGCATTCCGAGGTCCACTGACCAGTACTTCATTTAATAATAAGAAGTATGGTTACAAGTATCCCGATAATCTGGATATAAAACCTGGAAGTGATCTCCACAATCACATCGTTAAAGAAGTAATGATTCGTGCACAGGATAGTCATGAGCACATTAGTAGAAGGTATGGTAACTGGAGGGAGATTGATAAGGCGCTAACGGCGTACGTTGATCCTGCCGTGTTGCAAGATGAGGATGATAAGGGTGATAAGACTCATACTATTGTAATACCGACTACGTATATGAACATGGAGACTGTGATGACTTATATGGTTAGCACATTCCTTGTTCCACCTATATTCAGATACCATCCTAGGAATCCTGAAGCCACTGTGGGTGCTCGTCTCCTTGAGTTGATCGTACAGCAGCAGATGCATTATAGTAAAGCGTCCGTTAACCTGCATACACAGTGGCGAGATTCCTTTGCATACGGCTTCGGCATCGCAGCACCTGTGTGGTATGAAGAGACTGCGGTACGTCGTGCAACGGAGCCTGAGGGCTTCTTCTCATCCATAACGAGTGCATTTAAGAAAACTGGTGATGTGGAGAAGGAAGAAGAGTTCCTAGTATTTGAAGGTAACCGACTATTAAATATGAGTCCGTATAGTGTATTTCCTGACCCTAATGTAGCGATACAGGATATACAAGATGGAGAATTCTTCGGCTGGATTGATCGTGATAACTATGTTGGTATGCTGGAGAGGGATAGTCGTCAGGGTGGTGACTTATTCAACGTTGAGTACTTGAATGAAGTACAGGATGCAAGGAGTCAATTCTCTATAACTCATGATAGTGGTAGGACTAAGCAACAGATGCCTGATCCTACAAGACAGAAGAGTATTGACACAGTGTATATGTACATTAACATTATTCCGAAAGACTGGAAGATTGGGAAGAGTAAGTTTCCACAAAAGTGGCTCTTCGGTGTATCATCCGATCAACTTGTGACGAAGGCAATGCCTGTAGGGTTGCATCATAATAAGTATCCCATTACATCGTGTAGTCCTGACTTTGATGGTTACAGCGGAAGTCCTATTAGTCGTATGGAGATTATCAATGGGATGCAGAAGGCAACCGACTTCGTTATCAATAGTCATATGCAGAATGTCCGTAAGGCTGTTAATGATATGATCATCGTTGATCCAATGAGTGTTAACATGAATGATCTTCGTGATCCTGGTGCTGGGAAGTTGATTAGGACGAGACGCAGAGCGTGGGGTAAGGGTGTTGATAATGTTGCTAAGCAATTGAACATTAGTGACATCACTCGGAACAACGTGCAGGATGCGATGTACTTTATGCAGATGATGAATAATGCCAGTGGTGCACTTGATGCCATATCTGGTGTTATGAAGGATAAGGGAGAGAGACGGAGTGCAACTGAGGTTAAGGGTGCAAGGACTGGTGCACTTAGTAGGCTTGAGAAGAGTGCGAAGATGATTAGTGCACAGAGTATGCAGGATATCGGCTACCTATGCGCAAGTCAAACGCAACAGTTGATGAGTGAGAGTACGTACCTTCAGATCGTTGGTAGGCATAAGAATGATCTGGTACGTACATTTGGTGAAGAATTTGTAAACGTAGACCCACGTGATATTAACGTTAACTTCAGCGTGGAAGTGAGTGATGGGAGTATGCCAGGTGGTGAGGATGCAGATGTATGGACACAGATGTATCAAGTGTTAGCACAGAATCCTGAGGTTGGTAAGAACTTCGACATGGTAAGGATATTTAAGCACATTGCACGGCAGATGGGTGCTAAAAATGTAGAGGACTTTGAACTGAAGCCTAATCAAGCACCGCAAGTGCAAACGCAAGATGATGAAACTGTAATGAAGGAAGTGGATAAGGGTAACCTTGTACCACTTCCGCAAAGATAAGGGATATAAGAATGCCTATTGATGAGGAGCGCGATATACCGACAGCCGCGCAGATGAAGAGTTTCCGTGAGAACATCGTATGGCTTGCTATTGAGGAACAGATTAAGATGAGCCTTGATGTGACGACGAAGGATTTGTTAGCGGAAGATGATATTAAACTAATGTACCGTTTCCAAGGTGAAGCGAAGGCATTAGAGGATATACTATTATTACCTGAGGTGCTTTATGAGGAAGCTCTCAGTGATGAACAAGAAAATGAGAGAGGAAGTAACGATGACGACTGAAGAGAAGACTGAGCAAGAAGAACAAGCAAGTGATGTAATGAAGACTCTTGGACTTACTAAGACTGAAGAGCCTGCAGAAACTGAAGAGGAAGAAACCGAAGAGACTGAGGAGACCGAAGAAGAGGAAACTGAGGAAGAAGAGTCTGAAGAAGAAACTGAGGAGGAAGAAGAGGAAGAGACGGAGGAAGAAGAGACTGAGGAAGAGGATGAAGATGAACGGGATGAGACGATAGAACGTCTTCGTAAGGCACTTGCTGATATTGGTAAGGCAGCGCCCGCCGCTGCGACTCCACCAGTTGCAACACCTCCTGTAACACCGCCTCCTGTTAAGGACACTGCTCTTGAGTTTGTGACACAAGAGGAACTTGATGAAGCGACACAGGATAGTGCAAAGATGAATGCACTGCTGACGAAGGTCGTGAATGTGACTAGAACAAGTGTTGAGCAGAACCTTCGAACGAATGTCACTGATCAAGTGCAGACAAGGGCGGCAACGATAGCACGTGCAGATGAATTTTTCAAGGAGAATAATGACCTTCTCCCGTTTAGAAAATATGTTGGTGTACTGGTTGATGAGGTACAGAAAGAAGATTCAAAACTATCCCTTGATGAATTGTTGAGTGAAGCGGAATCTCGCGCTCGCAAGACATTAGGAATTAAGAAGGGTGTTCCTCGGAAGGACCCCGATACTCCTCCAAAGAAGAAGAGTAAAAAGAAACCTGCCTTTCCGACTAAGCCAAAAGGGCCAGGTAAACGAGGTTCTGATGATAGGACAGCTCTAGCGAAGGACGTCCAAAACACACTGGGTTTGACAAGTAAGTAAATTGGAGCAACATTATGAGTGATTATGATGCCATTCTTCTTCCGCGTACCACGCAGGAGTTACTGGAGAATGACAAGAAATTAGGTCTCGGTGTTCGAGGTATATACGGGATTGGATATCCGCAAGTACCTGCAAACGGCGCTGTAGAGGCTCACGGCGCAACTGATACGATCGTAGCGGCTGATTTTGGTAAGAATAACACTAACACGGGTGCGTCAGGTACAACTGTACATACGTTACCCGCTGCTGCATCCCATCCTGGACAGGTGATTAGGTTCACTGCGTTAGCTGCACAGATTATGCAGATTGACCCAGCGACTGGCGAAGCAGTTTGGTTGAATGGTAGTGGTGTTGTGAGTAAGTATGTGCAGGTTGCAGGTGTCATTGGTAATTACATCGACCTATGGTGTGATGGCCTTGGATACCATGTTGTCGGTTATGCTGGTGTCGTGACCAAAGAAGCTTAGAGGAGGTGAACCATGACTATGTTTGGTAAACTTCGACAAGCAGGAATTGAACTGTCAAATGGGGCAGTTGAGTTCTTTTGGAAAGGTGTAACTGCGTATCCACAAGTGCCTGCAAATGCAGATGTGGAAGCGCATGCGGCTACTGATACAATTGTAGCTGCTGACTTTGGGAAGAATAATACGAACACAGGTGCCAGTGGTACCACTGTTCATACCCTCCCAGCACCTGGCCCTTACAAGGGTAAGTCAATACGCTTTCAAGCAACAGCCGCGCAGATCATGCAGATTACCCCGCCAACTGCGGTGGGTATCTACCTTGGTGGTAGTGGAGTTGCGACAAAGTATCTAAACATTGCTGCTGTGATTGGTAATTATGCTGATCTGTATAGCAATGGTACACATTATCTCGTTACAGGTTATGCTGGCGTATTAACAAAGGAGGCTTAAGAATGAGTGCATTTTTAGGTTTGAGAGGAACGGGAGACTGGGTAACAAATCAGCTTCCTGAAACCTGGCGAGAAGGTATACTCCATGAGTATCCTAATGGTCAGGCACCGTTGACAGCAATGCTCGGGATGATGAATAGTGAAGCCCCTGATAGTGCCAAGTTTCATTGGTTTACAAAGGCACTGCCACAACAGGCTGGCGCAGTAACTGGTGTATATACAGATATTGGCTTGTCTAGTGCATACTCATCTGGTGGTGTATCAGGTGACATCTTATTTATTAAGATGGCTGAAGCGTTGAGTGATGAGATTCGTAAAGGGCATACTGTCCTACTGCGTGATGCATCTGATCTTGATGTTGATGTAGCTGCTGATGTTATTAGCAGTAATCAAAATGGCGCTTCATCCTATATCAAGGTTGCCTTGTTAGAAGATGATGATAACAGTAGTAGTCATGATCTTAGTGATTGTGACCGTGCTATGGTAATTGGTAGTGCACAGGCTGAAGGTAGCCCAATGCCAGATACCATTGCGTATGATGTGACTGAGTATGATAACTATACTCAGATCTTCGAAACACCGTTAGAACTGACACGTACTGCTCAGAAGAGTAAACTGCGTACAGGTCCTGCATACGATGAATCTAAGAGAGAGTGCTTAGAGCTTCATAGTATTGAGATGGAGAAGGCTTTCATCTGGGGTGTGTATAAGTTGAAGACTGGTGTCAATGGGAAGCCTAAACGCTTCACACGTGGTATCGTTCAGCACATCAAGGCTAACGCCAGTAGCAATGTTGTTAACTTTCAGACTGACACTAACTATAGTGGACAAACTTGGATGCAGGGTGGAGAGCACTTCCTCGACACTTATCTTGAACAAGTCTTCCGCCATGGTAGCAATGAAAAGATGGGTATCTGTGGTTCTGGTGCCTTGCTTGGATTGCAACGATTAGTGAAGGCAGTTGGATACTATCCGATTACCAGTAAGACCAAATCGTATGGTATTCAGGTAGGTGAATGGGTGACACCTTTCGGTACATTATACCTGAAGTCACATCCATTGTTCAACTACGAAACCACGACTCGTAACACGAATCTAATTGTTGATATGAAGTACATCAAGGAAAAACCTCTTGATAATACTTTCTTCAATGAAGATGATAGTGATCGCAAGGGTGGTCAGGCTAAGATCGATGGTAAGAAGGAATCTTACCTTACTGAGACTGGCTTGGAAGTTCATTACTTCAATGCTCACATGCTTATGAATGGTGTGGGACTTGATAGTACTGTTTAACTGATAACTAGGTTTGGGGCGATGCTTTGTGTGTCGCCCCTTCCTATTAAATTTAATATGAAGGTGAACATATGTCACTAACGGTTATAAGAGCATTGGTTATATCTAACACTGGTCGTACTGATCTCGGTGCACTTGATGGGAGCACTGACGCAGGTGTTAATAGTTATATAAATGCGGGTCAAAGATTTCTTGACCGCCTTCAACCGACTCCTGGAAGCAGGAAAAGATTTTATGCTGATTTGTTAAGTGGGGAATATAAAGTCACTATGGATAAGATGCGTAGTGTCGAATCGGTATGGGCTACGGGGACTAATGGGAAGCGTGTTGAATTAACAAGGGAAGATATTGATACTCTTCGTACTGAATATGAGAAGGACTGGGATAGTGAAGATACTGGTACACCTGCTTATTACGCAACTGGTGTACATCGACTAGCGCCTAGTCAACAGCAAGAGACGGATGATTCCTTCGACGGACGTGATGACTATAAAGGAGTATCATTCCAAGCGAATGAAGGTTACGATACACTGATAGTAGCACCACCAGTTGATGAGTTATATACGATAGATGTATTTGGAGAATTCTACTCACCTGAACTTGGTCTTGAAGTTGCATCGGTAGGTGCTATTACATTCACAGGACTTCCAGTTGTAGATGAAGTGATGGTTATTGATAGTACTACATTTACGTGGAAGGCTGCGAGTGGCGGTATTACTGAGATTACAATCGGTAGCACGATTGCAGAATGTTTAACTAACGCGATTGCTATTATCAATGCACATGCTGTTACAGCAACTGCAAGTAGTGCTCGTGGTACACTCCTACGTATCACATGGGATACTGCAGGTACAGCAGGTAATAGCATCACGTTCACCACTGATGTGACGTTAGCGAGTATTGACGGAAGTGGTACATTGGGTGGTAGTCAGAGTGGTACTACGATAGTGGAGAGTTGGTGGACAAGGGTAGAGCCATTTGCATTAGTATATGCAACGAACTGGTTCATTGAGACTAGTTATCGTAATACTGAAGGTGCGAAGGATTGGATGAATTCACTTGGTGAATTATTGAAGGGTATTGACCTTGATATGGCCATGAGTGAAGGCGGTAGTCAGATCAATCAAATGAGAGGTTAATGTGGCTAAAGAATTTGCAATAAAACTGGATGGTGTGGATAAAGGTCTTCGTCCTCGTAAGTACATGCCGAGGAATAGTGTGCAGACTATTAGCCATTTGAATACAAGAGTTGGGGAGCGTGGGCTTGAGACATTTGAGCCACTGGCGACGATTATGAGTGGGAGTACACTATATACCACATACGGTGTCAGCGTCAATAGTCCTAATCCACAGTTTATCAAAGGTCAAGAGGTAATATACCTTGTTGATAAAAATCGTCTATTCACAATTGACTTCACTGCAGGTACATTGACTGAGATTGATATATATAGATCTAATGTGCCAAACGTAGTAACGACAATAACTGCTGGTCACAGTTGGCAGTTCATTGACTTCGGAAGTGCATGGATGATGGTGAATGGGACTGCTACTATATTTAAGATGAATCCACAAACTGGTATGACGCGAAATGCTGGTAACTACGATCACGTATATGGGAATAATACTCAGAATATAAATGCAGGTCTTGAGTTCCAAGGTCGCATGATGTTAGGTGGATTCGATAGTACTACCTTAACAGCACCGTGGCGAGCCTTCTGGTCAACATTGGCGAATAAGAATAATTATGATCTTGAATATGAATTTAAACTTGATGCAAATATGGTGATGTGGACGACTGTAGGTGCAATGGATATGTTCTGGTTATTCTATCCTGAGTTGATGATTAGTAGCATTGTCAATGGCGCTGATTATAGTGCAAGTGATCCAATCATGTTCGATGTAGTGAGGCGTGGGGATGCAGGCTTCGCAGTGATGCCCTTTAAAGGTGCTGTGAAGCATATGAAACGCCTCGGTGATAGTGTGATAGTGTATGGGGAAGATGGAGCGGCTATCATGAAAGGTATTGTGGAGCCTATCCCGACGTTCAGCGTTACCAAGTTGGACATACCTGGTATCATGAATACTGGTGCGGTGAATGGAGATAAGGATCAACACGTGTTGGTGGATAAAGAAGGTTACATATGGCGAGTGACTGAAGAAGGTCCTGAGCGACTGGATTACCATGAGTACGTTAGCGAGATTGATGATGATGATGTAATTGTATCTTATAATAAAGTGCTTGGCGACTTCTACATAACCAATGGTGCGAGGACGTTCTTACTCTCCCCGCATGGTATGAGTGAAGTTAGTCAAGTAATAATGTCGACTGTGTATCATAACGGTCAAGTTTATGGAGTAACGCTATGAGTGAGTTAAAGATTAAAGTAGCTGGTGTTGTCAAGTCATGGCAGACCGATCTTGAGACTGGGGCGATGGTGCCTGGGACTGAGAAAGAAGAACATAATACCATTGGTAGTGACCTTAAGGCATACCTTGCAGAAAGTATGGCTGTTAATGTAGATGAAGCTATCAATAACTTCATCGCAAGTGATGCTTATGCGGCTGATAAAGATGGTATCGCATATATCGCCGCTGGCGCTGCAATTCATTCACACTGGTTCGTTACATCGTTGAATGATGGAGGTGATGGAACTGAGACGTATGTTGAATTTTATGGCTACGTTGATGGTGCTGTTACACTTAACGGTACACTTCAATTGGGTTATAAGTTAATAGGTGGTGCGAGTGCAAGTGTGTTCACAAGTACATTCGCAACATACACGATTAATGAAGTTGTCCCTGCCGCGAGACGTTTTCACTTCTATTGGAAAGTGACAATGAGTTAAACCTTCATATATAATTTAATAGGAAGGTGCAAATGATATGCCTATAGGTAAAGTAGTAGCTAATTTAAACGCAGCCACTGGCATCGGTTATACTGGTGCGAGTGCTACGTTTTGGAAAGCGCAGGTATACGAGTGGACAGAAGCTGATGGAATAATAACGTGGATGGGTACTTGGGATAATAAATTAAGTACTTACACTGATAGGGATGCAGGTACTGATACTGGTATGTACTTATTGATATTTGAAGACCTCGGTGATGACATTGATATATTAAGTGGTGAAACTATTGATATGAATGATGCAATTCGTGCTTTCACTGTGGCAATGCCTGATATTATACCTGCTATGACAAGTGTAGGTTATGGAGTAGAGAATGAGTATTGGCTCTTCTTCGCAATTGCAGATACTGGTGGAACGACAGCAGTTGCATTCGAGCCTGACCGTGTTAAAACTGCTGTTAATAAGCAACTCGCACAGATTAAAGATTATGGATATGTCCTTAATGATCAACAGATAATTGCTGAAACTAGGCAGATACAAGATGAGATTGTAACTGAAGAAACATTCCTATTTAATGAAGCGTTGTCAGGTTCTTCTCGTATAACAGGACCTAATGTTATCGTGACAGTTGATAATGTACAGATCAGTGAAAATGCAATGAATGGACTTGTGCAAGAAGAGGATGAACCATTCACTATTACGGAAGCTGATTTTAAGCATGGTGATCACCTTGTCGTATTTAAAGGTGGTGCGGATAATCCACTATCAGTGAACGCGTGGGATGGTGTCGCCTTTGATGAAACGATTGAGAAGGCAGGCGGTGACGCTGGTGATGAAGGTGAAGATGTAAGTTGGTTTGTTGAGATTACTGATCCACTGGGTGCAAGTGAGGCTATTAACTTTAACAATAGCAGTGACCCATCACTAACGATTGTGACTGATATCATTGACTTCGGTAATCGTGGCATTAAATCATTAGAGTGGATTCATGTAGATTGGGACATGGATGCATCTAACATCACGACTGTTGCAATTGACTATCGTTATAAGAGTAAGACTGCTTGGACACGCAGTGCGTTTAAAGATTTAAATCAAGAGAACATGGCTTATATGGGATTGGCAGGTATTGAATTTCGAGTGGTTGTGAATTGTGAAGCATTTGCAGACATCATGCCAAATGGACCTATAACCGTGTCCTATAAACGAATTGATAAGAGGGGCATTAGAGGACTAGATGCTAATTAAACTTACGTTAGAGGCTATACAGGAAAACTGGGAGCCTATGAAGAATGTTATCGCCGACTCACTAGCACCAACAGTGTTCGGTAGTGAAGAACAAATTGAATATACCTATAACGCATTAATGCAGGATAAGATGCAAGCGTGGGCGATGGTAGAGAATAAGGAAATGGTAGCGGTTATGATAACTCACTTCACTGGTGAAATGGCTATTGAAGTTAGGAACTTATTAATACTCGCACTTGTATCACTTAAGCAACTACCTATTAAGGATAAGACATGGGTTGATACATATACCGTTCTCCGTGATTTTGCAAAGAAGCATAAATGTCATCGGATTGTCGCCTATACGAATGAAGGTGCGATTATCCATAGAGTTACACAACTCGGCGGAACTGCTGAGCATGTGTTATTAACGCTGGAGGTATAATATGGGTGGTGGTGGCGCTAGTTCGTCTAGTTATCCTGAGTATATAAGTCATACGCAAGAAGCGTGGCTGAAGGGAAATATTGGTAATGCTACTGAGATAGATGACTTATTTGATAGTGTTAGCATGAGTAGGCAATTGATAACAGCACTTGGTAATAATCCTTATACAGGTAATCCTAGTGCTGACCTATATGGTCCTTCAGGTGTATCAATCCTTACGCCTGCAATGCTGTCTGATGCGAATAAGAATGTAACTGATGCACTTGCATATAATGCAGAAGATATATTTGAAGCATCTATCACGAAGGCTATGGCTGACATTAGCATTGGTTTCGGTGAACCTGGTGCTGACGGTGAGTCCCTTAAGGATACATTTAATACACTTATCGATGAAGCGATTACAAAGGCAGGACTTGTTATGACTGATACTCATGACACTGTACAACCTATGATACAGGACTCCTTCAATACAATAAGGGCAGCGTTAATTGCACCTATGAAGGGACTCGTGAATAGTGCTACTACTAATAGTGATAACTTTCCAACTGTGATATGGAATGAGAACGTTAGTAAGATGCAGACACTAATTGGTGATGTACTGGAGACTGTGAAGAATAATGCTGACACAGTTATTGATAGTGCAATCGCAAAGGCACTTGTCATCGTGAATGATGCGAGTGGGCAGATTAATAGTGATGTAGATGCATTTGAAACTCGTACCATTAACAGGCATCAACGTTCGGTAGGTAGGTTCGCGGGGCAGATGAGTAATATGAATGCTAACATGACCAGTTCCTTCGCAATAGGTATCGCATTGCTTGAGAGTGATCGTGGTAGGGAGGTTAGTGAATATGAAGCAGGTGTTAAAGGAAAGATACTTGACAGTGTAATCGCAACGTATCCGAGCATTGCAACGGGAGATAATGCCACGTTGATAGGTGCGTATCGTGACTCACTTGCACAACACATCGACGTATTTAAGGTGCGATTCACTGCAACTGTTGAAAGCATCATGAATATGATCATGAATCAAGTTAAGCAGATTGCTGAGACGCAGAGGGACATTATCACGACTGCGCAAGATTTTGCGAAACAGCATGAAGCAGGGTACATGTCATCGTATAGTGCAATACAGGCTGCTCGTAATCAATATATCTTTGGTATGACACAGGTGCTTACACAATTGAAAGGTGCAGAGTTTAGTCAGAAGCAAGCCGCCTATGGTGGACGTATTGAAGCACAACGTATGATCTACGTAATTAATAAAGAGTATAATGATACCATTCTTGAACGGGAAGTACTTCGTTCCGATTATCCGATGCAGGTATATAGTCACGCAGGTAATTTACTCGCATCCAGTAGTGGTGCCGCAGTCGTGAGTAAGGGTCCTAGTAAAGGGCAAAGTGTAATGGGTGGTGCTGCTGCAGGTGCAAGCCTTGGCGCAACCATTGGATCGGTAATACCAGGTGTTGGTACTGCAATCGGTGGAGCAGTTGGTGCAGTTGCAGGTGGTATTGGTGGAGCAAGTGGTGGTTAATCTACATATTAAATTTAATAGGAAGGTTCAATTATGAGTGAAGTATTAACTCCAGATCAAATGGCTGCTATTGCTAAGAAGAGGGAAGACGAACGGCTAGCCGCGGAGAAGGCAGCGCAAACACCTGCTCCTGCTGATACTGGTGCAGTTGTCGGTGATACTACACAAACGCAGGCAACACCACCGCCTAATAAGACAGCGAAGCAAATTCAAGAAGCTGGTGACCTTATAGGTGCCCTTAATGATGTTGACCCTAATACTGGCTTCGGTCAGGTGATTGCAGGTGCTGCATCATCGCAACCTAATGAGACGGTAGATGACGTTATTGCGAATGCGGGTGCTGGCACTGCACCTCAACATACATTAGGACCTTCCCAACGTGCTGAAGGTGTGGCTCCAGTTCCTGGTGCTACTGTAGGTGCTATACAGGACTTACAACAGCAGAAGGCTGAGCAAGCAGAAGTAGCAGGAATAGTTGCAGGTGATAGTCCGCAACCTATTGCCCCTGAAGTTGGGAAGGGTGCACCTCCTCCATTCGTAGCGCCTACCGTTGAACAATCTTTTAGTCCTGATCTTATCGGTAGTCCTAATGCTACTGGTATACCTGCAGAACCAGTACCAGCACCACCATCAGGTGCAACACCGCAACTTAGAACTGGTGAAGTAGGTGCTGTTGAAGTTGGTGCCCCAGTGACTCCATTAACTGCTGAACAACAAGTTGGACAAGCAGCACAGCAGATAAAAGATAGTCCAGTTGGACAGGCTGTTGGTAGTGTGATAGGGGGAGCACAGGCAGTAGGTGGTGCCGTAAGTGGTGCCGTTGATGCAGTTGGTAATGCTATTACAGGTACAAATGATACTCTTCGTGATGCACCAGATCTCGGTGGACAAATTCAAGCTGAATCAGCAAGGAAGAAAGAGATAGCAACTATTGTGGCAGGTGATACTCCACAACCAATTGCACCAGACCTTGGTGGACCGCCGAGATTGCAACCACCTCCAGTAGGTGCAAGTGACTTTCCTCCACTTACACAGCCACAAGTAGTTCCACCTAATATTGGAACGCAACCTCCACCTAGTGGTGAAGTTGGTGCTACTGGTAGGGCTACATTAGGTGAAGCAGGTGTTAATACTGTATTAGGTCCTGATGGTGTGCCAGTAGAAATTGATGCAGGTGGAAATGTTCCAGCAGCTTTTGATCCCTTTGGTCCATTAGTTGGAGGTGAAGGGAGGAACGATTCTGCTAATAATCAACAGATCGCAGGTCAGACTCCTGAATCATTAGCAGCGCAAAGAACAGCTGGCGGGATACCTAAGGTTACATCTACAACTACACCAGTTACACCAGTGACTACACCTCCAGTTACACCTCCCGCAGGCGGTGGTATTCTTAGTAGAATCGGTGGAGCGATTGGTGGAGCTAAGCGTGCACTTGACAGTGAGGTAGGTGGTGGATCATTCGCTGATGTCGCTGGGCAACTCGCTGGTGCCATTTCTGGTGAAGATAGTGCAATCGGACGTGTTGGCGCAATCGGCTCACAGTTAGGTAAGGATAGAGTTGAGAAGGATATTGCAAGACAGTTGAAGGAAGGTGTAGCACCTGAAGATGTGAAAAGTGGAAGCGTCGGCCAACGTGGTGTGCAGAATGTGCAAGCACGGCAGACAGCAATTAAACAAGGTGCTGCTAACATTGAGAAGACCATCTCGGAGACTGGTGTCCTTGATGGTAAAGGTGCTACTGAGAGATTTAAAGCACTTGCTGAGAAAGATAAGCAAGGGTTATCGCAATATAAGCAGAGTATTGATCAAGCTAGGCAGGAAGCTGCTGACCTATTTCCAGAGGGTATAACACTTGACCCAAGTGGTAAGATTATATTCAAAGCAGGGAAGCAGTCGGAGGAGATTAGGGCTAAGTATAATGAACTACTCCAAGGCTTCGTTAATGCGAAGATTGAAAATGGTGAGATGGGTGCACAATGGGGTAAGATATCAAGTGTTGGTCGTGATGGCGCTGGGTCGAATAATGAAGCATTTACATTAGATGACGAATAGGATATACAATGTCTGAACTTGCAGTTAATGCTACTCCTGAAGTTAAGGAAGTAAAGACCAAGGTAATTGAACCTGTTAAAAAGGTAGGTGCTGTTGAGAAGACATTCAATGCCATGTCGGCTAAGTATGACATGGGAGATATGAATCTCGACACATTTCGTATTAAGATGCATAAGCCAGCGGCTCGTACGAAGGTGTATGAAGCTATGGCTACTAAGTATAGCATGCCTGACATTAATAACTTCGATCAACGACTTGCGGCTGATCTTGAGCCTGAGCACGTTGGTGCTATGCAGTCATTTAAGAATGCATTCATAAGAGGTGTAACAGGGCAAGCACCATTTGTAAGTCCTTCTTGGCAAGCAGCGGTGGGTGACTTTGAGGAATCAAGGGAACTTACACGGGTTGCTCAAGAAGAATTTCCTGTCGCAGAGCTCGGCATGACGGCTGAAGGTGCTACTGGATTTACTGGTAGTGTATTCGGAAGTGTAGCACCGCTTGGTGTAGCAGCCCTTGCACCTGGACGTATACTCACAGTACCACTCATCCTTGCTAACTACGGTGTGCAAGCGATGGGTGATGGTCGACTCATGATGGACAATGTTAAGAAGAATACTGGAAAGAGTATCAATCAATTATCTCGAGAATTTGGTAGAGAGGTTGGTGGAGACTTTGGTGAGAAGGTAGGTGGTGTCATTGGTAATGAGGCGTTGCTTGCACTCGGTTACGGTACAGTCGTTTACCTGTCTGAGCGTGTCGGTCTTAGTTTCCTAAATAAGGCAGCGAAGAATATAAGTCAGCAGGCACTTATTCGTATTGGTAAGACTGTTGGAAAGAAGAATGCCGCGCTGACAGCGAAGGTTATTGCAATTGAAGCCGCTAAGCAGGCACCTATCACTGGTGCAATTGAGGCAGTATCGGAAGGTGCTGAGGAGATAATGACTAGTGGGCTTGATGCTATATACAATCCAGATGCCCGTACCGCTCGTGAGTTATTAGGTGGCGTACCTCTTGCAATGGCAGGTGGTGCTATCGGTGGTGTGTTCCTCGGTGGTGCACTTGCAGGTGCAGTTAATCCTAAGATGGCGAAGATTGAAGCAGATGCACATATCATGTCAGGGGAGAGTACCGATGCTGAATTACGGAAGACTCAGATATACAAGGATAGGAAGAAGGAATTCCTAGATAAGTTACCGCCTGAACTTAAGAAGGGATATGATAAACTGAATCCCGATGACCAACTTGGACTAAGTAAGACTATCGATGAGAAGATAATTGCCACTGTGAGGGAGCAGGTTAAGCAGGAAGCAATCGTTAGTAATAAACAGGAAATGCAGGCGCAGATGGAAGCCGATGGTAACCTCGCGGCTAAGTATATGGGCTACGTCAGGAAACTTGGAGATTGGTTAGACGTGGAGACACCCTTTAAACGATTGAAGGCTCCACTCACTGGACTTGCTATTAAGTTACTCTACCCACGTATCGCCGCTAGTGACAATGCAAGTCAGGCATTTATTAAGACTGTATTTAAGTCATACGCGAAGCAGGGATTGAATGAACTTGACTCCCTTAAGATGATGAATGAGATACCCTTCCTTTATGAGAATAAGGCTAAGTGGAAACTACTGACGAAGGAACAGAAGGCTATTCATCAAGAGGCATTTAATTTATTAGATGGCTTCTTCAAAGGACACCTTGAGTCGTATGTTAAGAAGGGTGGATTTAAGAAGGGATTCATTGAGACTAAGACTGATGAGTTACTTGAGCAGATTCGTCTTGTGGAACAGAACCTTGACAGGCATAAGGCACGAGGGGAGAGTACGAAGAAGTTCACAACTTCACTTATTAAATTAAGGGCACAGTTGGCGAAGGTTAAGAATACTAACTTCGTACACATACCTAGTACCCTTTGGATAGACCATGCAACCACTGGTCGTAGTAATAAACTAACTGCTGATCAGAAGGAACAACTTCGTATACTTGGTAGTAAGAAGCGACACCTAGTTCGTCTTGCTGATATCATTAGTGATAAGAGGACTGGAATTAAGAAAGAAGATGTTAAGTTCTGGGACATTATAGCTCATTATGGTAGGCAAGCCGCGAAGGATGACGCTATCCTGACAATGTTTGAGAATGCTGAGAAGGAAGGTCTTGCAATTAAAGGTATTCGTACCGCAAAGGGTCACCTACAACAGCCATTTAAGTTGAAGAAGGATACGAAAGATAATAAGGCCATATACTTACAGTATGGGAAGACTGGAATTGGTAGTGAGTACTTTGTACATCCACTTATTAAGGATTTCCTTACACAGTTAACTGAGCGTGGAGAACAAACTAGTGGCTTCGGTCGCTTTATGAACCTGACGAAGATGGGGCAGTTCATTAATCCTGTATTCTTACCGATGTATGATGTGGTGCAAGGTGTCATGGCAGGCGCTATCGCAATCCATCATCCTATTAAAACTGTGAAGTACCTTCGTGAAGCATTTAATGACTTCGCGAATAAGACCCCTGAATGGTTTGAGGCACAGTATAATGGTGATAGATCCACACCTTATCCTAACCCTGTTCGAGATCATTATCAGATGGCGGAAGCCGCTGCCAGTATGCATGGTGAGATGGGCGTATTGGTAAGGGATTGGTTCCGTGCTGTCAGTCAGAGTATCGGTGGTGCTGTCACGGGTCGTGTACCTACTGCAACCAAGGGATTGGTGAATGTACTTAAGACCACGTATAACATGAGTTGGACTGCTGCTTGGACAATGGATGGTATTGTACGGCAGGTGACCTATCGTTACGGACTTGATCATGGTATGACTCCAATGGATGCAGCGCAATATGCCGCACGCTATCATGGTGATTACGCAGGTGTGCCTGCTGATACACGTCGTGCACTTAATAAGATATTCTTCACTCCCACGTTTAAGATTGCGATGGGGAAGTTATATACTAATATGATTAAAGCGCATGGTGAGCAAATGCTACCAGTTGTCAAGACACCTGAGGATGCTAAGTTTAATGACCTTGGACTCATGCGTACGTTCGCGATGGTTGCTGCTATGGATGCACTTATGTTAGCGATGGGATGGGAGAGGGATCAATTTGGCAGGCGTTATATTCGCAGGACTGCTGATGATATCCTTGGTGCTATTGATAGTGTGATTACGTGGAGTGCGCCTATGAATATGTTCTTGAAGTATTGGTTCCGTGCACAGGCTGCTTACGGACCTGAAGTTAACAATAGCTTTCAGAAGTTCATGAAGAGTAACATATGGGAGTTACACCCTGTTGGACGTGTTGCACTTGAGTTGGGAAGTAATAAGACTGCACGAGGGGAGCCTATTTGGAGTACGTTCGATTCATCTATGCAATACGGAGGTGTTCCTAATAAGGAGTTGAAGGCACTTTGGTACTTGTCACGAAATCTGGTTCCGATTATTAAGGCCATCCCACTTAGTAGTATTGAGGGAGTTGAAGACCCACGTGATCAGGAAATATTAGCGAAGGAGATTGGTACTGTTGCGGAAGGGATAAGACGTTGGTTTATGTTCACTTACACACGTATGCCTTTGGAAGTGCAGATTAAGTATAAGGAAGCAGGGTTGCTTAAGTTATTCCATGAAGACCTTAACAGGTTGACAGATGCGGCTACGAAGAAAGGGATACCACTTAGTCAGGAGAAGATACAAGAGTTGTCTGATAACTATTCACTTCGAGTGCAAGCGATGATTGCTAAATTGACAGAGGGTCGATATGAATATCCTGAGGCTAGTGATATGTTATCTACCGACCCTGAAGAGCCAATGTCTAATCGTGATCCTGCTACTCCTCCTTCGATGCTTAAATAGTTAGCAGTCTTGGCATGTATAAATATCAATATATCCAGGTTCACCAAAACATACTTGTCTTGTTCTAACTAATCGTTGACTTCCACAGTATTGACAGAACTTAACTTCTTTCTGTTTTGTCATAGGAGATGCTGTAAAGTGCAATGGTGTAGTATATTGATAACACTCACATAATATTGACTTTGCTGTAGATTGCCCATCCTCCCAATAAGGTTTATGACAGTTAGGGCATTGATTAATGTTGTCCATCTTCATCCTTTCCACCTTCATATTTAATTGAATAGGAAGGTTTAACGCCGTATGCTTTAATGAATTCTTTAATCCACTCACCACGTGGTGCAATGAATTCAAGTTCAGCCAATAAGTCACGGCATAACTGGCTTATTGGCTTTGTGCTATCAATCTTTATTACTTGTATCATTATTTCCTCTCCGTAGGGATGTGCCTTATAGTGACAGTACCCTGCTCTATATTCTTTATAATTGCAACTGTGCCTACTGCTTCAAGGGTGGCGACGACTCGATCTAGTGTTTCCTTATCTGCATCCCGCAACGTTAGTCGTAACAAGTCACGATAATCAATGTCACCCTTCTGCGCCACGATGTTCGTGACCTTACCCATCACCATGCTTATGTCACTAGTACCAACACCACTGAAGACGCGGGGCATCTTTATCTCCGTCCTCTCCAACAGGTCAATAGCACGATGAAGATCATCAGGTGTGATCATCATACTATCGGTGCGAGACGCATTTAGTATCATACATAACTTCAATACATGTGTAGGGCGACGACTGACGTATCCATCGAAGGCACCATCATCCTTGAATGGTGAATGCTTATCCTGCATCACGTACCAATCAATCCAGTGATCCATGAAGTCGCCAGTGAACTTGAAGTCGCCAGTCATCATACTTATCTGCTGTAAGTCAGCGAGGACATTCTCCTTCATATCCCTCTGCTTATCAGTGAGGAATGGGGCAGGGACTAGTTTCCCTTTCTTATCCTCGAATATGAAGATGATACGACTCGTAAGTCCACCACCGATGGCATCTTGTGGGAGTGTAGTCTGCAACAAGTCAGGCGTAGTTGCACCTATCATGTTAACGAAGACTCCAGTGATCTCATCCGTACCTTGCGACTTCGTTCGATACGTCCACTTGTCACGACAGTCGTACCAATCGGCGAGGTCAGCCATTAGTTGCTGGTTGTTGTAACCTAGGAACACTGTCAGTTCAGGACTGAAGATGGTCATACTACTGTGAAACATCATTACCTGTGTCTCGGGATTCGTAGTGTTGGTATTGGCCTTCTTCAATTCACGGATAAGTGCCTCACGGGTTATGCTTTCAGCCGCCATCTTCACGCCGATTTGTCGCAAGAGGTTATACCCAGGTCCCATCGCGGTGCCCTTACGAGTACGTCCACTGGAACCGACAAGCACGATGTACATATTAGGGTATAGTGTAATCTCACCCCAGTTAAGTACAACCTTCCTTTCAAGTACCGATGCAATGGCACTGATTGCAACCCACTCCTTAAATAAATGAGGTGGTTCACTGTTCTCCGTGAACTCCATGTAGGCGTCAATCCAATCGTCGAATCGTCTCATACGCTTCCTCAGGATTCATAGGGTCAGTGTCTACCATTTGGCCGAGGTTCAGGCCCATCTTGGTCTCAGCGGGAATTACGAATTGCGTTCCTCTCCACTCTAGTGGCGTCTCTAGTGATCGTTTAATTGCAAGGAGCATCGCAGTATGGTGGTCCCAACTAACGGATAGTGGGATTTGGAAGACGATACTATCATGCACCTGATTCATCAATGTAAGTGGAGCGAACAAGTCCTGGTTATCCCATATGTAGGATAGCCCACGCATGTTTATTATATCTGCTACTGTTGACTGAGCAGGGAAGGCATATGCGTCTTTGAATAGTTCATTGCCCCAGCGGTCTAGGAATCGTTGCTTGCGACCGAAGATGTTCTCCACAGTTCTATTCCTTGACAACGAGTCACGTACCCATTGATGGAAGCGACTACGGATATTAGGGTATATGGCGTGGTAGCGATTGACGATGTGCTTACCCTGCGCATCATTCATTTCGAACTTTAATGCATACGCCTTATACCCGAAATCGTAGTTGAGTGAGTGATTGCTGGTCTTACCCCAGTATCTTTCACTCTTCGTACCATTACCATAGGATGAAGAACCAGGTTCATCACTTATCATGTCAGGGTCTTTGTCGAACAATAGGCCAGCAGTCTGACGATGGATGTCCTTTCCATTCTCGAAGGCATCTATCATCATTGGTTCGTTTGCTAAATAGGCAACAAGCCTGTTCTCAGCCTGACTGAGATCAACTTCATAAGCCACGTACCCTTCATCTGCCAAGAGATATTTACGGACACTATAAGGTATGTTCTGCATGTTACCGCCAGTACCAAATATCGTCTTGCCAGAAGATAATCGACCAGTGCGCGTACCTGCAGGATTGAATGCTGATCTAAGGCGATCATCCTTATCGAATTCCATCTCATGATATGTTCCCTTCAGTTTACGAATCTTCCGCATTTCCTGAATCACACTTGCCTCCAGTACGCCTTTCCGAGCGAGCCTTTTCAAAGCCGTGTCGTCGGTAGTCATGCGTCCCTGTTTGAGGTAGGGTTTATGCTTCTTGTCAACGTAGAAATGTTGAATGAGTTGCTTCGGACTATTTGGATTTAGTGGATGACCGACGATCCGCTCAAGTTCCTCTTGAAGTATCGCCAGTTGCCTTTCATCCTTCTTCGCTTCTGCACGAAGGCCAGCCACATCAACCTTGATTCCATGATAGGACATGGAGACGAGTGATGGAATTATGTTCACCTGCCTACGATATGCCTCTGTATTACCCATACTCTTCAGATCATTCATGAGTGGATAGTATGATTCCAGTGTAACCGCACTATCCTTTGCATTGTACTTCCAAAATTGCATGTTCATACTTCCGTAGAAGCCGCCACTTGCCTTCCCTTCATCCTTGTAGTATGGTTCCTTCGTGTATATACTGGTGATGAAGTGAAGCCCTTTTGGAAAGTCGGGGTTCACGATGTTCTGTGCGATCATTGTATCTTCACAATTACTGACACGGATGCCAAGTTTTGTGTATAAGAACCATGCATCGAATGTCGTGTTCTGTCCAACATGCGATTGCATTGGGTCTTCAAGGACAGATGCAATGGCCTGCCATATGTGACCTTCTTGTTCCATCGTGAAGTAGTCCCCATCGTGCGTGAAGGGGATGCTTATGATGCGCATAGGGTCAGCGCAGAAGGATATACAGGATACCTCTTCGTTACTAACCTCGATGTCGAAGGCAACTACTGGCTCACTCTTCATTTCCATGAGGAAGTTCATACTTTCAAGGAACGATGGCTTCAAGATATAGGTACGAGGTACACTCCGAACCTCTGGAAATTCACTTTCTTCCATCACTCTACGCAAGTCGTGAGCGATATTGTAACGAAGGACGTAGTTCCTATTCGTACTATACAAGTCATTCAAGGCGATTACCTTTCTACCAGGCAGGAGTGTACTTTCATACACAGAACCACGGCGAAGTGATGCGCCCGTATGACCTGTTAATGCGTACAGTGCCACGTTTCCCATTGCTACAATTACATTAGCGTCGCAATATGCCATTTCCTCTTTGAGCATAGCAAGGTGTTCCTTGTATGCAGGCGTCTCGGTTGCACCTTTCCTTCCGAATTTAATCAGACTATCGGTGCGATTAGCTGGCTGTTGCGTCTTAATTACATTAGTCAGGTATACAGTTGACCTTGTTAATCCTACCTGTCGGAGTAGGTCATCGAACATCTCACCTGTTGCACCGAGGAAGGGTTGTCCCTTCGTTGCTTCCAGTACATTAGGTGCTGATCCCACGAATGCTATCTTCGCATCTAGTGGTCCGACAGAGGGGACGAAGGTCATAGTTGTTCCCACGTCTTATTAACAGTATCCCAACGTATCCAAACTATATGATTCTCTCTATCCCTATCAAGAACTGGAACTGCAACTGCATGCTTCTTTATAATCATACCGCAGAATTGAGCAGGTGCATCTACTATTGACTTGTAAGACCACCCGTTTGGAAGCCAAGAATATTTCCAGTCACCGCCTTCTTTATCGGTATGTATATAAGGCTCCAACTCAATCCCCATCTGTGGCTTTACTGCGATAGCTCTTATATCGTCCAGGTAAACCTGAACGGACTCGCAAGATGTAACTGTCCCTGTATGTTTCTGTGAGTTCATATCCGAACCCTTTCATTTTTAAGTTTGATGCGGCCAGTAGGGTATTCCCACTCCCGAGGAAGGGTACTAATACGCGTGACCCTTCATCACCAAATGTGTGGAGAATTTCCTCTATCAATTCAATCGGCCTTTCGGTCGGATGGTGCTTACTCTGCCCTGCTATCGGCTTAAAGTTGAATACATTAGTTCGCGCTTGGCTAATCGTCGGCCGTCCCTTCCGTGCGTAGAAGAACATCTCATACGCATTGCCGAGGTTGACGTCGGGATGCTGCGATTGGCCAGATGGCTTAGTCCATATACCTGCCATGCGATGACCCTTGAGGCCATGCTTCTCTAATAATTGGTAGATGGTTTCAAACCAAGGCTCAGGTGCGAACCATAGGATAAGCCATGCGTTAGTATTCATAACGCGAGTACATTCCTTCAGCACGTTATCAAGCCACTTCTCATATCCACGAGCATCTATCTCATTGTAGTCACTGCTCGCAAGGCCATCGGTGTCACTCTTCTTAATCTTCTTAAGATTGATGCCGTATGGTGGGTCTATCTCAACGATGTCAACACATGCGTCGGGGACAGTCTTTATTCCTTCGAAGAAGTCCTTCAAGATGTACGCATCACTTAATTCCTTATGATACTTCTCAATAGGCACACCTTCAGTTTCTGCTTCCATTCTCTTCGCTAATTCAGCAAGGACAATCTGCTCCATTGCTTTGTTCATTAACTTCTTAGCCTGATGCTTACTATCTGCTTCTGCAATCTCAGGCATCACTTCAATTACCTCAGCAAGTTTAAGGTCCTGTATAAAGGAACTGTAGTTCTGTCCAGTTAGCTCTGCACTGTCATGCTTACTCCAACCGACATCTTCTACTTTCCCTTTCTTAGTTGTAGTCTTCTCACCATACATTTCAACTTGCAATTGATGAATACGACGTTCGAGGGATACTTGCTCTTGCCACGTTAGATTCTTCCGTGCAAGGTTCTCAGCGAGTTCGATAGTACGACGTTGAAGGTCATTGAGTGCAGGGTATATGCGAACTGGGATATTATCCTTCCAGTCCATACTTGTCAGTGCGGTGAAGCGACGACCACCTGCTAGTAATAGGTACTTACCCTTCTCATCAGTCTCCTCAACTGCAAGTGATTGAATGATACCATTGTTTGCTATATCCGCGCAAAGGTCAGGAATGTCGCCGTAGTCTTCACGGAAACGAGTGCCCTTGTTAATCTGATGTAATTTGACTAGATCAACCTTCTCCTTGAATTCGTGTATGTGAGCGGTAGGCTTACTCATCATTCCCCCTTCATCTGTGCTAACATAGCAGTGATTGCAGCCTTATCCATCGTGGCTGCTTGTTCCTTCGCAGATAGTTTGACACCACTCTGCGTAGTCGTAGTCTTCTTCTTCCTACTCTTATGGGTTCTACGATTACTTCTTATCTCATTTAACAAGGCGTGGAGTTCTTCTGTTGACTCCATCTCACTGACACTCTTTTTGAATGTAGTTAAGTCAGTCATGTGCTACCTCCGTTAATAAGTCAGGATACTTCTTACGAAATTCCTTGACAAGTTGTACACCACTCTTATCAACTGCGTCAATGCTATCGTTGACAACGAAGCGCATGTTCATAAGGTTCACAATGTCACAGAGTGTTTCAACTGTGGTGTTATCAGTCGTCAGCGTTACCATCTGTAACTGTATTAGGTGTGCCATGTTCCTCCTTCCCAACAAAATGTTCTGCAGATACTTTACCTGCTAATATCAATCCAAGTATTCGTTGATGTTCACCTGGACTTGCCTTCAATAGTTGCATCAATGACTTCACAAGGGGCTCAAGTACTTTACTCTTAAGCCCATGTGGAATCAAC